>ERZ791852.13-NODE-13-length-171690-cov-9.273872_pt1 | contig 171690 bp, 224 predicted proteins | sample MGYA00510287_ERZ791852 | MGnify/ENA primary metagenome ERZ791852 (study PRJEB30046, sample SAMN00715257) | human gut metagenome | study: EMG produced TPA metagenomics assembly of the A metagenome-wide association study of gut microbiota in type 2... | reverse complement strand
GGACTGAAAATCCTCGTGTCGGTGGTTCGATTCCGCCCGGAACCACCATTTTTTTTATCTTTAAAGGAGAAAAGTTATGTTTAAATATAAAGATTTAAGAATGGTCGCTATTTCAATTATTTTGGTTATTTTATGTGTGTTTAGTGGAATTCATTTTCGTTATGATCGAATGAAATTAGTGGTTGTTTTATTACTAGCGTTAGGGGTACTTCCTACTTTATTAATACGTTTTAACGCTTCTGTTTTTGAAGATGGTTTATTAGTATATTTCTTTAAGGGGATCGGTTTTATGCCTCAAATGATTGAATTTAAGGATTTAACAGCATATTCACTTAATTCAAAACATCGAATTGAATTACAATTTAATAATCATACAAAAAATATTTATTTAGTAAACGCTACATCATTTTATGAAGAATTAGATAAAAAATTTAATCAATATAAAAATGGACAAGAGATTTAATCTCCTGTCCATTCTTTTTGTTTATTAATAGATTCCTTGAGAAATCATAGCTTCTACTACTTTTTCAAAACCAGCAATATTAGCACCTTTGATTAAGTCAAATCCTAATCCATATTTTTCAGCAGCAGCAACAGAGTTGTTGAAAATTGATTTCATGATATTATGCAATTTTTCATCAACTTCTTCACTTGTCCAGTTATATCTCATAGAGTTTTGAGACATTTCTAATGCTGAAACAGCAACACCACCAGCGTTAGCGGCTTTTGCAGGTCCTAAAGTACCACCATTTGCTGTAAAGTAAGCAATTGCTTCAGGTGTACTTGGCATGTTAGCACCTTCGATGATGTATTTACATCCATTAGCGATCAATTGTTTAGCTTCTTCTTCACCAATTTCATTTTGAGTAGCACAAGGGAAAGCCATATCCACTTTTAATCCCCATGGTTTTTCACCAGGATGGAATTCACATCCGAATTTTTCAGCATAGTCTTTTAATTTAACATCATTTGATGAACGAATTTTTAATAAGAAATCAATTTTTTCATCAGTATTGATTCCATCAGGATCATAAACGTATCCATCTCTACCAGAAATAGAAACAACTTTTGCTCCATATTCTTTAGCTTTGATACATACACCCCAAGCAACGTTACCATATCCAGAAACAGCAATTGTTTTTCCTTCATAAGTATCGTTGAAATGAGCTAATACTTCTTTGCCATAGTATACAGCACCAAACCCAGTAGCTTCTGGTCTAATTAATGAACCACCATAAGTCATTCCTTTACCAGTTAAAACACCGTTTTCATAAGCATCTTTAATACGTTTGTATTGTCCAAATAAATATCCGATTTCTCTACCACCAACACCGATATCTCCAGCAGGTACGTCAACGCTAGGTCCAATGTGACGATATAATTCAGTCATGAATGATTGACAGAATCTCATAACTTCAGCATCTGATTTACCTTGTGGATCGAAATCAGAGCCACCTTTACCACCACCAATAGGAAGTGTTGTTAATGAGTTTTTGAAAATTTGTTCGAATCCTAAGAATTTAATAATTCCAAGGTTAACAGAAGGGTGGAATCTTAAACCACCTTTATAAGGTCCAATAGCACTAGAGAATTGAATACGATATCCTCTGTTTACTTGAACTTTACCTTGATCATCCATCCAAGGTACTTTAAACATTAAAGTTCTTTCTGGTTCAGTTAATCTTTCTAAAATAGCCATATCTTCATACTCAGGATGAGCTTTGATTACTGGTTCTAAGCTTTCTAATACTTCTTCAACAGCTTGGATAAATTCAGGTTGATCAGTATTTTTAGCTTTTAAGTTTGTTAATACTCTTTCAATATATTCCATTGTTATATCCTCCTAGGGCTATCATACATCTTTAATAATAATAAATGAATAAATTAAGAAAAAGTTATCATATAAATAAGTTATCGTGATAATAAAAATACTACACAACGTGTTTTATCACGATAAAAATTGTATACAATCAATTATCAAAAAATTAAAAATTACAACTTATGATTTGCATACAATAAAGTATTTAAAGTATAAAATATTTCATAAAAATACATAATCATCTTTTCTTTGTATACAATCTATGCTAGAATAAAGCACAACAAGAGGTGATTACTATGAAAATACTAAATAACACACAATTACATCACCATCATTGGAAAAAGTAGGGTTATATCATTTATGATACAGCCCATTTTGTCTATCACAATTAAGCTGTATCTAATGATGTTGAAACGAGTCATTAGATGACTCGTTTTTTTAATAAAGGGGGATTTTTATGGAAGAGTTTAAATATTTAATACCTGAAGAGAGTATAGATGCAATTATTACCAATGTTGAAAAATTAAGGGAAATTGAAAATCATTTACGACATGTTTTTTCAAATTATGGATACAATGAAGTATTAATGCCGTCATTTGAATATGTTGATTTATATACAAAACTAGATTGTGGTTTTACTGTTGATAAGATGTTTCAATATATCAATCACGAAGGTAAAAACGTTGCCATGCGTTTAGATTTCACAATACCACTAGCTAGATTATATGCCAATAGTGCCAATACAGGTGAAGCACGCTATAGTTATTTTGGAAAAGTTTATCGTAAAGAAACAATGCATAAAGGAAGAAGTAGTGAGTTTTTCCAAGGTGGTGTAGAGTTAATGAATAAACCTGGGCTTCAAGGAGATAAGGAAGTCATGACAATGATTCAAGAATCATTACCAGGAATTTCTTTAAAAAATATTCTTTTGGAATTAGGTTCTGCTAAATTCTATAATCGTTTATTAGAATTAGTTGGAAACCAAAGAAATGAACTTGAAGATATTTTAAGATTAAGAGATCTGAGTGAAATGAAACGTTTTATTTCAAAAAATGATTTTGAAGAAAGCTTAAATCAATTGCTGTTATCTTTACCAACATGCTTTGGAAATATTGATTTACTTCATCAAATGATGGATAAATGTCAAGATTCTGTTTTGTTAGGGGCATTACAAGAATTAAAAGATCTTTATGAATCATTAGATAGTAAAGAAGGAATTATTTTTGATTTAGGAATGGTTCCAACCATGAAATATTATACAGGCTTTATGATTAAAGGATATAGTGATCAAAGTGCAAATCCGATTTTATCAGGAGGACGTTATGATGATTTGCTTCCTAGATTTAATGTTGATAAAACAGCTGTTGGGTTCTGCTTTCATATGAATCATATTTTAAAAGCCATTGAAAAAGAGGGAGAGTAACATGATTAAAATAGCTATTACTAAAGGAAGAATCGAAAAACAAGTATGTAAACTGCTTGCAGAAGCAGGTTTTGATATGGATCCTATTTTTAATAAAGATCGAGAATTATTAATTGAAACAAAAGATGGAATTTCAATGATTTTTGGTAAACCCAATGACGTTGTTACATTTTTGGAACATGGGATTGTTGATATTGGTTTTGTAGGAAAGGATACGTTGGATGATGTAGATTTTGAAGATTACTATGAACTTCTAGATTTGGAAATAGGAAAATGTTATTTCGCAGTAGCTGCTTATCCAGAATATCGAAATAAAGTATTTAATCGTCGTAAAAAGATTGCTAGCAAATATACAAATGTTGCGAAGAAATATTTTGCTTCTAAACAAGAAGATGTGGAAATTATTAAATTAGAAGGGTCAGTTGAACTTGGACCAGTGACAGGTATTTCTGATGCCATTGTTGATCTTGTGGAAACAGGTTCAACTCTTAAAGCAAATGGTCTAGAAGTAATTGAAAAAGTAAGCGATATTTCAACAAGAATGATTGTTAATAAGGTAGCTTTTAAATTTAAGAAGGATGAAATTATGAATATTGTAAATCAATTAGAAAAAGTAATAGGGGGAAATTAAGATGCTTAAAGTAATTGAGTATGATGGGAATTTAAAAGGAATTGCACAAAAATTAAATAATCGAAAAGAAGAAATTTCGATAGAAGTTAATAATGCTGTAAATGATATTATTAATGATATTAGAAAAAATGGAAATCAAGCCTTGATCAACTATTGTCGAAAATTTGATGGTTATCAAATTAAAGATGAAAATGATTTCGTTGTTTCAAATCAAGAAAAAGAAGAAGCTTTAAAACAAGTGGATCAAGATTACATAAGAATCCTTGAAAGAACAAAACAACAAATTACAGAATTCCATAAAAATCAAATTGATAAATCATGGTCATTATATAAAGATAACGGAGTGATCATGGGACAAATGGCAAGACCAATTGAAAGAGTTGCTTTATATGTTCCAGGTGGAACAGCTGCTTATCCTTCAACAGTTTTAATGAATGCCATTCCTGCAAAACTGGCTGGAGTTAAAGATTTAGTCATTATTACACCGGTTAAAGCAGATGGCAAAGTTAATCCTGTAATTATCGCAGCTGCTAAAGTATCAGGAGTAGATACTATTTATAAATTTGGGGGAGCACAAGGGGTTGCTGCTATCGCTAATGGAACAGAAACAATTGAAAAAGTAGATAAAATCGTAGGACCAGGAAATATCTTTGTTGCGACAGCTAAAAAATTAAGCTATGGGGTTGTCGATATTGATATGGTGGCAGGTCCAAGCGAAGTTTTAGTTATTGCTGATGAAAATGCAAATCCTAAATATATTGCTGCTGATTTAATGTCACAAGCAGAACATGATAAACTTGCTAGTGCAATGCTTGTAACAACAAGTAAAGAACTTGTTGAAAAAGTCAATGTTGAACTCAAAAGACAAATGGCTTATTTATCACGTAAAGAAATTATTGAAGAATCTCTTCAAAATTATGGAGGAGCAATTCTTGTAAAAGACTTAAAAGAAGCTTTTGAAGTATCTAATTATTTAGCGCCAGAACATTTAGAAGTTTTAGTTGAAAACCCAGTCAATACACTTCCTTATATTAAAAATGCAGGTTCTATTTTCCTTGGAGAATATTCACCAGAACCTCTAGGTGATTATATGTCAGGAACAAACCATGTTTTACCAACAGGAGGAACAGCTAAATTCTATTCAGCGCTAGGTGTTTATGATTTCGTTAAATATTCATCTTATAGTTATTATCCCAAAGGTGTTTTAGAAACATTTAAAGATGATGTTCAAACTTTCGCAAAAAGTGAAGGTTTAGATGCTCATGCAAATAGTATTGCTGTACGTTTTGAGGAGGAATAATCATGAGAGAAGCTAAACTAGAAAGAAATACAAATGAAACACAAATTAGTTTAGAAATTAATTTAGATGGTACAGGGAAAGCAGAGATTCAAACAGGGATTGGTTTTTTTGATCATATGTTGACTTTGCTAGCTTTCCACAGTGAAATGGATATCAAAATGATTTGTCATGGTGATTTAGAAGTAGATAGTCATCATAGCGTTGAAGATATGGGAATTGCTTTAGGTAAAACTATTTTAGAAGCTTTAGGTGATAAAAAGGGTATTACACGTTATGGACATTTTACAATTCCTATGGATGAAGCACTAGTAACATGCAATTTAGATATTTCAGGAAGAAGTTTCCTTATTTTTAATGTAGATATTCCTAAAGTTAATTTAGGAAATTATGAAAGTGAAATGACAGAAGAATTTTTTAGAGCGGTTGCTTACAATATGAATGCAACATTACATTTAAATGAGGCTTATGGAAATAATGTTCATCATGTAATCGAAGCATGTTTTAAAGCTTTTGGAAGAGCTTTAAAAGAGGCGGTACGCATTGATGAAAAAAATATAGATAAGATTGTTTCTTCAAAAGGAGTTTTATAAATGATTGTTATTATTGATTACAATGTAGGAAATTTAAAAAGTGTTGTCGGTGCTTTTAAAAGAATTGGACTTGAAGCTGTTGTTTCTAGAGATGAAAAAGTTATTAAAGAAGCTAAGGGAATTGTTTTACCTGGAGTAGGAACTTTTCCTACTGCGATGAAGAATTTAGAAAAGTATCATTTAGTTGATATTTTAACAGAGCGAAAAGAGGCAGGAATTCCTATTCTTGGGATTTGTTTAGGAATGCAAATTTTATTTGAAAAAGGGTATGAAGTAAAAGAAACAAAAGGACTAGGATTTATTCCAGGTTCAGTACGTTATATGGATATTGATGAAAAGATTCCTCATATGGGATGGAATCAATTACATATAACAAATCATCAACCAATTTTGAAATATGTACATGAAAATGATGATGCTTATTTTGTACATTCATATATGGCACATTGTAAAGATGAAAATCTTGTAGCGTATACAGATTATGGAACTACTAAAGTTACAGCTTTAGTGCAAAATAAAAATGTCATTGGGTGCCAATTTCATCCTGAAAAATCAGGAATGGTTGGGCATAAAATATTACTTGCGTTTAAGGAGATGGTCGAATGTTAGTTATTCCAGCAATAGATTTAAAAGATGGACAAGCAGTACGTTTATTTAAAGGAGATTATAATCAAAAAACGGTTTATAGTGATCATCCAGAAGAACTTGCTCAAACTTTTGAAAAAGCAGGAGCTATTTATTTACATGTTGTAGATTTAGATGGCGCTAAAGATGGTTTTGCTAAAAATTTAGAAACGATTAAAAAAATTAGAAATAGCACAAAAATGAAAATAGAACTTGGTGGAGGAATCCGTGATTTGAAAACAGTTCAACTCTATTTAGATAAAGTAGGAATTGATCGTGTTATTTTAGGAACTGCAGCTTTAAAAGACCCCGAATTTTTAAAAGAAGCATTAAGACAATATGGCAGTGAGAAAATAGTTGTCGGTGTAGATGTTAAAAATGGTTTTGTTTCTACAGCAGGATGGTTAGAAACAAGTCAAATGCCTTATATTGAATTTATTCAATATTTGGAATCTATTGGTGTTGGTTATATTGTAGCAACAGATATTTCTAAAGATGGAACTTTGACAGGACCTAATTTTGAAATGTATGATGAAATCGCTAAAAACAGTCAAATTCAATTTGTTGTTTCTGGAGGAATTAAAGATTTTGATAATATTCAAAAAGTTGCTCAAAAAGATTATTATGCATGTATCGTTGGAAAAGCTTATTATGAAAAGAAAATTGATTTAAAGGAGACAATCAAATGCTTACAAAACGTATAATTCCTTGTTTGGATATCAAAGATGGGAAAGTGGTTAAAGGAGTTAATTTTGTTGGGTTAAAAGATGTTGGAGACCCTATTGAACTTGCTAAAAAATATGACGTACAATGTGCAGATGAAGTTGTCTTTTTGGATATTACAGCTTCTTATGAAGATAGAGGCATTATGAAAGATATTATTGAACGCGGGGCTTCAGAACTAACAATTCCTCTAGCAGTAGGAGGTGGAATTAGAACATTAGATGATTTTAGAATGATTCTTGCCTCAGGTGCTGATAAAGTTTCTGTTAATTCTGCAGCAATTATTAATCCTCAACTAATTAAAGAAGCAGCTGATGAATTTGGGGTTCAATGTGTAGTAATTGCTATTGATGCCAAAAAAAGAGAAGATCAAAGTGGATGGGATGTCTACGTTAAAGGTGGAAGAGAAAATACAGGTTTAGATTTAATTGAATGGGTAAAAAAATGCGAAAGTTTAGGTGCTGGAGAAGTATTGCTTACTTCGATGGATGCTGACGGAACTAAAGCGGGTTATGATATTGAAATGCTTAATGCTGTTTGTAAGGCTGTTGACATTCCAGTAATTGCTTCAGGAGGTTGTGGAAGCATTCAAGATATTATTGATGTTTTTGAAAAGACAAATGTAGATGCAGCTTTAGTAGCTTCACTTTTCCATTTTAATGAAGCAACTGTTGAAGATGTAAGAAATGAATGTAAAAAACATGGTATAAATGTAAGGAGAACAAGATAATGAGACCAGATTTTAATAAAATGGAATTAATTCCAGCAATTGTCCAAGATTATCAAACAAAAGAAGTATTAATGTTAGCTTATGTCAATGAAGAAGCTTATGATAAAATGTTAGAACTTAAACAAACTGTTTTTTATTCAAGAAGCAGACAAAAGTTATGGCATAAAGGAGAAGAATCAGGACATTTTCAAGATATTAAAGGAATGTATTTAGATTGTGATTTAGATACTTTATTGATTTATGTCAAACAAACAGGAGCGGCTTGTCATACTGGGGCTTATTCATGCTTCTTTAATGAAGTACAAGCTTATGATGCAAGAGATATTTTTAGAGAATTGGAAAAAACAATTGCTGATCGTAAAATTCATCCAGTTGAAAAATCTTATACAAATTACTTATTGAATGAAGGGGTTGATAAGATTTGTAAAAAAGTGGGTGAAGAGGCAAGCGAAACAATTATTGCAGCAAAAAATGATAATAAAGAAGAATTGGTTGGAGAAATATCTGATTTATTATTCCACACTTTTGTTTTAATGAATGATCGAGGTGTCAGTTTAGAAGATATTCAAAATAAACTTAAAGAAAGACATCAAGTAACTGGAAACAAAAAAGAATTTCATACAAGAGGAGATTATTAAATCTTCTCTTTTTATGTTTCATATTATGAAAAAATGTAAACGAATACATGAAAATGAATATAATAATAATCAATGATAAAGGAGGAATTCAAATGGGATTTAAAGAAGGATTTTTCTGGGGAGGAGCAACAGCTGCAAACCAATATGAAGGTGGATGGAATGAAGGCGGACGAGGTCCAGCTTTAACAGATTTTACAACAGGTGGAAGTGTCAAAGAACCAAGAAAAGTAACTTGGATCGATAAAGATGGAAACGCTCATGCAACACCACAAGTTCATTTTGATGATGCTTTACCAGAAGGCGGAGATCATTATGCATGTTTAGATGATTATCTATATCCAAATCATGAAGGTACAGATTTCTATCATCATTATAAAGAAGATATTAAATTATTTGCAGACATGGGATTCAAGATGTTTAGAATGTCTATTTCTTGGTCGAGAATTTATCCAAAAGGAATTGAAGAAACACCTAATCAAGAAGGTATTGAATTCTATAGAGATGTATTTAAAGAATTAAGAAAATATAACATTGAACCATTAGTCACAATTCATCATTTTGATACACCAATTTATTTAGTGGAAAAATATGGCGATTGGCAAGATCGTCAATACATTGAATTCTTTGTAAAATACTGTAAAACAGTCTTTACAGAATACAAAGGACTTGTTAAATATTGGTTAACATTTAACGAAATTAATAACACATTAAATGTTATTAATATGTTTGGTAATGGTACAACTAATGAAGATTATAAAAAACGTTTAACACATTTACATTATCAATTTGTTGCCAGCGCAAAAGCTGTTAAATTAGGACATGAAATTGATCCTGAAAATAAAATTGGTTGTATGTTAGGTGGAGCAATTACTTATCCTCATACATGTGATCCCAAAGATGTTTTATTAAATCAACAAACAATGGAAGAAAATTTCTGGTATTGTGGAGATGTTCAATGCTTTGGTGCTTATCCTCCATTTGCAAAGAGAATTTGGAAAGAGCATAACATTATAGATTTAGATATCACTGAAGAAGATTTAAAAGTCTTAAAAGAAGGTGTTGTTGATATGTTTACATATAGTTACTATATGACAAACAATGTGACAACTCATGAAACAGAAGATACAGTACAAGGTAACTTTGCGGCAGGTATTCGTAACCCATATTTAACTTATTCAGATTGGGGATGGGCCTTAGATCCATTAGGACTTCAATATTCGTTAGAAAAAATCTATGACCGTTATAGAATTCCACTAATGGTCGTAGAAAATGGACTAGGTGCTTATGATACAGTAGAAGAAGATGGATCAATCCATGATGATTATCGTATTGATTACTATAGACCACATATTGAAGCGATGTCAGCTGCTTGTGATAATGGGGTTGATTTAATCGCTTATACAACATGGGGATGTATTGATTTAGTTTCTGCTGGAACTGGAGAAATGAGAAAACGTTATGGTTTCATTTATGTAGATAAGCATGATGATGGAACTGGAGATTTATCAAGAAGACCAAAAGATTCATTCTATTGGTATAAAAAAGTAATAGAATCAAACGGTACTGATTTAGATTAATTAGTAAAAAGCCTTGATTATACAAGGCTTTTTTTAATATATGGACGACAAATGGACGACAAAATTATAAATCTTCTATATATTCAACTAATGCGGTACGTCTTTTTTCATAAATATGTGCATATGTTTTTCTTAGCATTTCAATAGAATGTCCCATTCGTTCAGCAATCAATCCCTCGCTAATCATAGGATTAGAAAGTAAATAACTGGCATGACTATGTCGTAATCCATGAATTGTTATATATTTTATATTTGTCTTTTTTAAATCATTTCTAAAACGATAACGAAAAGTTCCAGGATATGTAGGAACGATATCACCAAATACATAATAATATTCAGTAAAGCCATCTAATTTGCATTTTCTATTATATCTTTCTTCAAGCGTTTTATTTAATCGCTTTGGCAAATCGATTGTCCTTATTGATACAGGTGTTTTTGGCGGAGTTACCGTTCTTGCCACTGGGCTGAAAGTTCCTTTAACGCTAAGTTTTTTATGTTCTAAGTCTATGTCACACCAACGTAGAGCACATAACTCTCCAATGCGTAAACCAGTTAAAAATAATGTTTCATAAACATCTTTATGATCGATATTTTCAACAGTTTTTATAAAAAGATTGTATTCATCGACTTCCCAAAAGTTTTCTACACTATTAGACTCCTCTAATGTTTGGTTTGGATCTTTGTAAGGCTTAGCATATTTACATGGATTATCATCCAAAAGCTTATGATTGACTGCAAAAGTCAAAAGACCAGACAAGTGTAGAAACATATTATTTATGTATTCTTGACTGTATGGACCGCCTTTATTACCAGTTAGAGCTCTTTCTTTGTTCCATTTTGTAATGTCAATTGTTTTTATTGTATCTATAAACATATTACCAAATACTGGTATAATGTGTAACTTTTCAATGTTTCTATAATTTGCAAGGGATGACTTTTTAATAATACTTGTCATTTCTTGATGATAAAGTTCAATCAAAGCATTCATCTTTATTCTACCTTGACCACCTTTGATTTTTAGCAAAAACGCATCTTCTGCGGTCTTTGCTTCTTTTTTTGTTTTAAATCCTCTTTTCTTATAGTCGTGTCGATTACCCATCAAATCTCTATATTTTCCGGTATAGTACCATTTACCGGTTTTTTCATCTTTATGTACTGACATAAAAAACACATCCTTTCTATTTAATTTAGATGTGCTAATATGTTAAAATTAAAAACGTAGAAGCACATCATAGGGTTTTGCTTTTACACTTTTTAGAACTTTCTTATTGCCAGTAAGGAGGTTCTTTTTTATTTTGCTATAATTTTCTTCTTTGGAGGTGATAAGCATGTCTAAAGAAGAATATATTGAATGTATTTTAAATATGTTGAAATCAATCAACAATTTAAAAACATTAAAATCTATCTATAAAATAGTTCAAAACTACTATAGAAAAGATTAATCATTGGGGATTATTCCCCATTCGTTAAAAAGACATTTTCTAGATACTTCACAAATACATCCTTATCTCGATCTTCTAATTTTAAAAATTCTCTAATCATTCTGACATGTATCTCACTTAGTCCATATTCTTCAGCCAACGCTTCAAGCAATGCATCATCAGTTTCTAAAAATATCTCACCAGTTCCATTTACCAACCAAGAATAATTAACATTGAATTCTTTGCAAATAAATTTGATGGTTTGTTCACTTGGATTACTTTTATTCTTCTCTATAGAACTCATAGAAGATTTTTTTATACCTATTTTGTTTCCAAAAGCTTCTTGGCTTAGATTTAATTCTTTTCTTAAATAATAAATTCTATCTCCAATTTGTTGCATTTCAGATCCCCCCTTTCGATTAGATTATACAACATAGAAATCAAAAGTAAATAAAAAAAGTACGACTATCGTACTTTAAAGGTTGACAATGTACGATTATAGGACTATTATATGGTTGTAAAGTTTGATAATCGTACAAAGGAGTGATGTTATGGAACAAAAGAAAAATATCAGCAAAGATGAATATCTTACAAAGATAATCTCTATTGCTCAAAAAATGAACCTTAAACAAACAGAACGTGCTTTCTATGTTCTAAAAGGAATGCAAATAAAATGTGATGATGTATCACATGAAAAATTAAGAAAAGACATTTCTAAAAGAGAATAGAATGTACAGCTATCAAAATTCATTTGTTATCTCTAAGCAATGTACTTCAAAAAAAGAAAAGGCATGCTTAATGCATGCCAAGTGCGTTGAATATTAAATATTGAAGTAAACCAAAAATTAACGATTCAAAGAAAATGGGCAACTTTTTCTTAATGAAACGTATAAATTTTGAGTTTAAGTAGCTCTTCATGTTAGATTTAAAATTTTCAATCGCTGTTTCTTTGATACTTTTTTCTTTGGGCGGTGCCTGTGGAACGTAATCATAATTGTTAGAAGAAATATCTAGGTTGGGAATAGATATTTCTGAATTGCAATATGATTTTATTATTTCAGAAATAGCATTATTAGAAGCTTTAAGCATTTCTTTAATTGATCCCGAAATATTTTCTACTAATGAAGAAATAGCTTCTATGTATTCCTCTAAATTATTCGTAAGTAAATTAGAAAATACTTTTTGAAGTTCTTCAAAAGCACAGGTGATACCATCAAAAGATTCATCTAATGAATCAATTGAATTGTTCAATTAGTTCACCTCCTTCCAAAAAATATTGTATCACGAAGTGCATTGCTTCGAGGTAACAAAAGAACAAGAATTAAGAACTTCAAACGATAGCATCAAAAGTAGAAATGGAGTGATTAAAAATGCCAAGAAAAATAATTGATACCACTAAAATCAATCAAACCAGATTGCAATACATCAATAAAGGATATTTAACATGCAGTGAGGTGGCTAAATTTGTGCCATGTGGAAGTACAAAAGCAAGCAAAATTTATCACAAAATTAGAAGTCAAGTAGAAGCTGAAGGATTAGAAAACTGTTTCAACGTGATTCTAGTTAACAGGTTGTTAGATTTCATGGGATTAACAGCAAAGGAAGTTAAAGAAGCAGCTAAGCGAGAAGCTTCCTAGAAAGGTAGAAACATATGAATATTTATTGTGGTGGAAACAAAGTTGAAAAGAAAATAAAAAAACATTCATTACGCAAAATTTTAGAAAATGGTGGAATTTTGAATGGTGAAGAATTTGAAATAATGCTGAAAGAAGAAGCTGAAGAACGTAGAGATTCAAAACTAGAAGAGATAAACCAAAACATTATTCAGCTAAATAAAACAATGTATGAAATCTTGAAAATTATTTCTAAAAATCAACAGGAAAGGGGGATTCATAAAATGAAAGTTATAGGAAATAAGCAAACTATTTTAATCTTTAGATTTGACAGATGTTTTTTAGATCTTCTAAGAACTGAAGATTTGAAAGATTATTTTAGCGGAAAGTTAGATGCATACGTTGAAACCATGTATCTCTAAGACATCATTAGCAAAGATGAATATCATTATTTATTTAATGCTATTGAAACAGCGAGAACATTAGATTTGTCATTAAAAATGGAAGAAATCTTAAATAAAGTTTAATAAAAATATTTTCTCAGCTGAAAGGAACTTGTCATTAAATGCCATTTACTAGTATTTGTTTGTACGTATGTGTTTCATTTGTTGAACTTCCTTCAGATGGCAGGTTCCTCTCAGTTGAGAAACTTCAATATTAACATTGAAAGGAGAATACATATGGTTCTGTTAATTTCATTTATAGTCAATGTGATTCAAGCAATTATAATCAGGCTTTTAATAAAAGATTACGAAAAATTAGAAGAAATGTGGTTTCAATTAGCAAATAAAGTAAGTGCTTTAAAGTATCAAGTTAGGGAAATGCATAATGAAAAGGAACGTATTTTAAAAGAAATGGATGAATTAAAAAATGAAAATTGAAAATTTATCATTCAAAGGATTGGCAACAGTTATAATTATACTTTTATTTATTGCTAAGATCCTAACTATTATAGCCGATTTATTATTAACTGTTTTTTTCTAAAGACTTATATAAATAACAGATAGTTTTTATCTGTTAGCAATCATAGAGACTCTTACTACAATCGATGCACAAGCCCTTAACAAAAATATTTCTATGATTGCTAAGAGGTAATAACCTCTAAAAAGCTATTATCAATCATTCTCATACCTCCAAATTTGCAAAATGATTTTAATTACAAACATAAAAAGAGAAAAATACGATGTTTTTAAGTGATAAATACGTTTTGATAATAGCTTTTTATTTTTTTGAAAGGAGAAAAAATATGGATACTGAAAAATACTGCAGTCCAGTATCAACTCAGTTGTTTCTTGATTTGTCATCAATCGAATCAAAAGACGGACAAAGAGATACATACAATGATTTTCTAAATATTTATGTGTTAAAAAACATCAAACATTTTGAAAATGCGGGTGTATGTGATGATTTTGATACGTTAGCTGCACATTATTATTTGAGTGATGTAATGATTTTTGGGAAGCTATGTGCGATTTTGAATAAGCAAGAAAATAAAAGAAAAGTTCTTTTGGAAGCAAATGATCTTTTAGCTGGTGAGATGTATCAAGAAAACAAGGATTTCATAGATAAATATTTTCAATAAAAAAAGAGACCATCAACCAATGGTCAATGGCATCTAGAAATTATATTAACCTAACACAATCATTATAGCATATTTCTATTAAAAAAGTAGATATATTCTATTAAAAATATAGTTTCTATGATGTCTTGTATCTCTTGTAATGCGTCCTAACAAGTCGACAAAAAAGAAATACACAGATAAAGAATATGACTATGAATCTTTGTATGATACACCTATCAATCAGTTAGAAGAAAAGGAAATAGAGAGTCTTCTAAAGACAAACAGCATTGAGCATCATTATGTTGCTAAAACAATAAGTGCTGGAAATATGTTTGAGGTTGAACTTTATCCAATCTTCAATAAAAAGGATTTTCAAGAATTCAAGATAAAAAGAAAATCAAAGAAAGCGCAGAAAAATCTAAATGATAGAAATTCAAGGAAGCAATTCATTAGATTGATTAATTCCAACTTCACTAAAGATGATTACATTATGCATTTGACTTATTCAAATGAAAATCTTCCTCCAAGTATTGAAGATGCTGAAAAGGAAGTCTATAAGCTGATTAGAAAAATCAATTATAGAAGAAAGAAAAAGAAGCTTCAAAACGCTAAGTATATTTATGTGACGGAGTATGATCCTAAAAAGAAGATTAGGGTCCATCATCATTTGATTATCGAGGGAGGTATCGATAGGAAAGTGATGAAAGACTTATGGACAAATGGAATAAGGATAAAAGTTGAAGAGCTTGAACCAGACGTATATGAACTATCTGGTCTTGCTAATTATTTATCTAAGGATCCTAAAGGAAAAAAACGATGGAAAGCATCGAAAGGTTTGAAACAGCCAAGAGAGAGAAAAAGCTATACGTCTTTTTCAAAAAAGAAGATTAGAAATATGATTGCTGATGATACAAATGTATCAATCTATATGAACAGTAATTATAAATCTAAAACCTATCTTGATCATGAAATCCGCTATAACAAAGTCAATCATATGTACTATATCTATGTGCGTATGAGAAAGAAAGACTTTACTAAAAAAAAGAACGTAAGGAGAAACATCTGAGATGAAAATAAAATTGACAAAATCGATGCTTAAATCATACATAGATGAATTTATTGAAGATGAAGTTATGGATGAAAAAGCAGCAGCTACATATAACAAATATAGAAAAGTTGTAAATGATTTTGTTGATTTTTTTGATAAAGAAGATGTAGCAAAAAGTGATTTGATTGCTTACAAGAAAAAGATAGTAGAAAACTTTTCTACTAAAACAGTCAATAACTACATCATCATTATCAATAAGTTCGTCAAATATGTAGAACTTAATGAAAAAGGTGAATACAACTCTACGAAGGCAAAAACATATGTAAGTGACTATCGTTTGAAAGTTATCAAAGAGCAGGAAAAGACATCAATTGAAAATGTCATCAAACCAGAAGAATTTAAACGTATGCTATCAAAGGCTAAAAAGACTGGAAATATGGAAACTTACATGATTATGAAGATATTTGGATACACCGGTATTCGTGTATCAGAGCTTAAATACTATACAGTCGAAAATATCAAGGGAAGCAAATCAAAGAAATATGTGACTGTATTTAATAAAGGTAAGGAACGTAGTGTTCCCATGCGAGGAGATTTGAGAAGAGAGCTACTTGCATATGCCAAAGATAAAAAGATTGAATCTGGTACGTTATTTCCATCAGAAAAAAAGAATGATGGTTCAATGATATCAGAAAGAACAGTTGAAAGAAGAATTTTAAAGATATGTGGAATGTGCAGAGGTATTGATTTAGCAAAGGCACATCCGCATTCATTCAGACATATGTTTTCTATCCAATTTTTAAAAGCCGGTGGCAACTCAACAGAGCTTGCTAGGATTTTAGGACATTCAGATATTAAAACGACTGAAATATATGCGAATACTTCTGTAGAGGAAAAGAAAAAGAATGTTGAAAGAATCAAATATTAAAGAGGTGATGGAAATGAAAACATTAAAAGAATTTTTGGAAGCCTTTCAAAATGAAAATTACAAAATCAGTATTGTTAACGGTAATAGAGTTTCTAGTGACGAAGATTATGTATTAATCACTACGGATAAGAAATATAAGGACTGTATAAAAGACAAAATATTAAATTTAACTGTAAGTGGCTTTGCTATCAATGATTATGATGAAAGATTAGTTATAGAAGTCACAACATAGAAACGAGGTAAAAAAATGATTATAGAAGTAAAAACAGTAGAAATACTTGCTAAACAAAAGATGCAGTTTGAAGCAACAACTGTAGTAAAAGAAGAAAAACTAATTAAGTTTATGACTGGTTTTAAAAATAGTTCAAAAGAGACCAGAAATGATGGTTATATCAAAGAAGTAGCTTTGCATTTAGGAGTGGATGAAAGCAATAATCTTATCACACGTGAATATGCAAAAGTAATACTCAATCCATTGTTTATTCATTCTAATGAAAAAATAGAAGAAATCATACAGGAAATGAAAAAAGTAGAAGAAAAAATAGAAAAAGTTTTTTGATAGCAAAATCTCTTGAAAACCTTGTTACATAAGGGATTAGAGAGGTTTAAGCAATGTCGTATAATTATAGGTTATACGTCATGGCTATATAAGTGTTCGAGGAGGTCAAATATGCAAAAAACATACAAAAGAGCCATCTTTGAATGCATTGATTATGAGGACATGAAAGAAATATTTAGAAAGAATTATGCTGATAAATATAGATTGATAAGCTATAGACTTACAAGAATAAACGAAGTATCACATAGGGCAATCTTAATAATGCATCAAAAGAAGGTGAAATAATGGGAGTATATGGATATAAAGGATTTGATACAAATCTTAGATGTAGAAATATGCAGTTTGAGGTTGGTAAGACCTACGAAACCGAAGGGGATCCTAAAACTGCTAAAAACGGTATGCATTTTTGCATGGAGCCATTTGGAGTCTTACAATATTATCCTAAAAATCAAGGAAACCGCTATTGCATTGTAGAAGCACTTGGATTGCTTTCTACTGATGATCGATTAGATACAAGAGCTTCAACAAATAGATTAAGAATAGTCAAGGAGATAACTGAAGATGAATTGTTCGTCATTCAAAAAAAATATAGAGATGAATTGGACAAAAAAATAAGGAGGGGCATAGATGAGTTTCAAACAACAACTAGAAAATAGCAATGATTCAATGATTGTAATGATTAAAGACTATCTTTTATCGAGAAATGATACAAGTAGCTTGCTAGAAAAAGAAAATAAGAACATTGATGACATGATGCTTTTTATCGGTCATGAGCTCTATGTGAAGTATTTGGAAGGAAAAAGCAATCAACGTATGACATGTGTTACTGGTCCAGATGAAGAATTATATGGAATAGTAATTCATTATCTTGATGAAGATAACATTGATATGGATGCAATTAAAAAGAAAATGGAAAACATCATGCTAATGCATCCTGGTAATGCAAATGATGATGAAAAAGAAAACAGTAAAATGCAGCTTTTACAAATGCAATGTGATGCCTATAAACAAGAAATTGAAAAGATGAAACAGGAAACAAAGCCAAAGAGAACAGCTAAAAAGAAAAAATCAAAGGTAAATGACATGCAAATAGGTTTTGATCTATGAAAGTAACAAAAAAAGAAGTCGTTGATGAAATGATTAAGATACCTGAGTATAGAAATATTGATTATCTGATTAAAGAAGGAAATAAACAGGCAAAAAGAGATAAATGGAATAAGCTGATTAGATTAGATGATCATACATATTTCTGTACGAACTGCAATTCAATGCACCAGGATAAAAAAATCAAAATAAATGAGTATAAGAAATGTCCTGTTTGCAATTCAAAGCTTCAAATATACAAAAGAAATAGAAATGTAATGGATTATTGTTGTTGGCTAACTATTACAACATTGAATAAAAGAAATGAGCTTATTTTAAGAACGTTTTCATTTAAAAAAATGTACAATAAAAAGCTTTTAAGAATTAGTTATGAAGTTTTAGAAGCGTTCAGGTGGAACTTGGATAGAAATATCTCGGTTAAAAGATATATAAACAATAATAACTATCTTATTTCTTGTAAGTACAACGAAAAAGACCGTTGGAAAGAATTAACGGATGCGTACAAATGGAAATCAGAAGTTCCAAAAGCAGGTTACTTTATAGGAAGCAATGTAAAAAAATGCATTGAAAAATCAAAATATAAGTATGCGAATATTTTAGAAATGTCTAAGAGATGGTATTTAGAAGATTACATTTTTATTTATAACATATTCCCTGAAATAGAAATGATTTACAAAATGGGAATGACAAAATACTTTAGACAGATCATGCGTTATATGGGAGTAAACGATGTCGAAGATGTAAGAAAATTTCTAAAAGAAAACAAAAAATTTTTTAGAATTTGGTCAAAACTCAATCCTGACAAGTACGAAATGCAGATGATGGTTGATTTAGATACTTTTGATATAGAGTATGCCAGAGATGCGTTAAAAGTTGGATATAGAAAAAGCAAAAATCTTTATGCAAATGATAGAAAAACAATCCAATATCTAAGAAAGCAAAAACGAGACTTCTCTTTTTGGCTGGATTACATTGATTTTCTTGAAAAACTCCATGTGAGCATAGATAAAAGCAAACTGTTTCCAAAGGATTTAAAAAAAGAACATGACAAGATGTTCAATAACCTTGAGATACTTGACAACAAAGAATACGAACAGGAAATCATAGATTTTGAAAACATGATAAAACCTTACAATTACGAAAATTATGATTATATCATTAGAGCTGCAAGAACTGTTGAGGAATTAGTAAACGAATCAAGCCAAATGAACCATTGCGTTAGAAATTACATTCCTAAAATTGCAGCGCATCAATCTGCAGTATTCTTTGTTAGAAAACAACAAGAAAAAGAAAAATCACTGGTTACTGTTGAAATAGATCCAGTTAATAAGATTCTTTTGCAGGCTAGAGGATATGACAATAAAGAACCAACGATAACTGAAATGGCTTTTATCAATGATTGGTGTCATAGAAAAATAATAGATAACTCTATGCTTACAAATACACTTTAGGAGGTGCATTATGAACTATCAAGAATTTTTAGAATCAAAAAAGAAAGTAGAAGAAACGGATGGAATTGATATTGAATTGGATGATTTAAATCCCGTTTTATTCGATTACCAAAAAGCCATTGTTAAAAAAGCACTCAAAAAGAAAAGATTTGCGTTATTTGAAGCGTGCGGGATGGGAAAGACCTTGCAACAGCTTGAATGGGCATATCAAGTAAATAAAGAAACGAATATGCCTGTTCTTATCCTCGCTCCTCTTGGAGTAACAGTTCAAACTGCATATGAGGAAGCTCCACTGCTAGGTTATGTAGTAAACGTATTGAGAGATGATTTTTCTATTGATAACGGGCTTTATATTACTAATTATGAGCAGTTGAATAATATCGATACAAGCTTATTTGCTGGTATCGTCTTAGATGAATCAAGTGTTTTAAAAAACTTCACAGGCAAAACAAGAGTACAACTGACAAATGCTTTTAAAAATACAAAATATCGTCTTTGTTGTACAGCAACTCCAGCACCAAATGATTTAATGGAATTATTGAATCATGCGGATTTTCTAGGAATCATGACAACTGCACAGGCACTGGCAACTTATTTTATCAATGATATGAAAACTGGTTCATATCGTTTAAAAGGACACGCTACAAAGGATTTTTATAAATGGTGCTGTAATTGGTCGGTCAATATAGAAAGTCCTAAGGATTTGGGATATGAAGCGGATTATTATGTGCTTCCTAAATTGATTGAACAAAACATCATGATTGATATTGATGTCATCGATGATGATTTTGAACATGGATTATTTAGAGAAATAGGAACATCAGCTACATCTTTTCACAAAGAAAAGAATAGAACAGCTGATGTGAGAGCTAAAAAATGTGCTGAAATAGCAATGAAAGATAATGAACAGTATTTAATCTGGTGTGATACAAATTTAGAAGCGGATCTATTAAAAAAATACATTCCAGAAGCAGTTGAGGTTAGAGGTAGTGATAAACCACAAAGAAAAGAAAGATGCGCTTTAAATTTCAAAAATGGCAAAATAAGAGTTTTGATCTCAAAACCTAAAATCTTTGGTTACGGAATGAACTTCCAAAAATGTCATAATGTTATCTTTTGTGGATTGACTTATTCTTATGAAAATTATCATCAGGCATTGAGAAGAATTTATAGATTTGGACAAAAACAAGATGTCTATTCTTATATCGTATTAGGAACAACTGAAATGCATATTTTAGAAACGGTAAATAAAAAGAAAGAACTGCAACATAATCTCAAAAATCAAATGGATATGTCAGTTCAAGAAATACAATTATTAAATTTTGAAGGAAAAGAGGTGAATGAGGTGTTTCAACTACAGAAGATTGAAATACCGAACTTTCTATGAGTTACAAATTATACAATGATGATTGCGTAAATGTATGTAGACAGTTGCCAGATGATTGTATCGATTTAACAATCACATCGATTCCATTTGCTAACCTTTATACTTACAGTGATGATCCTAGAGATTTTAGTAATGTAAAAGATTTAAATGAATTCTTTCAACAAATGGATTACTTGATTCCAGAGCTTTATAGAATTACGCGCCCAGGGCGCATCATTGCATTACACGTGATGCAGATTCCAACTTTCAAAGTGAGAGATGGAGCAATGGGCTTGATAGATTTTAGAGGAATGACCATCAAAGCTTTTCAAAAGCATGGATGGATCTATCACGGAGAAATCACAGTATTTAAGGATCCTCAAATTGAAGCTACTAGAACTAAATCAGCATCTATCTTGTGGAACTCTTATAAGAAGTTTGCTGAAATCACACGTACGGGAATGCCGGATTACGTTATATTGATGCAAAAACATGAGCGAGAAGATGAATGGGTTCATGTAATACACGAAAATATCGATGATGAGTTTCATCAATGGACACGTTTAGCTAGTCCTTGCTGGGGAATTGGTAAAGAATCACCTAAAGTATCAAGAACAAATGTCTTAAACACTAAAATTGCCAAGGAAGAAAAAGATGAAAAGCACATGACACCACTTCAACTTGATTTGATTGAACATCTTATTAAATGGTATTCAAATGAAAAAGAAACAGTATTTGATCCATTTGGCGGAGTTATGTCAGTTCCTTATTCAGCAGTTAAATTAAATAGAAATGGAATAGGTTGTGAAATCAAAGAAAGTTATTTTAAAACGGGATTGAATTTTATTAAAAACTTAGAGCGCTCTTTAAATCAACCTACATTATTTGAATTATGAAAGCTATCTGGATAAATAACATTCTTTATAAACATCAAGATAAAGTAATGAATCATCATAATCTAGAACCTGCAGAAGAATATGTAAAAAAAGTCTTTCCAGATGCGGTATACATGGAAAGAAGATAAAAAGAGACGTGGATATGAGCAGGTGAGTTTATTTTGACAAATGATATTAAAAAGGAAATAGAAAAAGAGCCAACAAAAAGAGAAAAGCTAGAAGATTTCTTAATCAATTGGACAAAGGAAAAACACTTACCTTTAGTGTATGAAAATAAAAAACTCAAAAATGAAGTAGAACGTCAAAAAGAATTGTTCAATCATCAAAAAATCGAACTTGATTATCAAGAAACTAGATATAAGCAATGTGACAATGAAAGATTGCGATATCGTGAGATGGCAGTGGAATATAGAGAAGATAATAAACGTTTAAGACAAGAACTATTTTTATTAAGAAAGGAGCTAAAAAATGACAAATAAGAAAAAGATCATGATGAAAGCATTGATTGTAGCAGTTATGTTTTTTGGATGTTTGCTTTTATTGACGGGTAGAGTTGCTAATATTCTAGCTATTCTATTGTGTCTAGGCTGCATTGAATTTCTTTTATTGAATCAACTCTATAATGAATTTTCTAGCAAAGGTAAAAAGAAATGAATTATCTGATGTTAGATAAAGATGATATTACAAAGTCATATGGAAAGATTTCAAAAAAAGAATTATTAAAAGAATTGGATTTTAAAGAATATCAGTTAGTTAGCTTTTTAAATAATCAAGGTATTTTTAGAGGAAAATACATCCTAGTAGAAGATGATGAAAAGGATGGCATATTGATAGGAGAAGTAACTGGAAAAAAAGCCAAAAAATATTATGCAACACGTGATGGTAGATTCTACATCAAATGGGCTAGTGGATGTATAACTGAACTCTATCCTTTTCCTAAAAAAATAGGAAATGAAACGATTGCGGTAATAAGATTCAATAGAAAAGAAAGATATGCTAAAAATCTAATTGCATCATTATTTATTAAAGAAATGAATAAAAGTGACTTTGTTATATTAAAAGATGGCAATTGGGAAAATATATCAGTTGAAAATTTAGAAATCATTTCTCAAAAAGAATATAGAAGCATCTCTAGAAAGAAGGAACAGAAAAAAGTTGGAAAATTTATAAATAATCAGTTGTTTAAAAAATATTCATCAGCATGGGATGCATCAAAAGACTTATGTATATCTTATCAAACTGTTGTTAATTATTGCTACAACGCAGTTAAAGATCCTAAACATGATTTGAGGTGGATTTGATGAATAACAAAAGAAGTAATCAGTATGTTGTTTATGATAAAGAAGAAAATTTGATTATGGTTGGAAATAGTGCAGAAATAACAAAAAAATTAGGAATAACAATAGGCACATTTTACAGCTATGTAAGTAGAGGTGATTCATCAAAAAGTAATTATAGAATCTATCTTATCAAAGAGGAATAATAATAATTTATAAGAACTTGTTTTGAATGCAAATATTTGGATAGGTCAAGAAAATTAAACAGTCGAGAAACACATTCAAAGAGATATGGATGCAATTCAAGATGTGATGGATACATATGCGGTTGGATCATTAGAGAGAAAGAACTAAGTGAAATGGGATGTAGTTATTTTGAAGAAAGGAAAGAAAATGAGCAATTAAGCTTATTTTAAAAATAAAAAATATGAGATTTAATAAATTAATGAATCGTATTGGTTCAAATACAAGAATTAAATTATGTGATAAATACAATGACATTTTAGAAGAAAAGAAAGGACCAGAGGAAATCAATTGCAAATATTACAGTAAAAAAGTATTGATGATTGATGCTGAAAGTGATGAAAAAGGAACATATTTAAAAATAATCATCAAGAAGGGATAACAGAAATGGGATTAAAAATATTAAGTTGCGGTGCAGGAATGCAATCAACCGCACTTGCACTTATGTCGTGCGAAAATAAAAAATATGGCATTAAATACCATGAAGTTCCAATATATGATGCTGTGATATTTTGTGATTTAGGAAATGAGCCTAATTGGGTTTATGATCAAGTTAATTTTATCAAAAAAGCTTGTAATGAAGTTAAAATACCATTTTATGTTTTAAATACACATCTTTATACAGATTATATAGAATATTTTGGAAAAAAAAGAGTAGTTTCAATTCCTTTTTGGAGTGTTGATGAAAATGGAAAAAAAGGAAAGATGATGCGTAATTGCACGTTGGATTACAAAATTAATGAAATTATAAAGTTTGTTAAATATCACTTGCTAGGCTATCAAAAGTATCAAAGATTGAATCAGCAAGATTTTAAAGCTCATGAAATGCATTTGGGCTTTTCTTTGGAAGAAAGTAAGAGATGCAAAGAGAATAAACATAAGATGTTTGTTAACAAGTTTCCTCTTGTAGAAATGAACTTAACAAGAGCTGACAACTACAAATACATTTTAGAAGAATGGGGGCTTGATACCAAAGCAAGTGCCTGTAATATTTGCCCTTTTCATACTAATTATTTTTTTGAATTCATGAAAGATAATCACCCAGATAACTATTCATCAATCATTGAATTTGATGAAATGTTAGAAAGAGAACAACCAAATACAAAAATTAGATCAAAACTATATATTTCTAAATCACGAAAAAGAATTAGAAATTTAAAACAAGAAGATTGTTGCGACAAAGAATCGTTTCAATATAAAAATAAAAGTATTTGGAATGGATTCTAAGAAAGGAAATAGAAACTAAATATGAAATTATTATTATGTGTTTTATTAGCTTTGATAATCAATAAATTGTTTATTTAGGAGGGATAGAAGATGATTATAGTAGATAACATTGCAGAATACGAAACATTATCAACTATCAAAAACTTTTGTAAAAATCATGATGAATGTAAAGGATGTTTATACAATTTTATGTGCAGCTTTTTTAATAAAGATATTGTACCAGAAAATTGGGAAATTAAATTGGAATTAAAAAAAGAAGAATTAAAAAAAAGACAAGATATAGATATTACTAAACAAATACAAGAGAAGATATCAGATAAGCTAGTTGATGAAAAGTATGATCATATGACTAGTAATGAAATAGCACAATCAATTATGAAAAATTCATTAAAAAAACAGTAAAAAGTTTTTTAAAAGTAAAATTTCTCGAAACCATTGCTATATATGGGATTAGAGAGGTTTAAGTGATGTCGTATAATAATAGGTTATAAGACATCAAAATATAGGCAATTCAAGGAGAAAAATATGAAATTTGAATTAGATTTGCTAGAAACAATAGCCTATGATGTATTGGATAAAGATGAAATATTTTCAAACGTTTGGGTATTATCAATTATGAAAAAGAAAGGTTATTTTCAATATGTTTCTGATGATATGACTTTAAAAGAAGCAATCATTATGTACAGAAAATTATTAAATATTAAATAATTATGAGGTGATTAAATGAAAAATATTAAACTTATTTTAAAACAAACTTTTTGTAAACACGAATATCAAGAAATGAAAAAAGTTGATACTAGTAAATATATGTGTATTTCAGGGGAAAAAATCTATATTGTTTGTAAAAAATGTGGAAAAGTGAAAGATTCATATTTTAGAGAATATGAGGGGATGGGATATAAATGATTAAGCCACTAACACCTCAATTTAGAGGTACCATTCTAGAAAGTCTTAACAAACAATCAAAAGAAAATGAATATGATCTTGATAAAAAAATTAAGATTAAAACATAAGACTTTTGAAAACATTATAGAATTAGAAAATTTTGTTAATAAGAGAATAATTCACAAATCAAATATTATTAACATTCAATATATTCAAAATGGATTCAAGGGATGTTATGTATTATTTTATTTTAAATAAAGGAGATTATTAAAATGGAAAATTTAAACATTAAAGGAAAATTAAGAGAAATGTTTACAATGCAAAAAGATTTGAATGAAAACATTTTAAAAGAATTCGGTGAAGATAGCATGACAGAAGAGAAACTAGAGTTAGCTATTATCGACGAATTAGGGGAGTTAACTCATGAATGTAAAGGAGCTTGGTGCTGGTGGAAAAAAACACAACCACCTGTCAATCGTCAAAGAGTATTAGAAGAATTGGTTGATGTTTATCATTTCGTAATGACATGGGAACTTTACCAAAGTGATAATGATATAGATTTTATTATTAAAGAGTATGGCTATTATATCATTCGATTTGGAATGGGTGTAACAGGTGCGTTAGGCAACTTTATCGGTGCTGTAGCAAGTAATTTTGAAAAGCTAAATGATCTTTTAGATTTAACTGAAATGTTAGGATTTTCATTCGATGAAATATATCAAGAATATCTTAACAAAAACAAAATAAATTACGAACGACTTAAGAATGGGTATTGATCATGACAGCACAAGCAAAGTGGATTGAGACCATGTATTATTGTAAGTAATGATTTTAATAATTCTTTTTGTGATTTAGTGACAATCATTCCAGTTACTACTAAAAAGGATAATTTACCACAACATAGAAGTATAATGTTGCGAGGTAGAAAAATTATATCTTACCAGAGCGGATAACAACCATTCCAAAAAAATGGCTGAAAGAGAAAATGTGTCATTTAAATGATGCAAATATTCAAGAAGTAAAGATATCAATGAAGATACAATATAATTTATAAGAGGTAAGTCTATGGATATTAAAGAACAAATGAAAGAAATCATGGATGCATCTGTTACATGTGATAAATGCAATCATGAATTTGTAATAAAGGAAGAATCGATAATGAAAGAAAAGATGGAAGTAAAAGGATTGAAGTTTGATCTAATTTATTTCTATTGTCCTTCATGCAAAAAAATATATCGTGCTTCCATTCAAGATAGAAAGTATTATCTTCTAGTTGAAGAGCTTGATAAAGCAAGAAAACAAGTTAGAGATAACTTTGGAACGTTTGATACAACTAAAGCTAATAAATTAAATAAAAAGCTAAAAAAGAAATCTAATGCATTAAAAAATCATGTATTAGAAATGAATGATAAGTTCTCTGGTGAATTTGCTTTCTTTGTTGATAACAAAGGAAATAGGACTATTGAATATATCGAAAATGATAACATCAATTAGAAGTGAAAGGAGTAGAATATGAAAGAATCTAAATATCAAGTGTTGAATTGGAAAAGATGGAAAGCAACTGCAATTCTATTAAAAGAAACAAAAAAAGAATTAGAAAATACTACACAAGCTATATCATATTCAAATGAACTGCCGGGAGGTTCGCACAAGACGATTTATGAAAAATATAATAAGCTTATTGAAAATCTTGATAAATATGATGAACATATAAAGATGTATGATACTGTTGTCGACTTTTTAGAAGAGTCTATTACTAAATTGCTAAATGAAAAGCAAAGGGAAGTAATTATAATATATTCTAACTATCCTAATAACAGTATTGAAAGAATAAATGAAGCTGTTAAAAAAGGATATTCACAAGCAACTTTTTATAGAATTGCTGATGAAGCATTTGATATTTTAGATGAGGTTTTAGCTTTAAAAAATAGGGATGTAGAAAAGATTGTAAAAGCTGAAAAAGAAAATTGATAATTATTTGATAATTTTTTTAAGGAAAAATGTGTTATTATGGTAATGTGGTTTAAATGAAAACAACATCAATGCTTTGTCTTGAAAGCGAAGAGATAGATTATGTCTATCTCTTTTTCTTTACAAAAAAAGGAGGTAGATATTATGTATCATGGAATTCAAAAGAAAATAGTGACTGATGAATGGCTGATAAAAGAAACAAAAGTTAAAGCACAAAATAAAGATTATATTTATGGTTATGAATATAATGGAGTCTTTTATCAATTGGATATGTTTCCAGAAAACATAAACCAATCATTACAGGAACTAAAAGACAAAGGATATAAGAATATATATTACAATAAAGTGGATGAAGAAAAGAAGAACGCTAGAAGAAGTAAAGCAGCTAGTCAATGATGGTGATATTCATGCATTCTATGTATCACGTGAATGGAAAGATAAACGCATAGAGATACTTAATAGAGATCATTATGAATGTCAAAGATGCAAAGGTAATTATGTTGTTGAATCAAAACCAATAAAGAGAATTAAAATCAAACGTGCAAAGTATGTACATCACATCATACCGATGAAAGATTGTTTTGAATTAGCATTGGATGATGATAACCTGGTAAGTCTTTGCTTTGAATGTCATGAGATAGTTGAAGGTAGAGATGGAACTTGGAAAAAATTCAAGTATAAAAAGAAATTGACTAAAGAAATGTGGTAATTCAGTATACCCCCGTCAAATTCTCATGCGAATTTGAAACACGGAGAACGGGCATGTGGTCCTAACTTTTCAGAAATATTCGCGCGTGCGTGATAACGGGTGGTTGATTAGAAAAAATAATGAAAGGGGTGTTGTTATGACAAAAAAAGAAATCAAGGATGACTTGCTTGAACAGCTAGAAGCACAAGGGAAGTATCAAAATTACTATCTTGATTTGATTGAAGACTATATGAAATATTATGATCTTAAAAGAAAATGTCAACAGGACATCAAAAAAAAAGGATTGCGATATACAGTTACATCCGGAAATGGTTTTAAAAGCGAAAAGCCTAATGAATCCGTACAAAACCTAATGAAAATAACAACAACTATGTTGAAAATCCTTGATGAGTTAGGTTTACAAAATCCAATCAACACCTCTGATAATTCGGATGATGATTATTATTGATTAAATGTCAAGAAATCAATGATTATATCGACTATGTAAAAAAGAATCCAGATAAGATAAACAAAGAAAGAAAACTGTTGATAAAGAACATCGTTATGCCTACATTGGCTAGAAATGATGTTTTTTTTGATGAAAAAACATATCAAAATTGCTTAAAATATTGCGAAAATAACTATTATCCTTTGTTTCCTTATCAAAAATTCATATATGCTTTTGTATTTATGTATGTCGATGATGTCCCACTTTTCACAACAATCATTATATTGATGGGACGTGGAAATGGGAAAGATGGTTTTATTATGCCACTGATGAATTTTTTTCAGACACCATTATACGGAATTAAAAATTATCACATTGATATCATCGCAAATAATGAACAGCAAGCAAAAGATAGCTTCAATGTTGTTTACGAAATGTTAGATGCCCAATGGAATAAATTTAGAAGTAAATTCTATAAAACAAAAGAGCTTATCAAGAATAGGAAGACACGAGCTGAGTTGCGTTATAATACTTCTAACGCTAAGACGAAGGATGGTAAGAAATCGGGAGCTATTCTTTTTAATGAATATCATGGATACGAAAATTATGATCAGATAAAAGTGTTTAATTCTCAATTAGGAAAAATAAAGCACGCAAGAAAATTTATTATTACTACAAATGGGAACGTTCGAGAAGGTCCTTTAGATGATTTAATTCAATTATGCAACGATATATTAAAAACAGGAGAAAATGATTTAGGTTATTTTCCTTTTTTTTGTAAAATCAACTCAAAAGAGCAAGCTAATGATCCTAAATATTTTGTCTTAGCAAATCCATCGATGGAATTTCTTCCAGATTTAAAAATACAAATTTTAAGAGATTTTAAAGAAGCACAAAAATTACCATCGATGATGACAGAATTTTTAACTAAAAGAATGAATCTACCTGCAAGAAACGAAGAAATAACAGTAGCTAAATGGGAAGATATTTTAAGAGCTTGTTATAGTGATGTAGAAAATAAGATAGAAAGAGCGATACCAGATGATATAAACTATCATCCTTGCATTATAGGAATTGACTATGCAGATATCCGAGATTTTGCATCTGCTGGTTTGCTTTTTAAAATAGATGGTGTTTACGTTTGGAGACAAAAGACATGGATTTGCAGGAACAGCCCATTTTTTGAATCAATTAAATTTCCTATAGAAAACAATATAGGATTAGAGGGATTCAATGATTATGAAATAGTCAACTCAGAAAGTTTAAGTATAAATGCGATTGTCGAATGGTGTATTGAACAAATGCAAAAATACAATGTGGTTAAAATCATCATGGATACGTATAGATTTAAGCTATTTAGAGAAGTATTTGAACGAAAAGGGATTATTATAGAAGATAAGAAAAATCCAGCTGGACTTGTAAGAATGATTAGAAATCAAGGTGCAATCAATACATATGTAGCTCCTCTAATCGAAAAAGCATTTGTAGATGGAAATATTAACTTTGGAAACAGTGCCATAATGCGATGGTATACCAATAATACCGCTGTGAAAATGGACAAGTATGGAAATAAATCATATGGAAAAATAGAACCAAAACTAAGAAAAAATGATGGTTTTATGGCTTTTGTATGTAGTATTTCTGGAGAAGATATGTTAGATGAAACGATTATTTATATATAGAAAAAATGAGGAGGTGAATCAATGTTTCAATTTGTAAAGAAATTGTTTAATAAGGATGGTCAATTAGTTGATTACTATATCGATATGATGGCTGAAAAAAATAGACTTTCGCAGTTGGCATTAGAAATTGGGTTTAACAAGATTGCTGATTTGATATCGAAATGTCCTATTGATGTCTACTCAACGGATAGCGATGCAATCAAAACTGAATATTGTTTAAATGTTAGACCTAACCCAAATGAGTTTGCTACTGATTTTTGGAAACAAGTTGTTATAAAAATGTGTACAAGTAGTGATGGATGTTTAGTTGTACAAATGAGTGATGGAAATATTTATAGAGCTGAAAGCTTTGTGCAGTCGGATGATGTTCTATATCCTAGAACATTTTCAAATGTGGTTATTAGAAGCGGGGATAGAACTTATAAATTGGATAGGATATTTACATCAAATGATGCAGTTTTATTTAAGTATAAAAATGAAAAGTTGTTAGCTTATCTAAATGAAATAAATCAAGAAAATGCGATTGCTTGGAGTGCTTCCATAAAAGGAGTAAAGTCAAAACTTTCAAAATTTAAAATTCAAATGCCGGGGAATATACAAGTGTATAGTGAAATAACCCGACAACCAATAACTGAAAATGAGTATACAGAAAAAATTAGAAAGGACCTTTCAAGTGATGATATAAGAGTTATCTTTTCTAGAAATGGACTCGACATAAGTGCGATTGACAGCAAGTCAACGATGACTGCTAGTGATGTCAAAGCATTAAAAGATGAAGTGTTCACAAATGTAGCGATTACTTTAGGAATTCCCAAAAGTGTTTTTTATGGTGAAGTTACTGAAAAAAGTGATGCTAACAATGAATTTATTACGTATGCTGCCGATCCAATTATTCAAGAGTTGAATGATGGGATGAATGGTTGTTGGCTTTCTCAGCTCGAATGGGAAAGAGGGGATAGGATTTTAATCAATACAGATGCAATCAAGCATATTGATGTAATCGAGCAAGCATCTAATCTTGATAAATTATATTCTAATGGCTGGTCTCACAACGATATTTTAAAATTACGTGGTAAACCACCAATCGATGAAGATTGGGCAAATGCTAGAAGATTTACTAAAAACTATGCTACAGGCATGGATGAAAATATGAAAGGGGGTGATGAATAATGAAAAAAGGACATGAAAAGTTCTATGAATTCAAAAAATCAAATGAAGAAATGACAGATCTTTATATTTATGGAGACATCACCTCATACAAGTGGGATGAAAGTGATGTAGGTGCCTATGACTTTTTAAAAGAATTGAATGATGTCGATACAGATAACTTAACAGTTCATATCAATTCATATGGTGGTTCTGTAAGCGAAGGTCTTGCAATCCACAATATGATTAAAGAATTCAAAGGAAATGTAACTACTGTATGTGATTCTTTTGCATGTTCGATTGCAAGTGTCATCTTTATGGCAGGAAAGGAAAGAGTCATGCATAAAGGTTCATTGCTGATGATTCATCATGCGTGGACTTGGGCAAGCGGTAATGCTAAAGATTTAAGAAAGCAAGCAGATGATCTAGATAAAATCACAGAACCATCGATTGTTATTTATGAAAAAAATTCAAATCTTTCAAGAGATGAAATAGTTGAATTGATGGACAATGAAACATGGATTACTGCAGAAGAAGCTTTAGAAATGGGATTTGCTACATCAATCAAAGAAGATGATGATGCACAGCAATCAATCAATGAAATGTACTTGAATCATCAAGTTATGTTGAATAAGGATTTAGAAAAAGAATTGAATGAGGTAAAAGAAGCATTGAAACTTGAAAAGGCAAAAAATGAAGAGCCATTAACAGGTTGGAATGCTTTTTTTAATACAAAAAAATAGAAAGGAAAGAGAAAAAAATGAAATTTAATAAAGTAGATAAAGCTACATTAGAAAAAGCAAAAGAGATTTTAGAAAAAGCAGAAGATAAATCTCAAGCAATTTTAGAAGCAGTAGAATTAATCAATGAAGCTGCTAATAAGGATTTGATTGAACAAATCTTAAAAGAATCAGCAAATGCAAATGCAAAAGCTCAAAACTTCAATAAATTAGGATTGAGACAATTAAGCGATGAAGAAAATAAATTCTATGATGCTTTAAAAACAAATGTCAGACAAGCTATCGATGGAAAACAAATCGACTTGATCCCAACAACAATCATTGATAACACTTTAGCTGATGTAAAAAAAGCAAGTGATTTATTATCATTAGTATCTTTTGCTCCGGCTGACGTAAAAAAATGGTTATCAGCATCCAAAACTGGAACTTATGCTTGGGGAAAATTGACTGATGCTGTTAAAGGTGAATTAAGCGTTGCATTTGAAGCATTAAATATCGAATTAGGAAAAATCACAGCATATTTAGTTCTTCCTAAAGCAATTAGAGATTTATCAAATCCATTTGTTGATAAATACTTTACAGCAATTTTAGCTGAAACAATGAATGATGGTTTAGAATATGCATTCTTATTAGGAACTGGAGTTGAACAACCTATCGGTGTTTTCCGAAAAATAAATGAAGTCGAAACAAATGGAGAACATAAAATGAAAACTAAAAATTCAAAATTAACTGAATTTACACCTAAAGGTTTAGCTCCCGTAAAAACACAATTATCGCATGGTGGGAAAAGAGCAATTCCATCATTAGCGTTAGTATGCAATCCGAATGATGAAGCTGCTTATGTAGATCCTGCATTATATGTACAAGCATTAGCTGGTGGATATGTGCAAGTATCAAAAGATAAAATTAGAGTAATTCCAACTGCTAATTGTCCACAAGGGGAAGCTGGATTCTTTATTGATAAGCCAGATTATTACACAATGGGATTATCAGCAATTGAAGTTAAAGAATATGATCAAACAAAAGCAATGGATGATGCAGATGTCATTATTGCAAAAGCTTATGGAAATGGTAGAGCAGTAGATGATGATGTATGTTTCTACTTTGATCCAACAAAATTAGTTGAATATGTTCAAAAATATTTCCAAACAAATGCGCAAACACAAGCAACTGAATAATTGAAAAAATGGATAAAAAAGTTATTGATAACTTGATAGATGAAATTAGAAAAGAGAAATTTATTCCTTTTTATTATGAAGACTCATCTATTAGAAATAATATCCGTGAGGGAAATTATCGCTTAACAAAACTAGTTGGAACTATTGATTATGATGAAGATTTGACTGCCAGAGCGCTATTAAAAAACTATGTGCTTTATGCATATAATAGTAGAACAGATGAATTCTTTGAAAATTACAGTGCTGAGATTTTGTCTTGGCAAATGGACAAAGTTCCTTTGATAAAAAGTGATGAAGAAAACTAGTAGAATTCATATGCCCATTTATAATGATGGGCTTTTTGAAGTTTTTGAAATCATAGAAGATGATAGCGTTCAAGCAAATACTTCATTGCAATCAAAAGATATTTCTATGACATATCAAGAATTAGGTATATCAGACCGATTAAGAAGCGATTTAGACTCTCATGATATTGATATTCAACTAAAAATTAGAGTTCCATACGTCAAAGGATTTATTGATTCAATGAGTGTTTTGAAAATCGATGAACATTATTATAAGGTTTATAACATTTATCACTTTGTTGATAGTAATGGATTTAAACAATCCGATATAACTCTTGTAAACTGGGAAGGAGAATATGATGAAGAAAACGGATTTTGTCAATGCATTAAGTGAGTTAGATATTCCAATCAACGAAGGTCAAAGCTCTGTCAATAATGCGAGTAAATATCCTAGAATCGTTTTTTGGGAGATTGCATGGGATGACAAGCTAGCAAGCGATGATGTCTATATCACTGTTGAAACGATTCAAGTATCATTCTTTTCTAGAACACCTAGACATGATAAATTGCTTGAATTAAGAGATATTATGCGAAAATTAGGATTGCATCCTACGATCTATCATGAATATGTAGAAGAAAAAAACAAAGATAGAAATTATTATCATTCTTACTTTTCGGTAGAGTTAGAAGTTGATAACGATGAGTGATACAAGTGAATTTGATGGACTTCTAGATTTTTCAAAAGCATTAGAAGAATATGCAAAAGTATCTGATAATGTAGTGGAAGAGGAAGAAAAGATAGCACAAGATTTTGTCAAAGACTTATTGAAACTGCCTAGTCCTAAATCAAAGATTTCTAAAAGTGGATATACACATTTGATATCCACTTTTTCTTATAGAAAAAAAGCAAAAGAAATAGAGATAGGATGGGGTAAATATTATGGTCCTATGGTCGAAAAAGGAACTATCAAGATGAAAAGTAGTTATCCTCATTTAGTACCTTTATGGAATAGAAATTCAAAAAGATATATAGAAAGTTTTAAAAAAAGAAATAATTTATGAAAATAGGAGGTAGAAAGATGTCACAAAAAGAAAAAAGACCATCGATAAAAGAATCTGTCGGTGGATTGAGATATTGTTTTGCTACAACAAATGAAGTAGATCCTCAAATCTTTTCAGGTAAATATGAAGAAGAGGTCGCTGTTTCAAACGTTGTTAAAAGTATCAAACGTACTGAAAATGGAGATACGACACCGGTATACGCATCTGGAAGAGATTATGATACAGTTTCTGATACTTCATCCGTTGACAGTGAAGTAGAAGTGGTAGCATTTGATCCTACTGACCTTGCAAAAATGCGAGGAGATGAAATTACAGAAAGCGGTTTGATTTTAAAAGGCGGTTCAAGCGAACGTCCATTCTTTGCTTTTGGTCAAACTGTTTTCTATCGTCAAAACAGAAAAAAATTCAGATGGTATCCAAAATGTAAATTAACAGCTGATACTGATGATACAAATACAAAAGAAGAATCTTTCAGTGAACAAAATGATACAGTCACAATTAGAGCTTATCCATTTAATGATAAGGGACAAATTGCTGTTGAATTTGATACTGCTGTAAAAACTGCAACTGGATTAACAGAAGAAAAATTCTTTAATCAAGTTATCACATCCGATGAAGATCTAAAAAAAGTAATTGCAGGTGGTTAGTAATGGATAAACAAGACATCAAGTTAACGGATGGCAGGGTCATAGAAATTCAAGTCAGCTTTTTAACTCTTTATTTGATTAAAAACAATAATCTTGATAAAGAAACAAAAGCTTTAAGAAGAATGACTGATAAATATGAAAAGATGGATGATAAATCATCTGTTGCTGCTAAAAAACTGCATGAAAAAATAGAAGATAAACAATTCTATATGGCTGCAAAAATGATTTATGTAATTTTACGTTCTAATCGTGAAAAGGTTGAATTTGAAGATGCATTGGCATTATGCCCAATTGAACCAGATGCGATTGTAAATATAATCAAGCAGTTTGAAAATAAAATGGAAATTCTCAAAAAAAAAGACAATATGAAGAACTTTGTGAAGAGCAAGAAATAGATTTCACGATGAATCTTTATCTTGCTTTGACACAGCTTAATTTATCAGAAGATGATTTTTGGCACATGAGTCCAATTACTTTTGATGAATTATTAGAAACTCATGTTGAATTCGAAAGGAGTAAAATAGAACATGGCTGATGATCTAAAAAGAGTCGGTCTTGTGTTCAAGGCTGATGGAACAGCTGATTTTACAAAATCATTAAAAACAATCAACGCACTGACTAGGGAAAACTACAGTGCTTTTTCTTTGGCTAAAAGTCAATGGGATAAATCAACATCATCATTGACAAAGCTAAAAGATACACAGTCATATTTGACAAAGCAAACAGAAACTTATTCATCAAGAGTTTATGCATTAAAAAGTCAACTAGAAGAACTTGAAAATGCAGAAAACAAAGATGAAAAGGCTATTGCCAATAAAAAGCAACAATTGAATAATGCAGAGTCAAGTTTGAATAAATATAAGAAACAACTTTATGAAGTAAACGCTGCTTTAGAAAGCGGTCAAGCTCAAATAGAAGAGTATGCTAAAAAGGTTGAAGCTTTTGAAAATAAGACAAAAGAAATAGGAAATGGATTAACTAAAAATGTTACTGCTCCTATTGCTGGATTAGAAGTTGCAGCTGTAAAAGTAGGTAGTGACTTTTCAGCAGGAATGAGTGAAGTATCTGCTGTTTCTGGAGCAACTGGAAAAGATTTGGAAGCTTTAAAAGATAAAGCAAAGGAAATGGGAGCATCCACTAAATTTAGTGCAAGTGAAGCTGCCGAAGCTATGAACTACATGGCAATGGCAGGATGGAACACGCAACAGATGATAGATGGATTGCCAGGTATCTTAAATCTTGCAGCTGCTTCTGGTGAAAGTCTTGCAAATACAAGTGATATCGTAACGGATGCATTAACTGCCTTTGGATTGAAAGCGGAAGATTCATCGCACTTTGCCGATGTTCTCGCAAAAACATCATCGAGCGCAAATACGAACGTTTCCTTGATGGGAGAAACATTTAAATATGTTGCTCCTCTTGCAGGAACATTAGGATTCAGCGTTGAAGATACTGCTCTTGCAGTTGGTTTGATGGCAAACGCTGGTATCAAGGGTTCACAAGCAGGTACTGCTTTGAAAACAGCTATTGCCAATTTAGCAAGTCCAACCGATTCAATGAAAGAACAGATGAAAAAATTAGGCATCTCAATTACTGATACGAATGGATCAGTAAAACCATTGATTACAATCCTAGAAGAATTAAGAACTAAATTTGGGAAATTAAGCAGTGCACAACAGTCAGCCGCCGCAAGTACAATTTTTGGAAAAGAATCGATGTCTGGAATGCTTGCAATCATCAATGCAAGTGACAGTGATTTCAATTCTTTATATGAAAATATTAAGAATGCAGATGGTGCTGCTAAAGATATGGCTGATACGATGCAAGATAACTTGCAAGGTGATTTGACTACGCTATTTTCTGCATTAGAAGGTGTAGGAATCAAAGTATCAGAAGTATTAGAACCAGCATTACGTGATATTGTAGAAGCAATTACTGATTTGTTTTCTTGGCTTAATGGCTTGGATGATGAAATAACTAATATCATTGTAATCATTGGAACTGTTGTAGCTGCAATTGGACCATTATTGGTTGTTATTGGAACGCTTGCAGGACCAATATCAACCGCAATATCCTTGTTTGGAAAATTCAAATTGGCATTGTTTGGAGCATCTGAATCAGCAGGAGCAATAGGTACAGTAGTCAGTGCATTGAGCGGACCACTACTTGCAATCATTGCACTTGTTGTAGCAATAGTAGCTGCACTTGTTAACTTGTGGAATACAAACGAGGGATTTAGAAATGCAGTTGTCGATATTGTAACTCAAGTCATGTCGATACTACAAAATCTAGCGGTCGTTGTTCAACCGATATTTGATACATTGAAAATTGCACTTCTTGCAATCTGGCAAGAGGCATTAGTTCCCTTATGGGAAAATTTTCAAATTGTCATAGCGAACATCGTTACATTGATTTCATGGCTGTTCGATGGAATTAGTCCTATTATCAATGCAATTGTTTCATTGATAGAAATAATTGTTATTCCATTGATTCAAGGACTTTTGACAGTCATAGTTGGTTTTGTGACAAGTTCAGCGGGATTGTTAGGTTCATTTTTATCAAGTGTATCTGGAATAATCGATGCGGTAATTCAAGCTATTCGAGGATTGATATATTTCATTACTGGAGTATTTACAGGAGATTGGAGAAAAGCGTGGGAAGGTGTCATTGATATCTTTGGTGCGATTTTCAATACGATAAGAAACGTATGTAGGGCACCAATCAATGCAGTTATAGGATGCTTGAATGGAGCAATCAGCGGAATCAATAAAATGATTGATGGATTGAATACGCTTCATTTTGATATTCCCGATTGGGTTCCTGCACTCGGTGGTAAGAGCTTTGGATTGAGTTTAAGTCATTTAGGAAAGATTCCTGCACTCGCTGCTGGTGGTAATTTGTTAAAAGGAAGTGCTATTGTAGGAGAACGAGGTGCAGAGTTGTTAACTCAAATGGGAACACAAACAAGAGTAACTCCATTAACTGACTCTGGGGGTTCTAATAAGCAAGAATTGATTGATTATCAAAGACTTGCAGATGTCTTTGTAAATGCTCTTGTTAGAGCAGGATTATCAATTAAACTAGATAGACGTGAACTAGGAAAGTTGATAAGAAGTGAGGTGTACTGATGAAAAAATATGATATTAGATATGTTGGTAACAAAGGAACAGTAGATTTAAATACTGCTCCTTATCTTATTAAAAATATCGAAACACTATTTGAAGGTGAAATTAGTTTCAATTCTACTTCTTATCAGCTTGACAATCGTAATGATATAGACAGCTTTTATTTTAATGGAACTGAAAAGGACATTGAAATCCAAGTATATAGAAAAAACAAAGAAGAATTGATTAATGATCTTGATTATATTTTTGGATATGATTGTGAGATTGTTAAAGCAGGTAAGCTTTATATAAATGATTACTATGCCTATTGTTATTTCATCAAGCCTAAACCTAATTATTTTGCTAAGTACAGCAATTTAGAAATGCTAACCTATACTGTTAGGTTCTGTTCAAAATGGATAAAGGAAACAGTGATTGATTTCAATATGAATGATGATATCACTTCATCATCTGGCATGAAATATCCTTTTTCTTATCCTTTTTCATACAGAGCGGTAAAAAAAGATAGATTTGTTAACAATATACATTTTGCTTCTTCAAAAGCAAAGATTATTTTCTATGGACCTTGTAAAAATCCAAGGATTTCAATTGCTGACAACATTTATGCAGTCAATACGGAACTTTTAAAAGAAGAGAGAATAGAAATTGATCCATTTGAAAAAACAGTTCTCAAGTATACCGCAGATGGTGTAGCAATCGATGTAATGGATGTTCGATATAAAAAATCAAGTATTTTTGAATTGATTCCAATTGGATTGAATCTATTTGAACAGACAACTCAATTCTCTGTAAGAGTGATTCTTTATTACGAAAGAGGGACTCCAGAATGGAAATAATGCACGCTAGAATTGATTCATCAACACGCAGTGATGATTTATATTTAAAGGAAATGCCAGTTATTGCAAAATTTAAAAAAGCTGAATTCATTATAGGAAAGAAAGCATCACTAGATGATAATGATTTCTATATTGAATTATCAAAAGAATATTTTAAAAAAATGGATATTCAAAAAAATGACTTGATTTATATTCCTAACAGTGAATTTGGTGGATTTGCTAAAAAGATACAGAACGCAGATGATTCAACTGTCAAAATCACGGGAGTAAATTGGAGATACTTCTTACATCGCTTTGTTATATTTCCAAAATATAACAGCAATTATAAAGCAAGGGATGATTATTTAACTATTGATAATAAAGAAATCCATAAAGCTCTTGAAATATTATTCAATAATGTTTTCTATAGTGCTTTTTTAAAACTCTATAGAGTAAGTGATAAGGATACTCAAATCAATATGACTACTTCATCAAGATATGATTATCTCTATGATAAGATCATCAATGTGCTTGATGAAAAAAATATGAGATTAAAGGTCTATCATACTTATGATTACGATGATAGAAATATTGTTGTTGAAGCAGTTGAAAAAAATGTCATCGATGATGTATATAACAGAGATTACAGTATAGAAATCACTTCAAGTATTGATTCTACCAACTCAGTAGATACAATGATTGCTTTAGGCAAAGGAGACTTGCACGATAGAAAAATCGTTTTGATTAAGCATTCTATCGATGAAGATGGAAATGATGCATTTGAAAAGATTACGGACTTGTCAAAAGATGAAATAGGAAATATAGATTCTTCAATGTATGTCTATGATTATAAGTCATGTGAAAGTGATGATGATTTAGTAGAAAAAGCGATCGAAGAATTTAAAAATCATCTGGAAACAAAAGAAATCAATTTAGGTGTTACTTCATTAAAAAAAGAATTAGAATTAGGTGATATCATTACAAGCGTTGACGATATCACGGGACTTTCTATTGAAACAGAAATCACTAGAAAGATTTTAACAATTGAAAATGGAATAAAAAAAATTGAATACAAGGTAGGTGAGTAATTTGTCACAAAAGGGAATTACAATCAATACTACTGATGCAGGGCATGTTGATGCAAGTGATCATGCTCTTTTGTTTAGTGCTATTTTTGGAATGAATGGAATTTTAAATGTCGGTTCAAAAATGGAAATATCTAAACAGTCAGACAATAAAATAAGAATCATGGATGGAATGTATATGATGTCTAATGGTGTCCTAATAAGAATCGAAAACTATGAGGACATCACAATTACAAGTGGTACTTTAGGACAAAAAAGAAAAGATATCATTATTGCAGAATACATTAAAAATGGAAATGGAACGGGTGATGATGTAGCTAAGATTAGAGTTGTAAATGGAACTTATTCATCTGCTAATCCTGTTGAACCGACTTTGGTAAACAATGGAACAACTATTCAAGAAAAATTAGCTACATTATTGATCAATGAAACAACGATGACTATTGATTCAGTTTCAGCTAAAGTCATGCCTGTTCTAGCAAATGCAGTATTTTATAAAGATTAAAAAAATAGTAAATTGAAAGGAAAATATTATGGCAATTAAAACAGTACAAGCAACAATTAATGGAGTACCTACTACTCTTACTTTAAATCCATCAACTGGAAAGTATGAAGCTACGATTACTGCTCCGACAAAATCAAGTTACAATCAAAGCGGTGGATATTACAATGTAACAGTTAAAGCAACTGATACAGCAGGAAACAGTACATCTAAAGATGCAACTGATGCAACTTTAGGAAGCAAATTAAAATTAGTTGTAAAAGAAAAAGTTGCACCAACAATTACAGTTACTTATCCAACTGCATCAGCATCAACTACAAACAACAAACCTACATTCACTTGGAAAGTTTCAGATGACGATTCTGGAGTTAATTCAAATACTATTGGAATCACAATTGATAGTGGTTCAAAAATTACATCTGGAATCACTAAAACAGCTACTACTGGTGGATATGAATGTTCATACACTCCAGCTACAGCTTTAAGCGATGGATCACATACAGTTAAATTCAATGCATCTGATAATGATGGCAATGCTGCTACTCAAAAATCAGTTACATTCAAAGTTGATACAGTACCACCAACATTAAATGTTACTAGTCCAGCTGAAGGCTTAGTTACTAATAACGCAACAGTTACTGTTAAAGGTACTACAAACGATGCAACTTCATCACCAGTTACTGTTAAAGTAAATGGAACTGCAGTTACAGTAGACGCTTCTGGTAACTTCTCAACTACAGTTACATTAACTGAAGGTTCAAATACAATCACCGTTGTAGCAACAGATAGTGCTGGTAAAGCTACTACAGTTACTAGAAAAGTTACATTAGATACAAAAGCACCAACAATCACTGATGTTTCAATCACACCAAACCCAGTTGATGGTGGTAAGACATTTGTCATTGCTGTATCTGTAACTGACTAGTTATGGTTGTAAAGGTTATAGGAAAAACTGATACGTTTACTGTAATCTTTGATAGAATCGATGAAAAAAGATGGAATGCATTAGTTCCTGCAAACGTCGCAGGTGAATATATCATGGATTTATATGCTTACGACGATGCAGGTAATGTGGGATATATGGCAACAGCAATGTTTACTGTAGATACATCTAACCTATGCTTCCATCTTGAAATCATCAATTATCAAAGCTGTATCAGTCTTTGTAATGATTATATTTGTGAGATCAAGGAGGTGCTACCATGCAGAATTTAATAAAAATGTATGCAGGAGAAAAAAGGAAGATACGTCTTTTTGTTCATTCAAGAAAAAAGCCCGAAGATACTTTTATCATTAGAAATGCAAAAGCTGAAATCTATCTCTATGGTGATTTGATGCAAACGATTGAATGTGAAATCGATGAGCATGATCTTATTTTTTTATTAGGCATCGAAGAAAGTGGAAATTACAAAATGATTATTACTTATGTTATTGCAGATGAAGTCATTAAAAATAAATTTGAAATTGAGGTGAGATAATGGGATATAAAATATATAATGTTGCATTATCAAAGCAAAATGTAAGCGCAGGAGAAAGACTGACAATTTCAGTTGATATCATTACATGGGATTGGTTAAAGAAACAAATGACATGGAATTCATTGAAAAACAAATTCAAATGGAGTGATTTGATTGGCTGATATCCCATCAAAATTAACAGTTCCAAGTGATATTACAATGTCAGATCCTGCGGATATTAAAAAATTACAAGATGAAATAATTGCATTGTATAAAGCAGTCAATCAGTTGATTGATGTTGATGCTGAACAAAATAAAAAATTAGACAATGCAGTATATTACAAAGAGTAGATTGATTTCTACTCTTTTTCTTTGGAAGGAGAAAAATATGAGAGATTTTGAAACACGTGAGTGCGTTGTACACACACACACACACACACACACACACATACACACGACTTACACAAATTAGAGAAGGTACATCAAAGTGCCTTTTCTCATTCTTTAAAAAGATTGGTGGTGACAAGCATTTAGATTAGTTTTTAATCTGAATGTCAATATGCCAAAACTTATTGATAAAGATGAAAATGAATTGCTTAATTTACAAATGTCTACAGATGAACATTGGACGGGTGAATATTGGGTTGATGGTAAAAAGATTTATGAAAAAATCATTACATGGACTGGTCTAAGCGTTGGAGTAAGCACAATCAATCATTCAATCAATAACTTAAACGAGTTTATTGATTATGAAGTCACATGTTCCAATGGAGAAGATTTCTATAGATTTCCTGTTATTTATTATTCTGGTGGTAATAGCGGAACATTCTATTGTACGTATTTTATTATGAACGTAGATAACATTCGCTTTGCTAACAATTACAGTTGGGCAAATTATAAATTTAAAGCAATTATTCGTTACACAAAAAAATAAAGGCACTAATATCTTTTCTTATTTGATTTTTATTAAAAGAATTAAAGAAAGAGAGGATCATACAAATGTCAAAAATTAAAAAATTCGTGGGGGGGGGGTACTGTTTACTAGCAATAGTAAAAACAGTATCCTTTTACCTATTATCTCTAAAAAAGGAGGTGCAGTTGAATAGCTGTACTTCTTTAAAGAGAGGTGTTATTTATGGCTAAATTTGTTAATTCTAGCGGAGATGAAATCAATGCTGATGTTGTTCTTTGGAGTGGTAGTCATTTCGGCTATGGTCACGATTTAACATTAAATGATGATGCTTTGAAATTTAAAGAGTTAATCATAATTAGTGATAATAGCGCAGTTATTGCACCAATTATTGATGGAGAGATCATATATTCTGGTGTTGTTAACAACTGGACTGTTACTAATATGGCTTTTAAATATAATCAGGCATCAAAACTGTTACACATTGATAATTGTAGATGGACAAATTCATCTAACAATCAAGGTACAACTGTTACTAAAGTCATTGGAAGATATTAGTCATAAATAAAAGCTGTTCTCATGATATGGGGAAATTTATTAAAAATGATGGGACTAAAATTCCAGTTGGTACTGTCCTTTTTGATGGTACAACTCAAAGTGATTTTATATTAACTGATGATATTTCTAGTTATGACTATCTAGAAATCTTCTATAGAAGTCATAACTGGGTTAATCCTAAAAGTACAAGAATGTCATTAAAAGCAGGTGCAAGAGTACATTTATCAGATGTACATGCAAGTGAAAATACTATTACAATATATGAGATGACTCTTGTTTTCAGTGGCAAAAACGTTACATTAAGTGGATGTACTAAAGTCGTTGGTGGTGCGTATATAAATGAGGTTGAAGGAACAATATACCAAGTAATAGGATACTGATTGCTAGCAAATAGGAACTTATGTCCCAATTTGTTAATGCAAATGGAAATACATTATTAAATCTTAAGTTTTCTTTAAAAGAACAGGAAACAGGGATGCAATGGATTGATGGTAAAAAAATATATTGCAAAGTAATACTCGTAAATGGGTTTGATAGCAAGGATAAATATGTACAACATAATATATCAGATTTATACAGAGTATTGAGTTGTGATTTATTTATGAAAACGAGTGATGGAACAAACCACATGATACCGCGAGCACATCAAGATGAAGATCATGATGGTATTTCTATTCAAATAACTAAAACAAATTTAATATTGCAAGTTGGACAATCAAATGGTTTTGCTGATGCTACAGGATATGCAATATTGAAATATATAAAAAGCAAATAATTAAAGGACGAAAGTCCTTTTTTTGATGCCCTGGACACGGCTTAAAACTATCTAGAAAGGGTGATTGAATTGAAGGTTAAAAAATATGATTTTAATCAATGGTTGAAAGCTGCAGGTATTAGAGCAATCAAAACAGTAGCTCAAACAGCAGTTGCGTTAATTGGAACGTCTACAGTGATGAATGAAGTCAACTGGGCAATGATCATCAGTGCTAGTTGCTTATCGGGTGTGGTTTCTATTCTAACAAGCGTTGCAGGACTTCCGGAGTTGGAAGAAATTGAAAGTGAGTAATTATGTATGAATTTCTAATAAAAACTTATACGATTGTTCTTCCAGTTATTCTTTCGTATATTGTGTGGCTTTTACAAGAACAAAAGAAAAAATCAAAACAAGATGCAATTGAAAGAGATGAAAGAATCAGAAAAGAAAGAGAAATGCGAGAAGCTAACTCAAAAGGTACAATGCTCTTATTAAGAGTGAAATTGATTGAATATCATGAAAAGTATATGAAAAGGGGAGAAATTCCTACATATGCATATGATAATTTCAATGAAATGTATGATGCATATCATGCGCTCGGTGGTAATGGTATGGTTACCAAAATGAAAAATGAGATAGAGCTTCTGCATTTACAAAGCAAAGAGGGTAGTTAAATACTCTCTTTTTATTTTAAAAAAGGAGGTATTAACATATATGGGATATGTTATGAAACAAAATTTAGCGCGTAAAGAAAATTATGGTAGTGAACGTAGCACAGCTGATATTAAATATTTAGTCATTCACTATACTTCAAATGATGGTGATAGCGATGAATCAAATGGAAAATATTTTGCTAGGGAAGTTGTTAAAGCATCTGCTCATTATTTTGTAGATGATGATTCAGTAACTCAAAGTGTTCCAGACAACCATGCTGCATATGCAGTCGGTGGTAAATGTCAATCAAATCACCACCCATATTATGGTACGATTAAAAACGCTAACTCAATTTCTATTGAGATGTGCGATAACCATAAAGATGGTACTGTTCATATTTGCGATGAAACTCTTGCTAATACTTATGCGTTAGCACGTGCATTGATGAAAAAATACAATATTGATATTGATCACGTTGTACGTCATTACGATGTTAATGGTAAATTATGTCCAAATTGTAATAGTTTACTAAACGATAACGTATGGCAAACATTCAAGAATAACATTGTTAATTCTACAACTGGAGCATTAGGTACAGGTACTGTAGTTCCAGCTGCTGCTAAAAATGATAACTTAGACAGTTTGATTGCAAGAGGTCAACAACATTCAATCAACTTTACAGGTCATTCAATTGCAACTGATGGTGCATATGGTCCTAAGACTCAAGCAAATATTGCTAGATGCTTCCAACATGCCATTAATTTGGACTATGGTAAAAACTTAAAAGTTGATGGTGCTTTTGGTAAAAACAGTAAATCGGCTTTAGATAAACACTATGTCAAACGTAAAGAAACTCAATATTTAGTTACTGCGGTTGAAATTGCTCTAATGTGTCGTGGATATGATCCTGATGGTGTTGAATGTCCAGGTAAATTTGGAAGTGGCTTAGAAGCTGCAGTAAAACAATTCCAATCAGACAGAGGATTAAAAGTTGATGGAATCGCAGGAAGAAACACTATTTTGAAGTTAATGGGTGTTTAGAATGAAAAGATTAAAGATTATTATCATTATATTACTTTTATTGAATATTTGTTTACAATATAAAAACACTCAATATCATTCTCAAATCATAGAAAAAGACAATCAAATTGAGAAATTAAAACAAGAAAATTTGAAATATCAATATCAGATTGAAGAAATGAATGAGCAATGGGGAGTTTACAGCGAATAATTAAATAGTATAATTAAAGTGTAAAAATTTAATTGTATTATAGCTAATCCATACTTTAGTTAAATAATTCGACGTCAAGAAACAATTGAATATTTACATTAAAAAAAGCCTACTCAATCAAGAGTAGGCTTTTTATTTATTCATATTCGTATTCGTTTTCAATGATAACATCAACACGTTTCATAATTACATCAGCAACAGTATCATCTTTTAAAAGTAATTTGAAATCAACTTTTAATTTGAAAAAATCTAGCAAAACGATATATGCGTAAGCATTGGCATCTACTTCTTCGCTTTGAAGATTATACTCTCTTATAGAAAGCTTATCGCTAGTTTTATAATTATCAAAATCAAAGACATGTGTATCGATTTGATATTTATGTCTTAATTCATGCGCGATAGCAAATGCCATATCAACATCACCGTATTCATATTTTGTTCTTAAATACAGAATTGATTTTTCATTTTCATAAGCCAATGTAGCTAGTTGAGTACCTTGATTGAATTTTTTATCATCTGTAACAATGCTATCAGGTATAGAAATACATAGATCTTCGCACACCTCTTTTATAAATTCTAATATTCCGTTCATATTTTTTTCTCCTATCTACAAAAATGATTTATATCCAACAAACGATTATATTTTTTCACAATTCTTTGTGCATCGTCTATTTCTTTGATGTTTAAAATAAATTCTTTTGATATAAAAGCGTTGTTTTTGATAAAAGCACCACCTAAACGTTTCTTAAATTCGCCACCTAATATTTTAACATCGATATAAGAATTGATTATATTTTTTTCTATTCTTATAAAGTAATAACTTCTACCAATTTTTACTTTCATATCATTTGTACCAAATTCTAAATTTTCAACATTGATATATAAGTCGTGGTTTAAATTAATTTCTTTCATATTTTTCACCTCTATTAATCATCAATTAAATCCATTTCATATGCATTATTATATAATTTATTAAATCTTTCATAAACCTCTGTTTCAATGTCTTGTGTTAAGTTTTCAGCAATAATAGCAACACCATTATTGTCTTTATCTAAAAAATCAATTACAGTAAATGTCCCATCTTTATAAGGGTATTCTTGAATCTTTCTAGAATATTCTTTAATCCCATTATCAATTAAAAATTGTTTGATTTCTTGACTTGTAGCATTCATATTTTCTTCTTCTTTGCAAACATTGATCATTGTATTTTTTAATAATCTTAATTTTTCTTCTGATAGAGCATTTCCATTATTTTTCCAACCTCTAAAGGTTGAATAGTTAACACCAGCTTTTTCACAAATTACTTTCATATTAAAATATTGTGATTTTTCTAAAATGAATTGTTTTAAATCTTCCATTTCTATCTTTCCTTTCTATTTTTTATACATATAAATAAAATTACCAATACCGCTATTAATCCGCCTTGCATAATATTTTGATGTGGAATATAATATAAACGGAAGAGGGATTTTTTAATTCCCTTTCCTGTCTTTTAAGATTTCTTTGATTCCTAGAACGATCGCTACAACGTATGCTAGGGTTTCCAAGAAATCTTTTAAATTATAAATTCCAAACATCTCTATCCTCCTTTCTACACTTATATTATAATACAAATTTGTATTATATGCAATACATATTTGATATAAATAATACAAAAATGTTGTGTATTTTTTACTCAACATTTTTATTTAGTGGACGACAAATGGACGAATAAGTTATAAAAACACTATAAAATCAATAAAAAATATATAGAGTTATATAGCGATAAATAGCGATATATAGCGGTTTATAGAAAGATAGAGATTAGAATAAAAATGGAACTGATTTAGATTAATTTAACAGATAATTTATGAATAAGAGAAAATAGAAATATTTTCTCTTATTTGTTATAATAAGGAAAAATGGAGGATAAAATATGAGAGTTATAGATTATCATATGCATACACATTTTTCAGGGGATAGTGAGGCAAATCCTAGAGAACATGTTTTAAAAGCAATAGAAATGAATTTAGATGAAATCTGTTTTACAGATCATCGTGATTTTGATTATCCAATAGATTCTTTTGAATTAGATGTTGAAAACTATTATCAAGAGATTCAAAGTTTAAAAGAGGAATTCAAAGATCAAATAAAAATTAAATGGGGTATTGAAATGGGATTGGATTTAGATCATCAAGAAGAAATTGAAAATTTAATTCAACAATATCCTTTTGATTTTGTTATTGGATCTATTCATGTGATTCATCATACAGAATTTTATTATGGTGAATTTTTTAAAGGAAAAACCAAGGAACAAGCACATCGTGAATTTTTTGAAGAAACATTAAAATGTGTAAAAGCTTTCGATTGTTTTAATGTTTTAGGCCATTTAGATTATATTGTAAGATATGGACCTTATGAGGATAAAACTGTTGATCATCAAAAATATCAAGATATTATAGATGAAATCTTTAAAACACTTATTCAAAAAGGAAAAGGTATTGAAGTCAATACATCGGGATATCGAGATTTAAAAACATGTGGATTTCCTAATTTCGAACAGGTACAACGTTACTATGATTTAGGAGGACGTATTATTACCATTGGTACTGATAGTCATACAAGTGATCGTGTTGGTGAAAATTGTTTAAATGTAGCAAAAAAATATCAGGAAATTGGTTTTGACGATGTCAGTACATTTACGCAAAGAAAAAGAGATTAACACAATGTTCTTTTTTTCTAGATATGGTATAATATAGAAACAAAAGGAGTGAAGAAGTATGGAATTATATACTAAAGAAAGTTTAAAAGAAGTTATTGAAAAATCAAAGGATGAATTTTATATGCCAAAGGCATTATTTGATCATTATAAAAGTTTAAGATTAGAAACAAAACTTGCTTATGTTTCAATTCTAGAAACAATGAAAAATAAAGCGGGTTATACAACTGAAAATACAGCTTATATTAAAGTGGATAATCCCCAAATTCAAGTAAATCTTGCAAAACTTGCTAATAAAGAAGTTAATCAAGAAAAAGTAAATAAATATTTAAAAGAATTAGAAGAAGTTGAATTAATAAAGGTAGATAAACAAAATATTTTTGTTTATGATGTTTTATCATGATTCATTTTTTAACACAAAGATTTATTGAAAATTATGGTGATTATAAAAATCAAAAAGTAAGACAAGCTTATGGAACGTTATGTTCCATTTTGTCCATTATATGCAATATTGTTTTAGTTATTTTTAAAATAACAATTGGTTTAATTGTTCATTCGGTTGCTATCCAAGCAGATGGTTTAAATAACTTATCGGATGTAGGAAGTAATTTAGCTTCTTTATTTGGCTTTAAACTTGCTAATAAACATCCTGATAAAGATCATCCCTATGGTCATGGACGTTATGAATATATTGCAGGAATGGTGATTGCTTTTTTAATTTTAGTAGTAGGTATTCAATCTTTAAAAGAATCAGTTGTTAAGATTTTTAATCCTGAAAAAGTTATGTTTTCATTTGTTGCAGTAGTGATTTTAATATTTTCTATTTTAGTGAAGCTATGGATGTATTATTTTAATAATCAAATTGGCAAAAAAATTGATTCATCATCTTTAAAAGCTGCAGGACAAGATAGTTTAAATGATGTTGTGACAACATTTGCAACACTTGTTTCTTTAATACTTACATTGATAACTGATTTACCAGTTGATGGAATTATTGGGACAATTGTTTCTTTAATTGTTATTTTTGCAGGAATTAATGTATTTAAAGATACAATCAATCCTTTATTAGGATTGGCACCTGATAAAGCCTTGATAGATGACATTGAAAATTTTATTATGTCATATGATAAACCTTTAGGTATTCATGATTTAATGATGCATGATTATGGACCAGGAAGAATGTTTATGACACTTCATGTGGAAGTAGATTGTCAAGAAGATGTTATGAAAATTCATGAAGAAATCGATGATATTGAAAGAGCAATTCAAGAAAAATATCATATTCATACGACCATTCATTATGATCCAGTGGATGTGCATAATCCAAGGTTATTAGCTTTAAAACAACAAGTTTTAGAAATTGTAAAAGGAATAGATGAACATTATTCGATTCATGATTTTAGAATGGTTCCAGGAAAGAATCATACAAATTTAATATTTGATGTTTTAATACCAGCTAATGATCAAATTAGTCATCAAATTTTAAAGAATAAAATAAGTGCTGAAGTCAAACAAATCAGTGACGAATATCATTGCGTCATTGAAATTGATCATGCTTTTGTTTAAAGAGGAGAAATCCTCTTTTTATTTATTGTGATACTTGTATATACATAATAAAATAATGTTTATGAGGAGGATGTTTATGAAAAAAGTAATGTTAGGTGTTTCTTTATATCCAGAACAAGAAACATTAGAAGAAATTGATGCCTATTTAAAAAAGCATCGACTTATGGTTTAAAAAAATATTTACAAGCATGTTTTCAGTACCAGGGACAAAAGAAGAAATTATTGCTTATTTTAAAGATTTTACAAAAATCGTTCATAAATATGGCATGATTGTTTCTGGTGACTGTAATAGTGAATTATTTCATAGATTAGAAGCAACAGAAACAGACTTTCGGTTTTTAAAGATATTGGGGTAGATATTTTAAGAATGGATTTTAGTTTTAACGATGAAAGGGATGCCACTCTTATTAATAATAAAGAAGGTATTAAAATTGAAATGTCTACAAGTTTTATTGATGTCATTGAAACAGCTATTAAAAATGGAGTTAAACCAGAAAATATTTCTACATGTCATAATTTCTATCCAGAAAGATATACGGCTCCAAGTTTAGAAGCTATTAATGATATTAATAATTATTGGAAAGCTAAAAATATTCCAGTAGCTATCTTTATTTCAAGTTTAGTTAAAGGAAGTCATGGACCATGGCCAGTGAGTGATGGTCTTCCAACCATTGAAGAACATCGAGATATGCCGATAGAAATTCAATTAAAACACTGTTTAGCTTTAGACAATATAGATGAAATAATCATTGGAAATGCCTATGCTAGTGATGAAGAATTTAAAGTAATCGATCAAGTAATGAAACAAGTGTATGTTGACATTCCTAAAAATGAATCTTTAGGGTTTTTAGCAGATTTTGTGCCCCATGGTTTAACTAAAAGAATACCTTTTAAGATTCATTTAGATAAGGGTATTACTGCTTTGGAAAAAGAAATTTTATTTAATTATCCAAGTCATAGTGATTTAGGTGATTGTATGAATTATATGTTACGTTCACGTTGGACAAGAATGATTTATAAAGGAAAAGAAATTCCGTGTCGTCCTTGTGATAAAGCGTACTATACAAGGGTGATGTTGTAATTGTCAATGACAATCTTGTACATTATCGAGGAGAAATTCAAATCGTTTTAAAAGAAATGAAGGTAGATGGTCAAAGAAATTTACTAGGACATATTGATGAAAATGAAATCTTTATTTTAGAACATATTAAAGCAAAAGATGTTTTTACCTTTGTTGAATAAAGTAGATAGAAATCTACTTTTTCTTTTGTTTTTATAGCTAAAAAGAAGAAAATATGACATAATGGTTGAGGTGATATTATGGAAAATACAAAAAAAGAAAAGAAAGAATATACAAAAGATTCATTAGATGATGGAGTCATTACAACAGGTTTTTTAGAAGTATTACCTGATGGATTTGGTTTTATTAGAAATGCAAATTATTTATCAGATCCTCATGATGTCTATGTCTCTCAATCACAAATTTATAAATTTAAATTAAAAACAGGTGATTTTATTACAGGTGTTGTTAGGGAACCAAAAGCATCTGAAAAGTTTAGATCTCTTTTACATATTCAAAAAATCAATCATTATGATTTAGAAACAGCAATGAAAAGAAAATCCTTTGAAAGCTTAACACCAATTTTTCCAAATGAAAAAATTAGCGTTGGCAAAAGTGGAAAAATAGCGATGAGAATGATAGATTTACTTGCTCCTATTGGTAAAGGTCAAAGAGGAATTATTGTTTCTCCTCCAAAAGCAGGGAAAACAACCCTTTTAAAAGATATAGCTTTAGCTGTTAAAGAAAATAATAAAGATATACATATTTTAATTTTATTAATTGATGAAAGACCAGAAGAAGTAACGGATATTAAAGAAGCTGTTGAAGGAGATAATGTGGAAGTTCTTTATTCAACATTTGATGAAACACCAGATCGACATAAAAAAGTATCAGAAATGGTCATTGAAAGAGCAAAACGTCTTGTTGAACATGGTCAAGATGTAATGATTTTATTAGATAGTATAACACGTTTAACACGTTCTTATAATTTGATTTGTTCGCCATCAGGAAGAACACTTTCAGGAGGATTAGATCCAAACTGTCTTTATATGCCAAAGAGATTTTTTGGTGCGGCTAGAAATATGAGAGAAGGGGGAAGTTTGACGATTCTTGCAACTGCTCTTGTAGATACAGGAAGTCGTATGGATGATGTTATTTATGAAGAGTTTAAAGGAACAGGAAACATGGAACTTGTATTATCTCGTACAATGCAAGAAAAACGCATTTTTCCAGCAATCGACATAGCTAAATCTGGAACAAGAAGAGAAGATTTATTATTAAGTGAAAAAGAACTACAAGTGAACCATATGATTCATTATTCATTAAATGGGACACGTGCGAGTCAAAATTTAGATGATGCGCTTTTATTATTTAGAAATACTAAAAATAATGATGAACTTATTGAAACAATGTTAAAAAGAAAAGTAGGATAGAATTTCTATCCTTTTTAAATAGGTGTTATATGATAGAAATAAGACATGAAAAACTTAATATAGAAAAACCTTATAGATGTATTGTTGTTTCTGATATTCATAGTCATTTAGATCGTTTCAAACAGCTTTTAAAAGAAGCACGATATACTACACAAGACTATTTGATTATTGATGGAGATTTTGTAGAAAAGGGAACACAAGCCATAGAAACAGTACACTATCTTCAATATTTACAACAAAAAAGCCAAAGGGTATATGTTTTACTAGGTAATTGTGAATATGCTTTAGATGCATTGATTAATGATGATGATCTTTGTCAAGAAATGTTACATTACTTACGTAAAATTGGTAAAAGTGGAATGATTGATCAAATTGTTTCTCGAAAACATTTAGATTTGAAGAAAGAAAAACCACAAATTTTACAAAAAATTGTAAGAGAATCTTTACAAGAAGAACTTAATTATATAGCGAGTTTGCCTACTTCAATAGAAACCGATGATTTTTTATGTATTCATGCTGGGATTGAAAACAAAAATGATTGGCAAAATGCACCGCTGTCTTCATTTATCGAAAAAAGAGATTTTCAAAAAATAGGTCATTGTTTAAAAAAATATGTCATAGTAGGTCATTTGCCAACGTCAAATTTTTATCAAAGTCAAATTAAAAATGATGTTTTGATGGATTTTGATAAAAAAATAATTAGTATTGATGGCGGAACAGGGGTTAAATTTATCAGTCAATTGAATGCACTTATTATTGAAAATGATGGTAAGAATTTAACTTTTAAGAATCATTTTGTACAACCTTTACCAATCTATAGAATAAAACAAGACAAATTTGTAGAAAATAAGGAAAATCATAAGGTTTCCTGGCCAAATTTTGAAATAGAAATTTTAGAAAAAAGAGAAGAATTTTCATTTTGTAAAGTTATTCATACAAACCAAATGTTATGGATCAAAAATGAATTTATTTATTTGAAAAATAAACACTTTTATTGTTTAGATGATTATATTGATCATTTTATAACGGTTCATGAAAATGAAGATGTTAAAGTAATAGGATTATATGGAAAATTTGCTTATATTATCAAAAATAAAGAAATAGGCTGGATAGAAAGCGGATATTTAGAAAAAATATAATTATTTAGAAATCTTTAGAATAATTTAGATTTTTTTTAAGAAATATGGGTTAAAATAAAAAGGAAGGTAAAAATCATGGAACTTAGAATACTTCAGTATTTTTTAATGGTTGCGCGTGAGAAAAATATTACGCGTGCAGCTAAGCAACTACATATGACACAACCTACATTATCAAGACAATTAATGCAGTTGGAAGATGAATTAGGAAAGCCTTTATTTATTCGAGGAAAAAGAAAAATAGAACTCACAGATGAGGGTGTTTTACTTAGAAGAAGAGCAGAAGAAATTTTATCACTTGTTAATAAAACAGAACAAGAGATTACTCAAAGTGAAGAAGAAATGGTTGGTCAAATTATGATAGGAACGGGTATTTTTTCATCTTCACAAACGGTTCTTTCGCAAGTGATTGAAGAGTTTCATGATGAATACCCTCTTGTAAAATTTGATATCTATGTAGGAAATGCGGATTTGATTAAAGAAAGAGTTGATCAAGGATTAGTAGATATTGGGATTTTGTTAGAACCAGTAGATATTTCAAAATATAATCATTTACGTATACCGCTTCAAGAAAAATGGGGAATCATTGTTTCAAAAACTAATTCTTTGGCTCATAAGCCCTATGTTAAAAAAGAGGATTTAAAAGAATTACCATTGTTTTTAACAAATAGAGAAATTGTTCAAAGTGAAATTTCTAATTGGTTAAAAGGGGATGTTTCGTTGCACAGCATGTTTTCTTATAATTTTGCTTCAGCAATTCTTCCTTTTATTCAAGATGATCAAGGAGCAGCGATTACAGTAGAAGGAGCCTATCAGGTGTTAAATCAAAAGAATATTTGTTTCATTCCTTTTTATCCAGAACTATCAACAAATACCGTTTTTATATGGAAGAAATATACACGTCTTTCACCAGTTATTGATAGGTTTATTAAAAAAGTACAAGAATATTTAGAAAAGAGTAGGAGTCTATATGAAAAATAGAAAAAAATTAGTGATTATTTTGATTGGAGTAATCGTCTTAGGAATAGTTTTATTTGTTTATCAAACATTTATAAAAAAACAACTGCATTTTAAAGAAAATATGACAGTAGAAATTAATGGAAAATTTAATCCCAATAGCTATATTAGTGAAGTTGAACATGGAAGTGTTAAAGATGTAGCATGTCAAAGCAAAAATTTAAATATTAAAAAGCTAGGAAAATATGAAGTGACATATACATATAAAAATAGAGAATATACAACAACGATTCAAGTTGTAGATACACAAAAACCTGTATTTAAGGGATTGGATGATTTGACGGTTTCTTTAAATACAACACCGGATTTAAAAGCTGGTGTGGAAGTAAGCGATAATAGTTTAGAAGAAATTAAATACAAAATAGATGATAAAAAAATAGATACCTCAAAAGAAGGCACATATGAAGTTACTTATAGTGCAAAAGATAGTTCAGGTAACAAAACAATAGCCAAAAGAAAAATAGAAGTTATTAAAAAAATCGGAAGTGATAAACAATCAAATGAAAAAGTGGTTTATTTAACATTTGATGATGGACCATCAGAAAATACCAAAAAGATTATGGATATTCTTGCAAAATATGATGCTAAAGCAACATTTTTTGTAACAGGAAGAAATCAAGATTATAATTATTTGATTAAAGATGCTTATAATGCAGGACATACGATTGCTCTTCATACGTATAGTCATGAATATTCAACTGTCTATGCTTCAGTTGATGCTTATTTTGATGATTTAAATAAAGTAGGTCAAATGGTAAAAAAAGAAATCGGTTTTGTACCACATTATATTCGTTTCCCAGGTGGAAGTTCAAATACAGTATCAAGAAGATATTGTCAAGGAATTATGTCAACTCTTACAAAAGAAGTTGTTGAAAAAGGATATCAATATTATGATTGGAATGGAGATTCAACAGATGCTTCAGGAAATCATGTAGCTGTAGATAAGTTGATTAGAAACGGGACATCATGTCATGATAATAATGTCATGATTTTATGCCACGATACACAAGCTAAGGATACCACTGTTCAAGCCTTACCTGCTATTATTGAACACTATAAAAATTTAGGCTATACTTTTAAAGGAATTGATGATGCGACATATGCCCCACATCAAAGTGTTAATAATTAATAAAAGTAATGTTCATTTTTGGACATTACTTTTCATTTTATTAATTTCTTCTTTTATTTTTTCAATACTTTTTTCTAATAAATCATAATCATTTTGATTTTGTTTAGAAAGGGAATTTTGATCTTGTAAATAAGAGATATAAGCACTGTTTAAAGAGAGCATATCTCCTAGAGTTGTTAAAAAAGCGCCAATAATGGCCTGTTCATCATTTGAAAAACATTCATTAAATGATTGTGAAATGATGACAATCATCTGATTAAGTAAAACAGTATTCATGTAAGGTAGAGACATATAATCACCAATATATTATATGTATCAAAAGATGAGTTGACTGAACGAAATAAATATTTATTGATAAAAAATATAGTTATTAAAATAAAAAACTATTGACAAACAAAAAAAGAGGTATAATATATAGGCATACATATAAATGAGCGATGAACAAGATACGATTTTACATCCGCTTCCTATAGAGAACATTCGGTTGGTGGAAAGAATGTAGGTAATGATATAAGACCATCACTTGTGAGCTATTTTCTTGAAATAAAAGTAGGGGAATCGTAATTTCTGCGTTAAAGGAATAGCATTATAAAAAGATGTGAAGGGGCGATTAAATATCGCAATCTAAGTGGTACCGCGGAACAAGGTTTTCGTCTTAGCGTAAAGTTAAGCGAAAACCTTTTTATATGTGATGATTGATTTAAAAGAGGGGGATTCATTTATGAATGGTTTACTATTACTTGGATTAAGTGCTTTAATTTTAGTAGTGGCTTATTTATTCTATGGTCGTTACTTAGTTAAAACATGGGGAATTGATCCAAAAGCAACAACACCTGCTGTTGCAAAAGAAGATGGGACAGACTTTGTACCTACAAACAAATGGTCAGTCTTTGCTCATCAATTCTCATCAATTGCAGGAGCTGGACCTGTTACTGGACCAGTTATGGCAATGATGTTTGGTTGGCTACCAGCTTTTTTATGGGTTATCGTTGGTGGTGTATTCTTTGGTGCTGTACAAGATTTTGGCGCACTTTATGCTTCTGTTAAAACAGAAGGGAAATCAATGGGACAAATCATTGAAAAATATATTGGACGTAAAGGTAAAAAATTATTTTTCTTATTTTGTTGGATTTTCACATTAATTGTTATTGCAGCTTTCGCTGATATGGTTGCAGGAACATTTAATGGAATTAGTGCTGATGGGGCTAAACTTGCTCCAAATGCAAGTGCTGCTTCAATTTCAATTTTATATGTCTTTGTAGCAATGGCCTTTGGTTTATTCTTGAAAAAAGTTAAATTAGAAGGTTTACCAAAAGTGATTCTTGGTATTGCTTTAATTATTGCTATGTTAGCACTTGGAATTATGTTTCCAGTATATGCTACTAAAACAACTTGGATTTATGTTGTCTTTGTATATATTTTCTTTGCTTCAGTTACACCTATGTGGTTACTTAAAACACCACGTGATTATTTAACAACATTCTTATTTATCGGAATGATCGTTGCTGCTGTAATTGGTGTGTTTGTAAGCAATCCAACAATTACAACACCTGCTTTTGTAGGATTTAAATCTGCTTCAGGAAGTTATATCTTCCCAACATTATTTGTTACAATTGCTTGTGGTGCTGTTTCTGGTTTCCATTCACTTGTCTCATCTGAAACAAGTTCAAAATTAGTAGAAAACGAAAAAGATATGTTACAAGTTGGTTATGGTTCTATGTTACTTGAATCATTACTTGCTATCTTAGTTATCGTTATTGTTGGTGCTTTACCAAACTTAAAAGCATCGGGTGTCTTAGATAGTACACTTGCTAATATGGCTTTAGCTGATACAGCAACACCATTTACTAAATTCTCAGCTGGTGTTACTGGTTTAGTTGCTCAACTTGGTTTACCTCAATCATGGGGATTATGCATTATGACAATGTTTGTTTCAGCTCTTGCTTTAACTTCATTAGATGCTGTTGCAAGAATTTCAAGAATGTCTTTCCAAGAATTCTTTGAAGTAGAAGAAGGACAAGAACCAAGTGGTTTAGTTAAAGTTTTAACTAATAAATACGTTTCAACAATTATTTCTTTAGTTTGTGGATATTTATTAAGTTTAGGTGGATATGTTAATATTTGGCCATTATTTGGATCAGCTAACCAATTATTAGCTGCAATGGTTTTAATTTCATTAGCTGTTTTCTTAAAAGTTACTGGAAGAAAAGGATTTATGTTATATATCCCAATGGTATTAATGTTTATCGTTACAATGACAGCGTTAGTACAAGCTATCTATGGAATCGTTATGAAATTATTTGTAACTGGTGGATTTGTCTTAATGGTTGATGGTTTACAATTAGTAGTCGCAATCTTACTTGTTGCATTAGGATTAATGATTGGTTTCAACTCAGGAAGTAAACTTGTAAAAGAAAAATAAAGATAATAAAAAAGCTTCAGATGAAGCTTTTTTTGTGTTTTAGTTCATATAAGAACCACCATTTATATCTATACCTTGACCAGTAATATATTTAGAGGCATCACTTGCTAGAAAGGCAATAACTTCTGCAACATCATCTGTTTCACCTAAACGTCCAAGTGGAATACCAGCAGCACTGTAATTTGTATTAGCTGTCATATTTGTGTTGATGACACTAGGACAAACAGCGTTAACATTAATATTATAAGTTCCTAAAACTTTTGCATAACTTTTTGTAGCAGATAAAAGACCACCTTTACTTGCAGCATAACTTACAGAAGAAGCGATACCTCCAATTCTTGCAGCTACAGAAGAAATGTTTATGATCTTTCCATATTTTTGTTTTTTCATTATTTTAATAACTTCTCTTACACATAAATGAGCACCTCTTAAATTAATATTCATACACCAATCCCATTTATCAGCATCCAAATCTTCAATAGGGGTTGTTGGACAAACACCAGCTCCATTAATCAAAATATGAACAGCGGGCATTTTTTCTAATGCAAATTCAAATAGATGTTCAATATCTTCAGGATTAGAAACATCTACTTTGCATGGATAACAGTGACATCCTGTTTCTTCTTTTAGTTTTTTAGCGCTTTTTGTTGCTTGCTCAATATTTAAATCAGCTAAAACAACACCAGCCAATCCTTTTTTTGCAAGTGTTTTTGCAGCTTCGTAACTGATTCCGCCAGCTCCTCCAGTAACAACAGCATATTTTCCTTCAAATTCTTTATTCATAAATATAATCCTCCTTATCTTTATTATAAAAACAAAAAATAGATAAATCTAATAGATATTAAGAAGAGAATTTATAGATATATTTTATAGAAATTAGGTATTTTTATTTAAGGTGTTTTGTTGTGTATTTGACGATAATTAGTATATAATAGTTATCAAAAAGGAAGTGTCAAAATGGAAAAAGAAAATATATACGCTAAAAGAATAGATCAAGTACAAATGTCATCTATTCGTGTTGTTATGGAAAAGGTTGAAAAATTAAAAAGTCAAGGGAAAAGTGTTGTATCTTTATGTGCAGGAGAACCTGATTTTAATACACCAAAGGGAATTAAGAAAGCAACGATAGAAGCTTTAAATAATAATCAAACGCATTATAGTTCTAATAGAGGATATTTAGGTTTAAGACAAAAAGTAGCTCAATTGTTAAAGGAACAAACAACAGTTGATTATGATAGTGATCAAGAAATCATTATGACTTGTGGTTGTAGTGAAGCAATCAATAATGCATGTCTTGCTTTTATTGAACCAGGAGATGAAGTTATTATATTTACACCAGCCTTCGTTTCTTATCAAAATACAGTTTTATTATGTGAGGGAATTCCTGTAGAAATTCCATTAAAAGCAAGTAATGAATTTCAAATTGATATTGAAAAATTGAAATCAAAAATTACAAATAAAACAAAAATGATGATTATCAATAACCCTAGTAATCCAACAGGAGCTGTTTATCAAAAGGAAACATTAGAAAAGGTATGCCAACTAGCTCGAGAAAACAATATTTTAATATTAGCTGATGAAATTTATAATCAACTCGATTATGAAAAGCAATATGTTTCTATTGCCTCATTTGAAAACATGAAAGATTATACAATTATTGTTAATGGTTTTTCAAAAGCATATGCGATGACTGGTTGGCGAATGGGATATATTGCTGCAAGTAAAAAACATATTGATCATATTTTAAAAGTACATCAATATACAACAACTTCACAAATGACATTTGCGCAAATAGGAATGGCTAAAGCAATTGATCAAGAAGATGTAAAAAAAGAAGTTCAACATATGATCCAAACATTTCATGAAAGAAGAACATTCATTATGGAACAATTGGATCAATGTGAAAATCTTTCATACATTAAACCTCATGGGGCTTTCTATATTATGGTTGATGTTTCTAAGACGGGATTTAATGGACAAGAGTTTGCGGATAAGTTACTTGATTATGGTGTAGCGGTTGTACCAGCAAGTGGTTTTGGGAAAGGTTTAAATAATTTTATTAGAATTTCTTTTGCTTCATCAAAAGAAAATATTGAAGAAGCTTTCAGTAGAATTAAAAACTTATTATCAGAGTTAAAAGAAAAATAGAATAAAAATTTATATAAGCTTTAATGATAAATATTCATTAAGGCTTTTTTATTGACATACATTAAATAACATTGTTATAATAACAGTGTTATTTAATGATGGAGGCAATTATGAGGCAAGAAACCGTAGGTGTTACAGAAAACCTATTAAAAAGTGCAACAGAAGAATTTTTAGAAAAAGGATTTATGAAAGCAAGTCTAAGAAATATATCTGCCAAAAGCGGGGTCAGTACGAATTCTATTTATACTCGTTTTAAAGATAAAGAAGGATTGTTTTCAACAATCGTCAAAGAAACAGCGGATGGGTTGATGAATATTTATCTTGAGAGTATTCAAAAAGCAACCTATAGTCCTGATCTTAATCAAGCTAATTATGAAGGAGAGGAAGGAACAGATTTTGTTTTAGATTATATTTATCAACATTTTACAGAGTTTAAATTGATTTTTTGTTGCTCTACCGGTTCTCAATATGAACATTTTTTAGATGAACTTGGAAAAATCGAAGAATCTTATTACCAAGAGCTTGTTGATAAATATGGTAAAGAAGATTTTACAGTAGATCCATTCTTTATTCATGTATTTTGCCGGGCAGGATGGCAAACGATGTATGAACTTGTTGCACATGATTGTTCTTATAAAGAAGCTCAATCATTTATGAATAGCACAAAGTTATTTAATGTTGCTGGCTGGAAAGCAGTTATGGGGATTGATGAGTAAATAGACAGGGAAACCTGTCTAAAGTTAACATCAATAGTTAGCAAAAACTAACTGATAGGAGAGATTTTATGAAAGAAAAGAAAAAAAGTACATTATTGAAGTTGATACACTTTGCGGGGAATCATAAGTATTATGTTTATGCTTCATGTATTTTAGCTGCTATGAGTGCTTTTATTGCTTTAGTTCCTTTTTACGATATGTGGCGTATCCTCAAAGAGGTATTAGAAGTAAGACCAAACTTCAATGAAGCAATCCATATTAAAAGCTATGGATGGCATGCTGTTATATTTGCTTTGCTTGCAATGTTTTTTTATATTGCAGCTTTAATGTGTTCCCATAAAGCAGCGTTTAGAGTACAAGCAAATATGCGAACAAAAATGATGGAACACATTATGAAGCTTCCTTTAGGATATGTTGAAAGCCAAGGAAGTGGAAAAATCAGAAAAATTGTGATGGAATCAAGTGCTGCAACAGAAACATTTTTAGCACATAACGTGCCAGATAAAGTTGTTTCTAAAGCGACACCAATTGGTTTACTTATAATGATGGTAATCTTTGATTGGCGTTTAGGTTTAATGAGTCTTATTCCCGCAATTATTGCTTTTGTTTTAATGATTACAGCAATGATGGGACCAAAGATGGCAGAAGATATGAAACAATATCAAAACGCTTTGGAAACTATGGCATCAGAAGCAGTTGAATATGTAAGAGGGGTACCTGTTGTTAAAACTTTTGGACAAACAATTTTCTCTTTTAAAAGGTTTAAAGAAGCTATAGACGAATATGAAAAATGGACGTTGGATTATACAAAGAGTATGATGAAACCAATGGTTTGTTTTACGACTTTTGCTAATGGTATCTTTGCCACTTTGATTATTGCTGCTTATTTATTTGCGGGAAATCAAATTACGGATCAATTTATTTTAAATCTATTCTTCTATATTTTAATTACCTCTATTTTAACGACAACTTTAATGAAAGTTGCTTATGCAGGTGAATCAAAAATGCTTGTAGAAGATGCTTTAAATCGGATGGATTCAATTATGAAGGTACAACCTTTACCTGAAAGTAAACAAACACAAGTACCAAGTGATGCTTCTATTGATATAGAAAATATTAGTTTTATATATCAAGATGCTTCAACTAAAGCCATTGACAGCTTAAGCATACATATTAAATCAGGAGAACATGTTGCTTTAGTTGGACCAAATGGTGGAGGTAAAACAACCGTCGCTTCTCTTATCTCTCGTTTTTGGGATGTAAGTGAAGGAAATATTAAAATAGGACATGTTGATGTCAAAGATATTGAACAAAAAGAATTAATGAATCAAGTATCTTATGTTTTTCAAGATAGTCGCTTATTTAAAATGAGTATTTTAGAAAATATTCGTATGTCAAGACCAGAATCAAGTGATGAAGAAGTCATGCAAGCTTTAAAGAATGCCCAATGTCAAGATATTATTGATAAATTTCCTGATGGAGTTAATACAGTTATAGGTTCGAAAGGTGTTTATGTTTCTGGGGGAGAAAGTCAAAGATTATCCATTGCTAGAGCTTTTTTAAAGAATGCTCCAATTCTTATTTTAGATGAAGCAACCGCTTTTGCTGATCCAGATAATGAAGTATTAGTTCAAAAGGCTTTTGAGAAACTTTCAAAAAATAAAACGGTCATTATGATTGCCCATCGTTTATCAACGATTACTCATGCAGATTGTATTTATGTATTAGAAAATGGGCAGGTTGTTGAAAGTGGAAATCATGAAGAATTATTAGAAACAAAAGGTGTTTATGAACATATGTGGCATCAATATAATCAATCTGTTAAATGGAAAGTACAAAAGGAGGATGAAGAATAATGATTGAAAAATTAAAACATAAATATGCTTTATCTTCTAAAGGAGCCAAAGATATGGTAAGAGCTTTTATAGCAGTGACACTTTCTAACCTTGTTTTAATGCTTCCTGTGGGATTACTTTATTTACTAGCATCTTATTTATTAGATAATCAATTACCACAAGAAAAATTTGTTTTCTTTTTGATAGCTATTGTAGTTATTTTAATATGTATTGCTTTAACAAACGTTTTTCAATATCGTGCTACTTTTTTTTCAACATATGTTGAAAGTGGTGTTAGACGTCGTACACTTGCGGAAAAGTTAAGAAAACTTCCTTTATCTTATTTTGGTAAAAAAGATTTAGCGGATCTTACAAATACGATTATGTCTGACTGTGCTCTTTTAGAAACAGCAAGTTCACATTGGATTCCTGAATTAATAGGAGCTATGATTTCAACAACTATTATTGTTATCAGTTTATTGTTTTTTGATTTTCGTATGGCACTTGCAGCAATTTGGGTGATGCCAATTGCTTTTGCAATTGTTCTCTATTCAAGAAAAGCGATGCGTCATACACATAAAAAAACAAATGAATATCGTATTGATTGTTTAGATGGCATTCAAGAAGGATTAGAAACATTAAGAGATCTAAGAGCAAATAATATGTGTGATCAATATATGGAATCACTTAATAAAAAAATCAAAGCTGTTGAAAAGCATGCTATTTTTGCAGAATTTACAAATGCAGCATTTGTTTGTAGTGCCCAAATGATCTTAAAGCTTGGTATGGGGACGGTTGCTGTAGTTGGAAGTTATCTATTAGTAAAGGGAGAAATTACAGTTTTAACATTCTTTATGTTTTTGCTTGTTGTGACACGTATGTATGAGCCATTACAAATATCTTTACAAAATTTATCAGCAATGATTAGTTTAGATACAAATTGTAAACGTATGGATGAAATTTTATCTCATGATGAACAAACAGGAAATGATACGCTTACAAATGAGGGTTATGATATTGTTTTTGATCATGTGGCTTTTGCTTATAATCAAAAAGAACAAGTATTGTCTGATGTTTCATTTACTGCTAAACAAGGTGAAGTAACAGCTTTAATTGGACCAAGTGGTGGTGGTAAAACAACGATTTCTCGTTTAGCTGCACGTTTTTATGATATTGATAGTGGAAAGATTATAGTTGGTGGGATGGATATTTCAAAGATTAATCCGGAAAAATTATTAGAGCTTTATTCAATTGTTTTTCAAGATGTAACACTTTTTAATAATACAATTATGGAAAATATTCGTATTGGTAAAAAAGATGCAACAGACCAAGAAGTGATGGCAGCAGCAAAACTTGCTCATTGCGATGAGTTTGTTGAAAATATGCCAGATCAATGGAATACAATGATTGGTGAAAATGGTTCTGAATTATCAGGAGGGCAAAGACAAAGAATTTCAATTGCGAGAGCATTTTTAAAAGATGCACCTATTATTTTAATGGATGAAGCGACTGCTTCTTTAGATGTAGATAACGAATCAATGATTCAAGAATCTATTTCTAAGTTAATAGAAAATAAAACAGTATTAATTATTGCTCATCGTATGAGAACAGTTGATGGTGTTGATCATATTGTTGTTTTAAAAGATGGAGTAGTCTTTGAACAAGGTAAACCACAAGATTTAAAACAACAAAATGGTATTTATAAACATATGGTAGAGATGCAAATGCAATCTCATAATTGGAAATATGAATAATTGATTACCAAGATATTTTAAAGTTTTCAGGAAACATTTGATATAAAAGATGACCTGCTTGTTTAGGTGATAAATCATATTTACCTAGAATATAGTGTTGATACATGATTGAAGCACCACCACAAAAGACATCCAATAAAAGAAGATCTTTATCTTCAAAGTGGATGTTTTTTGTTTTACACATCTCAATAACGGTATTATAAGAATATTGATAAATAAAATCACCTAAGGAATTAATACCTGTATAATCAAAGTATTTTATACAAATTTCCGATAGATTTAAGAATCAAAAGTATTGGGTCTGCATCTATTAAATTTGACAGGTATCCAAATGCAACTTTTTCACGTGTCTTTAATGATATTTTAGGTTTCAGAACAATTTGTTCAAATTATGAAGAAGTTCTTTGTCTTGAAACGGAAGAAAAAATAAGAGTTGTCGATATGTCAAAAGGAAAATCTAATGATGATGGGTATCGAGGCGTACATGTCTATTATCAAAAAGATAATAAACATTATCCAATTGAGATACAGTTTAATACTTACTATGATAGGCAATTAAATGATTGGTTACATGATAAATTTTATAAACGAGGATATGATAGCTTTTATGGTCAAATATTGCGTAAATATTATGAAAATGGTAGAATAAAATTAGCTGAAGAATTAGAGGAGGTACTAGAAAATGTGTTACATCATTGCGAAAAGATTTAAAAAATCAGGATGCATTGCACTAAAAGCAAAGCGTGGAAAAGAGTTGGCTGATTTTGCAACAAATTTACAAAAGAAGCTAGGATACGATATTCAAATTGTAGCAATCACTAGACCTACTGCTTATGGAGAATATGAACCTTATCATTTTGTTAATAGTTTTGAAGAATTTAGTAAAGAAGTAAGTTTATTATAGTATTACAAGCAATCTACGGATTGCTTTTTTAATGTAAGTCATAAAAAAATATAGTATGATTAATATAGAATATCTTGAAAAGGGATAGGTGAAAATATGACAAATAGAACTAAATTGCAATTAGAAGATGCTTTTAAAAAGCTTTTATTAGAAAAACCATTTCATAAAATAACGATTAAAGATTTAACAGATGCTTGTTATTTAAGTAGGATGTCTTTTTATTATCATTTTCAAGATTTATATGATTTAACAGAATGGATTTTAATTGAAGATGCTAAAAAAGCACTTAATGAAAAGAAAGATTATGCTCATTGGAAAGAAGGATTAGAAAATATCTTTGAAGCTGTTTATAAAAATAAACCTTTTATTTTAAATGTTTATCATGATATTTCTAAAGATCAGATAGAAAAAGTATTATTTAAACTTGTTCATGGATTGATTGAATCAATTGTTGAAGAAAGAAGTATTGAAACAAATTTAAATGAACAACAAAAGAATTTTATTGCTTATTTTTATAAATATGGTTTTGTAGGGATTATGCTTGATTGGATAGAAAAAGGAATGGATGAAAATTATAATGAAATTGTTGATGATTTAGAAAAGACAGTTCATGGAACAATAGATTTATCAATTAAAAACTTTACAGATAATAAGAAATGATAAAAATTAAATCATTTCTTTTTTATTGTAAATTTTAATTCAAGAGGGGAATGATAAAATTAAGGTATCAAAGAAAGGTGGAACCTATATGAAAAGAAGTATCAAAATAGCAGCAACAACAGCTGCAGCTGTTTCATCAGCTATGCTTGTTAAAAAAGCAAAAGAAAATAAAGTAGAAGAAAAAGAAAATACGTATCGTAATACTGAACTTGGTAAACATGATAAAAATTCTAAAGGAATTTATTATACAAATGGTAACTATGAAGCATTTGCTAGACCTAAAAAACCTGAAGGTGTAGAAAATAAAAGTGCTTATTTAATTGGTAGTGGACTAGCTTCATTAGCTGCTGCATGTTTTTTAGTAAGAGATGGACAAATGCCAGGAAAGAATATTCATATTTTAGAAGCAATGGATATTGCTGGTGGGGCTTGTGATGGTATCTTTGATCCAACAGCAGGTTATATTATGCGTGGTGGAAGAGAAATGGAAAACCACTTTGAATGTTTATGGGATTTATTTAGAAGTATTCCTTCTTTAGAAATTAAAGATGCCAGTGTTTTAGATGAATTTTATTGGTTAAATAAAGAAGATCCTAACTACTCATTATGTAGAGCAACAGTGAATCGTGGACAAGATGCTAAGACCAATAATCAATTTGGTTTAAGTCAAAAAGGGTGTATGGAAATTATGAAACTCTTTATGACTAAAGATGAAGATCTCTATGATAAAACAATTGAAGATGTCTTTGATGAAGAAGTTTTTGATTCAACATTTTGGATGTATTGGCGTACTATGTTTGCCTTTGAAAACTGGCACAGTGCTTTAGAAATGAAACTCTATTTCCAAAGATTTATTCATCATATATCAGGATTACCTGATTTTAGTGCTTTAAAATTTACAAGATATAATCAATATGAATCCCTTATTTTACCAATGAAAAAATACTTAGAAAAACATGATGTAGATTTTCAATTTAACAGCGAAGTAACAAATATTATATTTGATACAACACCTGATAAAAAAGTAGCTAAAGTTATTGAATGTAAAGTAAATGGTAAAGATAAAAATATTCAATTAACTGAAAATGATTTAGTCTTTATTACAAATGGTAGTTGTGTAGAAGGAACAATCTATGGAGATCAAAATCATGCTCCTCAAGGAGATGCTAAAGTAGCAAAAAGTGGTTGTTGGGATTTATGGAAAAATATTGCTAAACAAGATGCTTCATTTGGACATCCTGAAAAATTCTGTAGTGATATTGAAAAAACAAATTGGGAATCAGCTACAATTACAACATTAGATGATAAAATTATTCCTTATATTACAAATATCTGTAAAAGAGATCCTCGTACTGGACATGTTGTAACAGGAGGAATTGTTAGTTGTAAAGATTCATCATGGCTTTTAAGTTGGACAATTAATCGCCAAGGACAATTTAAACAACAAGATAAAGAAAAAGTATGTGTTTGGGTCTATGGTTTATTTACAGATGTTCTTGGAGATTATGTAAAAAAACCAATGAAAGAATGTACAGGAAAAGAAATTACAATGGAATGGCTCTATCATCTTGGTGTACCAGAAAAATACATTGAAGACTATGCGACAAACAGTGCTATCTGTATACCAACAATGATGCCATATATCACTGCTTTCTTTATGCCAAGAAGAAAAGAAGATCGACCAGATGTTATTGTTGATGGCGCAGTTAACTTTGCTTTCTTAGGACAATTTGCTCATACACCTAGAGATACTGTCTTTACTACAGAATATTCTGTAAGAACAGCAATGGAAGCTGTTTATGGTTTATTAGGTGTAGATCGTGGTGTTCCTGAGGTATGGGGAAGTGTTTATGATATTAGAGAATTATTGGATAGTTCTGTTAAATTGATGGATGGTAAATCTCCTTTTGAAATAAACTTAGGTCCTTTAAATATATTTAAAAAGCCTCTTATTAAAGCAGTTAAAGGAACAGTTATAGAGAAATTATTAAGAAATCATGAAGTATTAAAAGATAATATGTAATAATAAAGAGGCTGTAACCTTTCGAAAGTAGTTAAAAATCTACTTACTCGTTACAGCCCCTTATTTTTTAAATTATTGTTGATAGAAAGGGATAAAAGGAAAAATAAAAAAAGCCTTGAAAAATCAAGACTTTTTAATAAATTATTTACAAGCTTCTTCGATAGCAACAGCAACAGCAACAGTAGCTCCAACCATTGGGTTGTTACCCATACCAATAACACCAGTAAAAAACGTAGGTACCTCATAGCTACCTTGTAGGTACTTATTATGAGAAACCCTTGATTTTTCAATATGTTCCCTAAAATTGATGTAGGTACCTCGTAGCTACCTCATAGGTATATTTCTAAAACTTGGCTAAAAAGGTGTCGAATAGGGTGTCGAAAATTTAAAAAAGGGCATTTACCGTTTTTGCCCTTCAATTATATAAATTTGATGTGTTGAAATTAACTGTTTTTTCTTGATCTAATTCAGTATAAATATCTGCAGTTGTTTGATAGCTTGAATGTCCAGCAAGAGATTGAGCAACTTTGATGTCAACACCTTTATTGTAAAGTTGGGTTATGAACATGTGCCTTAACATATGATAGTTAAATGTAATTCCTAATTTCTCACAAGAACGAGCAAGTGACTTACGTAGCTTTTCGGATTTCATATAATTCATATCTTTATCAAAAACAACATATTCACTTTCAGGATACTTTTTAAAATGTTTTTCTAAGATATCATGCAATTCATTTGAGATAGGAAGACTACGATAACTTGCATCTGATTTTAAAGTTGTTTCTTTTATTTCAGTACCAACTCTTTGAATTTGTTTGTTGATTGAAATTATATTTTTTTGTAGATCAACATCTTCTCTTTTTAAACCAAGACATTCGCTTATTCTTATACCTGTATATAATCCAATATAGAGAGCGACTATGTAATTATCACTTTCAAGGATTTTATCTCTTCTAGGATGCTTATATCTATCGATAAGCATATTAAATTCTTCAAGTGTAATAGTTTTTTTCTTACTTTGTGTTTTGATACCATTTAATTTTAGTTTCACGTAAGGCTTTCTTGAAATATAGTTATTGTTATATGCAAAAGTAAATACTCCATTAATGATTTTATAAATGTTTTCAATTGTTTGCTTTGTATTGTTTTTGGCGAATTCATTCAATGTATTTTGAATATATTCATAATCAATCTTTGAAATATCACATTTACCCATTGTATCTTTCAAATGCTTATTATAAACAGAGTTTCTAACATACTTTGTTGATTCTTTGGTAAAAGGGTCGTTGATAATATATAGTTGAAATATATCATCAAATGTATGCTTTTCAGTTTTTAAATGCATATTTTCTTTTATCTTTGATAGTATTTCATCAGCATATCTTTCCGCATCTACTTTTCTTACAAATCCACTCTTGGATATTCTCTTTTGATTTCCTGAAAAATCTTTATATTTTATGATCACTTCATAAACATAGCCATTTTTAGCCTTTTTAGACTCTCTTTTTCTAATCATAATATATTTACCTCCTAATATTTTTAGTGTATAATAGGAGTGCTATTTATTTGTGTCGTCAAAACAAAATTATAGCACTCGGGCACTCTTTCACGGCCAATGAAAGGGTGTCTTTTTTTATTTACTGTTTTTTCAATTCAAATGTTTTGCTTACGCCCTGCATAGATGCTGAGAATGAAATAACACCATTGTTGTATGTAAATTCTTTTGTTTCATCAGTTGATGCTAAAATAGAAGTTTCAGTTTGTTCATGGTCATTATTAGATACCCACGAATATTCATTTGTATCAGTAGTAGGGGCATCATAAGAGCCAACCCAATATATAGCGCTTTTATTTTCTTCTACAAAAACCCAATCAATTTCAATAACACCATTAGAAATAGTGGCTTTTAAATATGTTCCGTCAGTCGGATCACATTGCCATTCTCCTGTTAAATCCAAAGGTTCTTTCTTTTCTTCTTTTTTTGTTGTGGTTGTTTCTTTGGAAGATGAATTGTCTTTTGAACTGTTATTTCCGCATGCGGTTAGAGATAGAGACAAAGCCCCAATTAATGCTAGACTTAATAATTTCTTCATTTATTATCCCTCCATTATATATTTGTTACTAAAAAAACGAATACTATTATCTGAATATTTACATTTTAAAATACTTTCACATTGTATTTCTTTTGTTAGAATAAATTCGCATTATTTTTCAATGACATCCCTTTGAATGGAGGTGATGCCTATGATTTAAACCAACCATTTTTTATTTAAAAAAAGAGGGGAGGTCTAACCATGAAAAATAATGATTATCGACGTTACATAATAGATATGATCAAACATATCCACAGTAACATTGCATTAAAAGAAATCTACTTATTCGTGCAAAAGTTCTTTTTACGTAAAAAATAAGTAGTAATTGGGCGACGATTAGTCGTCCTTTTCATTTATAAAGATATTGTGCAGGTATTCTTTAATGACCTTTCTTTTTTCTTCTGTTAGCTGCATATAGCTTTTAACTATTTTCTTATCAAGTTCATCTAAATGATATTCTTCGGCTACTTGGTCTAATAATGTTTCAGGTAAATCAGAAAACATTTCACCAAGTCCTTCCATAATCCAAGCGTAATTGACATTAAATTCTCTACATATCGATAGTATTGTTTGCTCGCTTGGATTCCTTTCTCCACGTTCGATTTTTGAAACTGCTGTATCACTTACACCAATTCTTACCCCGAACTCTTTTTGACTTAATCCAACAGACATTCTTAGTTCTTTTATACGTTCATCCATTTTTATCACCTCCTTGCATACTTATAATAAAACGTAAAATCGTACTATGTCAAGTTTTTGGTTAAAAAATATTGACAATCCGTACAATGTACGATACTATATAGACGTAGTCAAGATACAACTTGACAAACAAGCCATGCAAAAGGAGGTGTTTCAAATGTACGGTATGACATTAGTGTATGTTAATCATTTAGTTGAAAGCGGCAAAGGCTATTTGTGGGATGACTTAATGAAAGTCACAAAATTATTCATTGAAGCCAATCAAGAACAAAATAGTTAGAAAGGAGAGACTTTTAATGGGAAATGCTTCACTCATTGAATTCCGAAAATCATTGAATTTAAAGCAAAATGAAATAGCAAAGGAAATAGGAGTTTCACCTTCGTACTACTACAAAGTGGAAAGTGGATATCAAAATCCCAGTTATGAATTTCTAGCAAAATTTAAGAGAAGATTCCCTGATGCGAGTATTGATGTTCTGTTCTTTTAGTGGATTTGGGTAAATTCATTGGTTTTATTGATGCAAAGGTTGATATAAAAACAAAACGCCAATAAGTGCGCTATCCTTACTGACGTTTGTCTAAATTTATTTACTCTTTGTGTATGCAAGTAAAGAAGTTAAAAACTAAATTAGTACATTATATAGCGCCTAATGCTTCTATGTACACATCATCACTTATGCAGTCTTAGTTCTGCATGATAGCCTAAAAAAGCTATTTAAAGGTTTGCCCTTTAGCTGATGATTTGTGGAAATTAATGCGGTTTATTTAGTGCTTAATGCACAAGTCTCCTTGCGGATTAATCCCTAAGTAATCTGCAGAGCAATTATTTTAACCTGTTTAAACTGTCTAGGTATCAGTACGTTTCCCCCACAATAAGAGAACAGGGCAAAATCAAAAGTTTTGTCAAAATGACCACTCTCCATTCTGCCACATAGTCAAGAATATTTTATCACAATTTGGAAATTTTTAAAAGGAGGTGAACACCATGGAAGATTACAAAAAAGAAAAGAGAGATATTGAAGACTTCATTAATGGCACAGTGAAGAAACTTTCTCCAGCAAACAAAGAAAAAGCGGTCTACATCATGCAAGGCATGATCATTGGACAACTTGCTTCTGAACAAGCTGAAATCTCTAAAAACATGATTGATGCAGTCAATCAATTTAATGAAGTAAGGTTATAGTTTGCTTTGACGGCACAAATAAAAGAGAAAGGGAAGAGGAAATCAAATGAAGGCAACACATTTTATCACTTTTACAATCGCATATTTAATTTGCTTAAAAGTAATGAAAAAAATAGAACCTGATAATTGGTTCTATAAATGGTATGCAACTATTATTTAGATACTTTATTCAGCTTATGTATTTCTTTCTTGATTAAAAGCATAAAAAAGGTGGTGATGAGAAATGCAAAAACAAAAATGTGAAAGAGTAGACAATGTTGAGGAAAGAACATTGTTAGTTGTAACTGTTTTAAGAGGCAAAGGAACTAAAGAAGATGTGTGTAGACTTGTAGAGCTTTACTACGAAAAAGATAGAGAGGGGAACTATCATTTTCTATTTGATAAAGATCCTCGAAAAGAAAAAGAGCAAATTTAATTACTCTTTCTTAGCTTTGGTTTTTTCAGCAGATATAGCAATTATATCACCATAAAGCAATTCGGTTTCGTATCGTTCTACATACCAATCGTTTATAAGTTTTTCGATTACTTTAAGAAGTTTTTCTGCTTCACCTGGATCAATATCAACTATTACATTTATATCTTTTTCCATATGGGCACCAATATTACCGACTCTTCTTATTCCATCAAGAACTTTCCATTGCATTGCTGGGATTTTATGTTCAAGTTGATCAATTTCTTTAAATAGTGTGGATGGCTTGATTTTCCAAAAATCTCTAATCATTCCTTGCAAGCAACGTCTTGATAAGGTCGCTGATGCTTTAGGACTTAAATTAACAATAGCGTAAGCTTCTTCATAATCTTGTCTTATAGCTTTTGGAATGTAATCAGGAAACTGTTTTGCTAAAGAAATAGGTTTTACATGAACTATATCAGTTTTTACTTTAGAACCAGTTCCTTGAGCATTAATGGAATATTCAAAGCAATGAGGGCATTTAAAAATACCAAGTGTAACTTCGCTTTCTTTAGGTGGAATAGTGCTGCCAAAAGGCACTTCAAATGATGGCTTTACTTTTTTATAAGTTGAATCATTGAGTTCGGCAGTATGGCTACAGTATGGACATTTAAAGTCATTAGGCATATTTTCACCTCACTTTCTAATTAAATTTCGATATTGCCGTACCGATAACTTAATTATAAAGAAAGAGATGAAGAATGTCGAAAACAATTAAATAAATTACTGATCATCCAGGAGCCAATCTCTAGCAAAGCCTATTTTATTAGATTCCTAAAGTTGATGATCATAGAAACACCAAATTAATAACAAATTTCTTTTTTTAATACAATACGTGAAGTTTTCATTTTGTAATAGAGATTGGTTCCTTGATGGTCAGTAGTAGGAAGGAGAAAAAGTTATGACTAAAACAGAACAAGTTGAGGTTGTCAGAGAGAAAATAAATTTTGAAAAAGAATTTCTTGATTACCAAATCAAGCTTGTAAAAGAGGCAGAAAAAGAACTTGAAAACTGTTCTTATGAAGATATTCAAGAAAAACGTTCAATTCTTGGCATGCGACGTACAGCTGCATCCAGTCAGTACATGTGTTTGTGTGGTGTTCTTGAACTTAGTTATGAATTGGATCTTATTTCAAAAGATGAATATAAGAATGTTCGTGAGCAAGCATTTAATAAAACTTTTAGATAGGAAGGATGTGAAATTATGAAGTGGTGGTTATGTATATCATTTTTGCTTAACATTTTATTACTGATCATGTTGGCTTATCTAAAAAAAGATCGTGATAGTTTTATGAAAATGTACTACAACTTGGCAAGTTTTGTTTTGAAAGCAAGAAGGGAAGGAAAACTATGAAACTATCAGCAAGAGGATTGGCCACAATCGTTATTATCGGTTGTTTCATTGGAAACTGTCTTGCAATTTTGGTCAGAAGTTTATAAAAAAAGTGCCCTTAAACAGGACACCAACATAGCATATAAATTATAAACAAATTCAGGAAGAATTGCAAATATGGATTAATTAAAAAACAAAAAAAGGAGGTAAATATTAATGGAAGCAAGACCTACAAAGATGCTTAAATTTCCAGAAGTTATGGAAGACTTGGGCGTTTCTCAAAATCAACTTCAAAATCTTGTAGAATTAGGTATTTTCAATCCTATCTATTTAGGAAAAGGTTGGAAGTTTTCTCAAAAAGAAATCCTTGATTTTCAAAGAGATTATGCAGGATTGGATGTCAGCAACTATGAAAAAGCCAAGAGTTGCAAAGAAATAGTTGAATCTCAAAAAAGATTATTACAGGGAGGAATTTCATGAAGAAACTAAACAAAGCAAAGGTTCTTGCAGTTGCATTAGGTATTTCAGTTTCAGCAAATATCGGAATGTATTTACATGGCCAATATTTACAAAATGAAATCGTAGATAGTCAAGAAGAAGTATTTGATTTAAAAGCAAGGAATACACTTTTAAAAGATACTTACAATGAACTTTTAGGACAAATGCAGGAAACACAAAATGAAGTTCAAAACTTGCAAAGTCAAGTAGAAGAACTTCAAAAATGAAGATCATTAGGGGTCTTTAGAATTACGGCGTATTGGTTTGGAGAAGATGAATATGGAGACTTGACTTCTACAGGAGTTAAGGCACAAGTCAATCATACAATCGCTGTTGACCCTGAAATAATCCCATATGGAAGTAAAGTCATGATTGATGGCCAAATTTACGTGGCTGAAGATTGTGGCGGAGCGATTAAGAATAACGTTATTGACGTATGGGTAGAAAATCAAAGTAACAGTTTTGGTGTCAAGTACACCGAAATATACATCAAAAGGGAGAAATAGTTATGGATAAAAAATTATTAGAAGACATCATCCAAACTGCAAAAGTTGCAGGTGCAGATGTCAAAGTTGTTCAAATTGGTTCAACTGAAAAGGAAGTAGATGAAAGACCAGCAGTACCGTTACTTAAATTAGAACTAAGCATCAAGAAAGATGGAGATGCGCTTTCGGTATTAACGGATGCTGATTGGAACATCTTAGGAAGTCTTTTCTTAGAAATGGCTTCAATCAATATTGACATTGATAAAGTCAAAGAAATGTTTACACCAGCTAAAAATGCTTTTATGCATTGCAGTAATGAATTGGATAACTACATCCAAGAACAATATAAAGGGGCGTTAGAAGATGAAAAAGAAAGAATTAGAAGAAAGAGTTGCTAATTTAGAGAGTTCAATCATTTGTATGGAATGTAAAGATCATCTAGATAGTGATGATTATCTACAGCTTGGTTATCTCAATCAAGAATTGGCAAGTGCAAAAAAGGATTTGGAAAATGGAAACTACCAACTATGAGGAATTTTTTCCTAACTGCAACATTGATTATGTCAAAGGTGAAAAGCATTGGCATCAATTAAGAGGCAAAGGGATAGGTGGTTCCGATGCAGGAATTGTAATGAACGTAAACAATTACAAAACACCTTATGAATTGTGGGAGGAAAAGACAGGTGCTAAAAAGCCAGTATTTCAAACAAGTGAAGCAATTGAAAAAGGGAACGCATTGGAACCAATTCTCATTGATTTGTTCGGTGTGCTCTATAAAAACAAGTTTGAATTAGTTGATACGAAAGATATCAGTTTATCGAACAAGAAGTATCCATTTTTAAGAGCAAATCTTGATGGGGCAATGATTGAAATTGCAACCAAAGAAAAATGGGGATTGGAGATAAAATCAACAACCATTCAAAACGGAGCAATGCTCAAAGAGTGGGCCAATGATCATATTCCAATATGTTATTACTTTCAAATCCTGCATTACATGATTACAACAGGATTAAGGCATTTTGTTTTATATGCAATTCTTGATATTCCTTGGGCAAATAACGGCGCAGGAAAGCAAGAAACAAGAGTTGTTTATCTACACTATGACGATTTAGTGCTAGATGCAAAATACCTATTTAAAACGGAATTGTGGTACTGGAACTTGATTAAAACCAAAACTCCACCACCATTTTTGGAAAATAGAAACAAGGAATTAAAAGAAGTCAGTTAGAAAGGAAAAGTTCACAATGAATGAAATTAGCAAGTTATACGTAGTTACAGTCAATATTGCAAATGAAAAATATTATTTATCCAGCTTATCTGGAACTATTTCCAAATGCATCTGTGATTCGTTAATTTTTCCAAACGAAAATGTAGCATGTTTTTATGCTACAAGAATGGAAAATATTTATCAAGATTCTTTAGGGAAAGTAGAATCAGTTGCTTTTCATGAACTCATCTAAGGCAAATTGGTTTATGGAACATTGATCTAACATTTTATGTGAAAAAGAAATCAGATTCAATATATCAAGACAATTATCTAAACTATCGTATGAATAAATTTTAGGTGTATGAGCTTTAGGGTTTCGCCCGATTTGAGCAATTGAAAGCAAAATATTTTTAAGTCCGCTATATAAATTTTTTTCAGTATCGGTTTTAAGGGAATTAAAAACAATTATTGGGTATTTTAAATCAAAACAAGTATATATCAATCTATTGCCATCAAGGTTTATGCCAGTCATTTTTCTAATCCTATCGTATACGGATTTAGACGCTTCAAAAATTATAGAAAAGTAATCTTCATTAACAATATCTTGAGTGCAAAATTCAAGAATTTGAGGATGAATATTTCTTTCAATTAGTTTTGATTTAAGTGAATCGTATCTTTCGTTTGCTTGGGTTCTAGTTTTAGAAGATTTAATTAAATGAATATTGCCATCTTCTTGCACCTCATAGCCGTAAAAAGAAATGCATTTATTTATTTCATTAATATATGATTTATATTCATTGTTATCAGAAAACCAGCTACTTGTTGGATGAAATACATATTTAATTATTTCTAAAACTTTGTTTCCACAATCGTAAGTAGTTTGAGTTTCTCTCATTACGAAATCTAGTCTTCTCCATTTAGTGGACTGATTACTATTGTCTTCAATATTTAGCTGCTCAAGCATTTTAGTGATTGTGCTTCCAGTCATAATGCTGCCAATTATTCTACTGATAGTTTCTATAGATTGTGCATCAAATTTATTTATAAGTGTCATTTTAATTTACCTTACTTTCTATCTTAATTTCAGAGTTATTAATACTGATAACTTCATTATAGAGAGTTAAATTAAAAAAATAAACAGGAGGGATTATATGAATGAATTACAAATATTCCAAAATAAAGAATTTGGAGAAGTAAGAAGTTTAGTTATTAATAACGAGCCATGGTTCGTTGGAAAGGATGTTGCTGAGGCATTAGGGTATAAGGATGTTAATCATGCAATCTTAGACCACGTAGATGAAGAAGATAAAGTTAATTCTAAAACTCAAGGACAAAACGCCCCTGAGTTAGGACAACGTGGAAGTTGGTTAATTAATGAAAGTGGATTATATTCATTAATTTTATCAAGTAAACTTCCTAATGCTAAAAAATTCAAACGTTGGGTAACATCAGAAGTTTTACCAACATTAAGAAAGACAGGGTCTTACGCTAAAGCACCTACTGATCCAAGACAACTTTTAAAGCTAACAATTGAAGCACACGAACAAACAGCTCAAAGAGTTGATGTTCTAGAAGAAAAAGTATCTAGCCTAGAAAAATCAACAACGATTGATAGTTCACAACAAAATATACTTGAAAGAATTGCTAAAGCAACAGTAATCAGATCTTTGGGAGGCGTTGATTCGAGAGCCTACCAATTAATGAGCAGAAAGATTTTCAGCAGCATTTGGAGAGACTACAAGAATTATTTCAAGTTAGGATCATTTAGAGATACTTTAAAGACTGAATTTGAAAATGCGAAAGAATATCTTGAATCATGGTCACCTGAAGTTAATGTGAGTTTGAAAATCAAAGAGTACAACAGTCAATTATCAATGAATTTAGATGCTTAAAAGGAGGAAAAGAAAGAACATGAATGAGTTTCAAACAGGGCTACTCAATGAATTGGTAGCTGTAAAAATTACAACCAAAGAAGAATTTGAAAAAGTAATCAATTTCTTGTCAATCAATAACTGCTTTCTTGTGAATGGAGAACCAGTTGTCAAACTAACATATCCAGGAGATAAAGCATTTGTCATTTTAAAACAAGATAACGCAATCTTCTGGCAACCGGCTAACCAAGAACTTGATGAACGTTATAAAGTTGTCAACGTCATCGAATTCTTTAGACCAACTGAAGAAGAAAAGGTTGTTGAAGCAAAAGCTGAAGTTATTGAAGATGAGGTTGCTATCAACGAAAAAAACCTAACTATAGTCATCGACCTACCGCCTAATGGGGGCTTTATAGAGTCAAATGCTGACGATCTCTTAAAATTAATACCAGCAATCAAAGCAAAAGCAGGTGTGGTAGTTGATGAAACAAACTACAAGGACTTTGTAAAAAAAGGAGAAGGAATGGTTCCTTTGTATCGTAAGTATGCTAAAAAATTAAATGTAAAATTGATTGATAATAGAAAACGATACATGGAAGAATTTATTACTTTTGAATCAAAAATAAAAAAGGTTATTAATGCTTTAAATGAAACCGCAGATACAGTTGCTGAAAATGTGGATGTATTTGTTCAAAAGCAAAAAGAAGCTCTTAGAAAAGAACGTCAAGCAGCTATTGATCAACTAAAAGAAGTATTGATTTCTAGAAAGATGATTTCAAAGAAATATGCTGATCAGTTCGTTTTTGATGAAAAATGGCTTAACGCTTCAACATCCAAAAAGAAATTTGAAGAACAAGTTGAAGCACAATTCAATGCTTTAATGGAAAAAGAAAAGAATGACAAATTGAATTTAGAAATGGTTGAAAAAACAATCATCAATGCATGTCTTATTGCAAATGTTGATGAAAAGCTTATTTCACGAGAAAAATATCAAGCTCTTTTAAATACTGAAGGTCTTCCTAAAGTAACTGTAATGATTACTGATGAAGTAGACAACATCAAAAAGCAATCACAAGCGGTTGCTCAACAAAAAGAAGCAGAACTTCAACATCAAAAGGAAGAGTTTGAAAAGAAACAAAAAGAAGCAGAACTTCAACACCAAAAAGAGTTGGAAGCAGTCAAAAAACAAGCTTCACAAACAGTTGAAAATCAACCTAAATATACGCCAATCAAACGTGGAGAAGAAACGATTGCTAACGTAAATGATAAGTATATCGTTACTGAAATCAAGCAAACGCCTGAAAAGTTCCAAGGCAAAAAATGGAAGAAAACATTTGAATTTGAAGGCGATTTAGCAGCTCTTCAAATGTTGAATAGATACATGGATGTAATTAAAAACATCAATCCAACATTTAGTTTTGGAGAAGTGAAACTTGTTGAAAAAGAGTTGAGTAATCCACAAACAGGCTCAATTGATAAATATAACGTAAAAGAAGTTAATTAAATGAAAAATAAGGAGAAAAATTATGGCATTACAAAGTATGGTACAACAAGCAAGTCAAGCAAGAGAAAACAAAATTACAACAATTAAAACAGATACAGGAGAAATTAAATTAAGCTCAAATATCGTAAAAAGCTATTTGGTTGCTGGTGGAGGTAATGTAAGTGATCAAGAAGTTAAATTGTTCATTGCATTATGTTCAGCGCAAAAATTAAATCCATTTATTAAAGAAGCACACTTAATCAAATATGGTAGTTCACCAGCAACAATGGTTGTTTCTAAAGATGTCTATCAAAAAAGAGCGGATAAACATCCTGAATATCAAGGAAAGAAAGCAGGGATCATCGTTTTAACCGCTGAAGGGAAAATTGATTATCGCGTTGGTACATTCTATATGCCATCAAGAGAAGAACTAGTTGGTGGATGGTGTGAAGTCTATAGAAAAGACAGAGAACCTGAACGTGTAGAAGTATCACTTGATGAATATGTTGGTAAAAAGAAAGATGGAACAGTCAACGCTCAATGGAGTGGTAAACCAGCAACAATGATTAGAAAAGTTGCAGTTGCTCAATGTTTAAGAGAAGCTTTTACATCAGAATTCCAAGGAATGTATGTTCCTGAAGAAATGGGTGTCGAAGATACGACAAGCAACTTTGTTGTAGAAGAAACTCCTCAAGTACATCAAGCAATTGAAGCAACTACTGCACCAACAATGCAAGATATAATCAATGAGGAAAAACAAACTGAAAAAGTTCCAGTTGATGACTTTGACCCAATGTCAATGTAGTTAGGAGTTCCTTTGTATGGCAAAAGAGGTAGATACGAAAGGATATGTAAAATTGTATAGAAAAGCGCAAGAGGATGAAATATTTAAGAATCCATATGCGTGGCAGTTATTTACGTACTGCCTCTTCAATGCCACTTTCGATAGTAGATATGGCGAGGTTGGTACGTTGATAACTACTAAGAAAGATATAGCAAATGATTTAGGACTTTCTAGATCAGCACTTGATAAATTTATGAAATCCCTAAAAGAAAATATGGTAATTGACTACAAAACATATCGAGGTGGCATAGGCAAAACCGAGATAAAGATACTCAATTACAAGAAATATCAAGATAGTTCAATGTAGTCGAGAAATACTTTCAAAGTAGTTTTAAAATACATTGAATGTAGTCGAGAAATACTTTCAAAGTAGTCGAGGACTACATCCTATCCTTATTATATAAGAACGTAAAGAACGTATAAGAACGTAAAGAACGAGTGGTGTGTGCACACTCACAAATAACAATCCTTCGCATACGACATTGCAGATTGCTATATATAGTAGGCACACAACATTTTGAAAGGAATTTAAAAAATTTGGAAAAAACGGAAATTAAAAAGATTTTGAAATTTTACAAAAACATTTATCCAAATTCCAAAATCATTGAATCGAAAGATACCATTGAAACATGGATGATGATGTTTGGAGATTTCTCTTATGAACAGGTTCAAAATGCAATTGTTAAATTTTCAAAGTCTAACAGATATATTCCTAATCTTGCTGAAATTGTTTCTAACATTGAAGTTCCTGATTACACAATTGAAAAGATTCCACCCAACACAGTAATTATTCAGTTTGAAGATGAAGCTTATGGAAACTTTCCATTTAGATTTTTAAACTCACAAGATGCTAAAGAATATTCCAAAAAGTTTCAAGAATGCAATTACGATAAAGAATCAATCAAGATCTTACATGAAGAACATGTTAGAAAACGCAATGCTGGAGTTCTTACATACAGGGGAGAAGCAAAGGCAAGATTAAAGCAAAAACTTCAAAATCAAAATAGAGGTAAAAAAATATGATAAACAGAGTCGTTATGGTTGGTAGGATGACACGTGATCCTGAACTTAGAAGAACTCAAAACGGTTCGGCAGTTACAAGTTTTACGTTAGCGTTAAATCGTAACTATAATTCTGCAGATGGGCAACAAGCTGATTATATTTCATGTGTTGTTTGGAATAAGGTCGCTGAAAATGTCGAAAAGTACTGTTCCAAAGGTTCATTGGTTGGAGTTGAAGGAAGACTTCGCTCAAGATCTTATGACAACGCTCAAGGTCAACGTGTATATGTTACTGAAGTTGTATGTGATTCAGTTCAGTTTTTAGAAACAAAGCCTAGAGACAAATATGAAGAACAACAATATCATTCACAATCGACATACAATCCAAATCAGTACCAACAACCAACGCAAAATCAACAACAAGACAGTTTTATGAATGAAAATCCACCTTTCAACATCATGGAAGATGACATTCAATTCTAGTCTAAAATAAAAAACTTAAAATTTTCGTTTCTAGCGAGTGTTTACTGATAAGATGATTAACTTTACCAATTATCTAAAAACATTCGTTAGGATGAAGATTTGACCAAGAAAATAACAAATTAAACAAAAAAGGAGAGATGAAAATGCTCATAAAAAAGAATGAAGAACCATTTTTCTATAAATTTCTAGCAATCGCTAAAGAAATTATCAAGAAGAATCCAAAGTACACACCAGTTTTCTATGGTGATGATGAAAGATTGTATTTAGCGTGTGGTAATCATGCTGCAGTATATGATTTTCAAAGCAATTTGTTATTGGATGATGAGTTAAGAGAATTTGGAAAAATTCCTTATGAATTGTCTGAATTGCCTAATGGTGATTTGATGCTTACAAAAGCCGACCACTTCAATTGTCAAGAATCGTATCTAATTGCAATTAGAAATTTCTTCAAGCATACGGGGTATATGTCGAAGAAAATCATGCAAGTTGCGAAAGAGGATTCTTTTAGGGTTCCAAGAATAGTAGAAACTACAGGTCGTTGGATTTCAGAAGATGACAATAAAATTTTAGCAAAAATCGGATATCCAAATATTTACATGTTAGAAAATATCAGAGTAAATGAATTTAGAGCGCTTGCTGAGGGGTGGAATCCACGCTATTTAGCTGCACATGATGATGTTGAACTTAATGGTGGCCAAACCACTATCTCAATGACGGTTTATTTCAATATCAAAGAGGACCCTAGAGAAAATGCTCATGATCAACAATCAATGGATTTTGATGCGGTTGATACAGTCGATAGAGATTCAGAGAAATTTGAAAGTCTTGAAACAACAGAAAGCTATGGAGAGATTGAAAACGTTGAAAATATCGAAGATATTGAAGATTATCAAGAGGAAGAGCAATTAGATGCACTTCTTGAAGATGCTGTTGTTCCAGAGGAATTAGAAGATGATTTCGACCCAATGCGAGCTTAATCTTGGAATACAAGCGAACTACAAGAAGTTTTGGTTTACCGTTCCAGGAGCAATCGTTGGAAAAGGCAGACCGAGATTTACTACGCAAGGAAAATTCGTAAGAGCGTACACACCTAAAAAAACAAGGGATTACGAACAAAAAATAGCAATGTGCTATCGAAAAACTACAAGTTATCAAAGCGATAAGGCATTGAGGGTGAAGATATTTGCATACAGAGAAATTCCTAAGTCGACCACTAAAAAATTAAGAGGTTGGCTATTAGATAAAACGTTTCTATGTACCGTTAAACCGGATATCGATAACATCATAAAAGTAGTTTTGGATGCACTCAATAACGTAGCATATTGCGATGATATTCAAGTGTGTGAACTGGTTATCATTCGTGAATTTGCTGAAAATGAATGTTTAAAAATATGTCTAGAAGAAATTGGCGAAAGAAGGCCAAAATAGGAGAATAGAATTATGGGATTGTTTGATTTAGTTAGAGAAGAACAAGAAGCAAAGAAAAAAGCTGAGGAATCAGCTAAAGAAGATGTAAAAGATACAGTTGTCAAAGAAGTGAAAAAGGTTGAAGAAGCACCAAAAGAAGCTGATCAACAACCTGCTCCAGTTGCAAAAGCTGAAAAACAAGCAACTGAAATTGCAGAAGAATCTAAAAAAGAAGAAAAACCTGCAGGTAAAAAAGTACCTAAGAAAAAAGCAAGTACTGAAAAAACTTACAAGTATCCATTTGGAGTCTACTCTGAAGGAAGATTGATTGATATTTCTTCTTATGGATTTGTTCCAGGAAAAACTTACAAAGAAGATGAAATTACAAAGATCATGTTGCAACATCAACATTATGAATTCGCAGGAAAAATGGAATATAGTTTCATCAAAGAAGATAACGTTCTTGTTGTAAGTATTGCTCAACACAGAAAAGGATAGTGATTCAAAATGACCAAAATAACCAAGTATAGATTCTATGTGATTGGGGTAGGTGGAACAGGTTCTCTTCTTGCAAGAGACCTTCCAAAACTCCTTTTAAACACCAATCATAAGATGAAATTAGTCGATGGGGATGTTGTTGAGAGAAAAAACATCAAACGTCAAGGCTATCAGGAACAGGATATTGGAACGAATAAAGCAATATCGTTATCGAGAAAAATCAATTCGCTTTATTCAATGGAATGTGAGTTTGATGATGATTACTGCACTTTTGATGATCTTTACAAAATGGCAACCAAAGATGAAAGATATATTCCAGTAATAATTGGTTGCGTTGATAATGATGCAACTAGAAAGATACTAGAACAAGTATTTAATAAGCTTGAAAACGTTATTTACATTGATTCAGCAAATAGCGAATACGAAGGAAACATCTATGTAGCATCTAAAAAAGACGGTATTCAAAAAGGAAAATTGAGAAGTCAATGCTATAAGCTTGATATGGACAGACACCCGCTAGAAAAATCATGTCAGGAACAGGCTGCAGACGGGAATGTTCAATTTCTTGTAACCAATGCAAAAATGGCGGTTTCTATTCTGGAACATTGCAATGCGTTGCTTATTAGAGAGTTGAAAGAGGGTGTTCAAATTGTCAATCGATTTGAGACAGTTTTTTACAACTGATTATGTGCCAAGAATAATACATGACAACACAATAGAAAGTTTCATAGCTAATCTTATCAGTTATCTTCCACAGACAACCATTGATGATGCAACTGAATATTTTGAAAATGAACTTGAGTTTCAGGACATTTCTTTCATTGAAGATAAGAATTATCTCGCTGATCATGTTTTTGAGGACATCATCATTGATAGAGGTATGATATTTGCTCTGCTTTCACCTTTTTTTGATGAACAAGACTTAGCCATTACATCTGATGATGCTCAAATGGAAAGCTGGTATGACAAGCATAATGAGCAATTTGTTGATTTGGGTACGGATTATATTCCACAGATCAAAAAAGAATTTGAAAAGGAACTGTATTTTGCTGCTATTGATTGTTGTACGGATGAGAAAGGTAATGTTGATGAATATCTTTTGGGAACTGTAAGATTAAACATTTGTCATGTACGTTTTAAAGATAAATCCAAAGCAAGAAAATTCAGGAAGCTTTATAAAAAACATTATGAAATAAGGGCACTCTTTAATGAATTTGGCTTTTTATTTAGAAACGGACAACTTGCAAAAGGCAATGTTACTGATATCGAATGTGAAGATATCCAGGAGTTTGAAACTGCTTTTTCGTTGATGAATGAAGCTATAAATATCATATCGGAACATTCAAAAAAGCAAAGAGGAGATTCTGATGAATTAGAAACTTTGTTGTGTGATGCAAACGGAAAAACATTAAAAAGATTGAGAGTATCAGCTCTCATAAATACATTTATTGACACTTTGAGCACGAACGAGGAGGTAATCATGTAATGAAAGAGGTAATTATAAAATTTTCAAATGTCAAGTCTGATGCTGAGTTATGTATCAAAAAAGGTGACATAATCACCTTCAAAAAGTTAGCGATAGAAGATGCTTTAAATGCTATAGAAGAATGTGCAACTAATTCATTAATGATAAAGAAAATTAAACTGTTGCCTGAAAATGTTATTGCGAAAGGTGGAGGTTACACAGTCATTAGACAACCAGAACATGTACAGTATGTTACTTTCAACCAAACAAGCTATAAAATCAATTTTCCTAATTCAATCTATATCGTTTTGCACTCTTCTAAGCAAATCAAAAGCATTAAAAACTATTGTTATAAAGAGTACAAAGGTGAAGAAACGGAACTTTATGACTATGCTATGCCAAATGTCCTTGTTGAAAACAGAATGTGTATTGGAACTGCTGATAGAACAATAAAAGATGGTGATGTAGAGGGGGCTTTGAATAAGATCATTGCAACTCCTTACTCACACAATACATTCAATGGAATCAATGGTTTCTCTAGCACAATTAAATATTTTGAGTATCTAGAAGATAATCCATTCCCATACAAATTATTGAAGAAACTGAACAGGAAATTGAAAGATGTCACAATTTGATGAACTAAGAACTCTACTTCTTGAATGGGGCGAGAGCAAATACTTGCCTCTTCTTGAAGAAGCAAAGCAATTAAAACAAGTAAATTATCGACTTCGTGAGCAAAATTCAAGATTAAGGCACAAGAATAACAGACTTGAAGATATTCTCGAAGGAAGAAACGTTATTGCTCCTGACGAGGGAAAAACAATCTACGCTGTATTTGATAGAAAGAAAAAAGAAAAATTAATTGTGGTAGGAACGATTCAAGAATGTGCTGAATTTGTAGGAAAATCAGTAAGTGTAATGCAGAATTATGCGTCTCCAAATGGCCGTAAAAGCGAAGAAATTAAAATTGTTAAAGTAGGAAGGACTTGAAATTATGACAACTGCTAGAAAATATGATCCAGTAAATAACACTTATGAAAATTACATATTGCCTGAAGGAGCTAGTCTTTATGAAGATGATATGAACAAAGACATTGCTTGTGCTGAATGCGGTAAGAAAATCAAATATGGGATGTCTTATACATCAAGAATCATCTTTAATAGCGGTGGATTTGGCTATGTAGTATGTGAAGAATGTTATTACAAGAATGACATGAAGGATATCGTTAAGAAAGGTTAAGGAATTATGAAAACACATGAATTAAAAATCAAACCTCAATATTTTTGGGATGTAATTTGTGATATTAAGACATTTGAAGCTCGTAAAAACGATCGCAATTTTGAGGTTGGAGATATCATAACTTTAAGAGAATTTGAGAATGGTAAGTTTACAGGAAAATCTATAAATGTAGAAATTGTTTATATTTTAAATGATGAAGAATATTGCAAAGAGGGTTATGTTGTTTTAGGTTTTAAACTTCGCTTGGATTTAGGAGGTGCTTTGTAATGACAGCACAAGAAATGTTTGAATCAATGGGATTTAAAAAAAGATAAATTTGATTATTTTGGATTAGATCGATTTATTTATAAAAAACCAATCGTATATGAAGAAGAATACTTATATACATTTGTAGTTTTGTTTGATAAAGAGCAAAAAATAACAACAGTATACCATGATGAGTATTCTGAAAATTATGATCTTTGCTATGATGAACCGCCTGCAGTTGATATGGAACTTTTAAAAGCAATCAACCAACAATGTAAGGAATTGGGGGTGGATGTAGAAATAATGGAAACAATTCTAATTATTATATTACTCTACTTTTTCTTAATAGCACTTGTTTTAATCAATATTGGAGGCGATGGAAAATGAATATATATCAAGAAGATTTAGGCAGAATAGCAAGGATGAAGTTAGAAAATGGTAAAGTGGCAGAAGATTTTCTGCCCCAAACATTTAAAGAATTACAAGAATTGGTTGAGAAAGAAACTATGGAAAAACCTAGAGAAATTGTTTATTCAAAAAAAAGAGAACAAATTCATAGGAGTTTGTCGAAAATGTCATACATTAGTTAATCAAAGCATGAGGTATCGTTATTCATGTGGACGACGTTTAGATTGGATTGAAGAAAATGGATAGACCAAAAATAGAAGATTATTTTACAAATGAAAAGTTTAAGTTTGCTAATAAATTTGGATACAATATAACATTTGATAGTGGATTATATGAACAAGCGCTAAATAGTTACATAGATCAATTAGAAAAAGCACTAGATAAAGCGTGCAAAGAATTATCATCACATACAGTTGAATGTGACTTAGTTCAATGTCCATTTAATTGTGAATATGATAGTTGTGATTTTGATTGCGGAAATACTCAAAAATGGAAAGAATGGTGTATGAGAGATGAAGAATAAATATCAAGAAGCATTAAACAGTATCAAAGAAAAAACAACGGAAATTGACGAATATGAAACAATTCCTAAAAGTACGTTTTGTCATTGTGTTGAAGAAGTAGAAGTACTACAAGAATTAGTTGATTTTAATAAAACATTTGCACATGTGTTAGGTAGCATTGATTTTAAAGCTCTTAGAAACATTTTAGAAACAAAATTGCCTAAGAAGCCAATCAAGAAAGAAACCGTTACTCTTTCAATGTTAAATATAGATGTAACTTTTGGAAAGTGTCCAACTTGTGGTTCGGCTTTAGCAGGAAAGCAAAACTATTGTACAAAATGTGGACAAGCTATCGATTGGGAGGGTTGAAAATTGAAAAAGCCTAGTAGAGAAGAATATACAGAGCGAGGCGCTGCACTCGGTGTCGACGAAACATATAAGTACGTAGAAGCTCTAGAAGGATATTGTGAGCAATTAGAAAAAGCTTACGAAGATGTAAAAAAAGGTTTAGATAACGCTTGCAACAAACTAGAAGGTTTATATCTTTGCATTGATGTTTTAACGGATAAAGAATCTAAAAAAGATAAAGAATATTGGAAAAAGAAGGTAATGAAAGATGACTAAATTTGAATTGGATCTATTAAAAGAATTCTCTGATGATGGATGTGGTGGAGATTACTTTGATGAAATCAGTACATTAGTTGGCATGAGGATGAGAGGCTACTTTCAAGATGCCGAAGATGATGAAACCATTGATGAATTGATAGAGAGGTATGAAGAATGTATAAGTCACCAATAGAAACAGTAATGAAAGAAGTGTTTCAAAAGATGAATGAGGATTTTGAAAATTCAGTACTTAAAGCTGTACAAAAAGTCGGCATAAATGTTGATAAAGAAGAACTCCTAAAAGCTCTAATTTATGATAGAGGACAATATGATGAAGGCTATGAGGATGCAATGAATGAAATCAAGCATCCTCAACCCCTTAAATTTGAAGATTTAAAAGAAGGAATGTGGATATATGATGCTCCTTATGAAGAAATTGTAAGAATTAAAGAAATAGAATCTAATGAATGGATATTTCTTGAATGCATAAAATCCAAGGATTTATCTAATACATTTTTTCAAGAAGGAAGATTTTATCCAATTACTATTCCAAATATAGGAGATAAAAATGGGTAATCAGTATAGAAGAATGCAAACAGTAAAACATGCTTTGCAATACTATATCACTAGACCAGGAGCAAGTGAAAAGGATCTAGTAAGAGAAAAGAATTTATTAAAACGTGTTGAAGAAGATATTGAATGGTATGAAGAAAGACACCACATCAAAAAGAAAGAGGAGAGAACAAATGATTAAATATTGCCCAGATTTAACCGGGTTTGAAATAAGAGAATCGTATTTGCGTGGCGGAGGAACGAATAAAACAGTTATTTTAAATCACTGTTTAAAAGATTCATGCGTTGCTTATAAGAATGGTAAATGCATTAAATATAATAGCAATGTAGAAATAAAAGAAGGCGGTGATAAATAATGTACATTAATCCATTTTGGTGTGGAGTTGCAGCAACTATTCTTGTTGAAGTTGCGGTGTTTGTCGTTTACGCATTTTATTCAAATAAAAAATAATTATTTTGGAGGGCAAGGAATGAAATATACAGATGAAGAAAAGAAGATCATTGATGAAGTTAAAAAATATCTTAGAGAATTGCGCCTAATAAATATTGAAAAATTCTCTTTAACATTTGAAATTGAGGACATTCCAAGCCCTCAATCAATTAAATACAGTGATGAAGCTCCTGGAGGCTTTTCAAAATCAAAAGGAGAACAAATTACTTCTAATATGTTGCGCAGAGAACTTTTAACAAAGCGTCTAGAGCTCTTTAATATGGAACTTGATAAATTTATGCCATTGGTGTATTTGCTCAATGCAGGACATAGAAACATCATTAGAACGTATGTATGCTCAAGAGGGTACAATGAAATGATTGATACATTAGAAGAGTCGTTTTGTATCAGCAAATCAACTTACAAAAGAGAGTTTCCAAAAGCGTGTTTAGAATTATCCAAGTATATTGATTTCAACAACAAGCCATCTTTAGAAGAGTTGAATAACAAATTTTATAACAGTATCAAGGATGAATAATTATGTTCATTCTTTTTATTTTCAAAATATTTTAAAAATTTACATTTTCTTGTACGTAATGTTATAATTTTTAAAACAGGAAGTGAGAATTATGAATATTATTAAAAAGAGTGGAAAAATATATATAGAAGATGAAACAAAGGAGCTTAATTTACTTCTTATGAAGGCGCCTACTAATTTTAGTATTATTAATAATACTAATGAAGTTGTATCATATTTCAATCAAGTGAATGCAGCTATTAATGCAGAAAATTTTCATGGTATATTGGTTTTTGAATTAGAGGGTGTAAAGAATATTACAGCAGATGCAGTAATGTATATGAATGCAATGGCGATTAATAGTTTGTCAGCAAATTTAATAAATAAAGCAGTTTTGCATTTCCCAAAAAGCAGTAAATGCAAAGGCTTTTTAAAAAGATGTGGATTAGGACAATATTTGTCAGATAAGAAGGGTAATTTAATTGAAACAGATAAATATTACACAATTGTAGGCGGAAAAAAGGCAGATGTTGATCGCATAAGAGAAATAGGATTGTTTACAATGGAAAAATTAGGAATTGAAAAGAAAGATTTAGATTTTATAACAAGTTCATTTGTTGAATTGATGAATAATACTGAACAACATGCGTATGATAAAAATATGGATAAATTATGGTATGTTTTTATTGAAGATACAAAGAAGACAGTAAAGTATACTTTTCTTGACACGGGAAAAGGAATACCGGAAACGATGAGAAAAACATTCATAGATGATTTTATACCAATAGCAGTAGAAAATCATAGTTATTTTATTTTTGAAGCTTTAAAAGGAAATGTTCCTAGATCTTCAACCGCACAAGTTTATAGGAATACAGGATTACCAGAAATATATAGATACTATAGAGAAGGTAAATTATCAAAATTAAAGATAATTTCTTGTAGAGGGATTTGTGAATTTTTTGATAGTAATAGAAGAAATCCAAAATTGCTTAACATGAACACTAGTTTTTGTGGTACATTATTTACATGGGAAGTAGAAAAACTATGAAAGGGGCTGATGATATGGTTAAAATAAATATTGCTCAAGATTTCAATGATGTATTAGGTGGGAGATTTTATAGTGACGGCCAATATTCAGGGCAAGAGTTTTTTGAAGAAATTTTAAAAAGAAAATACGAAGAAGCAATTGGTAAAAAAGAAAAATTAGAGATAAATTTAGATGGAACATTTGGATATCCAAGTTCATTTATAGATCAAAGCTTTGGCGAATTAGGTAGAAAATATGGTGAAAAAATGGTTCAAAATACTTTGACGTTTATATCTGAAGACCAACCTAGTCTTGAAAACAAAATAAGGGATTATATCAAAAGAGGAAGTAATGATGAAAAAAACATTTAATTGGTTTGTTATTATTTTGTTTTTTCTTGCTGTAGGCGCACTGGTTTTTTTAAATTTTAAAAATAATAATTTTTTTGAAATGAACTTATATCAAATATTATCTTTATCATTTGTTGTAATTGTTTCTTATTATTTAACTCAAAAAAAATTAGATTCAAGAAAGCAAAGAGAGGTAATAAATGAATTGATAACGGAAATTATCAATTGTACATTTGAATTGACTTTAGATGCTTTGCAAAGTGAAAAATCTAAATTATTTATGATGGAATTAAGGAATATAGAAAACAGATTATCATTATTAGAAAAAACTTCTAAAATGTATGACACAGAAGCAGAGATTGAATATTTAAAAAGTCAGCACAAGAATATACACGATCTAGTTTCCACTCATATTGGAGACAATGTAACTTTAAATAATATATTTGTCGATATCGAAAGAGACGCAGATAATATTCGAAATAAATGTAAAGAAATTCAATTTAAACTCTACTTTAATTAAGAAAGCACTTTAACAGGTGCTTTTTGTTTTTATCATTAATGATAACTTTTTATCAAAAGTGGACCCTAATTGGACCCAAAGTGAGCCCTAATTGGACCTAGTATGAACCCTAATTTCCATGTTATTATGCTATTGTGGTTTTTAAAGAAACGAAACAATCCCATTTAATTTAAAATCACAGTTCAGACATATAGGTTAAACCCTTTGCTAAAAAGTTCCTTATGGAGCTTTTTTCTTTTGCAAAAACAACGATGCAGTTTTAACTGCTATTTCTATAAATAAAAAAATGGAGGTGGTGACATGATTTGGAAAAACACGAGTTAGCATTTGAAGACTATAAAAATGGCATGAAGCAAAAAGAAATTGCTAAAAAATACAATACAACTATTAATACTGTTAAGTCATGGAGCCGTCGCTATGAATGGTCAAAAAAGAAGAAAAAGGGTGCACACCAAAATAAAAGTGTGCACACCAAAAAAGAATGCAAAAAAATAGCTGAAGAAATAGTAGAAACAAGTGAGCTGGATGAAGAACATCAGCTCTTTTGTATTTATTATTTAAAATATCATAACAAGGTCAAAGCATATCAAAAAGTAAAGCCAAACACTCCGTACAACAGTGCTTGTGTGATGGCTTCTCGCTGGTCTAAACAATCAGCCGTAATAGAAGAAATAAATCGTCTAAAAAAAGAACTGTACGAAGATGCTCTTCTTGATCCGCATGACATAGTTCAAAAGTATATCGATATTGCCTTTGCTGATTTGAACGACTATTTGGAGTATGGCCAAGAGGAAGTACCAGTAATTATTAAAAATCCTATTACAGGTGAGGATGAAGTTTTAAAGCAAACTGTTAATATGGTTAAATTCAAAGAATCGGCATTTGCCGATGGAACTATTCTTAGTGAAGTTAAACAAGGACGCAATGGAGCAAGTATCAAATTGGCGGATAGAATGAAAGCTCTTGATTGGCTATCTAAACACATGAATTTAGCAACCGAAGAACAAAGAGCTAAGATTGATTTAATCAAGGCACAAACAAGAAAGATTACAATTGACGATGAACAAGAAGAAATTATAGATGATGGTTTCTTGGAAGCATTAAACGCTAGTGCAAAAGAGGATTGGGAAGATGAAGAAGATTAGAACAGTATTCAAATTCAAACCTTTTAGCAAAAAACAGCGTAAAGTTTTGAATTGGTGGACTGAGAATTCACCAGTTAAAGATAAAGATGGAATTATCGCTGATGGTTCAATCAGATCAGGAAAAACTGTTTCAATGTCTCTTTCATATGTGATTTGGGCCATGTCTACATTTGTTGAGTGCAATTTTGGCATGTGCGGAAAGACAATCGGTTCTTTTAGACGTAATGTTTTGAATATTTTAAAACTGATGCTTTGGTCGAGGGGATATAAACTGAAAGATCATCGAGCTGATAACATGGTTGAAATCAGCAAAAATGGAATAACCAATTATTTTTACGTGTTTGGCGGTAAGGATGAAAGCTCTCAGGATTTAATCCAAGGTATCACATTAGCTGGCTGTTTTTTTGATGAAGTGGCTTTAATGCCTGAATCGTTTGTTAACCAAGCGACAGCTCGTTGTTCCGTTGAGGGCTCTAAATGGTGGTTTAACTGCAACCCCGATGGTCCATTTCATTGGTTCAAACTCAATTGGATTGATAGAGCAAAAGAAAAGAATATCATTTATTTGCACTTTACAATGGACGACAATCTTTCTTTAAGCGAGAAAATCAAGCAAAGATATAAAAGTCAATGGAGCGGTGTTTTCTATGATAGATACATCAAAGGACTTTGGACTGTTGCAGAAGGTATCATTTATGATATGTTTAACAAAGATAAACATGTTGTTGATGATTGTGATTGTTTGATTGATAGTAAAAGTTATAGATATGTCAGTTGTGACTATGGTACACAAAATGCCATGGTCTTTTTGCTTTGGAATAAAGGAACTGATGATATTTGGTATTGCATTGATGAGTATTACTATTCAGGACGTGATAGGAAAATCCAAAAAACCGATAGCGAATATGCTGATGATTTAGTTAAATTTCTTAACGAAAGAGAAATATTCCAAATTGTTGTAGACCCCTCTGCAGCATCATTTATTGCTGAACTAAAGAAAAGAGGATTTAGGGTTAAAAAAGCTAAAAACGATGTCTCAAATGGTATTCGATTAGTCAGTACAATGCTTAATCAAAGCAAAATCAAGTTTTTTAGTAAATGTAGAAATACAATTAAGGAATTTTCAGTCTATGCATGGGATCCTAAAGCGAGTGCTCGAGGAGAAGATGCTCCAATTAAGCAAAATGACCATGCAATGGATTCTATCAGATATTTTATCTATACAATTTTAAAAGGCTCAGGACTTAACACTGATTTGGAAGGAGGTATTTAATGAAGACATTAGAGGTAATTGCAAAAGATGAAATTTTTACCATTTCCGATGATGAAACAATGGATATCAAACATTTGAATAAATACATTGCTAAGCACCAGCAATTAAATGGTTCAAGATATAAAAAGTTAAAAGATGGATATGAAGGGTTCTATCCAATTATGATGTACCAGGATAAACCACAATACAAACCGGATAACCGTATAATCGTAAACTTTGCTAAATACATAGTAGATACGTTTAACGGTTTTTTTATTGGTATTCCAATCAAGGTATCATCAACAGATGAAGAGGTTGCTACTTACATCAATGAATTGGATAAGAGAAATCATCAAGATGATAACAATGCAGAGATTTCAAAAAACTGCAGTATCTATGGCAAATGTTATGAAATGTATTTTATCAATGAAGACGCAAAGGTGGGTATTAGGTACATTGAACCAACTAAAGGATTTATTATATATGATGATTCAATCGTTCCAGAGCCAAGGTTTTTCGTTACATATTACTATGATTCAAATAGTATTATGCATGGTTATTTGAGTGATGATTCTTACGTTTATGAATTCAGTAATAAAAGTGGTATGCATTTTATTGGTGAAGGTTCACTTCATGGATTTGATGGTGTTCCAGTTACTGAATATGTAGAAAATGCCGAACGCATGAGCGCTTTTGAAAGTACATGGTCAATGATCAATGCTTACAATAAAGCAATAAGCGAAAAGGCAAATGATGTTGATTACTTTGCGGATGCATATCTAAAGATTATCGGTGCAAAAGTTGATAAAGACGGAATTATTCATATTAGAAATAACAGGATCATTAATTTTGATGAAGAATCCAATACAATTGATGTAGGATTTCTTGAAAAGCCTAATGCGGATACTTCTCAAGAAAACCTTATTAACCGTCTAGAAAGATTGATTTTTCAAATGTCTATGACACCTAATATCAACGATGAAAACTTTGGTACAAGTTCAGGAATTGCTCTTAAGTATAAGTTGCTTTCTATGTCAAACTTAGCCAAAGCAAAAGAAAGAAAATTCACTGGTGCTTTAGATAGAAGATATAAGCTGATTTTCAGTAACCCAATCAACACAGTTCATGAAGATAAATGGGTTGATGTTACTTATAAATTTAGTCAAAACTATCCAGCAAACGTACTTGAAGAAACTCAAATTGCTCAAAACTTAGAAGGAGTTGTTTCTAAAGATACTCAACTATCTTCTCTTTCAATCGTTGAAGATGTTCAAGAAGAAAAAGAAAAAATTAAGCAAGAAGATGAAACTTCTAAAGAATCTATTGTTGATAAAAGGATGTTCAAATAATAGATGAACAGCGCTGAATATTGGCGTTTAAGAGAAGAAAAACAACGCTTGAAGAATATCAAAGACGAAAAAGAGTATGATAAGAAGATTAAAGAAATCTATCAAAGAATGATGGATGAAGTACAATCTGAAATCAATAACTTCTACGCTAAATATGCAAAGGATACTGGTATCACAATGGCTGAAGCTAAAAAAAGAGCTTCTAATTTGGATATGGAAGTTTATTCAAGAAAAGCTAAAAAGTATGTTGAAGAAAAGAATTTTTCAAAACAGGCAAATAAAGAAATGAAACTTTACAATTTGACAATGAAAGTTAATAGACTTGAATTGTTAAAAGCGAATATTGGTTTAGCTTTAGTGAGTGGCCATGATGAATTGGAAAAATACATGGATGAACTTCTTGAAAATAGAACACTTGATGAAATACAAAGACAAGCTGGTATTTTAGGACCAACAATTTTAGATAATGCTGATACAGTACATTCAATTGTCAACGCATCATTTCACAATGCAACATTTAGCGATAGGATTTGGATGCATCAAGATTTGCTAAAGTATGATCTTGAAAGTTTGCTAGCAACAGGACTTATCCAAGGAAAAAATCCTAATGAGTTGGCCAGATTATTAAGAAAACGTTTTGATGTTAAAATCAGTGATGCACAGCGACTAATGAGGACTGAACTTGCTAGAGTTCAAATTGCTGCGCAGCAAAAATCATATGAAGCAAACGGATTTGATGAATATGAATATATAACATGTGGAATCGGCGATGCGTGTGATACTTGCAGAGCGTTAGATGGCAAGGTTTTTCCAATAAATCGGATGAACATTGGAGACAACGCTCCGCCAATGCATCCAAATTGTCATTGTTCAACAGGCCCTCATATGGATAGAAAAATCTATAATGAATGGCTTGATGGACTTGCAAACGGAAAACACAGTTTGAGATTGGATGAATATAAAAAGATTTCAGATGTAAAAAATGATTTAAAAAAACAAATTGCATCTTTATCTAAAAGTGAAAAAGAAATTCTTACAAGATATACTGGCAATCTTGCTATGCAAATTAATTTTGCTTTAAATACTGGACGTGAAAGAAAATTCAAAAAGGAAATAGCAATGTTAGATCATGCACTAAGTAAAGGAAAGATTCCAGATGATTTAATTTTATATCGAAAAATAGATAGTAAAGTTCTACTAAATAAAAGAAATGTTTCTGATAATGACATGTTTAGTTTAAAAGGTACTACGAAAACAGAGAAAGGATATTTGTCTACATCATTTAAAAACTTTGATTATAAATTAAGAGATGTAAATCTTGTTATGAAAATTCCAAAAGGTTATAAAGGCGCATTGTATATTGAACCATTAGCAAAAGAAAGTTATAAAAATCAAGATGAGGTTTTGTTTAAAAGAGGTGTGTGCTACAATATATGTGAAGTAAAAAAAGAAAAAGATAAATACACTTTAATAGTGGAGGTAAAGATAAATGATTGATTACGATAAATACCAATTTCATATTAAAGTTATAGGAAGCAAAGAAGAATTTATAAAGCATATTGAAGATTTTAAAAAAGCTGCTCCTTATTATACAGAGGAAGACATAGTAGCAATTCTTGATGAAGAACAAGACAAAAAAATAAGGCCTTCTTTTTGGAATAGACCTTGGATGTAAGCCGACAAATAGTCGGTTTTTCTTTTGATCAAATTTAAAGAAAGGAGAATGCCAATGTTAAATGCATTATTAATTATTTTTGTTATAGCAAAAATATTAGGCTTTATAACTTGGTCATGGTGGATTGTATTAAGTCCGTTATTAATTCAAGTGTTAATTGTTTTATTAAGTTTAATATCTTGCATTATAGCTAAATTTAAAATTGATAAATTATAAAAAACTTTAAAGAAAGGAGATTATTTATGGCGGAAGGATTAAGACCACATCATCACCAAGAGTTTGAGTATCGTACGGAACAATACTTTGATAAAAAGAGAAGCTGTTTGGTTAAGAAAATTCAATATATGTGCATGATTTGCGGCCGCATTCGTTATGAAAAATATGACTGTTATGTACCACCACCCAAACCAAAAAACAAAATCATTGGAAAGAAATAAGAAAAAATATGGCAATCGAGGGTGATTGCTTTTTATTTTTTAAGAGGGATTTATATGATTAATATTACAGTTGGAATTTCTAAAGAACATATAGCAATTAAATGCATTGGCCATGCCAATTACAACACATGTGGTGATGATATTGTCTGTTCTGCAATTTCTACGCTATTACAGACACTTTGCTATAGTTTGGAAGAATTAACCAAAGATAAAATAAAAACCTCTCTAGAAAAAGGAGAGGGGTATATAGGCATATATCATCCAACATGTAAGGCAATTACATTAGTCAATAGCTTTGTGATTGGATGCAGAGAGGTAAGCAATATTTACCCTGATTATGTACAATTAGAAATCAAAAATTAGCGCATGTGGCGCTTTTTATTTTGTCCAAGCATTTATGACTTTAAAAGATATGGGTGAGTCAGGCGTGGAAACTTTAAGCTACGGAGAAGAGCAGGCGTGTAACTCTCTAAAAGATACGGATAGGAGATAAAAAAATGAAAAAAGAATTAGAAGAATTATTAAAATTATCCCATAAAAGAAACTTCAATTTACAGTTATTCGCTGATGATGGCGGAGAAGGTGGTTCAGGTGGAACTGACGATCCTGAAGATAAATCAGGTAATGATGAAAAAGAAGATAAAAAATACACTGATGAAGATGTAAACAACATCATCAATCGAAAATTTGCTGAATGGGAAAAAAGACAAAAAGAAAAAAGCGCAAAAGCTGCAGAAGCTGAACGATTAAAAAACATGACCGAAGAAGAAAAAAGAAAACATGAAATGGAAGAACTTCAAAAGAAAATTGCCGGTTATGAAAAAGAAAAAGCTATTGGAGCAATGACAAAAGTTGCTAGAGGAATCTTAAATGATTCAAAAATCGTTGTTAATGATGAATTATTAGTAAATCTAGTAGCTGAAGATGCTGAAACAACAAAAGCAAATGTAGAAAACTTTGTTAAAAACTTCAATGACGCTGTTCAAAAAGCAGTAGCTGAAGCATTAAGAGGGAAAACACCTCGATTAAAGGATGGTTCAAAAGAGTTGACAAAAGAAGATATTCTAAAAATTAAAAATAGAACTGAACGTCAAAAAGCAATGGCTGAACATCCTGAATTATTTAGATAAAAAAGGAGAAAACTATATGAGAAAACAATTCAATTTGCAATTATTTGCTGCACCAACAAATACAACAGTTACAACTGATTTAGAACCAGGTATTTCTATCGATTATACTTCTAGAATCAGCTCAAATATCAATGAGTTACAAGACTTATTAGGAGTTACAGAATTAACTCCAATGTCTTCAGGAACTACAATCAAAATCTATAAAATGGAGGTTGGTACAGTTGCCCCTCAAGTTGGCGAAGGAGAAACAATTGGCTTAACTAAAGTAACTAGAAAGAAAGTTAAAGATATCGATTTAGTATTAGAAAAATATCGTAAATCAACTACTGCAGAAGCAATTCAACGTTCAGGACGTAATATTGCTATCAATCAAACTGATGAAAAAATGGTCGGTGTCATTCAAGGACAAATCAAAAAGACTTTCTATTCTACTTTAAAAGAAGGTACAGGAACTGCTACTGGTAAAACTTTACAATCCACTTTATCTGCGGTATGGGGAGAATTATCTAAACGTTATAAGGATGAAACTATGACACCTATTTATTTCGTGTCTACAGATGATGTTGCTGAATATTTAGGCTCAAAAGAAATCACTTTACAAACCGCTTATGGATTCACATACTTAAAGAATTTCTTAGGTTTAGGTGATGTCATCGTTTCACCTGAATTAGAAAAAGGTACAGTATATGGTACTGCCAAAGAAAACATTGCGGGTGCTTATATTCCAACAAACAATGGGGATGTTGCTGATACATTTGGCTTAACAAGTGATACAACAGGTTTAGTGGGTATGGTTCACACTTCTAAAACAGACAATGCAACAATTGAAACATTATTAATGTGTGGTGTTAAATTCTTTGTTGAATACGTTGATGGCGTATTCAAAGGAACAATCACTCCAGGAGAAGCTGCTTAATGTATGTTGCAATTAAAAGATTCGTTGATTTAACAGATGATGATCATATTTACAATGCTGGTGATATGTACCCTAGAGATGGTTTTGAACCATCTAGGGAACGTATCATTGAATTGGCAACATCAAAAAATAAACTAGAAACACCACTCATCACTTATATTGAGGATGAAGAAAAAAACATTGAAGAAAATGATAAAGTAGAAGATGAAAAGCAAACGCCTAAGAAAACAACTAAAAAAGCTAAAAGTGAATAGTTATGGCAATCATTGATGATGTAACTGCGTTATTAGGATTTCCTGAAGAAAAACCTAACAGGACATTAGATGTGATTATTCGTCTTACTACTAATCGTTTAAAAACACTATTGGATGTTGAAGAAGTACCAACTGAATTAGAATATATCGTTACTGAAGTTTCAATTGTTAGATACAACAAGATTGGTTCTGAAGGAGTCACAAGTCATTCTGTTGAAGGAGAAACCATGTCATTCAGCGACAATGATTTCAAGGGGTATCTAGATGATATAGAAGTTTGGAAAAATAAAAAGAACGAAGTAAAAGGAGTTGTCAAATTCTTATGAGATATGACACTCCTATTTATTTTCAAAAAGTTACACAAGGTGAGTATGATCCTACTAACGGAGATTATGGAGAGGATACAGTAGATGAAACCTGTGTAATGGCCTCTGTCATGGATACAAGGACTGAAACAATGCAAATTGTTTATGGTTCTATCAAGCAAAGAAGTAAAACGATTCATATTCAAAACCATTATGATAAGTCCTACGATTCTATTAGAATTGATAATAAGATTTATCGAGTGGATTATTCTAGAACCCTTAGAAATAAACATTCATTTATCGTTCATGAGGTACAAAATGGGTAGAAGTATTAAGATTACAGGCATTAAGGAATTGGAGGCTAAACTCAAAAAAAATGCTACTCTCGATGATGCCAGAACAGTTGTAAAAAAGAATGGTGCTGAATTGCAAACTTTAATGACAAGAAATGCAGTTTTTGTTAAAGGATACTCGACAGGCGCAACAAAAAGAAGTATTCGATGTACATTTACTGATTTGAATTTAACAGCAACGGTTGAACCAACAACATACTATTCACCTTATCCTGAATATGGAACACGTTTCATGTCGGCCCAGCCCTTTGTAAGACCATCTTTCAACATTCAAAAAGAAATCTTCAAAAGAGAACTAAAGAAACTAATGAAATGAGGTGTGTTATGGATCCTCAACAAGAATTATTCAGCTACTTTTTAGTGGAATTAAAAAAAATATACAGGGATATGGTTTTTGATGGATATATGCCTCCTGAAAATACCCCATATCCTTTTATCTATATTGCCGACAGTCAACAAACTGATGATTTAGGTAATAAGACAGCAATCTTTAATGATGTTTATCAGACAATCCATATATGGAATGATACACCTAAAAAAAGAGGGACTGTCTCAAAAATGGCATATACAATTAAGCAACTGGCAAGAAGCCTTGAATATACGAGTAATTATAAGTGGGATGTAAGGAATGCAGATCAACGTATCTTGACCGATACTACTACATCAACACCACTTATGCATTGCATTATTGAATTTGGATTCAAGTCCTCACCAAAAGCCAAAAAAATACAAGGAGGAAAAACAAGTGAATAGAAAAATTGATTTACAAATGTTTTCAGGTACTTCTCCTGAAACTGTTTCAGGGAAGAAATTAGTTTATCTCTTTAGAGTTGCTGAAGATTCAAAAACAAAATCTGCAGGAGCGTTGGCTTTCACTACTGAAAATGAAAGAACTGCTTCAAAAGATGCTGATTCAACAGCCACTAAAGACGGAAATGTTCGTACACCTGGATCTGCTGAAATTGAAATTACAAGTACATCTTTATTAACAAAAGGTGACGAAATGATTGATAAATTAGAAAAAGCTATGCTAGGTGATAAATTAGTTGAATGCTGGGAAGTAAATTTAGCCGAACCAGGAGAAAGCACTAATCAAGGAAAATATAAAGCTAAATATTATCAAGGATTTTTAACAGAATGCTCAACATCTTCAAGTGCGGATGGCAATGTGGAAGTATCGTTAACATTTGGAGCAAACGGCAATGGTGCAGATGGCTATGCATCTTTGACAAAAGAGCAAGAAGAAATCGCATCATATGTTTTCAAAGATGTTACAGCTGAAGAATAAGCGAGTAGAAATACTCGTTTTTTATTTTATTTAAAGGAGAAAAAGAAATGGAATTAATTATTAATGAAAAAGTATACAACTTTAAATTTGGGATTGGATTTGTGAGACATTTAGACGGAAAATCATCAATCAAACAAGATGGGATTCAATTTGGAATTGGATTGGAAACATTGATTCCTAATTTATTGACAGGGAATACTGTTACTTTATCCGATTGCTTGTTTGTAGCAAATATGACTGAAAAGCCAAGAATCACTCAAGATCAGCTTGATAACTATATCGATGATGAAGAAACAAATATCGATTCTCTTTTTGATGATGTGCTAGAAGAACTAAAAAAGTCGAATGCTACAAAGAAGAAAGCAGAGAAACTGTTAGAAAATTATCAAAAAGAACAAGAAAGATTGGAAGCAATGGAAGCAACTCAAATTCAAGCGACAGAATAACATATGAAAAAATAGTAGAAAACTGTTTTCGATATTTAAATATCAATGATATTGATAAAATCAATCGTTTAACGATTAATGAATATAAGTATTTGATGTCAGGTGCTAAATATAAACTTGTTGATCAACAGGAACAAATTTTCTTGTTGGCGTGGGCCATTCGACAAGCTAAGTCTAGGAAAAAAAGCGGTAGATATTTTTATCGCACATTTAATCAATTCTTTAATCGTAAAAAAATCGAAAATCAGTTGGATAATAAAAAAGATACTTCCTCTCTTATTTCAAGAATTCAAGAAGCAATAAAAATTCAAGAAGGGAAGTGATAATTATTGGAAACATATAGTGTAAAAGCTGTGCTTAGTGCTGTTGATTCAAATTTTACAAGCACTATGAAAACGGCTAACAACAGTCTTACAGGAATCAAAACTGCAAGTGAAAGTGCTACAAGTTCCATCATGAAAATTGCTAGTGGTATAGGGGTTTTTAAAGCTTTGAGTGCAAGTGCTAACTTAGTTAAAAGTTCTATTTCTTCAGCTATGGGTCGACAAGACACTATGGAAGCGTTCAACCGTACTATCACTCAAATTACAGGTAGTGCAGAAAATGCTACTAAGGCATTAGAAGATTTAAAGAAAATCACTAAAGGTACTGCGTATGGATTGGATATTGCAGCAAAAGCAACTCAAAACTTTGTTACTCGTGGTATGGATTTATCAAAAGCGACTAAGTCTGTTGGCATTTGGGCAGATGCGGTCAGTTTCTATGGTAAAGGAACTAATGAACAATTAGAGACAGTTACTGATGCCTTAGCAAAAATGCGAACCAAAGGTACAGTTGAAATGGAACAATTGAACCGATTATTTGATGTTGGTATCAACGCAGTTGGAATCTATGCTAAAGCAGTTGGAAGAAACGCAGCCGATGTACAAGAAGATTTATCGGCAAAAACAATCACTACTGAACAGTTCTTAGATGTTGTAGAAAAAGCTATGGCAGAGGGAACTAATGGAGTTGATAAGATTGCTGGTGCAGCGTTACAAGCCGGTTCATCTTGGACAGGTACGATTGATAACATGAAAGCTGCAACGACTCGTGGTGTTCTAAGCATCATGCAAGCAATTGATAATATGCTTTCTAAAAATAAACTGCCTCAAATGAGAGAAATGATTTCTCAGTTCGGTAAAACCGCTGAAGCAACTATGAATGTCATAGCTGGCGGAATTGAAAATTTAAAAGATGTTGGAGCACTCATTCCACAAATTGGAGCACTAGGAAGTGCTCTTTTTGTTGTTGGTGGAAGCGTCGATTATATAAAATCCCTAGGTGGAGGTTTTGATTTATTATCAAGCAAAGTTACCGGGCTTAAAAGCTCTATCGGTAGTGTAAGAAAAAGCCTGAATATTCTTAAAAATACATTCGTCGACAGCATGAATAAATTAATGCCGGCCCCTATTAAAAAGAGAGTGCTAGGGAATTTATTAGGCATAAAAATGAATGGAATATTAGTCTCTCAAGAGCTAGGGGATGCGTTTGATAAAGTATCAAAAAAAATCCCTGATAAATTCATGAAGATGGGTTCAGGAATCAGCAAAGGATTAAAAAAATCAACGGATGTCGGTATAAAAGCTATGTCAACAATGACGACAGGATTAACTAAAGTATTTGCAATTGCTATGAAATCAGTAGGACCTGCAGCTATTTTAGGATTAGTTGTTGCTGGATTAGGAATTATAAATAATCAGTTTGGAAGTCAAATTGATAAGATGATTGCAACGGTCGTTACACAGGCACCTAAAGTGATTGGTAATTTTGTAAAAGGAATTACTAGTCAAATGCCTATGTTAGCAAGTTCAGGAGTACAGTTACTTGTTCACTTATCAGTTGGAATAACAAAAACATTACCACTTGTTGTAAATGCAGGTATGCAAATATTGAATTCAATTATTCAGGGAATATCAGCTAACGCTCAATCAATTGTTAAAAGCGCGTTGCTAATTGTTGGTACTTTAGGTGGCGCAATATTAAATGCTATACCTCAATTGCTTGGAATTGGATTACAATTCATTGTTTCAATTACACAAGGTATTTTAGATAACATGCCTTTAATATTGGTAGGAATTCAAACTATGATTACCAATATTACAACAGCGATTCAAACACAACTGCCTACAATGATACAAATGGGCGTTCAAATTCTACAAAATATTGCTACCGGTATTGTTCAAATGCTACCACAAATAGTCGTAGGAGCAATTCAAATTATCACAACGTTAATCGATACAATTAGGGGAAATCTTCCAACGATCCTTAATGGTGCGGTAGAAATCATCAATACATTAGTTGGTGGCTTAATCAATAATTTACCACAAATAATCAATGCTACAGTTGAGTTGATAAGAGCGATTTTAAATGCAATCATTACAAATCTTCCTCAAATCATGACTGCAGGTGTTCAAATCATTTTGAAATTAGCTTCAGGATTGATTTCAGCGATACCTCATGTTGTTTCAGGTGTAGCCAAAGTTGCTAAAAAGATTATCTCAACATTTAAAGATACAAACTGGTTGGAAGTTGGTGTTAATGTCATCAAAGGAATCGCAAAAGGAATTTCAAGTGCCGCAGGTCAATTATGGGACGCAGCTAAAAAAGCTCTAGGCTCATTCAAAGATAAAGTGTTAGGATTCTTTGGAATTCATTCACCATCCCGTTGGGGTAAATGGGTAGGTAGAATGCTTGATACTGGTGTTGCTAAAGGTATCGGTGGTTATACTCGTTTGATTGGAAATCAAGCTCAAAAAATATTCAATACTGTACAATCGTATGTTGGTGATATCAGTAATCTAGGAATGCAATATTCCTTTGCTGGAGATATGGGAGTTGCAAGCGTAGAACATTACGTTGATTACAATGACGACTATATTAATTCTAACGGCGGAGATAACAGCAAGAATGAATACTATTTCACAATTACAAATGAAATGGATGGAAAAACGTTAAGTAAAGAAACTTACAAGTACGATCAGGAAAATGCTAAAAAAGATGAAAAATTTCTAAAAAAATTGAGAGGTGAAAACTGATGTCTTATAAATTCATAGATGTAGATGATATTGTAGAAACGTTTCTGCCAGCTGAAGCAATGTCATATAACGGAGTTTATCTTGAAAACGAAATAGAAGGGTATAGAACATTAAATGTGAGCGGACGTGAATTATTGTCCGCTTCTATTAAAAGTTCCTCTGTTGATGGAATTAGTGGTTCTAAATATCAATATAAGACATATCCATCTCGTACAATCATAGTAAAATTTCAATTGATATGTGATACTGATAGAAAATTTAGAGAAGCATTCAATAGAATGAATCAAATTTTAAGTGCAGAACAAGTTAAAATCATTTTCAACGATGAACCTGATAAATATTTTATTGGAACAAAAGAAGGAAATACAGACATCGAACCCGGGAAAAATAGCGTTATCGGTGAGTTTGAAATCTATTGCGCTGATCCTTGCAAATATTCAACTGTTTTAAAAGAGTTTGAAGGTGTTATTGAAGATGATGAATTGGTTGTCAACGTTCAAAACAATGGAACTGAATCAGCTACTATTGATTATGAAGTAACCAACAATGCCGAAACAGGATATTTAGGAATTGTATCCGAACATGGTGTTATGGAGTTTGGTAAAATTGATGAGGTGGATGGAACAGTTTATCAACAAAATGAAACATTGGCTACTTTGAATGATTTTATAAACGCAAAGGATGATACTGCTGGTAAAGATGCTATGCACCCATTGTACGGGACAAGCGGAACACTTGCCACCGATAGTTGGCATGGCAAGACCTTTTTAAAATTTGGCAGTGTCGGAACAAAAAAAGGTTCAGCAAATGGAGGAATGAGAACGTTCATTTTACCCGCAGATTCAAATGGAGATACAGGTTGTAAAAATTGGTATTCATATTTTCATCTTTTGTTTTATGCAAATGTGATGGGGCAAACTGGTGAAATGTCTATCAGTTTTTTAACCGAGGACAATAAACTTATTGCAGGGTGTAACTGGTATAAAACGGACTCCGTTGGAAATACAGCTTCATATGATTTTGTTGTCTATAATCCTGATGTTAAATCTTCAGATGCCATGGCTGGAAAAGTATTAAAAACATGGAATTATACAACTTCGCATTTACAATCTCAAAATCCCTGGTATTGGGATTGGGGGCATTGTGATTTACGTAAAGAAGGTTCAAGAATAACCTTTTTTTATTATGGAAAGTATTACACTTACACAGTTCCTGAAATTGAAAATATGAAATGTGCAAAAGTTCAAATTTCCATAAAACAATGGGGTGATAGAAATGGCAACAAATTCATGTACTATGCAGGGTTTGATAATTTCTATATCCAAAAAATGCATGTTGATAAATGGAACGATGTACCCAACAGATATTCAAAACACTCGGTTCTTTCTATTGATGGTGAGACATCACATTTTTTCGTCAATGGAATGCAAAAACAAAGTGAAGAGATATTAGGTACTCAATATTTCAAAGCAGCTCCAGGAAAAACAAAGATCAAATTCTACGTTAGTGAGTGGACAAAAACTCAACCAACAATAAAAGTCAGAATAAGAGAGGCGTGGTTGTAGAAAATGGAATATATTAGAATTGCAGTTTTGAGCGCATATGATGAAGTATGCGCTTTTCTTGATAATTCAATTGAAAAAGCAATGCACTATTGGGATGATGAGTTACACACTTATTTAAAAGGTGCAGCATATACTTATTCATTCAAAACATTTACTGATCATGAGGATGCTCAATTTTTGACAGTAGGAAACAAAATATCGTTTTTATATAAAGATAAAGGATATTATTTAAATATTGTCGATGTTGATAGAGATGAGATATATACAACAGTTACTGCATATGGTTTATCTCTTGAATTAACAAATGAAGAAACAGGTTCGTATAAGGCGTCTGGTGCAATGTCGTTTGAGCAGTATATTACAGCATTCAACTTTGAAAAGCCTTTTGAAATAGGAATAAATGAAGTCAGTGACAAACGTATAACAAACGAATGGGAAGGTACGGATACTATTCTTGCCAGACTGTTTTCTCTAGCAAATGTGTTTGATACTGAGCTTGAATTTGTAACCGAATTGGATAAGGATTATTCACTTAAAAGAATAGTCATGAATGTCTATAGAGAACATGATGACAATCATCAAGGGATTGGCTCCGATAAAACAAAACAAGGTACTATCAAATATGGAAATGATATAAAAGGAATATCGAAAAAAAGTGATATTACTGAGTTATACACTGCTATTAGACCAACAGGCAATAATGATTTGACTTTAGCGGATCTTGATAAAAGCGAATTTGACGCAAATGGAAATTTAGAATATTCTAGCCCTAAAGGAACTATTGAAATTCTAGCTCCTCAAGCAAGAGACAGATTCCCTTCAACATTGATGGCTGATATAAACGGTCGTTATATTTGCAAAGTATGGACTTATGATACGGATAATGTAAACACATTATATGGCCAAGCTCTTGCACAATTAAAAAAGAACTGCATACCTCAGGTATCGTATACAGTTGATGGCTATATTGATGCTGATATAGGGGATACATTTGTTATTGAAGACAGTGAATACAAACCAACTTTGTATTTAAAGGCCCGTATTACTGAGCAACAAATTTCTTTTGTAAATAAAGATAATTGTAAAACGACATTTGATAATTTTGAGGAACTTGAATCTCAAGTTAATTCTTCATTGTTAAACGAGATGAAGGATCTAATAGCACAAAATAAAATTTATGATGCAAATATTATTTCTAACAATGGTATCTTATTTAAAAACGATGATGATCAAACGATTCTAACAGCTTTGATTAAGAACAATGGAGTTGATATCACTTCAAAATTTGAAATTATATGGTATGCACAAGATGGAGAGATACTTTCAAAAGAAAAGGAATTACTAGTCAAATCATCGGATTTTATAGATAAGAAGACATACTATTTTGACGGCTATATCAATAATAGTGTAAAAGCAACTTGTGAGGTTACCTGTATCAATTTAAGAGATGGTAAAGACGCAATTGTATTACATGTCAGCAGTTCAAACGGGACATCATTTAAAAACAGCGATATCTCTACAACTTTTACCGTGTCAATTATCGTTGGAGATAAAAGAATTGAAAATTCAAATGATATGTATAATATTTTTGGTAAAAATGCAAGGATCATTTGGAAAGTAAAAAGAATGAATGAAGATGAATTTAAAGAGCTGTTATCAACAGATGAACGCATTAGTGATAATGGCTTTATTTTGACTATAACAACAAGGGATGTATACATTAAAAGTACATTTACTTGTGATTTTGATTATTGATAAAAGGAGATTATAAAATGGCAATTAAAGCAAGTGCACAAATTGATTTGATAGACTTAACAGATGGTTTTACCGTTGTATTAACGAATGAGAATCATACTTTTTTAGGAACTACATCGGCTGTTGATGGAACACAAACAGCAACTTGTCAAGTTCAAGCTTTACAAGGAGAAAATGTTGTAAATTGTGAAGTTGGGGATGTGACTTGTCCTACAGGTTTATCAATTGTCAGCGACGGGAAAACACCTGTACCTACTTTAACTATTACAGCAACATCCGCTTTAACTAAAAGTGGAAGTGTTATCATTCCTGTAAAAATCGGGGAAATTACAATTAATAAAACATTTAGTTGGTCTATTGCATTTAGAGGAAGCAACGGGACATCAGTTACAATTAAATCGACTGAAGTCACTTATCAAGTTGGTGCAAGTGGTACAACTGCACCTACAAGTGCATGGTCATCTACAGTTCCAACAGTAGGACAAGGGGCTTATTTATGGACAAAGACAGTGGTAACTTACAGTGACGGGAAGTCTACAACTGCATACTCAGTTTCATATAACGCTAAAAATGGTTCATCTGTTACGGTTTCTAAAACAGAGGTAACATATCAAGCAAGTACCAGTGGAACTACAACTCCTAGCGGTACATGGTCTTCAACAATCCCAAATGTTGCTCAAGGATCATATCTATGGACAAAGACAGTGGTAACTTACAGTGACGGGAAGTCTACAACATCTTATTCTGTTTCAAGACAAGGAGTAAATGGATCTAATGGAAAAGATGCTTTAGTAATTGTAATTTCATCATCGAATGGGACAATCTTTAAAAATACTGATATTGCTACAACATTAACAGCCCGAGTTTACCAAGGAGGTGCAGAAGTAACTGGTTCGGCATTAGCAGCTCTAGGAACAATCAAATGGTATAAAGATGGAGCTACTACTTCTACAGCTTCTGGATCAACATTAACAGTCCAAGCTGGAGATGTGGATTCAAGATGTAACTATACCGTCCAATTAGAAGGATAAATTATGTCTGTAAAAGCTAGAGGCTCTATTACATTAATTAGAGTAAATGACGGGGAAGATGGTAATGATGCTATTACTGTTTCCCCAACAGCTCCGTCTAATCCTGTAACAGGGCAGTTGTGGCAAACTGCGTCAGGCAATCCAATCAAAAGATGGGACGGTTCAAAATGGGTTGTTCATTATATTTCTGTTGAAAATTTAAAAACAGATTCGCTAAGTGCTATATCGGCAAACCTAGGCGCAATTACTGCAGGTTCGATATCGATTAATGATAAGTTTTCTGTTACTTCATTAGGTGTCTTAACTGCAACAAGCGGAACCATTGGTGGAATAAATATTTCTTTAGATAAGATTTCAGCACAGGGCACTTCTTATGATGGATTTACATCTTCTTATGAGATACGTAGTGATGGGATCATATCAATAGAAAATACCGGAAGTGGTAGAAATTATTCTATAGATATGAGAGCTGATAAAATAACAATAACTGGTATGAATGAAACAGGATCTTTTACGCGTTCGACAAGTATAGGAGAAAGATCAATAGTATTCAAAGCTCCTACTGAATCTGATAAAGCGTTTATAGGATTAGGATGGATTGGCAATTCTGATAAATTATCAGGACTGATAATTGAATCTAGTAACATAATGTTGGAAGGAAACATTTATGATGAAACAGGAACACAAAAATATATGTTTGGATTACAATCAACATATGATTTTTAATTAGGAGGTATTTTAAAATGAAACATAATACAGCGAAAATCGTCGGGGGGGGGTGCAATATTTACTATTAGATATTGTGCCCTTGGAAAGAAGGTGTGCTTCTAGATTAGTTAGTAAGCATTTAAAGGGTGATATCCAATGGCTTTCGTAGATTTCTTTGGAAATTTTGTCAGGAAAAAGGATGTATATCTTAAATATTCAACCAATGAACAATGGACGGGCGAATATTGGATAGATGGACACAAAATCTATCAGGTATCTTACAATTTAGGAACGATCAATGCTTTTAAGAAAATTACTAACATTCCTAATTTTGATAGAAATATAAGGTATGAATATTCTATGAGAGCAAGCGATAAAATTAGTGGTATGAATAGTACAGTAAATACTGATTTATTCGTAACTACTGGTGGAGATGTTTATATAAATACTAATGGAAACACAAGATATGATGTTGTATTGACATTGTGGTATACAAAAACAACTGGATAACATTATTTAAATTAATTGATTTAGAAGTAAAGTTATGAGTTTTATTGATTTTTTCGGTAATAAAGTTAGAGCAAGGGATGTAGTATGCTCCAATGGAAACAGTTTAGAAATTTCAAAGGAGTGGCAACGACTAGATATAAACTGTGGTGGGTTTAAAACAATTACAGTAGACTTATCAAAATACAATGAGTTTCTACTCACCATAGGAACATATCCAGCGGATCAGTATAGAATATTGAGTTCTACAGTAATTCCTAAGACAGCTTTAGAAAATATGATAGGTCAAGATAGTAATGGTTATTTTCAGGTCAGATATAGTGATTATTACTGGGCCGGATTAGATTATTTAGGAAATAATAAAATTCGTTATCGCTCTAGCAATAATGAGGGCTTAGCTACTATTTGGGCTAGATAATCAATGAAGATAGTAAATATTGATTAATATGTCGTTTATAGATTTCTTTGGAAATGTAGTTAGAAAGAAAGACGTGTATTTTAAGTATTCTACTGATGAACAGTGGACAGGAGAATACTGGATTGACGGCAAAAAAATATATTGCAAAGTAGTATCTGTAAGTGGATTTACTAAAGATAAATACGTTGCGCATAACATATCAAACTTGCACAGGATATTGAGTTGCGACTTGTTTGTAATGTTTAATGATGGAACAAATCATATGATGCCACGTGCACATAAAGATAACGATCATGATGGTATCTCTGTTCAAGTGACTAAAACAAATTTAATATTACAGGTCGGTCAATCAAATGGTTTTGCTGATGTGACAGGGTATGCGATACTGAAATATATTAAAACAAATTAGGAGTGAAAAGTGTATATGAAAATTAAAGATATTTTAAACAGTAGAAATGTATTGATAAAGTTAAATAATACGGCTGGTATGTCTAGTGTAGTAGCATATCGTGTAGGAAAAAATATTAAATTATTGGATGATGAATTAAAGCCTTATGATGATGCACGTACGAAAGTATTAGAAGAAGCTGCAAATAAGGATAAAGACGAAAAAGCTATCATTGATGAAGCAACACGTCAATATGACATTCCAGAAGACAAGTTGCAAGAAGCTTTACAAGAAATTGAAAAACTTCAAGATGAAGATATCAACATTGATATTAGAAAAGTAACTGTAGAAGATATCAATAAAGCTGAGTTGACTCCTAGAGAATTAATGTCAATTGAATTTATGTTAGAAGTTTAGAAGGTGAGGAAAATGGAAAAAATGGAAATGTTGTTTAATTATTTACAAGCACATAGAATGTTGGCGCTTGTTGCTTTTGTCATTATTTTTGATTTATTCTTAGGTGTAATGAGATCATTCAAAGAGAAAAAGACAAACTCTACAATTGGAATTGATGGAATGATTAGAAAAGTAAGCATGATTGCATGTTTGCTTTTTTTAGTTGTACTTGATTTTCTAATTCATTTAGATTTGATTGCGTGGTTGCCATCACAAATACTAGATATCTTTAAAGCAATCGGTATCACCACAATTGGAATTAGTGATGTGTTTGCTTTATTATTTATTGTTTTTGAATTGTTAAGCATTCTAAAAAATTGGGCATTAATTGGACTTCCAATGTTTAAAGGGGTTAATGAAAAAGTGACTAGATTTCTTGAAACATTTACTGATGAAATGCCAAGTATAAATAAAAATGAATAGTTGAAGAGAGCGAATAGCTCTCTTTTATTATGGTTAAAAACCAAAAATTGAAAAAATGGTTGTTAAGCGGTATTAGAACGGTAGAAAAACGGAATTAGTGAACAAAGGAGATTGTAAAAATGAAATTTGAAAGAGCGTTTAAATTTATGCAAGCAGGAGAAAAAATTAAACTCCCATCATGGGGTGGATATTGGTATTGGGATGATGAAAAGAAAACAGTAATCATGCATACAAAAGATGGAAAAGAAATGGATATTAGAGAAACTGAAAGAGTTATTTATACGTTATCTAATATTTTTGATGATGGATGGGTTCTTGCTGATGAAGAAAATTGTCCTGAATTAGGAGGCGTGGCCACTTTTGGATTTGACGAAGCAGTCAAATATCTAAAACGTGGCTTCAAAGTAAAACGTAAAGGTTGGAATGGTAAAGACCAATACATTGAACTTGCTACAAATGTATCATTCAAAACACCTAATGATGAAGTTATTAATGTAGATCATGCAGATATGGGAAACAAAGCCGTCGCTTTTCATGGAACAAGTGGTATTCAATTAGGTTGGTTAGTAAGTCAAAGTGACATGCTATCAAATGATTGGATTTTTGTAGAAGATTAAGGAGGTAACGAAATATGAGTTTAATTGTAGGTTCAGCTAGAATTGATGAAAATGATAATCTAAAAAATGGTAAAGCTGGTGATCAAACGGGAAAAGAAGTCTCAACACAAGCATACTATACACATAAAAAAGGTTGGTACGTTTTTCGACCAAAAAGTGTAGCTCATGCAAATGCTCTTGCTTTAGCTATGAAACAAGCTTGTAATAATAATAAAATTGGTTATGACCAAAACGAGCGCAACGGTGTTATCGCTCAATTAAAAAAATATGGTTCATTAGATAAAATTGCTAGAGCTACTGAATGTGATTGTTCGTCATTAGTTCGTGCTTGTATTATTCAAGCTACTGGTAAAGATGTAGGGAATATTACAACAGCAAATGAAGCTAGTGTATTAGAAGCAAGTGGCTTGTTTGAAGCTAAAAAAAACGTGATCGGCGAAGGAATGTTATATAATGGTGATATTCTTGTAACCAAAACTAAAGGACACACAGTTATTGTAGTAAGCGGTAGAGCAAGAAACACAGCCACTACTTCTAATATTTCTACATCTAAACCTAAATCATATCTTTCTAAAGGTGATAAAGGAAATGACGTTAAAACGATGCAAACAATGTTGATTGCTGTAGGGTATTCTTGTGGATCATACGGTGCGGATGGAGATTTTGGAAGTAGCTCCGATAAAGCATTGAGAAAATTCCAAGAAGATTATGGTTTAATCGTCGATGGTAAATACGGGGCAAAATCTAAAGCAAAATTAGAGTCTGTTTACAATCGAAAGAAATCTTCTAAACCTTTAGGAACATATAAAGTTACAGCTAAATCAGGCTTATACGTAAGAGAAGGTGCAGGGACTAATTACGATATTGTTCCTAAAAACAAATTAACTAAAAATGCACAAGAACACGCTAAATCAAACGGAGCATTAAGATATGGTACTCATGTTACAGTAAAAGAGTGGAAAAATGGTTTTGCAAGAATTCCATCAGGATGGGTAAGTGGAGACTATTTAAAAAAGGTGTAAATTGATGTATAATATATATGCACATTCATTGTATTAGTTAATAGAAAAAGCAAAATGTAATATTATCTATTCTTCAAAAAATGTTTCAACAACTTTATTTATTAACTGAACAGAAAGACCTACTCAATTAATTTTGGGTAGGTTCTTTTTTTATGTCTTTCCACATGAGTAAAACAAACAGAAATTTGCTTATATTTTCGACACCCTAAACACTAATTTTTAATAAAAATAAGCTAAAATTGTATAGTTCAAAAAAACGCTAGGGTGTCGAAAAGGTGTCGAAAAGGTGTCAAATGTAAAACAGCCCTAAAAATAGAAGTACTCAAAGTGTAATAATTTATTTATACAAAATAGCCTATAAAATAAAAAAGCCTTGATAAAATCAAGACTTTTTGATATGAATTTGTAAATTATTTACAAGCTTCTTCGATAGCAACAGCAACAGCTACAGTAGCTCCAACCATTGGGTTGTTACCCATACCGATTAATCCCATCATTTCTACGTGAGCAGGAACTGATGAAGAACCAGCGAATTGAGCATCACTATGCATACGTCCCATAGTATCAGTCATACCATATGAAGCAGGACCAGCAGCCATGTTATCAGGATGTAAAGTACGTCCAGTTCCACCACCAGATGCAACTGAGAAGTATTTTTTACCTTGTTCGATACATTCTTTTTTATATGTTCCAGCAACTGGATGTTGGAAACGAGTAGGGTTAGTAGAGTTACCAGTGATTGATACATCTACACCTTCTTTATGCATGATAGCAACACCTTCACGTACGTCATCTGCACCATAGCAGTTAACTTTAGCACGTGGACCATCACTATAAGCAGTTCTAGATACTTCTTTAACTTCTCCAGTGAAATAATCGAATTGAGTTTCTACATAAGTGAAACCATTGATTCTTGAGATGATTTTAGCAGCATCTTTTCCTAAACCATTTAAGATAACTCTTAATGGATTTTTTCTAACTTTGTTAGCTTTTTCAGCAATTTTGATTGCACCTTCAGCAGCAGCGAAAGATTCATGTCCAGCTAAGAATGCGAAACATTGAGTATTTTCGTTTAATAACATTGCTCCTAAGTTACCATGACCTAAACCTACTTTACGATCATCAGCAACAGATCCTGGAATACAGAATGATTGTAATCCAACACCGATTGTTTTAGCAGCATCTTCTGCTTTAGTATCACCATTTTTAATTGCCATAGCAGCACCAACTGTATATGCCCAACAAGCATTTTCGAAACAAATTGGTTGTGTAGATTTTACGATATCATAAACGTTGATACCTTTTTCATCACAAATAGCTTTTGCTTCTTCGATTGATTTGATATCATATTTAGCTAATGCAGCGTTAATTTGATCAATTCTTCTTTCATAACTTTCAAATAATGCCATTTTTTCGTATCCTCCTATTATTCTTTTCTTGGATCGATGTATTTAGCAGCATCGTTGAATCTACCGTAGTTACCTTTAGCAGCTTCTAAAGCTTCATTAGCATCTTTTCCATCTTTAATCATTTCCATCATTCTACCTAAGTTAACGAATTCGTAACCGATAATTTCATCATTTGTATCTAAAGCGATACGAGTAATGTAACCTTCAGTTAATTCTAAGTAACGAGGTCCTTTTAATTTAGTAGAGTATGATGTACCTACCATTGATCTTAAACCTTTACCTAAGTCTTCAAGACCAGCACCTACAGGTAATCCACCTTCAGAGAATGCTGATTGAGTACGTCCATAAACGATTTGTAAGAATAATTCTCTCATAGCTGTGTTAATAGCGTCACAAACTAAGTCAGTATTTAAACCTTCTAATAAAGTTTTACCAACTAATGCTTCACTAGCCATAGCAGCAGAGTGAGTCATACCTGAGCATCCAACAGTTTCAATTAATGCTTCTTCAATGATACCTTCTTTAACATTTAAAGTAAGTTTACATGCACCTTGTTGTGGAGCACACCAACCAATACCATGTGTTAAACCAGAAATATCTTTGATTTCTCTTGAATATACCCATTTTCCTTCTTCAGGAATAGGAGCACATCCGTGTGATGCACCACGATTTACAGTGCACATTTCTTCAACTTCATGTGAATAAATCATTTTTTATTTTCTCCTTTCATCACATTAATGATCACAAACATTAAAAAAGAAATAACGTAAAACTACATAAATTTCTTCCTTCAGGTGAAGGAATTCACCTGAACAAATTATAAAGTGTCGATTAAAGAAAGTCAATGAAACAAGAAAGATAAATAAATGAAAAAAGGAATTTTTTTGTATCTATCAAAGAATATTTTATAAAAAAAGGAACAAAATAGTATTTGAAGTTGAAAAAAAGTAGTCAAAAAGGGTTGACACACAAGGTTAGTATATGCTAACTTGTAGACAGTTAGTTACAGCTAACCTCGTGTTAATAAATCATTTTTTATTGATACCAGATCACAAACAAAAATCACAAACACAAACAAAACAAAAATGAAAGAAGGAAGTATTAAAATGGATTTAATTCAAAGTATTAAAGCACGCGAAGTATTAGACTCTCGTGGAAATCCAACTGTTGAAGTTGAAGTTAGAAGTGAATGTGGAGCTTTTGGTAGAGCAATCGTACCAAGTGGAGCTTCTACAGGAATTTATGAAGCAGTAGAATTAAGAGATGGAGACAAATCACGTTATTTAGGTAAAGGTGTTTTACAAGCTGTTAAAAATGTAAACGAAGTGATTGCTCCTGAATTATTAGGGTATGATGTTTTTGCTCAAAGAGAAATCGATCAAGCAATGATTGATTTAGATGGTACTGATAATAAAGGTAAACTTGGAGCAAATACTATCTTAGGTGTTTCTCTTGCGGTTGCTAAATGTGCCGCTGATTCATTAGGTATGCCATTATATCGTTATATTGGTGGAGCAAATGCTCATATTATTCCTACACCCATGATGAATATTATCAATGGTGGGGCACATGCTGATAACAACATTGATTTCCAAGAATTTATGATTATGCCAGTTTCAGCTCCTACATTCAAAGAAGCAATTCGTATGGGTGCTGAAGTATTCCATAATTTAAAAGCTGTATTACATGATAAAGGATTAAATACGGCTGTAGGTGACGAAGGTGGATTTGCGCCTAACTTAAAATCAAATGAAGAAGCTATTCAAACAGTTATTGAAGCTATTGAAAAAGCAGGTTATAAACCAGGTGTAGATGTTAAACTTGCAATGGACGTTGCTAGTTCAGAATTCTATAAAGATGGTAAATATGTTTTACCAGGTGAAGGAAATAGAACTTTTACTTCAAAAGAGTTAGTTGACTTCTACGGTGAACTTGTTGAAAAATATCCAATTATTTCTATCGAAGATGGTCTTGATCAAGATGACTGGGAAGGATGGAAATATTTAACTGAAAAATTAGGTAAAAAAGTACAATTAGTAGGGGATGACTTCTTTGTAACAAATACAAAACGTTTACAAGAAGGTATTGCTAAGAAAACTGCAAACTCTATCTTAATTAAAGTTAACCAAATTGGTACTTTAACTGAAACATTGGAAGCTATTCAAATGGCTCAAAAAGCAAACTATACTGCTGTTGTTTCTCATAGATCTGGTGAAACAGAAGATACAACAATTGCTGATATTGCTGTAGCTACAAATGCTGGACAAATTAAAACTGGTTCTGCATCAAGAACAGACCGTATTGCTAAATACAATCAATTATTAAGAATTGAAGATGAATTAGGAAAACAAAGCTTATATGGTGGCGTTGATTCATTCTATCAATTAGATAAATAATTTTGCTATTAAAAGATAATGTTGTTATATCCCTTTAACGATTAAATCGTAACTTCCCAATTTTAGACTAAATCATATAATGAAATATTATCTTTTAATAATATAGATAAGAAAAGGTGATGCAAGTCATCTTTTTTTGCAAATAACCTAACTAAAGATAAATATTGGTGATAACACCTAATAATGTCAGTCTAACTTTTGTAATAGAAAGCTTACCATTTTGATTTGTTCTATCATATAGTCAAGAGGTGGGAAGCTATGGAAAATAAAATGTTTAATGATATTATTGATTCAATTATTAATAATGCAAGTGATGATGAAATTGAAATTATTAGAGAAAAAATTAATAATCACTTGATCAATCACATCTACGATTCAAATATTCATGAAGAACTATCAAACAACTATGATAGTTCTTTTTGTCCTCATTGCCAAAGTAAACATATCATTAAATATGGCAAGGATAATAAAGGCAATCAAAGATATTTGTGTAAAGAATGTTCAAAAATATTTTCTTCTATTACTGGTTCATTGCTTTCATACACTAAAAAGCAACCTTATCAATGGTTTGAATATATTCAATCTTTATTTAATGGTGATACTCTTGCTCGTTCTGCTGATATCGCTGGAATAAGTGAACCAACCTCTCTTGTATGGAGACATAAAATACTAAGTGTTCTTGCGGATTTGACTCATGATAACCCTGTTTTAAGTGATACGGTTTATTTGGATGAAAAACTAAATGTCGTTATACATCCAGGCAAACATATGGAAAACAAAGAAAAACAAAAAAGAGGGATGAGCAGTCAAAAAAGAAATATCGTATGTGCCATAGATCAACATAACAATAAAGTAATCCAAGTATCTGAAACAGGAAGAATTCATTCCAAAGAGCTCTATAAAATATATAAAGATAAGATTCCAAGTACATGTCAAGTTGTAAGTGACAGCTTGAGGTCATATCATAAATTGATGAAAGATTTAAGAGTTAAATGAATCAAGATACCATCAGGTAAAAAAGAGAAAGATGGTTATACCCTTAAAAAGATAAATGATTTACATTCATCGATAGATTTATTTCTATATAAGTATCGAGGAATATCAGATAAATATTTAAGAAATTATATAGGGCTTTATAAATATAAAGATCAACATAATAAATATTATCAAAAGAAGATATTTCTTCATATATTCAAAGAGATAGGCAACAGCTTATGTGCATTGAAATTCAGTAATTTTAAATATGATTCTAAATTTTTCACTATTTGATTAGTTTTTCAAGAGATACTTACCAACATTTATCTTTAGTTAAGTTTTTGTAAATAAATTACATCGTTTATTGTACCGAAAAGGAATTAATGAAAATTACTCTCTAAATCTTTTAAAAAGGTGTACAATTTCTATCCTATATATAAAATAAAGATTGTCATTTATTTAATAAATTAAATACCTTCCGTATTTTTTTGACTACTTATAAAATGACACGAAAATCATTTGTTTTAACAAATGATTTTTTTCTTTATGTTTTTGTAAATAAATTACACGATTTTTTTAAAGAAAAAAGAATGCTGTAAATAAAAAACAAAAACCATTGTAAGCCTTTAACAAAGAAAAATGTCACGTTATGATAATCATGTCAAAATTAATTAAGGGAGGAAAAAATTATGGACAAAATGGCAGATGTCTTAGGTCGTGCTGGTGCATGGTGCGGTCAAAACAAATATTTATCTGCAATTAAAAATGCGTTCCAAAACTTCATGCCTTTAACAATCGCTGGGGCAATTGGGGTTTTATGGTGTAACGTATTAGTTAACGAAACTACTGGGTTAGGTATGTTCTTCAAACCAATCATGGCTTTAGATTTCTTAAACCCAGCATTCCAAGCTGTTAACTTCTGTACTATCAGCTGTATCACAGTTGGTATCACTCTTGGTATCGCCCAAGAAATCGGTGTTTGGAACATGGGAGCTGAAAGAGCTGGTTACATTCCAGGTTTAGTAGGTTTAGCTGCATGGTTATCAGTTACAAACACTTCACACATGGTAGACGGAGCTAAAGAAGCTTTCACTGGTGTTGCTGGTAACGAATTAGGAGCTACTGGTTTATTCACTGGTATGATTATTGGTGTATTATCTGTAGAATTATTCTGCTTCTTTGAAAAACAAGATGCATTAAAAATTAAAATGCCAGAACAAGTTCCACCAGGAGTTGCTCGTGCATTCGAAGTTTTAGTACCAGCTACTATTACTTTAATCATCACTGCTTGTATTGGTTCTGCTTGTTATAACTTAACAGGTTTATACTTAAATGATGTTATCAAAAATGGTATCCAAGGTCCTTTAGGGGCTGTAGGTGCTACAGTTCCAGGTGTTATGATTATCTATTTAGTAATCATGTTATTCTGGTTAGTAGGTATTCATGGTAACAACATGTTATCTGCAGTAAAAGAAGCATTATTTACACCATTAGCACTTGAAAACGTTGAAGCATTCAACAAAGGTGAAACTCCAAAAAATATCATCAATATGTATGCATTACAAATGTGGGGTGAATTTGGTGGTTCAGGTGTTACTATTGGTTTAGTAATCGCAATCATGATTTTTGGTAAACGTGAAGATAATAAAGCAATCGCTACATTATCATTAGTTCCAGGATTATTCAACATCAATGAAACAGTTACATTTGGTATTCCAATGGTATTAAACCCAATCTTAGGTATTCCATTTGTAGTTGCTCCATTAGTTACAATCATTATTGGTTATGTATTAACAGTTATTGGATTCTGTCCAGTTGCATGTTTAACAGTACCTTGGACAACTCCACCAATCGTATTTGGTTTCTTAGCATGTGGTGCTAACGTAATGGGTGCAGTAACTCAAGCAATCTTAATTGTTGTTTCAACAGTTATCTATGTACCATTCTTAATCTCTTACGAAAAATATCAAAACAAACAAGCTGCAGAAGCTTAATATTGATAAATTAAATAAGATAATGAATAAGGGCGGGATTCCCCGTCCCTTATTTTTTAAAAAAATATTTAATGAATATGAGTTGACTTTATTAAAGAAAATTGATATTTATTAAATATTGAAAGTATAGAATTAAAGAGGGGTTTTTATGGAATCAAAAAAAGTCGAATCAAATGCGGAATTAACACCATTTGAAAAAGAATTTAAAGTTCAATTAAATTTACCTGCTGCATACTTTAGTGTATTTTATGCAATCTATGTGGTGTATATGATTGTTTCGGGTAATTTTAGTGATTTACCTGCGGTTATTGTATTAGGTGTCATTGCTATTGGGTATTTATTTGGATATAGACCTTATAAATATGTTGTAAAAAGAAGAACTTTAGAAATTCATAGAAGAATTGGAAAAACAAAAGAAATTAACTTAATGAACTGTGAAACAATTACAGATCCAATCGCTAAAATGACAAAGATCATTACAAATGCACATTCATATGAAATCTATATGGATGATGGAACACGACAAACTGTTGCTCCAAAAGATCAAATGGGATTTGTGGATGCTGTTGTTCATTCAAATAAGAGAATTCACTGTCAAGTTGAAGAATATAACCAAACTCATCGTAAATGGGAAAAGAAAAGAAGAAAAGAAGAAAAGAAAGCTAAAAGAACTGCTGCTCAATAGTATGCAGCTCTTTTTTTGTATAAAATAAATAAAAAATTATCAAAATGATAAAAACTTTGTAATAGTTGTTGACAACCTATATTTTCGTTTGTATAATGACATCATATAAATAATAATTTATATACTAAATAAGGGGGATACAAAGATGGAATTTAACAAGTTAGTTGAAGATTATGGATGCCTAGCTTTTACTGATGATGTTATGAAGGAAAGAATTCCTAAATCAACATATAAAGCATTCCATGAATCGCTTGATAAAGGCGAAGAATTATCAAAAGAATGTGCAACTGTTATTGCGAATGCAATGAAAATTTGGGCAGTTGAACATGGAGCTACACATTTTACTCACTGGTTTACTCCAATGACAGGATTAACTGCAGAAAAGCATGATGCTTTCTTAGAACCAGATGGGTCAAAAGCTGTTTTAGAATTTAGTGGGAAAACATTAAGAAAAGGAGAACCTGATGCTTCTTCATTTCCATCAGGTGGTTTAAGAGCTACTTTCGAAGCAAGAGGATATACAGCATGGGATTGTACATCACCTGCATTCGTTAAAGATGGAACATTATATATTCCAACGTTATTCTGTTCATATACTGGGGAAGCATTAGATAAGAAAACACCTTTACTTAGATCATGTGATGCATTAAGTAAAGCAGCTTGTCGTTTGTTACCTTTAATTGGGGTTGAAGGGGTAACTAAAGTTTCTGCTTCAGTAGGGGCTGAACAAGAATATTTCTTAGTTGATGATAAATATTATCAAGAACGTATGGATTTAAAATTAACTGGTAGAACTTTATTTGGAGCTATGGCACCAAAAGGACAAGAATTAGAAGATCATTACTTCGGTTCTTTAAAACGTAAAGTTGCGGCTTTCATGAAAGATTTAGATGCTGAATTATGGAAATACGGGATTCCATCTAAAACAAAACATAACGAAGTTGCACCTGCACAACATGAAGTTGCTTGTGTTTATGCAAAAGTAAATATTACGACAGATAACAACCATTTATTAATGCAAATTGCTCAAGATATCGCTAAAAAACATGGTTTACGTTGTTTATTACATGAAAAACCATTTGCTGGAGTTAATGGTTCTGGTAAACATGATAACTGGTCAGTAATTACTAATACAGGAATCAACTTATTTAATCCAGGAAAAAATCCTGAAGAAAATAAACCATTCTTAGCTGCATTAGCTTGTACAATCAAAGCTGTTGATGAATATGCTGAAATCTTACGTATGTCAATTGCTTCTGCTGGAAACGATCATCGTTTAGGAGCTAACGAAGCACCACCAGCAATCATTTCTATGTTCTTAGGTGAAGAATTAGATAAAGTAGTAGAAGATATTTGTACTGGTAAAAAATCTGATCATGAAGAAATTGGACGTTTTGATACAGGTGTTTCTGTAGTACCAACTTTCTCTAAAGATAATACAGATCGTAACAGAACTTCACCATTTGCCTTTACAGGTAATAAATTTGAATTCCGTGCTGTTGGTTCTGCACAATCTGTAGCTGGGCCTAACACAATTTTAAATTCTATGTTAGCTGAAGAAATGACACAAATGGCTGATGCTATTGAAGGTGGAAAATCATTTGAAGAAGTTATTAAAGAATTTATTTCTGAACATAAGAGAATTATCTTCAATGGTGATGGATATTCAGCTGAATGGGAAGAAGAAGCAAAAAGACGTGGACTTCCTAACCACAAAAACACTGTTGATGCTTTGAAATGCTTAAAAGATCCAAAATATATTGATATGTTAGATCGTCAAGGTGTTTATACAAAAGTAGAAATCGCTTCACGTTATGAAATCTTATTAGATAACTATATTAAAACAATTCAAGTTGAAGCTTTAACTGCAGTTAAAATGGTTAAAACACAAATTTATCCAGCAGCTTGTGATTATTTAGCTAAAGTGTCGTCAGAAGTTGTTGCTGCAAAAGAAGCAGGTATTCCAGCAGCATTCTTAACTGATGATGCAACTAAACTAGCTGGATTACTACAAGACGCTAAAGATAAATTAACAACATTAGAAAATAATATCGCAAAAGCACAAGCAAGCGAAGAAGAAATCTTCGAAGTAGCTACTATGTGGAGAGATGATGTCTTCGGTATTATGCAATCATTAAGAGAAACAGTGGATACAATTGAAGAATTAGTTGACGATTCTTATTGGCCAATTCCAACTTATGTAGACTTATTATTTGGTATTTAGTATATATAAAAATCGGTTCATTGAACCGATTTTTTCTATGCTATTAAATTGAAAAGACCACTTAAACCGATAATAAGATAAGTTATTTTATTAATGAAATTAATATTTAATTGATAAGAAATCTTTTTAGCTATAAGTAAACCTAAACAAATAGCAGGTATTGATATCAAAATTATGGATAGGTGTTGAGGTAAAAGAATATCGTTGATTATTCTTAAAATCGTATTATAAATACAGTTAACTAGGAAAAATAATTGAATACATCCAAGATATTCATTTTGATTATCTGTTTTATTTTTAAAATAAATAACCATTAAGGGCCCACCAATACCAAATAAACCGTCACATATACTAGAAATTAAAATACAAAATAGCGAAATAAATATACTCATTTTTATTTGAGTATTTTTCTTTTTTATAAAAAGAAAATAGAAACTTAATAAAATAAAAAAGAGAGATAATCCTTTTTTTAAATAACTAGAGTTTAAAGAGGGTCCTATCACTATTGTGATTGTAGATATTAAAATATATATGCTCAAAGGGATTAATACTTTCTTAAGTTCAATAAACTTTCTATACTGTAAAGCCATTATCAAAGATAAAAACAAACAAATGATCCCAATGATTCCTGAACATTGAATCACTGGATAAAGATAGGGTAGATATAACATAAGTATAATTCCTGCACCAAAGCCTGTAAGACCTTGTAATAAACCAGCAATTGTTGATATGAATAATATTTCCATAAATGTTCTCCTTTCATTTATAATGATAATAAAAACAATGTCAATTACAAATACATATATTTTATGGTATAATATAACTAATAGTTATGGAGGCAAGCATAGAATTAAGAGTCTTAAAGTATTTTATTAAAATAGCAGAAGAAGAAAATATGACAAAAGCTGCACAAAAATTACATGTATCACAACCTGCATTATCAAAACAAATGAAAGAATTGGAAAATGAAATAGGTCATTTATTATTTGTTAGAAATAAACAAAGAATGGTTTTAACAGAAAAGGGAATGCTTTTGAAGAAAAGAGCTGAAAGTATTTTAATGTTAGTTGATAAGACAGTAGATGAATTGAATAATGATGAATTATTAGTTGGGAATATTTATATTGGAACTGGACAAACTGATAATTTAGATGAAATCATGGAAATTATTAAACAATTTAGAAATCATTATCCTTTTGTAAAATTCCATATTCATAGTGGGGATAAATATAGTTTATTAAATGATATTGAAAATGGTTTATTAGATTTTCGTGTTTTTATTAGAGAATACGATAAAAAATATTATGAAGGAATTAGACTTAATTTACAAAATGAACTGGGGTTATGGGTTTCAAAAGATCATTTTTTAGCTGATAAAAATGTTATAGAAGCAACCAATCTTAAAGATATTTCTCTTGTGGTCGCCCATCAAGCAATCAATGATGGAGAAGTGCCGTCTTTTATATCAGATGATCAAATTATTGGAACCTATGATTTGATAGAAAACGCGAGAGTAATAGTGAAACATAATCTAGCAAGTGCCCTTGTTATTAATAAAGAAGATTATGATCCGGATTTAAAATTTATTCATATAAAAAATATGCCACAATATCATTGGTATATGATTTGGAAAAAAGAAAGTAAAACAAAAATCCAAGAAAAATTTATAGATTATCTCAAACAATATTATGAGTAACATATTGCTTACCAGATTGTTCTATAAAGCGTATAATAGAATTATAGGAGATGACAAGAAATGAATAATAAAAAAGTAGCGTGTGTTGGAAGTGGGGTGATTGGTGCAAGTTGGGCAATTTGTTTTGCTTTAAAAGATTTGGATGTTGTCGTTTATGATATCAATGATGAAGTTCTATCAAAAGCAAAAACAATTATCCATGATAATTTAAATATTTTAAAAGAAAATAATGTACTTGATGAAACAAGATTACAAGAGGTAGAAAATCATATTAAATTGACTACATCAATGGAAGAAGCAGTAAGGGGGGCTTGTTTTATACAAGAATCTGCCCCAGAACACTATGATGTAAAACATCAAGTTGTAAAAGAAATTGAAAAATATTGTTTGGATGATGCAATTATTGCGAGTTCAACATCTGGATTATTAATTAGTGAAATTGCTAAAAATGCAAAACATCCAGAAAGATTTGTAGGCGGACATCCTTATAATCCACCTCATCTTATTCCTTTAGTAGAAATTACAAAAGGTGAAAAAACAGAAGAAAAATATGTTCAACAAGCTAAAGACTTTTATACATTTGTCAATAAAGAACCTGTTGTTCTTCAAAAAGAAGCTCTTGGATTTATTTGTAATAGACTACAAATGGCTTTATATAGAGAAGTTTGTCATTTAGTAGAAAGTGGTGTTTGTAGTGTTGAAGATGCAGATAAAGCTGTTACTTTTGGACCAGGTATTCGTTGGGGCATTATGGGTCCTTCGTTAATTTTCCATTTAGGTGGAGGAGCTGCAGGTGTGGATGGTTTAATGAATCATCTTCATGATTCTATTAATCTTTGGCTAGATGATATGGCTGATTTTAAAGAATTGCCAGAAGATTGGCCACAAAAAGCAAGAAGTGGTGTTGAAGAAGCAATGAAAAATCGTAGTGAAGAAATTGGAAATAATGAAGAATCTTTAAAACAATATCGAGATCATATGTTGATAGAATTTTTAAAGTTACATCATAAATTATAAGAGATTGAGGTTATCTCAATCTCTTCTTGTCCTTTCTTTTATTTATAAAATAAATTATTAAAAGCATAATCAATGCTCCAGTAGAGTCAATACATACATCTTTAAATTGACCAGCTCTTCCAGCTATAAATAGTTGGTGAAACTCATCGCTACAGGCATATAAAAATGTAAAAATGAATGATTTTATCAATGGATTTTGTTTATGTATAAAAGTTTTATAAAGTAAGAATGCAAGAATGGCATATTCTGTCATATGTGCACATTTTCTTACAATGAAGGAAAGGGTATCTCTTGTAATTGGAAGTATGTGAATAATGATATCCACAATAAAATTACTTTGTTTAGAAGAATCATTTCCTGGAGTTTGTGACATCACAAAGATAAAAATCATCCAAAGAATTGTAAGTATTAAGTATTTATTTTTCTTCATAGCTGCATTATAACAAATAATAATTATAAAATAAATGTTTACAATTGTATACAATTTGATATAATGAGAACGTATATCGGATGATAATGGCGAAAGAGATTCTATAAGAACACCGAAGAATTAAAGATTTCAGGTAAAAGGATCGCTATTGGACGAACCATTGGAGAGATTCATTCAATTGAACACCGAAGGAGCAAACCCACTAGGGTGAAACTCTCAGGTAAAAGGACAGTGGCTAAATAGTATTTTTTCATTATTAATTCCGACTAATTTATTAGGAGGAGTTTTTTTATGCAATTACTAACACAAATATTAAAACAAATTAATGATTATGTATGGGGATTACCACTTATTTGTCTGTTATTAGGGACAGGTATTTACTTTACCTTCAAATTAAGATTGATCCAACTTACAAAATTAAAATTAGCTTTTAAATGCATCTTTAAAAAACAAGAAGGAGATGGAGATGTCAGTAGCTTTCAAGCTTTATGTACTGCACTTTCTTCAACGATAGGGACAGGAAACATTGTTGGAGTTGCTACAGCAATTGCAGCAGGTGGTCCAGGTGCTTTATTTTGGATGTGGATTTCAGCCTTTTTTGGGATGGCTACTAAATATTCCGAAGGGTTACTTGCAATTCGTTATCGTCAAAAAGATGAAAATGGTGAGATTGCAGGAGGACCAATGTATTATTTAGAAAAAGGTCTACATAGTCCTTTGCTTGCAAAAATTTTTGCTTTCTTTGGAGTCAGTGTGGCGTTACTTGGAATTGGAACATTTACGCAAGTAAAATCAATTTCTGATGCTCTTACTATGTCATTTAGCATTCCACGTTACATAACAGCAATTCTTCTAACAATTGCAGTTGCTTTTATTACCATTGGAGGAATCAAAAGAATTGCTTCGGTGGCAGAAAAAGTTATTCCATTTATGTGCGTTTTATACATTGGAGGGGTTGTTTTAATACTTGTGTCACATATTACAGTATTACCAAGTACTATTGCTTTAATTATTAAATCAGCTTTTAGACCTCAAGCAGTTTTTGGTGGAGGAACTGGAATTACTATGGTTATTGCGATGCAAAAGGGAATTAGTCGAGGTATTTTCTCGAATGAAAGTGGACTTGGAAGTGCTCCAATTGCGGCAGCTGCAGCAAAGACAGATTCTTGTGTAGAACAAGGACTAGTTTCAATGACAGGGACATTTATTGATACGATTGTTATTTGTACAATGACAGGTCTTGCTATCGTGTTGACACAATCTTATACAACAGGATTAGATGGTGCAGCGATGACAACACATGCATTTTCAGTGGGACTATTTATTCCATTAATTGGTAAATATATTGTCAATATTGGTCTTGTATTCTTTGCCTTTACAACAATTATTGGATGGAATTATTATGGTGAAAGATGTATGTATTATCTTAAAGGATTAAAAGCTGTAAAGATTTATAAAATTGTTTTTATTACATTTATTACAATTGGACCATTTATGTCTTTGGAATTTATCTTTGTTTTAGCGGATATTGTTAATGGTTGTATGGCAATTCCAAACTTAATTGGTTTAATTGGTTTAAGAAAAGAAATTGTTGAAGAAACTGAACAATATTTTGAATGTGATCAAGAAATAGAATTTATAACAAATATAGAAGGATAGCGAGGCTATCCTTTTTCTATTAGCTGAATAATGTTTTGTAAGATTTTATTCGTAGAATTTAAATGGTAGTAGAAGGAAATAGGAGAGGAAATATCTAAATCTTGATATTGAAGATATTTAGAATACTGATTTGATTCGATAAAATCATGTAAAATAGCATATCCTTCTTTTAAACATACTTTTAAAAGTGTTTGTTCGATTTCATAGTTTTCTAGCGATTCTTGTCTTACATCATAGATAAGTTTTAAATTATTTAGAGAACAATCTTGATGGTAATATTTTCTTAAATGACCTTTTTTTAATAAAAGATGATTTTCATCTTTTATTTCAGGATATTCAAAAGTAATAATCGCATCTAGTTTTCTTTCTTTAAATAAATGTAATAGTTCTAAACGTGAATAAGCTTGATATTGTAGATGAATCAAAGGGTAATTTTCTTTTATTTTTTGTAATAAGTTTAAAAGTAATTCATCATCTAATGATTTAATAAAACCAATAGAAAAAGTACAACGCTTTCCTCTTCGATATTCTTCTATGACTTTATAACTTAAATCAATATCCTCTAATATTTTCTTGGCATATGGCAAGTATGCTTGTCCTTCACTTGTAAGAGAAACAGATTTCTTTGACCGATGAAATAAAGGAATATCTAAATCACCTTCTAAACACTGAATTTGTTTAGTAATAGCTGTTTGACTAATATAAAAATTTTGAGCTGTTTTTGTAAAATTAAGTGTTTCACTTAAATCAACAAAATATTGAAGTTGTCTAATATTCATAAAATCACCTCATAACTTATAGTTATTATAATATGAAATAATAATATTGGAAAGTTATTAAAGAGGTTTATAAAATAAGAATGAAAAGAGGGATGATATGAAAAGATATTTATATTATTTATTAGGAATGAATATATTAGTTTTAGGGATTACATGTAATACATTATCTGATTTAGGAGTAGGGGCCTTTAGTACACTTCCTTATGCGGTAAGTTTTTTAACCTTTCTAACATTTGGACAAGCAAATATTGTTTTTTATTTAATCTTCGTTTGTATTCAAATGATTCTTGAAAGAAAAATCAGTATGAAGTTTATTTTAGAAATTCCGTTTTCTTTTATTTTTGGTTTTTTGGTAGATTTATATCAATACATAATACCTACAATAAATTTGAATCTTTATACACAAATCCTTGTGTTATTAATAGGGAATACGTGTTGTGCAATAGGTGTGTATTTTATGATTAAAGGAAATTTAATTATGACACCTGTTGATGGTTTGGTATTAAGTATTTCAGAAGTTTTCCATAGACCTTATTCTTTATGTAAGAACATCTTTGATATTAGTATGATTCTAGCAACAATCATTATTTGTCTTATTTGTCATAGTTCTATTTATGGTGTTGGTATAGGAACTGTATTTTCAGCTTTCTACATAGGGCGTGTAATAAGCGTTTTAGAAAATTTTAAATTTAAGACATATAAAAAATGCTATTAAAAAATAATAACTCAATTGATTGATTTTTAAGTCGGAGGGAAAATGCAAAAAATATATTATGAAATAACAAAAACAATGAATAATTTACCTATAAGTATTTATCCTCATAAAAAAAGCCTATGTAAAATTTGTACAGCACATTGGCATAGGTCTTTAGAATTATCAATAGTGTTTGAAGGAAAAGTTATTTTTTTTAATGATGGGATGAAAAGGATTCGTTATAAGAATGAAGTGAATATATCAAATTGTGAAGAAATTCATTATTCTATACCTCAATATAAAGAATTTGATGAAAAAATTGTAGGATATACAATGCATATAAATTACGAATTTTTAAAGAAAATGATACCTGATATTAAGAATATATATTTCAATATTGACGAGCCGTTTTTAAATAAGAAAATAACAAAATATATGATAGATATTTATAGCTTTTATATAAGTGATCAATCTACCAAATATATGAACATATTAATGGTGACACTGGAAATGTTAATTTTTTTATACGAAAATTGTAAAAATGAACGTAAAATGATTAAAACAGAAAAGACAAGAGATATATTAGAATATGTTAATAACCACTATAATGAAGAATTGCTTGTATATGAGGTAGCAAAACGTTTTGGATATTCTAGAGAGTATTTTTCAAGATTTTTTAAAAAAGAAATAGGTATGTCATTTAAAGATTATTTAACTCAATATAGATTAAATAAATCGCTAATTGAGTTAGAATTGAATAACAAAACAATTACTGATATTGCGTTTAATACAGGATTTTCTAACGAAACACAATACATTAATTCTTTTAAAAAAATATTTAAATTGACACCAGGACAATATAGAAAGTCACATATTAATGACGAGAAAGTCACTAAATAAATATAATTTATCTATTATTTTCTATATATTTTAAATATAGAAAGGAAGGGTATCATGAAAAAAATTACAACTTATTTATTTAGTATGATGTTGTTGTTCTCTTTTGCAGTTATTCCAGTTTATGCATTAGATGGACAAAACGTTAATTTTGATTTACATTCTATAGTTTATGATGATGGAGAAGCTATAGATTCTGTTGTTTTGAAAACATCTAATCTAGAAATTGATCATAGTAAGATAACAAAAGATATGTTTAAAGTTCATGCAACAGGAACAACAGTATATTCTAGTCAACTTGAAAATGAATTTTTTGGTCCTAATTCTCAATCTGGTTTACAACATTGTGGATTATATGATGAAGAAAGAGAAATTGAAAGTGTAGAAGAAAAAAATGGAAATATTATTTTACACTTAGTGACCAATAAAGAAACAAAAGGGAAAAACACATTAGATTTTACAGCAAATTTTACAACGTTAAAAGGGTGTAATTCTTTATTGAATATAAAGTATACAATTACTTTGAATGAAGGATTACCATTAAAAGATGGAAGTGAATTAAGTAATATTCAATTTTTACAAAATGAAAAAATCATAAATGAAGAAATTGATAAATTTAGTGCAGGTGAATCAAATGGATTAAAATATCAATTTTATACACCTAATAATGCAAATGATGGGAATAAACATCCACTTATAGTATGGTTTCATGGAGGTGGAGAATCTGGATTTAGAGGATTGCACTATAATAATCTTTCTCAATTAAAAGCAAATAGAGGAGCTGTTGCTTTAGCAAGCGATGAAGCACAAAATATTTTTAATGGAGCATATGTATTGGCACCTCAAACTCCACATGAATGGTCAGAAAATATTGATGATGCAACAAAATTGATTAATAATATTATAAAAAATAATAATATTGATTCAAATAGAATATATTCTTATGGATGTTCAGCAGGAGGATATATGGCATTAGATATGGTTGTACATAATCCAAATTTATTTGCTGCAGTAGTATCAACATGTCCAGCTATTGATCAACAAAACATAAAGACATATGGTGAAGGTAGAATAATTACAGATGAAGAGATAAAATCAATTAATATACCAACATGGGTTATTCAAGCTAAAGATGATACAACAGTTAAATACGAAGAAAGTGCATTAAGAGTTTATACTTTATTAAAAGATAAAGGTGCTATATTAACTACATATGAAACAGGTGGACATAGTTCTTGGATTCATACAGCTAAAAATGAGCCAGCAAATAATGGAGAACATTTATGGCAATGGACAGCTAAACAATCTTTAAATGATGAAATAAAAACACCTGTAGAAAATACGATAAAAAATGAACCAGTTAATAAAACAAGTGCAGTTAAAACAGGCGATACAAACTATGTTTATTTATATGTTGTAACAGGAAGTATTAGTATGGCTGTAATGGCTGAGTATATTCACAAGAAAAATAAAAAATCTATAACAAAATAATTAAAATATTACTAAAAAATTACGAAGCAATAATTCGTAATTTTTTGCTTTATAATAGTACAAAAAGAAGCTTAACAAAGTTAAACTTCTTTTTAAAATACTTAATTATTAGTCAGTTAAATCTTCTCCGTTAGAAGCAATCACTTTTTTATACCAATAGAATGAATCTTTTTTATAACGATCTAATGTTTTTAAGTCAAATTCATCACGATCTACATAAATAAATCCATAACGTTTAACCATACCTTCATGAGTTGAAATTAAGTCAATTGCTGACCATGGGCAATATCCCATCATTTCTGCTCCATCAGAAATAGCTAAATGAATTTGTTCGATGTGTTTTCTTAGGTATTCAATTCTGTATTGATCATGAACTTTACCATCTTCAGTTAAAGTATCATAAGCTCCTAAACCATTTTCAGTAACGATCATTGGTAAACGATATCTTGAATACATTTCACGAATTGTTGCTCTGAATCCCATAGGATCGATTTCCCAACCGAATTCAGTAGTTGGTAAGTTAGGGTTTTTATATCCTCTATAAACACCAGCTTCACCACGAGCAGTTTGTTGATCTGCACCTGGATCTAATTTTTCAGTTCCATCACTTGCTTCTACAGTAGCAGTATTATAATAGTTGAAACCGATGAAATCAGGATGACCACTCTTTAATGCTTCCTCGTCACCTTCACCAAATTCAGGACATGCATCATGTTCTTCTAAATAAGCCCATACTAAGTTGTTATAAACACCATATACAGCCATATCTAAGTATAACCAGTTTCTAATAGCGTTATAGTTTTGAGCGGCTAAAACATCTTCAGGTTTACAGCTTGCTGGGTAAACTAATGAGATATTTGGTGCAGGACCAATTTTAGCTCCTGGTAACATTTCATGACATAATGCCATAGCTTTTGCTTGTGCTACTAACATATGGTGGTTTTGTTGGTAAGTTTCTTTTAAAACATTTGTACATCCTTCAGGAATCATTAATGTTCCAATAACTGGTCCAACTAAAGTTAACATGTTTTGTTCATTGATTGTTAACCAATATTTAACACGATCACCAAAGTTTTCAAACATAACTTTTGCGAAGTTTAAGAACCAATCGATTGATTCTCTATTTCCCCATGAACCACGTTCATCTAATGCTGCAGGCATATCGAAATGGAACATAGTCACTAATGGTTCAATTCCATATTTTAAACATTCATTGATAACATTGTTGTAGTATTCAATCCCTTTAGGGTTGATAGCCCCTGTTCCTTCAGGAATAATTCTTGACCAAGAAATTGAGAAACGGTAAGTTTTGAATCCCATTTCTGCCATTAAAGCGATATCTTCTTTATATCTATGATATTGATCTGCACAGACTTTTAAATCAGAAGTCCCTTCTGGTACAACTTTTACATCTTGACATGATGGACCTTTTCCATCTTCTAAACTTGCACCTTCTACTTGATAAGCACTTGTACTTGCTCCCCAAAGGAAATCTTTAGGAAATGGTTTTAAAGTTTTGTGTAACATTTATATATCCTCCTTAAATTCAATGGTATTATACATAATTTATAAAAATATATTTATTTTTTTTAAAATATGAAAAAAATAGAACAGTTACGATTGTAGCTGTTCCCATTTTTCCATGATTTCCATTAATTCCATTTCTTTTTCATCAATAGAATCAGTAATTTCATTATATTTTTTATAATTATTCATGACTTCTTCACTTGTTAGTTCCTCTTTTAAAGAATTAATTTCTTTTTCTAAAGAATCAATCGTTCTTTCAAGCTTTTTAATTTCATTCTTTGTTTTTTTATCAATGATCTGTCTTTGTCTTGCTTTGGTAACCACTTTTTGTGTTGTCTCTACAACAGGTGTCTTTTGAGCTAAATAATCATCATAATTACCATTATAAGAAAGACATTGATCTTTTTGTACTTCAATCACACGCGTTGCAATTTTGTTTATAAAATAACGATCATGACTAATAAATAAAATCGTTCCTTCAAAGCTCTTTAAAGCTTCTTCTAGGACTTCTTTAGAAGAAATGTCTAAGTGGTTGGTTGGTTCATCAAGAATTAAGAAGTTGGCTTGTTTTAATAAAACTTCTGTTAAAACAACACGTCCTCTTTCTCCACCAGAAAGCATGGCAATATCTTTAAAGACATCATCGCCTCTAAAGTTAAACATAGCAAGGGTACTTCTAATTTCTTGATTAGTCATACGTGGATAACAATCACTAATTTCATCAAAAATTGTTTTGTTATAGTTTAAAGATTCATGTTCTTGATCATAGTAAGCCATTTCTACATGACTACCAAAACGTATTTTTCCATGATCAATAGGAAGTTGACCTACAAGGGCTTTAAATAAAGTTGTTTTACCAACACCATTTTCCCCTACAATAGCCACACGTTCTCCTTTTTTAATATCAAGATTACAGTGTTCAAAAACCATTTGATCATAACGCATTGATAAATCAGTGACTTTTAAAACATCATAACCTGATTCAATAGCTGGTGTAAATTGAACAGTGATGGCACTTGGTAAATTTTCTGGTCGATCAATACGTTCAATCTTTGCAAGTTGTTTTTCTTTGGATTCTGCACGTTTAATACTTTTTTCACGATTGAATGATTTTAATGTATCAATACTTTCTTGTATTTTTTTTATTTCTTTTTGTTGATTGATATAGTGTTTTAAATCAATAGCACGTTGTGTTCTTTTTTGAATAGAATATTCTTCATAGCGACAATTATAACTATGACTTTTTCCATTTTCTATTTCAATAATCTTATTGGAAACAACATCAATAAAATAACGGTCATGGCTGACCACAATCAAAGCATTTTTATAACCTTTTAAATAGTTTTCTAAAAAGGAAATAGCTTGACTATCTAAATGGTTGGTTGGTTCATCTAAAACCAAAAGTTTAGGCTCTTCTAATAAAAGCTTGGCAAGACAAAGTCTGGTTTTTTGACCACCAGATAGTTCATAAACATATTTTTGAAAATCTTCTTCCACAAAGCCCATTCCTTTTAAAACACCAACAATACGACTAGGATAACTAAAACCATCTTTTTCATTAAACCTATTTGTAAGTGAATCATATTCATTCATGACTTGCTCACTATGATCATAAGCCATGATGCCTTCTAATTCACGCATACGATTTTCTATTTTAATTAAAGGTTCAAAGACTTCTAAAGCACATTCATAGATGGTTTTATTCATATCTAAATCATGATGCTGTTTTAAATAACCGACATTTAAATCACGGCTTTTAAATAAATCACCACTATCATAACTTTCTTCACCAATTAAGATATTTAAAATCGTTGTTTTACCAGCACCATTGACACCAATAATCGCAATCTTATCATGATCATCTACTTTAAAACTTATATCTTTCAACAAATCAATTCCTTGAAATGATTTCTTTATATTTGAACATTCTATCAACATTTTTTATCACCTCGACTATTCTATCAATAAAATAAAAGGTTTACAAATACTCTTTATACAAATCTTGATAAGCAGGATCAACTTCTAATAAAGCATTCATACTTAAATAAAAAGATTCATCAAAACATTTTTCTTCTTTTTTAATACACCATAAAGCTTCATGACCTGTAAAAGTATGAGCTAAAGCTTGATAAAGAAATTCAGGATTGGAAAAATTGTGAATTTCTTTATTTTTTTGAGCTTTTTTTATGATGATGATACATAGTTTTGTAAGATTCTCTCTCATCGCAAAGCTATTTCTATTTTCTTTTAAATTCGCGATAAACATTTGACTAAATAAATCGTAACCATATTTCTTTGTATCTTTAATTAAAGTTGAAAATACAATCAGTAATTGTTGATAGTGACTATCACTATCAACAAGTTTATAAGTATCTTTAACAAGATGATCAATCGTTGAATCATAAAGATCTAAAATAAGATCTTCTTTATTACTTATATATTTATATAAAGTAGGTTTAGTAATATTTAATTCATTACAGATATCTTGAATGGTTACATTATTATATCCTTTATCTAAAAAAAGCTTAACTGCAGTATCTGATATTTCTTCTCTCGTAATTTTCATAAAATTCTCCTTAAAAATAATATAACATATATTTCATGTAAAGAGTTTGTTAAAAAATTCACTTTTATTTATTGAAAGCGTTGACATTTAATTTTAGAGTTTTATAATTTACTTAAGTTAAATAAACATTTACTATGGTATGAGGAGGGAAAAGAAATGGCTAAGAGTTTATTTGATAAGACATACATAGGAAAAATGAAATTAAAAAACAGAATTTTCATGTCACCTATGGGAACGACAGGAGAAGCTGATGGAGCTTACTGTAATGAAGGTATTGATTATTTTGAAGAAAGAGCAAAAGGTGGCGCTGGTTTAATTATTACAGGTGCTAACGTTGTTTCGACAAAATATGAACCAAGACCATGTACAGAACTTTCTGATTTCCATCATGTAGAAAGATTAAATATGTTAATTGAAAGATGTCATGCTTATGGAGCAAAAGTCTGTGTACAATTATCACCAGGTTTAGGACGTCAACAATTTACTGATCCTTTTACACCACCTTATAGTGCGGGTAGTGTAGGAGCATTCTGGTTCCCAGATTTAATTTGTAAACCTTTTTCAAAAGAAGATATTCATTATTTAGTAGAAAAAGTAGGGTACAGTGCTTCACTTGCTGTAAATGCTGGTGCAGACTGCGTTGAATTACATGCGTATGGAGGATATTTATTAGATCAATTCCATTCTGTTCAATGGAATAATAGAACAGATGAATATGGTGGAACACTTGAAAATCGTATGCGTTTTACATTGGAATGTATTGAAGCAATTAAAAAGAATGTTCCAGATACAATGCCAGTACTTGTTAAATTTACACCACATCAAAGAGTAGAAGGCTTTAGAACCATTGATGAAGGTATTGAAATGGCTAAAATCTTAGAAGAAGCAGGGGTTGATGCTTTACATGTTGATACTGGATGTTATGAAGAATGGTTCCAAGCAATCACTACTGTTTATAGTAAAGAAGGATATAAATTAGATGTACAAAAAGCAATTAAAGATATTGTAAGTGTTCCAGTATTAGGTGATGGTAATTTAAAAGATCCTGAAGTGGCTAAAAAAGCTGTTGAAGATGGTATTTTAGATTATGTAGGACTTGCTCATCAAATGTTAGCTGATCCATATTGGCCTAAAAAAGTTAAAGCACATCATGAAGAAGATATCGCTCCATGTGTTGGATGTAATGAATGTTTACTTGCTGGATTTAGTGGAAAACACTACTATTGTGCGGTAAACCCATTATGTTATGCAGAAAAAGCTTATGCTTTACCACTTCCAAATGGTCAAAAACGTAATGTATTAGTTATTGGTGGAGGTCCAGCTGGCATGATGGCTGCCATTACTGCAAAACGCCGTGGTTTTGATGTTGATTTATATGAAAAAGAAGATAAATTAGGTGGAACTTTATGGCCTGCAGGTGGTCCTGATTTTAAAGCGGATGTTTTAAAATTAATTAAATACTTAGAAACACAATGTAAAAAACTAGATGTGAATATTCATTTAAATTCACCTATTACTAAAGACAATCTTGAAGGAGATTATGACAAAGTTATTTTAGCTGCTGGTTCAACTCCTGCTATGCCACCAATTCCAGGTATTGATACCACAGTTCTTGCGAGTGATTATTTAACACATCAAGCAACAGTTGGTAAAAAAGTCGTTGTTATCGGTGCTGGACTTGCTGGTACGGAAGCAGCTTGTGATATTGCAGGAAAAGATGGAGATGTCACATTAGTTGAAATGTGTCCAGATATCTTATTTACAGCTAATCACTGCTTAAATAATGATCAACACTTAAGAAAAATGGTTAAAGATCGTGGTGTTAAAGTAGAAGCAAACGCTAAAGTAACAAATATTACACCAACAAGTGTTACATTTGAAAGAGATGGAAAAACAATGACGCTTGAATGTGATACTGTTTTAAATGCTGTTGGATTTAGACCTAATAATCAATTAGAAGATTTATTAGATGAAAAATATGATGAAGTTGCTGTTATTGGAGATGCTGTTGCACCAAGAAAAATTTTAACTGCAATTCATGAGGGATATCATGCAATCCGTGTGATGGAATAGGAGATATTAAAGATGATTAGTTTTGATTTAACAGGGAAAGTAGCGGTTGTTACAGGAGCTTCAAGTGGGCTTGGACAACAATTTGCAAGAGCATTAAGTGAACAAGGATGCGATGTCGCTATCCTTGCACGTAGAAAAGAAAGATTAGAAGAATTTTCTAAAGAATTAAAACAAAATGGACATGATTGTTTACCTGTTTCATGTGATGTTACAGATGAAGAAAGTATTAAAAATGCGGTTAAAGCTGTCGTAGATCATTTTGGAAAAATTGATATTCTTGTAAATAATGCTGGTGTTGTTGAATACTCAAGTGGTCTTCATGATCATACAACAGCCCAATGGGATAAAGTTTTAGATACAGATTTAAAAGGTGTTTTCCTCATGGCAAGAGAAGTTTCAACTATTATGATGAAACAAAAATATGGAAGAATTATTAATATTTCATCGGTTGGTGGTATTCAAGCTGGACCTGCTCAAGTAAGTTATTTTGCGGCTAAAGGCGGGGTTGTTAACCTTACAAAAGCCATGGCAGGGGATCTAGCACCTTATGGTATTCTTGTTAATGCGATTGCACCAGGTGTCTATGATACAGAAATGACACATGATGCTTTAGATGCACCAGGTTCTCTTGTTTTAAAAAACAGAGTAGCTCTTAAGAGATTTGGTCGTGAAGGTGAAATGAACGGAGCACTTATCTACTTTGCAAGTGACGCTTGTACTTATACAACAGGACAATTACTTGTTATTGATGGTGGAATGACAAGTATGCTTTAAAATAAAAAACAATATCCATGTGGATTGGATATTGTTTTTTTGCATAAACAAGAACATTTTTTGCAAAAAAACATAAAAAAGTATGATAATAAGGTATGAAATTAGATAATTGTTTTCAATTGTATACAAAAATGCAATATTCTGTTGAAATAAAGAAAGCCCTTTGATATAATACAAAAGTACTTTAAAAAAGTTTAAGTAGGGAATTGTTAAAACTAGGAGGAAAGGGAAATGAACTTATTAAAGAAATCTTTATCTGTTCTTGCTGTTGCTGCAATGGCTGTATCCTTAGCTGGATGTGGTGGTTCAAGTAGCTCAAGCAAAAGTACAGAAAATGGCGAAAAAGTATTTCGCTTTGGTCAATCTAATCCAAAAGTTGGTTTAGATATGCAAACTAACACTACCTCAGGGGCTTCTTCTGTTGCTGACAACGTATTAGAGGGATTATATCGTTGGAATGATGATAATAAAGAAGAATGTGTTCTTGCTAAAGATATGCCAGAGGTATCTGATGATGGATTAACTTATACAATTACACTTAAAAAAGGTGTTAAATTCTCAGATGGTTCTGATTTAACTACTGAAGATGTTAAATATACATTCGAAAGAATGTTTACACCAGCAACAGGATGTACAAATACATATATGTACAACATGATTACTGGTGCTCAAGATATGTTAGATGGTAAAGCTACTGAATTAAGTGGTTTTGAAACAGTTGATGATTACACTTTTAAATTACATATTGATTACAAGTTTGCGCCATTTGTTGCTAACTTAGGTATGGACTATGCTTCAATTTATCCTTCAGATGCATGTGCTGCTGCTGGTGAAAACTGGGGTAAAGGAACTAACTTAATTGGTACTGGTCCATATGTAATTAAAGAAAATGATGAACAAACTAAAGTTGTAATGGTTCCAAATAAAAAATATCATGGTAAAAAACCTAACTTAGATCGTTTAGAAATTGTTTATATTGATGATGCAAGTACAAAAATGATGGAATATGAACAAGGTAACATTGATATGTGTGACTTAGATACTTCATTATTAGATCAATATAAAGATAGTGATTTAAAAGATGAAATTACTCAAGTAACTCCATTAGGTACATATTTCTTATCAATTAAAGATAATGATCCAGTATTAAGTAATAAAGCAGTTAGAGAAGCAATCTCATTAGCTATTAACCGTAAAGAATTATGTAGTACTGTATTAAATGGTGCTGCTGAACCAGCTTCATCATTCTTAAATCCAAGTGTTCCAGGTCATGATGACAAATTAAAAACTTATGAACATAACGTTAAAAAAGCTAAACAAGTTTTAGCTGATGCAGGTATTTCAAACCCTACATTTACTTGCAAAGTTAGACAAAAAGAAGAAAAAATCGCTACTGCATTACAAGCTTACTTAAAAGAAGCTGGAATTACTATGAATGTAGAAACAATTGATGCAGGTATTTGGTCTTCAGCTAGAGCTGCTGGTGAATTACAAGCTACAGTTCTTGGTTGGTTCCCATTATATGCAGATGCTGATAACCAAATGTATACTTATTACTATTCAGAAAACGCTGTAGGAAAAGGTGTATTCTACAATAATCCTGAATTCGATTCATTAATGAAAGAAGCTCGAGAATCAAATGATTCTGATAAACGTGTTGAATTATACAAAAAAGCAGATTATATCTTATCTCGTGAAGATTATGGAACAATTCCATTATATTATGGTAAGTTACAATTTGTTGCTAAACCATATGTAAAAAATGCTAAATTAGGAAACTTAATTTATCATTTATATAACATTGATATTGATTTATCTAAAAAATAGTAAATGAAATTAAATAAGTGTTAATCATATATGGAATGCAGCAATGCATTCCATATATTTATTGTAGGAAAAAGGAGGAAAAATATGACGAAGTATTTACTAAAACGTGTATTACAAGCTATTGGTGTCGTTTTTTGTATTTCGTTAATCACATTCTTTGTGTTAAACATTGTGCCTGGTAATCCAGTTGAAATCATGTTAGGTGAGTTCGCTGATCAAGCAACGATTGCACGTGTTACACATGAAATGGGATTAGACCAACCAATTTATATTCAATATTTCAGCTGGTTAGGAAATATGCTTCAAGGAAACTTTGGAACATCATATTTCCAAAATAAACCAGTAATTGATATTTTAACAAGTTCATTTTTAGTAACGGCTAAGCTTGCTGGTATTGCTTATATATTAGCTGTTGTTTTAGGGATAGTAGTAGGTGTTGTGGCTGCCGTTAATCATGGTAAGTGGGTTGATTCAGCTTTAATGACAATTTCTGTATTTGGTATTTCAGCTCCCGCATTCTGGATTGCTATCATCTTACAAATTGTTATCTGTTTGAAATTTAATTTATTACCTTTATCAGGTATTGATAGTTTTAAATCATTTATCTTACCAGGTATTGCCTTAGGTACAAGATATGCAGCAAGTATTGCTCGTATTACAAGAACAAGTATGTTAGATGTTTTATCACAAGATTACATCCGTACAGCTGAAGCTAAAGGCTTAAAAGGTTGGGTTGTTACAATTAAACATGCTTTACGTAATGCGTTAATTCCAATTATTACAATTGCAGGATCTGATTTAGGAAACATCTTAACAGGATCTGTCTTAGTAGAATCTGTATTTTCAATTCCGGGAATTGGAAAAATGTTAGTAGATAGTATTAATACACGTGATTTACCAATCGTTCAAGGTGGCGTGATGTATATTGCGGTTATTTGTGTCATTATGTATTTAGTAGTTGATTTACTTTATACAGTAGTCGACCCAAGAATTCGTTTAGGAAAGGAGTCATCATAAAATGTTTAAAAAGAAAAAAGATCAAACATATCAAAGTTATTGGTCAATCAGTTGGAACATTTTCAAGAAAAATAAAGTAGCAATGGTATGTTTGTTCATCGTTATTCTTTTATGCTTAATTGCTTTATTTGCACCATTGATTGCTCCTTATGATCCAAACAAACAAGTTCTTACAGATCGTTTAATGAAACCTTGCGGACAACATTGGTTTGGTACAGATGATTTAGGAAGAGATATTTTTTCAAGAATTATTTATGGATGCCGTGTTTCTTTAAGTGTTGGTATCATTTCACAAATTATTGCGACAGTTATTGGGTATACGATGGGTGTTTGTGCCGGATATTTTGGTGGAAAAGTAGATTCTGTTATTTCATTTTTAATTCAAGTATTTTCATCTTTTCCATTCTTATTATTTGCGATGGCCATCATGTTCGTTTTAGGACCAGGTTTAATTAACCTTTACTTAGCGCTTGGCCTTTTAGGTTGGGCTTCAACAGCCAGACTTATCCGTGGGGATGTTATGCGTCTTAAAAAGATGGAATACATCGATGCATGTAAAGTCAGCGGTGGAAATAGTTTTAGAATTATTATGAAACATTTATTACCTAACTGTTTATCAACATTAATCGTTACTGTAACATTAGGTATTCCAAATGCAATTATGTCAGAAGCATCATTAAGCTTTTTAGGTTTAGGTGTTAAAGCACCAATGGCAAGCTGGGGTTCAATGATTAGTTTTTCACAACCATATATTCGTAGTGCAACATACTATTCAGTAATTCCAGGGTTAGCTATTATTATTACAGTATTAGCGTTCAATATGTTAGGTGATGGATTAAGAGATGCGCTTGATCCAAAATTAAGATCGTAAAAAGGGGAAAAGATATGAGTGAAAATAAAGAATTATTAGAAGTCAAAGATCTTGGTATTACCTTCTTTACAGATCGTGGAGCGCTTCCTGCTGTACAAGAAGTAAGTTTTAATATCAAACCAGGAGAAACTTTAGGAGTTGTTGGAGAATCTGGTTGTGGTAAAAGTATGACAGCTTTATCATTAATGCAATTAATACCATCTCCTCCAGGTAAAATTACTGCTGGTGAAATTATGTATAAAGGGGAAGATTTATTAAAGAAATCTCCTAAAGAAATGAGAGATATTCGTGGTAAAGAAATCTCAATGATTTTCCAAGAGCCAATGACATCTTTAAATCCAGTTATTACTGTTGGAAAACAAATTATGGAAGCTGTTTTAACTCATGAAAAAATGAGTAAACAAGAAGCTAAAGAACGTGCTTTAGAAATGATTAAACTTGTAGGTATTCCAATGCCTGAAAAAGTATTTGCTTCTTGTCCCCATCAATTGTCTGGTGGGATGAGACAAAGAATCATGATTGCGATGGCACTTTCATGTAATCCATCATTATTGATTTGTGATGAACCTACAACAGCATTAGATGTGACTATTCAAGCACAAATCTTAAAATTAATTAATAAAATGAAAAAAGAATTAAATACAGCCGTATTATTAATTACACATGATATGGGTGTTATTTCAGAAATGGCAGATAATGTAATCGTTATGTATGCAGGTAAGATCGTAGAATATACAAATGTAGAAGATTTATTTAAAAATCCTTTACATCCTTATACTATTGGTCTAAGAAGATCAATCCCTGATATCGATAGCGATGATCAAGAAGAATTGGAAGTTATTCCTGGTTCTGTACCAATGCTTTATGAACTTCCAAAAGGATGTTTCTTCGCACCACGTTGTAAACATGCTAAAGAAATCTGTCATCAAGAATGTCCAGCAATGATGGAACATGGTGAAAACCATTTAGTTCGTTGTTGGAAATATCATGAAAGATGGAATAAGGAGGATGTAGAAAATGGAAAATAATCAAGACGTTTTATTAAAAGTAGAACATTTAAAGAAATATTATTCTATTAAATCATCTTCTTTAAGAGGTAAAAAAAGCGTTGTTAAAGCGGTAGATGATATTAGCTTTGATGTTAAAATAGGAGAAACTTTTGGGATTGTTGGTGAATCAGGATGTGGTAAATCAACAATGGGTAAAAGTGTAATCCGTCTAATTGAACCAACTGAAGGAAAGGTTATCTTAGATGGTCAAGATTTTACAAGCTTAAAAGGTAAAGAATTACAAGAAGCACGTGATAAAATCAAATTGATTTTCCAAGATCCTTATGCTTCTTTAAATCCACGTATGACAGTTAAAGATATTATTGCTGAACCAATTGATATCGCTAAATGTTATAAAACAAAAGAAGAACGTGATGCACGTGTTGTGGAAGTTATGAAACAAGTTGGTTTAAACTTAGATTACATGTATCGTTATCCTCATGAATTTTCAGGAGGACAAAGACAACGTATTGGGATTGCCCGTGCAATTGCTTTACAACCAAAATTGATTATTTGTGATGAACCTGTTTCAGCATTAGATGTTTCAATTCAAGCAAAAATCATTAACTTATTAAATGAATTACAAGAAAAAATGGGTATTGCTTATATCTTCATTTCCCATGACTTAAGTGTTGTAAAACATATTGCTGATAGAGTAGGGGTTATGTATTTAGGTAATATGATGGAAATGGCTGATACAGAATCACTTTATGCCAAACCATTACATCCTTATACTCAAGCATTATTTTCAGCAATTCCAAGAATCGGAAAAGAAAGAATTGAAGATAAACAAATCTTAGGTGGCGATGTGCCAAGTCCAGCCAATCCACCTAAAGGATGTCGTTTCTGTACAAGATGTCCGAAAGTAATGGATATTTGTAAAACAGATAGACCCGATTTTAAAGAAGTAGAACCAGGTCATTTCTGCGCATGTCATTTATATGATAAAAAGTAAAAGGGGTATTATAAAATGGAAATGAATATTAACAAAAATGAATTAGTTGAATTATGTAAAGAATTTATTGATGTACCAAGTCCAGTTAGTTATTATGAAGAAGTTTTCCCTTTATTAGAAAAAAAAGCTGCTGAATTTGGATTAGAAGTAACTTATGATCGTAAAAGAACAGCTTACATTACTTTAGAAGGAGAAGATAATTCTAAAACAGTATGTTTGGGTGCTCACTTAGATACAATTGGTTTAGTTGTTCGTCATATTGATGATAACGGTCATTTAATTGTAAGACAATTAGGTGGTGTTAACTACCATAGTATGGAAGGTGAAGGTGTTACTCTTATTACAAGAGATGGACGCAAATATAGAGGTATGGTTATTTGTAAAGCTCACTCAGTTCATGTATTTGAAGATGCTAGAACAATGCCAAGAGATGAAGATCATATGGAAGTTATCTTACATGAAGATGTTCATTCTAAAGAAGAAGTTATGGCTTTAGGTATTGATCATGGTGATGTGATCTCTGTAGATCCTCATTTCGAATATACACCATCAGGATATGTTGTTTCACGTTATATTGATGATAAAGCTGCAGTTGCTGCATTAATCGAAATGATGGCTTACTTCAAAAGAAATAACTTAAAACCAAAATATCGTACATTGTTAGCTTTCCCAATTTATGAAGAAATCGGACATGGTGGAGCTTATGTACCAGAAGAAGTAGAAGAATATGTTGCTTTAGATATCGGATTAATTGGACCAGATTATCATGCTGATGAAAAAACAGTAAGTATCTGTGCTAAAGATAATTATTCTCCATATGATAGAGAACTTACTACAAGAATTATCAACCAAGCTAAAAAAACAAACTTAAATTATTGTGTTGATGTTTTCTTCCATTATGGAACAGACGCTAATGCTGCAATTCGTGCAGGTAATAATGTTTATGCTGCAGCATTTGGTATGGCTGTGATCAATTCACATGGTAAAGAACGTTGTCATATTGATTCAATCGTAGATACAACTAAACTTGCGATTGCATATGCCTTAGATTTATAAAAAAAGCGGAGCTTTTGCTCCCTTTTTAAATGATTGATAACTGTATACAATATACAATTTTAATGGAATATACGTAAAAAAATCCCTTTATTTACTTAGAATGTATTTACAATAATACACATGGAATGTATAATTGTATACAATCGTAATAAGGGGGACGTAGAATAATGAATTTAGCGTATAAAATCTTAAGTACTAAACTTAAAAGTGGTGAGTTAGTCGCTGGTCAACAAATAGGGATTCAAATTGATCAAACATTAACTCAAGATTCAACAGGGACAATGGCTTATTTACAATTAGAGGCAATGGGAATTGAACATGTAGCGGTTGAAAAGGCAGTTGCATATATTGATCATAATATGTTACAAACAGGTTTTGAAAATATGGATGATCATGAGTTTATTCGTAGTGTAGCAAAAAAACACGGAATTACTTTTTCTAAACCAGGAAATGGTGTTTGCCATCAATTGCAATTAGAAAACTTTGCAAAACCTGGTAAAACATTAGTAGGATCAGATTCACATACACCAACATGTGGTGCGATGGGAATGATTGCTATTGGGGCAGGAGGATTAGATGTCGCTGTAGCAATGGCAACAGGTACATATTATTTACAATGTCCAAGTGTTGTTAGAGTGAATTTAGTAGGTAAAAAAGCAAAATGGGCTTCGGCTAAAGATGTTATTTTATATATTTTACAACAATTATCTGTCAAAGGTGGAGTTAATAAGATTATTGAATACACTGGAGAAGGTTTAAAAGAATTATCATTAACAGATCGTGCAACTATTTGTAATATGGGGGCTGAATTAGGGGCAACGACTTCTGTCTTTCCAACAGATGAAATTACTAAAGAATACTTAATTCAACAAGGAAGAGAAGAAGATTATGTTGAATTAAAAGCAGATGAAGATGCTACATATGATGAAGAAATCACCGTTGATTTATCAAAATTAGTACCATTAACTGCTAAACCACATAGTCCAGATGCAGTTGTACCAGTAAGTGAATTAAGAGGAATGAAAATCAATCAAGTAGTGATTGGTTCATGTACAAACTCCTCACTTCCTGATATGTTAAAAGCTGCAAAAATCTTAAAAGGAAGAAGAGTAGCAACTCATGTATCACTTGTTATTGCTCCAGGTTCTTCTAGTATTCTAGCAATGCTTTCTAAATGTGGAGCTTTAGCGGATATGATTGCCTCTGGGGCAAGAATTCTTGAATGTGGTTGTGGACCATGTATTGGTATGGGACAAGCACCACTATCTAAAGGTGTTTCTTTAAGAACAATTAATCGTAATTTTAAAGGACGTTCAGGAACAAATGACGCTAGTGTTTATTTAGTATCTCCTGAAGTTGCTGCTTTAAGTGCAATCAAAGGATATTTAACAGATGAATTTGAAGATGATATGTATTTAGACGATATTGAAAATACACCATTTGTGAAGAATAAGAATTTCTTTATTGATGAATATGATCCTCAAAATGAAGTTTATATGGGACCAAATATTAAACCAGTTCCTCGAGGAGATAAATTACCAGATACATTTAAAGGTAAAGTATGTTTAAAAGTAGGAGATAATATTTCTACAGACCACATTGTGCCATCTGATTCTAAATTACTCCCATATAGAAGTAATGTGCCACATCTTGCTAAATTCTCTTTCTGTAAAGTAGATGATCAATTCTATAATAGATGCATTGAAAATGGTGGAGGATTTATTGTTGGTGGAGATAACTATGGTCAAGGTTCTTCACGTGAACATGCAGCCCTTGTTCCTAATTATTTAAAGATCAAAGCAATTTTTGCTATTTCATTTGCAAGAATTCATCGTTCGAACTTAATTAATAATGGTATTTTACCACTTGTTATTAATCAAAAAGATTACGATTTCTTTAATGATCAAGATGAATATGAATTAATTAATTTATTAGATAGTGTTGAAAACAATAAAGATATTACTGTTATCAATAAAACAAATAATCAAACAATTACCGCAAAATTAAAATTATCACCAAGAGAAAAAACAATGATTCAATATGGTGGTCTATTAAATGCAATTAAAGAATTAGGAGGTGACTTTTAATGAAAGCAGTATTAATTCCAGGTGATGGAATCGGAAAAGAAATTTCACAAAGTGTTGTTGACATTACAAAAGCGATGAATTTAGATATTGAATGGGTAGAATATCAAGCTGGTGCAGAATATGCTGCTAAAACAAAAGAAGTCTTTGAACCAGGACTTGTAGATGCTATTAAAGAATATAAATGGGCATTAAAAGGTCCAACAGCAACACCTATTGGTACAGGATTTAGAAGTGTCAATGTTGCTTTAAGACAAAAATTTGCAACTTATGCCAATGTAAGACCAATTCGTTCTTTTAAAGGAATTGATTCTAAATATGAAAATATTGATTTAGTCATGATTCGTGAAAATACGGAAGATCTTTATAAAGGAATTGAATATATGGTGGGTGATGATGTTGCGCATGGTATTAAATTAATTACTAGAGAAGCCAGTGAAAAGATTTGTCGTTATGCTTTTGAATATGCAAAAGCAAATGGTAGAAAAAAAGTCACAGCCATTCATAAAGCGAATATTATGAAATTTACAGATGGATTATTCTTAGAATGTTTTAGAAATGTAGGTAAAGATTATCCAGAAATCGAAAAACAAGAAGTAATCATTGATAATATGTGTATGCAGCTTGTTTTAAGACCAGAAACATTTGATGTATTGGTTGCTCCTAATTTATATGGAGATATTGTTTCTGATTTATGTGCAGGTTTAGTAGGTGGATTAGGATTTGCTCCTAGTGGAAATATTGGAGATGAATACCGTATTTATGAAGCTGTTCATGGTAGTGCTCCTGATATTGCAGGAAAAGGAATTGCCAATCCAAGTGCATTGCTTTTAGCGTTTGCTTTAATGTTAGAAGCCTTAGGACAAAATGATCAAGCAAATAGGCTACGTGATGCACTTTCAAAAGTCGTAGAAGAGGGAAAAATTGTAACGCGTGATATTGGTGGACATGCTTCTACAAAGGAATTCACGCAAGCAATTATAGATAGGTTATAGTATGAAAAAAAATATTTTAGAAAATGCAGGACATGGTTCCTTAGGACATCGCATCTTTTGTATTTTAAGAGATAAGATTTTAAATGAAGAATATGAAAAAGGACAAAAATTAAATGAAGTTGTTCTTTCTAAAGAACTAAATATTTCTAGAACACCTATTAGAGAAGCTTTAAAACAATTAGAGTTAGAAGGATTAGTTAAAAGTATTCCTAATAAAGGAGTTTATGTATTAGGTTTTTCATCAAGAGATATTGATGATATGTTAGAAATTCGTGTTGTTTTAGAAAGTTTATCTGTACAACTTGCTATTGATCGTATTACTCAAGAAGAATTAGATAGAATTAAAGAAATCTATGATTTATTAGAATTCTATGCTGAAAAAAATGATCAAGAAAGATTTACAGAAGTAAACATTGATTTCCATGAAGCTATTTATAGAGCAACTCATTCACAATATTTTGAACAATTATTGTCAGATATTAACTATTATATTCATGTTACTTCCAGACATTCAATTAAACAACCAAATCGTTTAATTGAAGCAGCACAAGAACATAAAGAAATTTATGAAGCGATTGTAAAGAAAGATAAAGCACTAGCAAAAGCAAATGTTGAAAAACATATTAGAAAAACACAATCATTAGTAAGAAATTATTATGATGAAAAAGATGAAACACAAGAGTAATGATTCTTGTGTTTTTCTTTTTAGTAAAGTGCTATAATAAAAAACGAATTGGGGGAGAATTATGGAAAGAAAAGAGTTTTCAATTGCTCGTTTTTTAAGCTCTAAAAGTCGTTTTGATAATATTGTTTTATTAGAAGGATTTATTGTTGGTATTTTAGCGGGTATTGTGGGTGTTGTTTATAGATTGTTGCTTTCTTATGGAGAAAAGATGGCTTATTTTGTAGTGGATTATATCAAAAATAACATACTTCATTTATGTATTTGGATTATATGTGTTTTAATTATTGGTTTTATTATTTCTAAGCTTTTAAAATATGAATCTTATATTTCAGGAAGTGGAATTCCACAAGTAGAAGCAGAAATGATTGATCAAATTGATGAAAAATGGTATAAAGTTATTCTTGCTAAAATGGTAGCAGGGACACTTTCTATTGTAGGGGGGTTATCATTAGGTAGAGAAGGACCAAGTATTCAACTTGGAGCAATGGTTGGTAAAGGACTAGCTTCTGCATTTAAAAGAATGAAACTTGAGGAAAAATATCTTTTAACGTGTGGGGCAGCAGCAGGACTTTCAGCAGCCTTTAATGCACCACTTGCTGGGGTGTTATTTGCTTTGGAAGAAATCCATAAAAACTTTTCACCACTGGCACTTGTTACTGTTATGGTAGCATCTTTAACAGGTGATTTTATAAGTAAAAATATTTTTGGGATGACCCCTTCACTTTATTTTCCACTTGCAGATACTTTGCCTTTAGGACAATATGGTTTTCTTATTATTTTAGGGATTATTGTTGGTGTATTAGGTGTTATTTATAATAAAACAACTATGTTTACTTTAAAACTCTATGATAAAATTACATTCTTGAAAAACAATCAAAAAATCTATATTCCTTTATTGATTTCTGTTGTTTTTATGATCTTTTATCCAGATGTTTTATGTGGTGGACATCATATTATAGATATTCTTCATGAAGGAAACTTTGTCTTAAGTACCATTTTATTACTTTTATTAATGAAATTTATCTTTTCACTTATTTCCTTTGGCTCAGGCACACCAGGAGGTATCTTCTTTCCTTTGCTTGTTTTAGGAAGCTTAATAGGTTGTGCGTATGCTTTAATTGTGACAACTTATTGTGGTGTTCCACAAATGTATTTTAATAACTTTATAGTTGTAGCAATGGCGGGATTATTTGCGAGTATTGTTCGTGCTCCTATTACAGGCATTGTTTTAATTGCAGAAATGTGTGGAAGTTTATCACAATTTTTACCAATTGCTGTATGTAGTTTTGTTGGTTATGTTGTAGCTAATATGATGAAATGTGAACCTATTTATCATAGTTTACTTAATCGAATGATTAAAAATGGCAATCATGAAATTTCCTTAGAAGAAAAAGAAATTCTCCATTATTCTGTAGAACTTGGTTCATGTTGTTTAGATTTACCAATCAAAGAATTAGGATTACCTAAAGAATGTATTATTATTTCTATTAATCGAGGAATTGAAGAAATTGTACCACGAGGAGATACAATTCTACATTTAGGTGATCATTTAACAATCTTAGTGAATAAAGAAAATAGAGAAGTGACAAAAGATATCTTACATAAATTTTTTACATTGGAAATATAGGTAATAATATGTTTAGAGAAATGAGAAGAAAAAAACAAAAATTAACTGAAAAGCAATGTATTGATATTTTAAAAAGAGCAAAAACAGCAACACTTGCTTTACATGGTGATGATGGGTATCCATATTCAGTTCCTGTTAATTATGTTTACTTAGATGGAAAGATTTATTTTCATGGAGCAAAATCAGGACATAAAATAGACGCTATTAAAAATAATTCTAAAGTATCAATAAGTATTATTGATCAAGAAGATGTTATTGAAGAAGAATTAACAACTTATTTTAGAAGTATTATTCTTTTTGGAAAAGCAAAAATCTTACAAGATGATGATGAAATCTATCAAGCGGTAAATGCTTTAGGATTAAAATATTGTAATGATGAAGTTGCAGTTGAAAAAGAAATTCAAAGAGAATGGAAAGATCTTTGTTGTGTAGAAATTATAATTGAACATTTAACAGGTAAACAAGCGATTGAACTTGTAAAATAAAAAATAAGGAAAAAATCCTTATTTTTTTAATGTCTGAATTGTATCAATTAGTTCAACATCTAAAGAAGATAGATAATTGAAAGCTTGTTGATAAATATCATCTTTTAATAAAGCATCAGGACTATGTGCATCAAAGCCAATGATTGCTTTATTTTTATAGTGACTTGCAATTTTCCAAAAAGCATTATTTGGATAATGTCTATGTGTCATAAATCCTAATAGATTAAATTCTAGAGGCATATCTTTTTCTTTAGCATAAGCGCATAAACGTGACATTTCTTCTTGATAAAGTTTTGAATCTTTATCATAGTAAACAAGATCAGGATGAGCTATATAACTATAAAGACCTGTATCGATTGCTTTAATACAATGATCTACATAAGCTTTTAAATAGTATTCATTGACAGGACTTCCAAAGTATTGATGAAGTTCATCTGTTTCATAGTAATGATTTCCTAAAATAATGTAATCAATTTGTTTATCTTTTAACATCTTTTCAAGCCAAGGCATATATCTTTCAAAATATTCACATTCTAATCCAATTAAAATAGAAATTTGATCTTTATATTTTTCTTTAAGATAACGAATGCTTTCAATATAATCATCTAATTGACTTTCAGGCATACGCATTGTTGCTTTAAAAGAAGAATCATAATGCCAAGGTGTATGATCAGAAAATCCTAATTCTTTGATGCCAGCTTTAATAGCTGCTTTTACATATTCTTCATCTTTTCCACTAGCGTGATAGCATCTCGCGGTATGGGTATGATAATTATTTTTATTCATGGTTTCACCTCGAAAATATTATAATACAAAAAAAGGAATATACAAATGTATATTCCAAGCAATTATTATAATCCAAGTTTTGCTTTCATAGCAGCTAATTCATCTTCAACAGAAGCGTCACTACCGTTTGATGTATACTTATCAGCAAGAGTAGAAGCAGCACTTGTATGAGTGTTTAATTCTGCTTCAGCAGTTGCAGCATCTAACATTTTTTCAGCTTTCTTTTCATAGCGTTCAAATGATTCCATAGAAGATTTTGCTTTATCTCCACCAGAAACAATTTTATTAATATGTTCTTGAGCTTTAGCAGAAGCAACTGTTGCTTTAATAGCATCTCTTCTAGCTTCTAATGTTTCGATATCGTTTACTAATTTATCATGCATTTGACGCATTTTATCAGCATTGGCATGAGTAAGTTCTTGTGTTTTTTTGTATGAAACAAGATTGCTTTCATATTGTTGTTTTTTAGCAATCAATGTTCTTGCATCATCTTCATTACCCGCTTTTAAAGCATTTTGAGCAGCTGTTGTGTATTTAGCAATTTCATCTTCACATTCTTGAACTTGACGATCTGCACTTTTTGCATCAGCAATAATGTTGGCTGTTTCTTTTTTTACTTCAGCTAAATCTTCTCTTAAATCTCTTAATGTTTGATCAATCATTTTTGCTGGATCTTCGCATTTGTCTAATAAAGCATTAATGTTACTTTTCATAATGTCTGTAAATCTTGTTAAAATTCCCATAGTTAATCTTTCCCTTCTTCATTTAAGTATTTGTCTCTTAATTCATCTGATTTATCAAGAGGTGTTTTTAATATTTCAACTGTTTCTTTAGCTTTTTCTTTATCTCGTTTAAATTTCATACGCAAGATATAAATAATTCCACCAATTACAATGATAATGCCAACAATAATACAAATGATTTTAATAATATCATTAGAAGTTGTTGATTTTTCCATAATCGTATTTGCTGTTGAATTAAATGTCTTTGTAAATACCTCTACTGTAGAAAGTGAATCATCTGTCCAATAACGATCTATGTAGTTCCAAAAAATATTAACAGCTTCACTATCCATTACCGAAGTTACCTGTTTCCCATTAACATAAGCCATATAACCTATTTCATTAGGATCTTGATCTTCATAGTAAACAAATAAGAAAGTATCTTCGTTATCAATGTTTTGTTCATACCAGTTTTGTGCATAATTATCTTTTTGACTATCACTTGTAAGTGTTTCATCATAGCTCTTTAAATAAATATAAGGTTGAATTCCTGTTTTGTTATAGAAATTCTTAAGATTTTTAGAAAGTTTTGATGTGTTTTCTACATAACCTAGTTCATCTTTAATGCAGTTATTATCGTAAGGAATAGGATTTTCTATCTTTTCACGATTGATTGTTGATGTAACGTCACTATCATCACTAGCAATCATAAAAAAGCTAAAAATAACAACTGCGAAAACAATTAAACAAGCGATCAAAGTTCCTAAACCACTTGAAGAACTAGTATAAACATTTCTTCTATATCCATAATAGCCTCTTCGAGGAGGTGGTGGAGTATGATGATAATGATGCATAGAGGGACCTCTGTTAAAAGATGAGCTTCCTGTAGGACGACTTGATCTGCCAACATGGTGTCCGCCTCCAACACGACTACTTGAATGCCCACCAGAAGAGCGATGTCCTCCACCGCTAGTTCCAGGTCTTGGCATATTTTCACCTCTTTTCTTAATATTTTATTATAGTAATTATACCTTAATTTTCTATGAAAAAATAGAGATAAGATAAAAATAAAAAAATGAATAAAAGAGATTGACAGTATAGTTAGTCTATGCTAACATATAGTTGTGGTTAGCGAAGGATAACTTACAGAAGGAGTAAAGAGCTATGAAAAATAAATTCAAACGCAGCTTGATTGCTCTGGCTTTACAAATGAGTGTCATCGTTGCTGCAATATTATTCGTTTAATTGTCTTATGATTTATTTAACTTAAATTAGCCAAATTCCTTTTTCCTATCATAAGATTATTAAGTGAAGCAAAAGTTTGGTAAGATTACTTACCTTTTTTGTTTATATAATAAAAAATAGCTCGCTGAGCTATTTTTTCATATGTTCTTTAATTTTATTCATTGTTTCATCAGAAATAACATGTTCGATACGACATGCATCATTAACAGCAGTGTCATGAGATACACCGATACTTTCAAAAAATGAAGAAAGTGTATCATGACGATCATAAATTGTTGTAGCAACTTTTAAACCTTTATCAGTTAATTCAATATATCCTTTACTATCAACAATAATATATTCATCTTTCTTTAATAAACCAATAGCACGAGAGACACTCGGTTTAGAATAATTAAGCTCATGAGCAATATCTATGGAACGAACATCCTTATTTCTTTTAGATAAAACAAGAATTGTTTCTAAATACATTTCTCCTGATTCTTGTAAGTTCATGTGCATCACCTCTTTGCATATTATACCATATTTTTAACAAGATAAGCAATGAAATCACTTTGCTAAATCAAGAAAGAGGGTTGACATTGATAACGAAATGCAGTATATTCTATTTGAAGTTAGAGAAGTCTAACTATATTTTATGTCTTATAGTTAGCGAATACTAATCAAATTAGCATAACCTAATGTGGTTAGCGAGGACAAATTCTTGAGGAGGTAAGTAAGATGCCGTTAACAATGTTAAACATAGGAGAAACCGGTGAAATCAAAAGAATTGGTGGTAACGAAGAAACAAGAAGATTTTTAAATAATCTTGGTTTTGTTGTTGGTGCTGAAGTTGTTGTTGTTTCGGCAATCGGGGGAAATGTGATTGTTAATATCAAGGATTCTCGCGTTGCTATTAATGAAGATATGGCAAAACGTATCATGGTGTAGAAAAGGGGGAAGTGTTGTGAAACTTAATGAAGTAGAAGTTGGTAGCACTGTCACTGTTAAGAAAATTGAAGGTGATGGAGCTTACAAAAGACGTATTATGGATATGGGTATCACTAAAGGGGTAGAATTATACATTAGAAAAGTTGCTCCTCTTGGAGATCCTGTTGAAATTACTGTAAGAGGTTATGAATTATCAGTTAGAAAAAACGATGCACAATGTGTTGAAGTTGAATAACGGAGGGGAAAGTTAAAAATGAATATTAAATTTGCGCTTGCAGGTAACCCTAACTGTGGTAAAACAACAATGTTTAACGCATTAACAGGTGCTAATCAATATGTTGGTAACTGGCCAGGTGTTACTGTAGAAAAGAAAGAAGGAAAAGTAAAAGGAAACAAAGAAGATAATATTACTGTTGTTGACTTACCAGGTATTTACTCTTTATCTCCTTATACATTAGAAGAAGTTGTCAGCCGTGATTTTCTTTTAAATGAAGATCCAGATGTCATTATTGACTTAGTTGACGCTACTAATATTGAAAGAAACTTATATTTAACAACTCAATTGATTGAAACTGGGGTTCCAGTAGTTATTGCTTTAAATATGGCAGACTTAATTGAAAAAAGAGGTTTAAAAATTGACACTAAACGTTTATCAATGGTATTAGGATGTCCTATTATTGAAACTTCAGCTTTAAAAGGAACAGGTTTAAAAGAATTAATTGCTGAAGCTGTTAAAGTTGCTAAACAAGGTGAACATCAATTACCTCAATCTATCTTTAGTGAAAAGATTGAAAAAGCAATTGATACTGTTGTTCCAGCATTATCTGAAACAATTACAGCTAATAAGAAAAGATGGTATGCTGTTAAAGTTTTAGAAAATGATGAAAAAGTAATGAATCATATTGTATTAAGTAGTCAAAATAAAACAACAATTGATTCTTTAAGAAAAGAATTAGAAACTGAATTAGATGATGATATGGAAAGTATTATTACTGATGGACGTTATACTTATATTCAAAAATTAATTTCAACAACTGTTGAAAAACCAAAAGAAAAATTAACAATGTCAGATAAAATTGATAAAATTGTTACTAACAGATTCTTAGGAATTCCAATTTTCTTAGCTGTTATGTTTGTTGTTTACTATATTTCAGTAACAACTATCGGTACATTTGTTACTGATTGGACAAATGATGTCTTCGTTGTTGCAATTCAAGATGCTGTATCTGGATTCTTAGGTTCAGTTGGCGCAAGTAGTTTATTAACTGCGGTTATCGTTGATGGTATTATTGGTGGTGTTGGAGCTGTTATTGGATTCGCACCTCAAATGGCAATTCTATTCTTATTCTTATCAATCTTAGAAGATTGTGGATACATGGTACGTATTGCTTTCGTTATGGATAGAGTATTTAGATATTTCGGTTTATCAGGAAAAAGCTTTATTCCATTATTAATTGGTTCTGGTTGTGGTATTCCTGCTATTATGGCATCGAAAACAATCGAACAAGATAATGATCGTCGTTTAACTATTATGACTGCGACATTTATTCCTTGTGGAGCTAAGTTACCTGTTATTGCTTTATTAGGTGGTGTTATGGCTGGTAAAGTTGCTGGTTGGCAAGCTGCTGGATTTATTGCTCCTGCAATGTACTTCGTAGGAATTGTTGCAGTATTAGTTGCTGCGATTATGTTAAAGAAAACAAAACCTTTCTCAGGTAAACCTGCACCATTCGTTATGGAATTACCTGAATATCATATTCCTAGTGCAAAAACTGTATTATTACATGTGTGGGAAAGATTAAAAGGATTCTTAATTAAAGCTGGTACTATTTTAGTTGTTGCTTGTATCGTTATTTGGTTCTTATCTACATTTGGATTTGAAGGTGGATCATTCGGTATGGTTGAAGATACTGCTAACAGTTTAATTGCTGCTATTGGTGATTTCATCGCTCCAATCTTTGCACCTCTTGGATTTGGTAACTGGCAATCTGTTGCTTCTTCATTAACTGGATTCTCAGCTAAAGAAGCAATCGTTTCAACAATGGGTGTATTAGCTAATGTTGCTGGAGATCCTGAAGATGCTGTAAACGTTGCTGCTGGTGTAGCTAAATGGTTCCCAACAGGAATGGCTGCTTTATCATTCTTAATCTTTAACTTATTAGATTCACCATGTTTAGCTGCTATTTCAACTATGGCAAGTGAATTAAATGATAGAAAATGGTTCTGGTTTGCAATTGTATTCCAAAACGTATATGCTTATTGTATCTCATTAATGGTTTATCAAATTGGTTCATTAGTATTATATGGAACATTTGGATTCTGGACTGTTGTAGCGTTCATTGTTCTAGCCTTCATGTTATTCATGTTGTTTAGACCTGATCCTTATAAAGATCAAAAAACTTATTCATTAAGATCAGTTGAAGCATAATAAAATCCGGAGTTATTCCGGATTTTAATAAATTAAAGGAGGTATTATTATGGCTAATGTGATTATTGTTTTATTAATTGTTGCCTATTGTGCATGGGTCATCTATACACATTTCTTTAGAAAGAAAGATGGACATAAGTGTAGTGGTATTTGTGCAGGGTGTAGTCAATGTTCATCTCCTTTAGATGATTATTATAGAGATCAAAAGAAAATGAAAGAGAGACATAATCATGGGTAATGTAAGTGGTTCGACTTTCTATATGTTTTTAGGAGTACTTGTTATTTATTTAATAGGTGTTTCTATTTACACACTTGTTCAAAAAATTAAGAAGAAAAGAAAATAACAGGAGGTAATTATGGCTAATGTTATTATCGTTCTTATATTAGTTGTGGTTGTTGGTATTGCTTTAAAATCAACAAGAAAGCATATGAAAGGTGAAAGTTCTTGTTGTGGTGGCGGTGGAGAAATCTATCAAGCTGTTGAAGATAAAAAATTAGACAATCCAATTATTAAAGAAAAAGTATTTAAAATTAAAGGTATGACTTGTCAACATTGTGTGGCTAATGTAACACGTGCAATTAATGCTATTGAAGGCGTAAGTTCACAAGTGAACTTAAAAAAAGAAGAAGCACATGTTGTCTATGATCGAGATGTTGATGATCAAGTTATTATAGCTGCTGTCAAACAAGCAGGATATGATGTTATTTAGGGAAGAAGAAATTCTTCTCTTTTTTTATAAAATGATTGATATTCATGTCTATACATGGTACATTTGATATGTATAGACAAGATATAATTGTTGCGATTAAAAGTTAAAGAAATACACATCTCATACACCAAGCACTCCAAATTCTTTAATAATGTCTATATATAATGAAGTATCTAAAAAGAGGATTTCAAAAATCCTCTTTTTTTACCAATATTTGGTATTGCTTTTTGCTTGAATATTATATTTAGGTGTATGTGGATATTTTTCAATAGATTTGTTGTTTTTGATAGACCAAGCTTTTGCTGGAAGCGTTAAAAGCTGTGGACATTTTAATTCACCATCTAGTGGTTTAATGAGGGAAATGATATCATGATAATATTTATTACCATTTGTAAGAACATAAGCTCTTTGATTTAAGAAATCTTCCTCATTAAATTGTTCTTGATTGATACTATGTTCATAGATTTCTTTACGATCTAATTCATATAGAAATTCAGACATTAAATCATGAAAATCAAAAATATATTGATCTTTATGATTTACTAAAAAATTAATAATTGGTTCAAAAACTTCATCTGTATTTTCGTTATTCCAATCTCCTTTTTTTAATATTCCCCAAAAAGAATTTTTAAACATTTTCATCACCATATCCATTCTATAGGATAATGAACAAGATATCAAGGAGTCCCTTTTCTAAACCAATAAACAATCCCTGTTTCATCAATATTTCCAGAGATAGGATTAATAGCGATAGCATTTAATTTAGATGTTAATTTATACCAACTTTCTTTTTTGATTTCTTTATTTAAAAAATCAATTGCTAATTCTTTAGCAAGCACTTTTTCCTGACTGTTTTCTATTTTTCGATTATCATCATAGCCTACCCAACCATTAATGAGGATATTAGGATTATAAGCAACAATCAAATTATCATAATCAGTACTCCCTGTTTTACATGCTACTGTGTATTTTGTTTGATAATTTTCCATTGTTGCATTTAAATAAGTTGAAAATTGTTTATTAAAGGTTCCTGTTAATAATTGATTGAGGATTAAACAGCTTTCTTTGTTCAAATTTTGAATTCTTTGATTTTTATGTTGATAAATAGTTTTTCCTTGATGATCAACGATTTTTTCAATGGTATAAAGATGTTGATATTTACCACCAGAAGCAATATTACAGTAGATATTTGAAAGATTATAAATGTTTGTATTAACTGTTCCAAGTGCTAAAGAGGCGTTGTTTTTAGCGTTGATTCCATAGGATTTGAGAAAATCTCTAAGATTTTCTGTGCCTAAAAATAAATGTGTTTTTACAGCAAAAATATTATCGCTGACAGCAATAGCTTGAGCAAGTGTGATTTCTTGATAAGCATATTTTTGATGAAAATTAGCAGGAGAGTAAGTTGTATTGTTACTTAATTTAAAGGTCGTTGGTTCGCATAGAAAACGTGTAGAGGGATTAAATCCGTTTTCTAAGGCTAAATAATAGAGAAAAGGTTTCATTGTACTTCCTATTTGTCTAGAAGCGTGTATTGCACGATTATATTGAGAATTAGCGTAATCTTTACCACCAATCAAGGCTTGTAATTGATTGGTTTTAGGATTTGCGACCGTAAAAGCGCATTGTAGATCACCTTGTATTTTCTTTTCTTTAATAAGATCATTTAAAGTATTTTGATATTCACTGTTAAAAGAAGTATAAATATTTAATCCTTTATTTAAATATTGATTATTATAAAAACCTAATTCCTCTAGTTCTTCTAAAACAGTATCCTTATAATAATAAGTAGACATATTTTCATTAAGTGAATGTTCACTTGCTAAATTAAGAGTTTGCTTTTGAGTGGCCTCTAAAATACTTTGAGTAATCATTTGATTATCATACATAGCTTTTAAAACAAGATTTTGTCTTTGTTTAGCTCTTTCTTTGTTTAAAATTGGTGAATAATATTGGGGACCATTGACAACTCCTGCTAACATGCTTGCTTCATTTAAAGTCAATTCTTTTGCTTTTTTACCATAGAAATACTGGGAAGCATTTTCAATGCCATAAATTCCATGTCCAAAATAGACATTATTGATATAACCTTCTAAAATTTCCTTTTTTGATAAATGTGTTTCTAATTGTAAAGTAAAAAAAGCTTCTTTTACTTTACGAGACCAAGTCTTTTCATTTGTTAAATAAAGAAGACGAGCGTATTGTTGGGTTATTGTGCTAGCACCTTGAGAAGTTTTCCTTTTTAGGACATTTGTTTTTATTGCCCGGGAAATTCCGACATAATCAAACCCATGATGACTATAAAAACGTTTATCTTCAATAGCAACAATTGCTTTTAAAAAATAAGGACTAACATCATCAATTGAAACATATTGCCCACTATAATTATTGACACTTTGATAAAAAATCTTATTTTGATCATCATAAAGCTTTATGTAACGATCTTTATTAAGTTCAGGTTTTCCTACACAAAAGGCAATAATATACATCAATAAAAGAAATGTGAAGAAAAATATAAAACAATATAGAATTCTTTTTATAAACTGTCTCATTTTATCACCGATTTTATTCTTGCCATTTTATGTTATAATATGCACGGTGATAGAATGAAAAAGAATATTAAAGTAAATTATAAGAGTATATTTAAATATGATGATCATCATGAAACAGTTCAATTTAAAAGTGATGGAATCTATGAAAAAGGATTTGATAAAGAAAAATTTACTTTCTATAACAATGATCAAAAGATAGAAATTATTTTAAAAGGTAAAGAAATGACATTAGCTAATGGACCTTCTTTATTAAATCTTTCTTATCATAGAAAGATAGGAAATCATTATCATACAGATTATGGGATGATAGAACTCTTTACAGAACTTATTACAATGGAACATGATCGTTATTTAAAAGTGAAGTATATTTTAAGTGATGGGCATCAACAATTAAGTGAAGTTTACGTGATGATGAAATATGATTTTTATGGAGAAGAAAATGAAGCAATCTAAGAAGTTATTAACGAATAAAATATTATTTTCAGGTTTATTGATTTTAATTCAATTAATTATTGTTTTTGTAGCTTTTTTGACAATTCATAGATCATCTAGATTTTTTGTCTATTTGTTCAAGCTTATTAGTGTTCTTGCTGCTTTATATATTATAAATAAGGATGATGCAAGTGCTTATAAGATTACCTGGCTTGTTTTAATAGCTGCTGTACCTTTTGTAGGTGGTGTTCTTTATGTATTTTTAGGAGATAAAAAACCAAGTCAAAGGTTACAACTTGCTTTTTTAAAACAAATAAAGAATCAACGTATTATTGAAAATGATATTATCGAAGAAGTAGCTGATCCTTATATTAAAGGACAAATGAATTATTTAAATCAACAAAGATATCCTACTTATTATGGACAAGATCTTAAATATTTTTCATTAGGTGATGCTGCTTTTGAACCTTTATTGGAATCCTTAAGAAATGCGAAAAAATTCATTTTTATGCAATTTTTTATTGTTGATGAAGGAAAAATGTTGAAAAGTGTTTTAGATATTCTTAAAGAGAAAGTTAAAGAAGGTGTAGAAGTGAGATTTATGTATGATGATGTAGGATCACTTACGATGTTGCCTCGTCATTATGATCGTCAACTTGAAAAAATGGGCATAAAGAGTGTAGCATTTAATCCTTTTATACCTATTTTATCTTTAGCGATGAATAACCGTGATCATAAAAAGATCGTGGTGATTGATGGTGAAATAGGCTTTAGTGGTGGATTTAATTTAGCAGATGAATATATTAATCAAAGAGTTAAATATGGGCATTGGAAGGATTCTGGGTTAATGATTCATGGTCCTGCTGTTAATTCGCTTACGAAGATGTTTTTAGAATCATGGAATGTAGCAAGAAATACAGAAGAAGATTATGAAAAGTATTATGTGCGCTCTCATCAAAAAATTGAGGTAGATGGCTATGTAACTCCTTATGGAGATTCTCCTTTAGATGATGAAAATGTAGGTGAAAATGTTTATTTAAACATGATCAATCAAGCGTATGATTATTTATATATTACAACACCCTATTTGATCTTAGATGATAACTTACAAACAGCATTGATCAATGCTGCTAAAAGAGGAGTCGACGTACGCATCATTACACCAGGAATACCAGATAAAAAAATTGTTTTTAGAGTTACACGTTCATATTATCAAACATTGATCAAACATGGTATTCGTATTTATGAATATACTCCTGGATTTATTCACGCTAAAAACTTTTTAGTGGATGATAAATGTGCAACAGTAGGGACAATCAATTTAGATTATCGTAGTTTATATCTTCATTTTGAAAATGGAATTTATTTATATAACAATAAAATATTAAAAGATATTAAGGAAGATTTTTTAGCGACAGTAGAAAAGTCTCATGAAATTACCTTGGATGAAGTTGTAACTGGTAAATTTATGGGTTGGTTTGAAGCAATTTTACGTGTAATTGCTCCATTACTTTAGGTAAAAAACATTGACTTTATGCACTCTTAATGGTAACGTATAAACGATTAAATATCTTTTTTAAGGAGGTAAAAAATGGCTGTAAATAAAATTGAAATTGCGTTGAAAGAAGCACTAAAAAAAGCAATGGTTAAATGCAATTTTGTAGAAGATTATGAAATAAATCAAATCACAATAGAAATACCAAAAGAAAAAAGTCATGGTGATTATTCAACAAATATCGCTATGCAACTTACAAGATTACTTAGAAAGAATCCAAGAATGATTGCAGAACAATTAATCGAAGCAATTGATAAAGAGGAAGCAAATATCGATTCTATTGAAATTGCTGGTCCAGGATTCATCAATATGTTTATGAAAAAAGATGCTTTAACTTCTATTATTAAAGAAGTATTAGCAGAAAAAGATGATTATGGAAAAAGTGATGCAGGAAAAGGAATTAAATATAATGTTGAATTCGTTTCTGCCAATCCAACAGGAGATTTACATTTAGGACATGCTAAAGGGGCAGCAGTAGGAGATAGTATTTGTCGTATTATGTCAGCTGCAGGATATGATGTTACAAGAGAATATTATATTAATGATGCAGGAAATCAAATTTATAATTTAGCTTTATCTTTATATGCAAGATATAGAGAAGCTTTTGGTTTAGATTTTGAATTACCTGAAGATGGATATCATGGTCAAGATATTAAAGATATCGCTGTTAAAATCAAAGAAGAAGTTGGCGATAAATATTTAAATGCAGATCATGATGAAATGATTGCTTTCTTTAGAAAAGAAGGAACTAAATTTGAATTACAAAAAATTAAAGATATTTTAGCGGAATTTAGAGTTCATCATGATGTTTGGTTCTCTGAAACTTCTTTATATGAAGAAAATAAAGTAGTTCCTACAATTGAAAAATTAAAAGAAAAAGGATTTACTTATGAACAAGATGGGGCTTTATGGTTTAAATCAACTGAATTTGGAGATGATAAAGACCGTGTCTTAATTAAATCTGATGGAAGTTATACTTATTTAACTCCTGATATTGCTTATCATTTAAATAAATTAGATAGAGGTTATGAATATTTAGTAGATTTATTAGGAGCAGATCATCATGGTTATATCAATCGTATGAAAGCTGCAATTCAAGCTTTAGGTTATAATAGTGATCAATTAAATATTGATATTCTACAAATGGTAAGAATGATGGAAAATGGTGAAGTTGTTAAAATGTCTAAACGTACAGGAAATGCAATCACTATTAAAGATTTAATTGATGATATTGGTGTTGATGCAACTCGTTATTTCTTTGCCGCTAAAGCAGCCAATACACCCTATGATTTTGATTTAACATTAGCTAAATCTAAATCAAATGACAATCCTGTTTATTATGCACAATATGCTCATGCAAGAATGTGTTCGATTTTAAGACAAGCTAAAGAAAATGATATTACAATTGCAGATCATTTTGAATTACTTGTAAATGATAAAGAAATGGCTTTATTAAAACATATTAATGAATTTAGAAATGAAATTGCGGATAGTGCAAAATCAAGAAGTCCACATAAAATCGCAAATTATATTCAAAGACTTGCACAATTATTCCATAGTTTCTATAATGATTGTTATGTAATAGATAAAGAAAATATTGAATTATCAATGCAACGTTTAGCTTTAGTAGAAGCAACACGTATTACATTAAAAAATGCATTAAACTTAATTGGTGTTGAAGCACCTGAAAAAATGTAAGGAGAGATAAAGATGGATAAAAATAGATCAATGGTTGATGTCGCTTATGAATTAATGTCTAAAAAGAAAAAAGCAGTTAATTTCTATAAATTATGGCAAGAAGTAAGTGAAGTAAAAGGTTTTGATGAAGAAGAAAAAGATGAAAAAGAATCTTTATTCTATACAAACATTACTTTAGATGGACGTTTCATTACAATTGGTGAAAACAACTGGGATTTACGTTCTCGTCATAAATTTGATGAAGTACACATCGATATGAATGACATCTATACTGATGAAGATGAAGAATCTGAAGAAGTAGAAGACGATGTAGATAGTACAATCGAAGATGATTATAATAACTAAGAGGCAAGGCCTCTTTTTTAATAAAATCCTTGCTTTCAAATAAAAGTAGATATTCTTATTAATGAAAGGATTATTTTATGAATAAACGACAAACAAAGATTTTAGAATTACTCACACAAAATAAAAAAATAGAAGTTACAAAACTTTCTGAATTACTAGGAGTCTCACAAGTTACAATTCGTAAAGATTTAGATGCTCTTTCAGAAAGTGGTATGTTAATTAGAGAACATGGATATGCTACTCTTAATAAAAGTGATGATATGAATATTCGTCTTGCTTATCATTATGAACAAAAACAACAAGTAGCTAAAAAAGCAGTAGAATCGATTCAACATGGTGAAACAATTATGATTGAATCAGGTTCATGTTGTGCTCTAGTAGCTTTAGAAATTGCAAAGACAAAAAAAGATGTCACACTGATTACCAATTCTGCATTTATTGCAGATTATATTCGTAAACATACATCTATTAAAATTATTTTATTAGGTGGAGAATATCAACATGAATCTCAAGTGATGGTAGGACCAATGATGAGAAAATGTGCAGAAGCATTTTTTGTGGATAAACTCTTTATTGGAACAGATGGTTTTAGTATTGATACAGGATTTACAGGAAATGATTATATGCGTTGTGAAGCTGTTAAAGATATGGCAAGACAAGCAAGTCATGTTATTATTGTTACTGAATCAAATAAGTTTCATCAAAAAGGAGTTTCTAATTTAATTGATTTACATCAAGTATCATGTATTTATACAGATCAAGGAATTCCTCAAGAAGTTGAAGAATATTTTAAAGAAAAACATATACAAGTTGAAAAAGTTTGATCCTAAGGTTTCCTTAGGATTTTTGTAGCAAAAATGTAAAGGAAGGTTGCTGGTGATAAGAAGTAAGAATGTTATAATTTTTCTAGGAGGTGACAATAATGCTTAATGAAAAGATAGTGTATTATAGAAAGAAAAACATGCTTACGCAAGAAGAACTAGCATATCAATTAAATGTTTCAAGACAAACAGTTACAAAATGGGAAACGGGAACTATTTATCCTAATATTGAGTATTTAATAAAACTTTCAAATCTTTTTGGTGTTTCAATAGATTATTTAGTTAAAGAAGATGATTGTTTAACATTAGAAACTCATAAAATTGAAATAAGTGAACTTGCATGCTTTCTTGTAAAAGCCAAAAAGGCAACGTATGCAAATAAAACAAATAAAGTCAATTCTTCAAGAAAAGAGTCTCATGATTATTCATATCAAGAGAATAATTATACTTATTTAGATTCTTTCTTTGGTGCGGAAAATTTTAGTGGACAAGAAATTGTTTATAAAGATGAAAAACCATGTTGGTCTATGAATTACTATGGAAGGGTTATAGAGGAAAACTTTAATGGTGATTTTTTAAAAGAAGCTTTATTACAAGTTGATGAAGAATTGCCTTTTAGAGGTCCTTTATTTTATCAAAAAGGGGAGTATCTTTACTTGTTGCGTATTCAAGGAAAAATTGATTTTTTTCAGGGTGTTGAAGAAATATATTATCAAACATATAAAGTTTATGAAGGATTTATACAAGGCGGAATTGTGAAATAAATAATGACAAATATTTTAAATAAATTTTAATATACTCTTAATGAAGAATGATTATTTCTAAAACAGGAGAGAGTATATGAAAAATTTAGAAAGAAAAGATATTTTAAATGTGAAAAAGCATACTAAAAATAAAAGTGTTTTTAATAATTCACAGCTTGTATTAAATATTTTATATGATACAAGTATTAAGTATAAAAATAATAAAAGCTATCCTCGTTGATAGCTTTTTAAATACTTAAAAAACACAATCAATGCCTTTATCTAAAAAGATTTGTTGGTAATCTTTTAAATCTTCTTCATGATAAGCTTGGTAAGTTTTTAAAGAATATTCTTTATTCAATAAATCATATTTTTTTTCACCAAATTGATGAAAAGGAAGAAGTTGTACTTTTTGAATATTTGATGCTTTTAATAAATCACTGATTCCTTGAGCGTCTTCTAAAGAATCATTAAAATCAGGAATAACAGGAATGCGTGGTAAAACATTAAGTTGATGTTGAATAGCCCATTGAAGATTTTCAACAATTAAATCATTATAAACACCTGTTCCTTCAAAATGTTGAAGTCGATCATAATGTTTTACATCAAAGAGTAAAAGATCAAATAAAGGGGCTAGTTTTTGAAATGTTTCTTGTTGAATATATCCCGTTGTTTCAATGGCGACATGGAGATTTTTTTCTTTAAGAGATAAAACAAGCTTTTCTAGAAATTCAGGTTGTGCCATACCTTCACCCCCAGAGATAGTTACACCACCATTAGATTCTTCATAAAAATCAATATCTTGCATGCAGACATCCACAATTTCTCGAATTTCTTTAAAATCTCCTTCATGACTTAATGCTTTAGTTGGACAATGATTGACACATTGTAGACAGCCAATACATTTATCATGATTAAAGATCATATGGTTTTCTTTTTCGGTAATTGCTTGTTTTGGGCAGTTAAGTAAACATTTCTTACAATGAGCACATTTTTCAAAATCGTAAAGTATTTGTAGTTTATGTAATTGGGATTCAGGATTTGAACACCATTTACATTTTAAAGGACAGCCTTTAAAGAAAACAGTCGTACGAATACCTGGACCATCATGAATACTAAATTTTTGTATATTAAATATTAATCCTTTTTCCATAGCTTTTCTCCTCGCTAATATCCTAACATATCTTTTTATAAGTTTCAAATGAAACTAAAATTGTTTATTTATGAAAATAATATTGACTTATTTTTTGCTTATTATATAATTTAATTGCAAAAGAAAGAATAAAAACTTACGAATGAAAGTTGAGGAAAGAAAAATGAAGAATAGTGAACACTTTGGTGAACTTACATCAAGAATGAATCATTTTAGAGAAGAAGTCTTAGATAAAAAACCATATATCTGTGCAAAAAGAGCACTCCTTGCGACAGAGGCATATAAAGAACATTTAAATGAACCGCCAATTATGAAAAGAGCGTATATGTTAAAAAACATCTTAGAAAAGATGCCTATTTATATTGAAGAAGATACTTTGATTGTAGGAAATCAAGCTTCATCAAATAGAGATGCACCCATCTTTCCAGAATATACAATGGAATTTGTGATGAATGAACTTGATCTATTTGAAAAAAGAGATGGAGATATTTTCTATATTACTGAAGAAACAAAAGATGAATTAAGATCTATTGCACCATTTTGGGAAAATAATAATTTAAGAAGTAAAGGAGGCGCTTTGCTTCCAGATGAAGTGAGTGTTTATATGGAAACAGGTTTCTTTGGAATGGAAGGGAAACTTAATTCTGGAGATGCGCATCTAGCGGTAGATTATCAACAAGTTTTACAAAAAGGTTTAAAAGGATATGAAGAAAGAGTTAAAGATTTAAAAGAAAAACTTGATTTATGTATGCCTGAAAATATTGATAAGTATCAATTTTATAAAGCTGTTTTAATTGTCATTGATGCAGTTAAAACATTTGCAAGACGTTACAGTGATCTTGCTTTAGAACTTGCAGAAAGTGCTGATGGGAAACGAAAAGAAGAATTAGAAGAAATTGCACGTATTTGTAAGAAAGTTCCTTATGAAAAAGCAGAAACTTTCTATGAAGCGATTCAATCAACATGGTTTATTCAATTAATTCTACAAATTGAATCGAATGGGCATTCTTTATCTTATGGACGTTTTGATCAATACATTTATCCTTACTATAAACATGATAAAGATCTTCATAATATAACAGAAGAACAAGCTATTGAATTATTAGATAACTTATGGATCAAAACTCTAACAATCAATAAGGTGCGTTCACAAGCCCATACTTTTTCAAGTGCCGGAAGCCCAATGTATCAAAATGTAACCATCGGTGGACAAACACCTGATAAAAAAGATGCAACGAATGAACTTTCATATTTAGTATTAAAATCAGTTGCCCAAACACGTTTACCACAACCAAACTTAACAGTGCGATATCATAAAAATATGCCAAAAGCTTTTTTGGATGAAGCTATTGAAGTCATGAAACTTGGTACAGGAATGCCTGCATTCAATAATGACGAAATCATTATTCCATCATTTATTGAAAAGGGTGTCAAAGAAGAAGATGCATATAACTATTCAGCGATTGGTTGTGTTGAAACAGCAGTTCCTGGTAAATGGGGTTATCGTTGTACAGGGATGTCTTATATGAACTTCCCACGTATTTTATTAATGGCAATGAATGATGGGGTAGATATGACTTCTGGAAAACGATTCTTTGAAGGTAGTGGTTACTTTAAAGATATGACATCTTATGATGAACTCTTTAAAGCGATTGAAAAAGGAATGCGTCATTTGACACGTATGTCAGTGATTGTTGAAAATGCGATTGATTTAGCACTTGAAAGAGATGTACCAGATGTTTTATGTTCTGCCTTAACAGAAGATTGCATTGGTCGTGGAAAAACGATCAAAGAAGGTGGCGCTGTTTATGATTTTATTTCAGGGTTACAAGTAGGAATTGCGAATATGGCAGATAGTCTTGCAGCTATTAAAAAACTTGTCTTTGAAGAAAAGAAAATTACGCCTGAAGAATTATGGAATGCGATTTTAGATGATTATACAAGCAAAGAAGGTCAAAGAATTCAAGAAATGTTGATTAATGATGCACCTAAGTATGGTAATGATATTGATGAAGTCGATCAATTAGTAGTTGATGTTTATAATATTTATATTGATGAAATGAAAAAATATCCAAATACTCGTTATGGAAGAGGTCCAATCGGTGGGATTCGTTATGCTGGTACTTCAAGTATTTCTGCCAACGTTGGACAAGGTTATGGCACAATGGCTACTCCAGATGGAAGAAAAGCACATACACCTCTTGCTGAGGGATGTTCACCAGCTCATGCGATGGATAAAAAAGGACCAACTGCTGTGTTTAAATCTGTTTCTAAATTACCAACACATGAAATTACGGGTGGTGTTTTATTAAATCAAAAGGTAACACCTCAGTTATTATCGAAAGAAGAAAATAAAGAAAAGATTGAAATGTTGATTAAAACCTTCTTCAATCGATTAAAAGGTTATCATGTTCAATACAATGTTGTTTCTAAAGAAACATTATTAGATGCCCAAGCACATCCTGAAAAGCATAAAGATTTAATTGTTCGTGTTGCTGGCTATTCCGCATTCTTTAATGTGTTATCAAAAGCAACACAAGATGATATTATTGGAAGAACTGAACAAACATTATAGGAGAAAAGAAAATGGAATTTATAATTGATACAGTAAACTTAGAAGATATAA
>ERZ791852.9-NODE-9-length-192785-cov-24.054517_pt1 | contig 192785 bp, 179 predicted proteins | sample MGYA00510287_ERZ791852 | MGnify/ENA primary metagenome ERZ791852 (study PRJEB30046, sample SAMN00715257) | human gut metagenome | study: EMG produced TPA metagenomics assembly of the A metagenome-wide association study of gut microbiota in type 2... | reverse complement strand
TGTTCATATAACTGCCGAAAATTTCCATTGATGCGATTCCGAGTCCGAGTGTGAAAAACGCCTGACTCATTGCAGAGGTGATTACCTTGCCGAGTCCTACATCTTTAACCTTTCCGAAATCGGGAACAAGATAAAAGCTCAAGCCTTCTCCCGCATTTGAAAGCATCATACTGTTGATTGCAAGAATAATAATCAGTGCAAGCAACGCAACCATCATAACCTTGCTGACCTTTTCAATGCCTTTTTGAAGTCCTCGACTGCATACAAAAAATCCGAATACAACGATTATCGCAAGCCAAATAATCATTTCAACAGGCGATGTCATAAGGTCGTTAAACACTCCCGAAACCTGTTCTGAGTTCATTCCGCTTTTAAATGTTCCCGTTGCAAATTTATAGAAGTAATCTAACATCCAAGCCGAAACAGGTGTGTAGAACATCATCAAAAGGTAACAGCCTATCATGCACAGCCAACCGTGAATGTGCCATTTGCTCTTTGGCTTTTCAAGTGTTTTATAGCTTAATACGGCACTTTTTCTGCTTGCTCTGCCGACTGCAAGCTCCATTGTAAGAACGGGAATTCCCATAAGCACAAGAAATGCAAGATAAAAAAGCACGAACAATCCGCCGCCGTTTTCGCCCGTAACATACGGAAAGCGCCAGACATTGCCTATGCCAATCGCACAGCCTGCACTTACAAGGAGAAAACCTGTCCTCGACTTAAAATTTTCTCTTTGCATAAATATTCTCCTTAAAAATACTGTCACTTTAATTATACAAACTTTTCACCGATATTTCAAGGAATAAACTTTTTATTTATGCAATTTGACAGGAATTAAAAAGCTTTGTATACTTTTATTGACAGAAACATTTAAGTCTTGTTTAAGGTTTGAAATATATAATAGAATAAGAAAACTCTCGGGAGGTTACCAAATGCGACTTTTACTTGCAGAGGATGAAAAAGAGCTTTCAAAGGCTCTCACGGCAATTTTAAAACATAACGGATATTCGGTTGACGCTGTTTATAACGGAAAAGATGCGCTTGATTATCTTCTCGGCGGTGACTATGATTGTGCAATTCTCGACATAATGATGCCGTTGCTTGACGGAATTTCAGTTTTGAAAGGAATCCGTCATGATGGGCTTGACCTGCCGGTTATCATGCTTACGGCAAAAAGTGAAATTGATGACAGGGTTTTCGGACTCGACAGCGGCGCTGACGATTATGTTACAAAGCCGTTTGTCACAAAGGAACTTATTGCACGAATCAGAGCCGTTACACGCAGAAAATCCGAAACCTATAAAAACATGAAGCCCCCACACATTTTCGTGTAGGGGCGGTTTTCTTAAACAAAGAAATTGTTCTTTTTAATATCTTTCTCCGACAGCAACAATGACACTTCTGCCTGCCATATTAATTCGTTTGTCATAGAGAATAACATTTCTGTCCTCAAGGATTACATCCTGAGGCTCGTTGCCTGTGTTTACATAAAGTTTCCAGTGGTATCCTTCGGGAAGGTCGGGAAGCTCAACATTTACATAATCCCAATAAGCATTGACGCCAAAGTAAACAAACTCGTCAAGTCCCTGTTGTTTAAGACTTGCACCGGCGTACATAACGCCAATCATTCTTGTATCATCGTAATACTTGGCACTCCACGCAACATTTGAATGAATGCTGACAGGCGGATAACTGCATGTTGCCTTGCCTCTGCTGTCTGTGATAATATGGAATCTCTTTCTGAAAGCAATCATATATTTAAAAAATTCAAATACATCCTTGTGCTTTTCTTTTCTTGTCCAGTCAAGCCATGAGATAATGTTGTCCTGACAGTAAGCGTTGTTGTTGCCGAACTGAGTGTTGCAAAATTCATCGCCTGCAAGGAAAAGAGCAGGACCCTGACTGCACATAAGGGTTGCAAAGGCATTTTTAACCATTTTTATACGAAGATTGTTAATGTTGTAATCATCGGTTTCGCCCTCTGCACCGCAGTTCCAGCTGTTGTTGTCATTAGCGCCGTCAGTATTGTTCCAGCCGTTTTCAAGATTGTGCTTTTCGTTGTATGAATACATATCATAAAGAGTAAATCCGTCATGACAGGTAAGAAAGTTTACCGACGCATTGTAGCCCCTGTAGGTAGGGTCATACAAATCTCTTGAGCCTGTAATTCTCTGAGCCGCATCCCATGCAAGGTGGTTGTCGCCTTTAAGAAATCTTCTGAGGTCGTCACGGTATCTTCCGTTCCATTCAGCCCATCTGTTCCATGACGGAAAACAGCCGACCTGATAAAGTCCGCCTGCGTCCCATGCCTCTGCAATAAGCTTTACTCCGCCGAGAATCGGATCAAACGCAAGGCTCTTGAGAAGCGGAGGCTTATCCATAGGAGTACCGTCCTCGTTTCTTCCCAAAATTGATGCAAGGTCAAAACGGAAACCGTCAATGCGGTATTCTGTTACCCAATAACGCAGACAGTCAAGTATAAACTGCTGCACAATCGGCTGATTGCAGTTGAGAACATTGCCGCAACCGCTGAAATTGTAATACTTTCCGTCCGGAGTGAGCATATAGTAAATGTTGTTGTCAATGCCCTTGAACGAGAAATACGGTCCCATTTCATTGCCCTCTGCCGTGTGGTTGAACACAACATCAAGGATAACTTCAATTCCGTTTTCGTGAAGCTCACGAACAAGCTGTTTAAGCTCTCTGCCTTCGTGATGATGCTTGTGGTCGCTCTCATAGCTTGTGTTCGGAGCAAAAAAACATACGGTGTTATAGCCCCAGTAATCGTAGAGCTGACGACCGTCATAATTACGATACGAGCCCATTTCGTCAAACTCAAAAATAGGCATCATTTCAACGGCATTGATGCCCAGTTCTTTAAGATAGGGGATTTTTTCACGGATACCTGCGAATGTACCTTTGTTTTTAACACCTGAGGAGCCGTCCTGAGTAAAGCCTCTTACATGCATTTCATAAATAATAAGCTCTTCGAACGGAAGCTTAGGCTGAGTGCAGTTGCCCCAGTCATAGTCGCTGTTTACAACTCTTGCCTTATAAACACCCTCATGCTCCTGTTTTTTACCCCAGCCGCTCTGACCGATTACAGCCTTTGCGTATGGGTCAAGAATGTATTTCTTTTTATCAAAAATAATGCCTTTTTCGGGTTCATACGGACCGTCAAAGGAATATGCATACTCAAAATCAATCTCATCAAGACCGAACACGAGCATTGAATAGGTGTTGCCGATTTTGTAAGAATCCGGAAATCTAAGCCTTGCATACGGAATTTTTGCATAAGGTCTGAATAAAAGCAATGTACACTCAACGGCATAAACCGAATGAATAGTAAAGTTTACACCGCCGGAAACGGTTGTTGCACCGTTTAAAAGGAAGTTGCCGGGTCTGACATCGAAACCACCTACATTATCGGTTGGCTTTAAATCCCTCAACATAATATTTAATCCCCCTAAGTTACTCTCAAAAAAACAAAAATTCAGTCATAACACAACATATGTCTATTTTATCATATTATGTGATTTATTCAACACACTATTTGCAAAAATATAGTCAAATCTTGTTATCACGATTAAAAAGCAGTATTTTTACACAAAAAAAGACCGAAATAAAAGATATATTCGGTCTTTTTAATCATTTGCTTACGCTTATTGTCAACCTATAAAAGTAAATCTGTCTGTTTTTCTGCCGTCAACATCAACTTTTTCGGCAAACATTTCGACAGGTCTTGCCCACACTTCACTGGTGTTGTGGAGATTTCTGTAAATTACAAGTTTTTCACCTGTTTCGCTGTGGGTTGCAAAGTTGATAACCTCATATTCGCCACCCTTGAAATGTAGGTAAATACCCGGCTTGATTTCTTTTGTCGTATTTTCGGCATTGTCCGAATTGCTTTCACAGCGATTTTCTGTTTTAACAGCTTTAACTGAAGTTTCTTCATTTGCAGGAGCTTCGTCAATTTCAGCTGCTCTGCAATCTGTATTGTCTGCATTGAAATCAACCCTGAAACTTCCGTCATTAACAACAAGAATCCTTGACTGATACGGCTGCATTTCAATTTCATAGTAACCGTTTACATCAATAACTTCGTTGCCGTTGAGAACATCTGTAAGCTTTGCGTTGCAGCCTGTGTCAAAACCGATTCTTTCAACACGGTCTGTAAGGTTGAATGCAACAAAAACAGTCTGATTGTCGGTTTTTCTTCTGTATACAAGCTTTTCATTCTGAATATTTATGTTTTCAAAATCGCCGTACTTGAGAGCTTCGAGTGCAAGTCTTACTACACCGAGTTTTTTGATATGCTCAAGAAGTTCATAGTTCGGGTTCGGGATGGAATCAAGGTCAAGACAGGGACGAAGCTCATAATCGCTGTAGGCAGTTCTCATACCCTCAATGCCGAATTCACTTCCGTAGTAAATTGACGGTACTCCGGGCATTGTATACATCATCGTGTAAACATTGTTAAGATGATTTTTGTCTTTAAGCATACTTGCAACACGGTTTACATCGTGGTTATCAACGAAATTATATGTGTAGATATTTCTGTAAATACCGCCGTTAGCAAACTGTCTGTTAAGAGAATGAGCAATTTCAAAATAGTTGTGGTCATTATGGCTTGAATAAATGCCTTTGTAGCATTCGTAGTTTGTAACCGAGTCAAGCACATCAGGATTTGCCCAATGATTGTAATCGCCGTGGGTAATCTCGCCGTAGAGCCAGAAATCGGACTTTTTCTCTTTGCAAACATTTTTTAATTTCTTGAAAAATTCAATGTCAATGCAGTCAGCCGCATCAAGGCGAAGTCCGTCAATATCAAACTCATCAATCCAAAATCTTGCACAGTCAAGAAGATAGTTTACTACCTCGTCATTGTGGAGATTAAGCTTTACAAGGTCGTAGTAACCTGCCCAGCCCTCATAGCTGAAACCGTCATTATAAGGACTGTTGTTCCAAAAGTTTAAATTTTCAAACCAAGACGCATATCTTGAATTTTCACGGTTCTGCTGAACATCTTTGAAGGCAAAGAAATCTCTTCCCACATGATTAAAAACGCCGTCAAGCATAATTCTGATTCCGTTATCGTGAAGTGTTTTGCAAATTTTTTTGAAAGATTCGTTATCACCGAGCCGACAGTCGATTTTTTTATAATCAATAGTATCATAGCCGTGTTTTGAACTTTCAAAAACAGGGTTGAAAACAAGTGCGTTTACCGACATCGACTTCATATGGTCAATCCAGCCGTAAATTTTGTCAAGTCTGTATTCCTGTTTGAAATCATTCTCCTTTGGTGCTCCGCAAAAACCGAGCGGATAAATATTGTAAATTACGGATTCATTTATATATCCCATTATATTATCTCCTTTTTGCACAGAATAAAGCAATGTACGAATGCAGTGTTTTGTGTACATTAGTCATAATTATAACACTAAAATTTCTATTGTGCAACTGAATAATTTGTGTTACAATGTAACATATTGATGATTTAAAAATGATTTTAAAAAAATCTCGGAGGAACAAAATGCTCAAAATGCCCGAAAACAAAACAAGAAAAAAATTAAGAATCACACTTTGCGTGCTTTATCTCGTTGAAATCGTACTCTGTGCGTTGCCGTATTTCCAGTACATTGACGAAAAAAATGTACTCCATTCTTATTCCGTATTTGATATTATGTCTGTATGGGGACTCAGCGGTTCAAATGATGCGGTTTTTAAGTATTCGCTCTTTATGCCGATTTTCTTCATTATTCCGATTGCAGGATTTTTCTTCTGCGCTCTTGACAAAGAACGCAATATGAAGAATATCGTTTCAATCATCTGCTGTTTGCTCGGCGTGCTTTCAATTCTCACAATGGTAAGCTATACAATCAGCCTTGCTTCTGTAATTGCACTTCTTTTGTACATTCTTATCTGCTTCCTCACAACGCTTTCAATCTTTGCAAGATTTACCGACAAAGATGCTACAAAAGCTCCTGTTAAGCAGAAAAACACAGACCCGAACAGGGAAGTGTAATTTTACAAATTAAAAGTTGAAAACGGAAAATTGAAAATTTCGGTCGGGAACACAGCTTGCTTAATGCAAAGCATTGTTTTCCCGACTTTATTTTATAAAATTAAAACACGGCAGTTCATTATCTGAAATGATTGCCGTGTTTATTTTTGCCGATTTTATTTTTAAAATTCCGTCAGAACAATGTGTGCCTGAGAATTATCAAGGACTAACGGCTTATCCATATCAACTCTCTTTAATTCTCCGTAGAGTCTGCCGAAAATTACGGTTGTTTTGTCCATATATGCCGCCATAGCCTCGCCTTTTACGGTGAACGGCTTGAATGTAATGTCAACTGCCGAATATCCCGCCTTAAAGTACCACGGTCTGTCAAGCTTTCCGCCTGTACTTTTAACATTTATCTGCGACAATTTTACAAGATGACCGTCTGTGAAAAAGCAATTTTCGTTGCCGTAACGGTTGTCGCCGACTCTGCTTGCAAGACAGAGGGAAAAGCGTTTTCCGTCAATAAAGCAGTCGGAGCTTAATCTCTGATAATTATGCTTTCTCGGCTTTGAAAAGCGTGTCCAGTCAAAGTAAGCGTTTGTGGTTGTTTCGTTTAAAGAATATTCCATACCGCCGACACGGATAATTCCGCCTGCGACAAATTTGGGAACAAAGCGTTTGAGATAAAAATATTTTCTGTCTCTCTCAAACGGTGCAATTTCGTTAAGACTTTCGCCCGCCGTCTTTTTGAGATTAATGTTAAAGTAAAGATTTTTTATGCCGCCAAAGTCGATAAAATCACATTTTAAAAATCTTCCGTTCGGTGTGTTTGTCAACTGCAGCTGAAGCCTTTTGTCCGTGTACAAAAGCTCTCCCGAACTGCCCGATTCGGGAAGCTCGTTCTTGCTGAAAACAAATTTCTTTACAACACAATCATAAATCACACCGCCTCTTTTAAGGTCGGCAACCGCAATTTTTACCGCAAATTCCATGCCCAGATTTTCAACCGAAAGATAGAGCGAAACCTCTGTGTTGCTTATGAAATAGCAATCTCTTTCGCTGTGTTTTCCGCTTGTTTTGCTCTGTTCTCTGTTATATTCAAAAACAGGCGTTCTTGCCCAGCCTGCACACATAACCTCTCCGTTTTCTTCAAAAACATTATGCTTTTCGGTTATCTCATGTTGCAAAACAATCCCTCCGTGTTCTCATTTTTAAAATTTTCCATAAAATCACAACATACAATATACACAAAATAATTATGCTTTTCAAGAATTATAACAAAACTGTAAATTTCGTTATCTGCCGTCAACGGTATATGTACTAATTTTCTGATTTCATGAATAATCTGTAATAATATCATATACCTGTGAGGGCGGTTTTTATGAAGAAATTTGTCATTTCGCTTTTAATCTGTGTCTGTTTTCTGCTTTGTTCATGCAGTGCCGACACATCGGGATATCAAAACGAACTTATCTGCACAGACTGGAGTGCAGAGCTTGACGGCGGCGGAAAGATAAGCCTTTCGTTTGACGGTGAAAATGCGTCCCTTATTATGATGAGCGGAAAAGACAAGGCGGAGCTTTGTGGAAAATATGTTGCCGATGATACAACGCTTGTCATATTTGTGCCGAAACTTTACCGAAACTACACCTTTGAATATATTCCCCACGGAAAAAAGCTTGATTTGTCATACAACGGTTCAAAAATCACGCTCAGCCGTGCCGATAACACGCAAAAAACCGAGTAAATCAGCCGTTCAATGTTTCTTATGTACATTTTGAGCGGAATACGCAGATTAACGAATAATTTTATTGATAAATAAAGTTGTGTGTGTTATAATGTTTTAAGCTATGTTATTATGCCATTTTTGGATTTTTTCGGAGGTATTGTTTTGGTAGTGTTTGGAATTGATCCCGGATATGCCATTGTAGGTTGGGGAGCAATCAATTTTCAATCGAATACATATAAAACTCTCGGTTACGGTGCAATTGAAACCGTTGCCGGAACTGATTTTAACAAACGGCTTGAGTACATCTATGACGAAACCTATGCTATTCTCAACAGATGTCGCCCCGACGCCCTTGCAATCGAAAAACTTTACTTTCAGACAAATCAGAAAACGGCTATCAATGTTGCTCAGGCAAGGGGAGTAACCCTGCTTGCGGCACAAAAACTTAAAATACCAATCTTTGAGTACACTCCTCTTCAGGTCAAAACGGCTGTAACGGGATACGGCAAGGCTAAAAAACCACAGGTTATGGAAATGACCGCAAGGCTTTTAAAGCTGAAAGAAATTCCGAAACCCGATGATACCTGTGACGCACTTGCAATTGCAATCTGTCACACACAGGCGGCAGGCTCACAGCTCAGAAGAGTAATGTACGGAAAGGGACTTTAAATATGCTTTATTCCGTAAGAGGAAAACTTATTGCTATAGAATCAAATGCGGCGGTAGTAGAGTGCGGCGGTGTCGGCTATATGTGCCAGACAACAATGAACACACTCAAAGCCGTAAAGCTTAACACAGAGGTAACGCTCTACACCTACCTTAATGTAAGGGAAGATGCGGTTGACCTTTTCGGCTTTGCAACAAAGGCAGAGCTTGAAACCTTTAAAAACCTCATCAGCGTAAGCGGTGTAGGTCCAAAGGCAGGACTTGCGGTTTTGTCGGAGCTCAGTCCCGAACAGGTTGCAATGGCAATTGCCTCCGATGACCTCAAAACTATTACAAGAGCACAGGGAATAGGCAAAAAAATTGCACAGAGAATTGTTCTTGAACTCAAGGACAAGCTTGCAAAAGCGGCTAAAGAGGACAGTTCCTTTGCACAGGTGGCACAGAACAGCGTCAATGTTTCAACGGCAAATGTTCCGAAAGCAATCGAGGCACTCGGGGTTTTGGGCTATTCTCCTTCGGATGTTTCACCCGTACTCGCAACACTCGACAGCGCCTTGCCTGTTGAACAGCTTATTTCGCTCACATTAAAACAGATGGGAAGACAGTAACATATGAGTAAAATGGAATTCTCGGATGAATTTGATTTTGAAAACAGAATAACCGATACTTCCGAAATTCCCGAAGATACGGCAGAGAGCGACAACCCTCTGCGACCGAAAACACTTTCGGAATACATAGGACAGGAAAAGGCAAAGGAAAACCTCAAGGTTTTTATCGAGGCGGCAAAAATCAGAGGCGAAACCCTTGACCATGTACTGCTCTACGGCCCTCCGGGACTTGGTAAAACAACTCTTTCGGGAATCATTGCGAATGAACTCGGTGTGTCAATGAGAATAACCTCAGGTCCTGCAATTGAAAAGCCGGGCGACCTTGCGGCATTGCTTACCAACCTTAACGAGGGCGATGTGCTTTTTATTGACGAAATTCACAGACTGAGCCGTTCCGTTGAAGAAATTCTTTACCCTTCAATGGAGGACTTTGCAATTGATATCATTACGGGTAAAGGTCAGATGGCGGCTTCGTATCATCTGCCGTTGCCAAAATTTACACTTGTCGGAGCAACCACAAGAGCAGGTCAGCTGACCGCTCCTTTGCGTGACCGTTTCGGTGTGGTGTTAAGGCTTGAGCTCTACACTCCCGAGGAGCTTGCACAGATTGTTGAAAGAAGTGCCGGAATCCTCGGAATAAAAATTGAACATGACGGTGCGCTTGAAATTGCGTCCCGTTCAAGGGGAACACCGCGAATTGCAAACCGACTTTTAAAGCGTGTGCGTGACTTTGCACAGGTTATGTCAAACGGCATCATCACACTTGAAACCGCAAGAACAGCACTTGACAGACTTGAAATTGACGAACTCGGTCTTGACCGCAACGACAGAAGAATGCTTGAGGCAATCGTTCGTTTTTACAACGGCGGTCCTGTCGGACTTGAAACACTTGCGGCGGCAATCGGTGAAGAGGCTGTAACAATCGAAGATGTTTATGAACCGTATCTTTTGCAGATAGGTTTTGTCAGCAGAACACCGAGGGGCAGATGCATAACTGCCGAGGCTTGCAGACATCTCGGCTGTGAATTTCCTAAGGGCGTTGTAAATGCACAGCCAACACAGCCGACTCTCTTTGGTGACAGGGAGTCATAAATCAGTCACAATATGAGTGTATAATTCAACAGAGTGCAAGGCTTTTACTTGGGTTATATCGAAAATTTCAGTTTTGAAAATTTACAATCTACAAATTATTTAACGGAGGAATATATATAATGGGAAGATTATTCGGTACAGACGGTGCAAGAGGTGTTGCAAACGCAGAGCTTACACCCGAACTTGCAATGAATATAGGCAGAGCGGCGGCAATGGTTCTTATCAGCGATGAGGTTGAACACCCCACAATTTTAATCGGTAAGGACACAAGACTTTCGGGCGATATGCTCGAGGGCGCACTTATTGCAGGACTTTGCTCGGTAGGTGCAAATGTTCACATTCTCGGGGTAGTTCCTACTCCTGCGGTTGCTTATCTTGTAGGCAAATACAATGCCGATGCAGGTATTATGATTTCCGCATCACACAACCCGTTTGAATTTAACGGTATCAAAATTTTCAGCTCTGACGGCTGCAAGCTCCCCGATGATCTCGAAAACAGAATTGAAGAAATCGTACTTGACCATGTTGTACCGTATGCATCCGCAGCAGATGAAAATATCGGCAGAGTAACATATGATACAGAGGCGGCTGATTTGTATATTGACCACCTTGTTTCGGCAGTAGACTGCGACTTTGAGGGTATGGAAATCGCACTTGACTGCTCAAACGGTTCTTCTTCAAGAACAGCCGAAAAGCTTTTCACAAAGCTTGGTGCAAAGGTTCATATGCTTTTTGACGAGCCTGACGGTGTGAACATCAACCGTGACTGCGGTTCAACTCATATGAGCAAATTGCAGAAGTATGTTCGTGAACATAAGCTTTCATGCGGTCTTGCATTTGACGGTGACGCCGACAGATGTCTTGCGGTTGACGAAAACGGAAACCTTGTTGACGGCGATTACCTTATTGCAATCTGTGCAAATGATATGAAGCAGAGAGGCGTACTCAAAAAGAATGCCGTTGTCGGAACAATTATGACAAACATGGGCTTTAACAAGTTCTGCGAAGAAAACGATATGCACTTTGTTTCAACAAAGGTTGGCGACAGATATGTTCTTGAGGCTATGATGCAGGAGGGCTACAACATCGGCGGCGAGCAGAGCGGTCACATCATTTTGCTTGACTACGCAACAACAGGCGACGGTCAGCTTTCAGGTGCAATGATTCTCAGTATTATGAAGAGAACAGGCGAAAAGCTCAGTCAGCTTGCAAAGATTATGGAGCGTTTGCCGCAGGTGCTCATTAATGTAAAGGTCAGCAGAGAGGGCAAGCTCTCATTCTATACAGACAGGGAAATCAAGGCTGAAATCGAAAGAGTTAGCGAAATCCTCGGTGACAGAGGCAGAATTCTTGTTCGTGTATCGGGAACAGAACCTCTCGTAAGAGTAATGCTCGAGGGCGAAAACCTCGAAGAAATTCAGAACCTTGCGGAAGAAGCCGCACAGGTAGTAAGGGAAAGACTTGCATAATGCGATTATCTGATAAATGGAAAGATTATGAACTTATAGATACCTCTGACGGGGAAAGACTTGAAAGATGGGGAGATATAATCCTAATCCGTCCCGATCCGCAGATTATCTGGTCAAGCGAAAAGAAAAATCCTCTTTGGTATTCGGCACATGCCCGTTACCACCGTTCAAATCGCGGCGGAGGAAGTTGGGAGCAGTACAAAAAAGTTCCCGACCGCTGGACTGTAAATTACGGCGACCTCGTTTTCAACATCAAGCCTATGGGATTCAAGCACACGGGTGTGTTCCCCGAACAGGCAGTTAACTGGGATTTTGCCGCAGAAAAAATTAAAAACGAAAACAGACCGCTTAAAATTCTCAACCTTTTCGGTTACACAGGCTGTGCAACCCTTGCGTGTATGAACGCAGGAGCAACCGTTTGCCATGTTGACGCATCAAAGGGAATGGTTCAGTGGGCAAAGGAAAATGCCGCATCAAGCGGTATTGCCGACAGACCTGTCCGTTGGCTCGTTGACGATTGCGTAAAATTTGTACAGCGTGAAATCCGCCGTGGCAACAGGTATGACGGAATCATTATGGATCCTCCGTCATACGGCAGAGGTCCGGGCGGTGAGGTCTGGAAACTTGAAGAACAGCTTTATTCACTCGTAACCCTGTGCAAACAGGTTCTCTCAGACAATCCGCTGTTTTTCATTCTCAATTCCTACACAACGGGACTTTCTCCCACTGTAATGGAGTATTTGCTCGTAGTTCTTTTGCAGAAGGACTTCGGCGGAAAAGTATCAAGCGATGAAATAGGACTGAAGGTGAGCGACACGGGACTTGTATTGCCGTGCGGCTCAACCGCAATATGGGAGAAATAATAAATGAGCTTTATTTCACTTGACAACATCAGCTTTTCATATTCCGACATTGAAAGCGGTCAGCCGTACAAAAATGCGGTTGACGGTGTTTCTCTCAATATCGAAAAGGGTGAATTTGTTGCCCTTCTCGGTCACAACGGATGCGGAAAGTCAACTGTCGCAAAACATCTCAACGCAATGCTATTGCCGGATAAGGGCAAAGTGTATGTTGACGGAGATGACACATCAGATGAAAACAAGACATATGACATAAGAGAAAAAGTGGGACTTGTACTTCAAAATCCCGACAACCAGCTTGTTGCAAGCGTTGTTGAGGAAGATGTTGCTTTCGGCCCCGAAAACCTCGGAATACCGCCAAAGGAGATACGACAGAGGGTTGACAATGCCCTCAAAGCCGTTGATATGTACGATTACCGTGAACACGCTCCGTTCAAGCTTTCGGGCGGTCAGAAACAGCGTATTGCAATTGCCGGAATTCTTGCAATGCAGCCGCAATGCATAGTTCTTGACGAACCAACGGCAATGCTTGACCCTAACGGCCGTGACGAGGTAATGACAACGCTTTTAAAACTCAACCGTGAAAAGAATATGACGGTTGTCCTCATCACACACTATATGGAAGAGGCAGTCCTTGCCGACAGAGTTGTCGTTATGGACGCAGGAAAAATCCTCACTCAGGGTACACCCGAAGATGTTTTTTCACAGGCGGAGCTGCTCAAAAAGCACCGTCTTGATGTTCCGCAGGCAACAGAGCTTGCATACAGACTCAGGGGGTGCGGAGTGAAATTTGACAAACTTCCTCTCAATGCAGAGCAATGTGTAAAAATGCTTGAGGAGGTGCTGTCATGAGCAAGGTGCTTGAACTGAAAAATTTAAGCTATGTTTACGGAACAGGCACTCCGTTTGAGAAAACCGCTGTCAATAATTTGAGCCTTTCAATTGAAAAAGGCGAGTTTATCGGCATTATGGGACACACTGGCTCGGGCAAGTCAACACTTGTTCAAATGCTCAACGGACTTATGAAACCAACTTCGGGACAGGTTCTTCTTGACGGCGAGGATATCTGGGCAAATCCCAAGGATATCAGAAAAATCCGTTTCAAAGTCGGAATGGTATTTCAGTATCCCGAATATCAGCTTTTTGAAGAAACCGTTGCCAAGGATATCGCATTCGGGCCTACGAATATGGGCAAGAGCGGTGCAGAGCTTGAAAAAGCGGTAAATGACGCCGCAAGATTTACCGGACTTAAAGATGATCTTCTTGAAAAATCTCCGTTCGACCTTTCGGGCGGTGAAAAGAGAAGGGCGGCAATTGCAGGTGTTATAGCAATGAATCCCGAGGTTCTCGTTCTTGACGAACCAACCGCAGGTCTTGATCCTATGGGCAGAGATGTGCTGTTGAGCCAGATTGTGCAGTATCACAAGGAACGCAAAAACACCGTTATCCTTGTATCCCACAGCATGGAAGACATTGCAAGGGTTGCCGATAAGATAATCGTTATGAACAAATCAAACCTCGTTATGTTTGATAAAACAAAAGAAGTTTTCTCAAAGGGACGAGAGCTTGAAAAAATAGGACTTCGAGTACCGCAGATAACAAAGATTATGCTTGAACTGCGTGAAAAAGGTTTTAATGTTCCCGAAGGAATACTTACTGTTGATGAGGCAATGGACTGTATTTCCTCACTGCTTGACAAGGAGGGTAAAATATGGTAAGAGATGTTGCGTTCGGTCAGTATTTTCCTGCGAACAGCGTAATCCACAAATGTGATCCCCGTGCAAAGCTGATTATGCTTGTCGGATTTCTCGTAATTATTTTCTGTACTTTTAATTATGCTTCGCTTGCACTTGTTGTGCTTTTTACCGCACTTTTTGTTGCGGCAAGCAAGGTGCCTGCAAAGTTCTATTTCAAAAGTATGAAAGTAATTATATTTATTATAATAGTAACCTCAATTCTCAATGTATTCTACGGTTCGGGTGATCCGCTTGTACAATGGGGAATTTTCAAAATTACCTTAAACGGCATTAACAGAGCAATTTTTGTTTCGGTAAGAATCATCTGTCTTATCCTTGCAAGCTCCTGTCTTACATTCACAACCTCTCCGACAGAGCTTACGGACGCAATCGAAAGACTGATGAAGCCGCTTGCAAAACTGCACTTTCCCGTTCACGAGATTGCAATGATGATGTCGCTTGCTTTAAGATTTGTTCCCACACTTCTTGAAGAAACCGACAAAATTACTCAGGCTCAAAAGGCACGAGGTGCCGATATGGAGTCGGGTAATATTATTCAGAGGGTAAAGGCGTTTATCCCTATTCTTATTCCGCTTTTTGTTTCGGCATTCAGAAGAGCCTATGAGCTTGCAACAGCTATGGAGTGCCGTTGCTACCGTGGCGGAACAGGAAGAACACGAATGAAAACTATTCATATGGCAAAGCGTGACTATGTATCTTTTGTAATGGTCGCACTTCTAATCGGCGGAGTGATTTTATGCAACATATTCCTGCCTGCGGCAGTTTAAGAAATCTTCTTCTCACAATTTCATATGACGGAAAAAAGTTTCACGGCTGGCAGATTCAGCAGAACGCAATGACGGTTCAGGAGGCTTTTCAAACTGCTCTTTCAAAGATTATCGGCAATGACTTTGATGTAAAGGGATGCAGTCGCACAGACAGCGGAGTTCACGCAAATATGTACTGCATCAGCCTTAAAACAGAGCATCCAATAAAGCCCGAAAGGCTCAAAGCCGCACTTAACCGTTGGCTTCCGCTAAGCATTGCTGTTCTTGACTGCAAAGAGGTTGCACCCGATTTTCACGCCCGCTATTCCTGCACAAGCAAGGAATATATCTACAAAATCTGGAACAGCGAGGTGCGAAATCCGTTTCTTGACGGATACGCGCTTCATTACAGATACAAAATTGACGAAAATCTGCTCGACAAAGCCGCTCAGGCATATGTCGGCAGACACGATTTCACTTCCTTTTGCACGCTTGATAACCGTGAAAAAGGGGATATGACCAGAAATGTAAAAGCCTTTTCGGTAACCCGTGAGGGCGATCTTGTTACAATGAAGGTTGAGGCTGACGGCTTTTTGTACAATATGGTTCGTATTATGGTGGGAACACTTCTCAGGATTCAGCAGGGTAAAATTGCTCCCGATGAAATTCCCTCCATTATAGAAAAGAAAAACAGAAAATATTCGGGTCCCACCGCACAGGCTTGCGGATTGTACCTGAATCGTGTGAATTATGAAAATGACAACAGTTCACAAAAAAGGAGTGAACGCTGATGTTTAAAAAATTTAAAGGACATTATTCAAAACGAAAGACACATAAAACCGACAGAGATGTAATGAGCTATGAGGATATGCCTCTTGACGATTATGAACAGGAAAAAACCGAAATGTCGCCGCAGGCTGTCAAGAAAATCGTACTCGGTGCGTGTATTGCCATTGCGGCAGGCCTTATAGTTTTTGCCTTTGCAAACCGTGACAAGCTCACATGGGAGAATATCTCAAACTGGTGGACTTATGATGTACTCGGAAATGCCGGTCACGGCTATCCCGTTGACATTATCGGTTCCGAGGTTTCATCGGGCAACTTTGCAGTGTCACAGGGACATGCCGTGTATGCGTCGGACACCTCGTTTGTAACCCTTACAAATTCGGGTACAGAGGTTGCACGACTTCAGCTTACACATTCAAATCCCGTAATGAAAAACAATGAAAACAGATTTCTCACATACGGAATCGGCAGTGCAAGCTATGAGATAAGCAGTTTTGACGAAACGCTTTACTCAGGCAATGCCGAAAATAAAATATACACAGGTGATGTTGCCTCAAACGGTACATACTGTCTTGTTACCGAGGACAACGGTTATCTTACAACGCTGTATGCCTACAGCAAAAATAATAACAGAATTTACAAATATTCTTTTTCGGAGTATTATATAACATCGGTAGCAATTAACAAGGACGGCTCCGGTTGCGTTGCCACAGGTGTGTCAAGTGATAAGGGTTCGGCGGTAACGGGCGTTTATGTGCTTGATTTTTCACAGGAAAAGCCTGTTTCAACCTACAAAATTTCGGGTGACAGCGTGCTTGATTGCAAGTATCTGACCTCAGATACGGCGGTTCTTGTGGGCTCACAGGCAAGCTATATTGTTAAAAAAGGTGAAAAGGATTACAAAACAGTAAGCTATGAGGACAAAACTCTTTCAAATTACTGCTTTAACACAGATACATCAACCTATACAATGGCTCTTTCAAGGAGCGGTGACGGAAGAAGTGTTGCTCTCATAAGCTATAACAGTAACGGCGAGGCACAGTACACAATAAATACCGAACACAAAGCCGATTCGCTTTCTGTCTATAAGGGTACGGCTGCAATCCTTGACGGAAATGTTGTTTACGGTTATAATCAAAACGGTGATTTGCTTTATTCGACAAATTCGGGAACCGGTTCAAAAAAGATTGTGCTTGCCTCGGACTACACCGCTTACATTCTCAGCGTAAATCAAATTAGGTTTATTGACCTTGACAGTGTATCGAGCGACGATACCGCTCAAACTTCAAAACAGGAGTAATAAATTTGGTTGCAGATATAATTATTATTGCCGTGTTTGCGCTTTTGTTTTTTATTGATTTCAAGCGTGGCATAGCAATTACAATTCTCAATGTTGCAGGTTTGGCTCTTACGGGCTTTCTTGCATATCACATTTCAAATTTTCTTGCATCGTGGGTTTATACGGCATTTGTTCAGCAGACCTTAACAACAAATTTGCAACAAATGATTGACACTCAGGGCATCAACTCAGCCATTGCAAACAGTTTTTCGGCTTTGCCAAACTGGGTTATGGGAATGCTCGGATTTTTCCTTTCAATTTTCGGATTGGATTCAAGTGTCTATACAAACGATTTTCAGGTTCCGAACTCTGCTGCGGCATCGGTGTCAACTTCCGTGGAAAATCTTATTCAGCCGGTTATCACAGGAATGTTCCGCTTGGTTATCGGTGTAGTTATTTCAATAATTATCTTTATAATTATAAAAATTCTTGTTAAAAAACTTGCAATAGTGTTTAAAATACCCGTGGTGAAACAGATTAATAAGCTTCTCGGCGGTGTGTTGGGACTTGCGGAGGCGGCAATCCTTGTATTTTTTGCCGTTAATATCTTTTCGGGAGTGCTTGAGTTTTCAAATCCCGAAATGCTTAATAACCCGATGATTTCGGGTGCTGTTTTTAAATTTTTCAGCGTTGCAGTCTGAATGAAGAAACAGGAGGGAACAGTAATGGAAAAAGAAAAAGATGTGTGGAGCTTTAAAACATCCGATTTGGTTACTATACCTAATATTATAACTTATGTAAGATTTGTGCTTATAATCCCGTTTGTATATTTTTTCCTTGCGGAACAGTATATATATGCGGCAATATGTATAGGTTTGTCGGGACTTTCCGATTGCTTTGACGGAATGGCTGCCAGAAAACTCAATCAGGTAACTCCTCTCGGAAAAATCCTTGATCCCATTGCAGACAAGGTAACTCTTTTTGCGGTCGTTATCTGTATGGTGATTTATGTGCCTATGGTTCTTCCGATTCTTGTAACACTTCTGGTCAAAGACCTTCTTATGCTCCTTGGCGGTGCCGATTTAATCAAAAAAAGACTTACTCCGCCTTCTGCAAACTGGTACGGAAAGGTCGGAACAATTATTTTCTACTTTTCCGTATGTCTTATCGTATTTCTCAAGGCTTTTTTTGCCTACGAAAATATGGTGCTTGATCTGATATTGCTTTCGGTTACAGCCGCATCCATGCTATACGCTTTGTATCGTTACGGCAAAATCTATTTTGCAATGATTAAGGAGTACAACGAATCACTTAAAAAGACAGCTGACATTAAAAATAAATAAATTCCGACAAATAAATATTGAATTATTTGTTAAACAGTTGTATAATTCTTATATTACCATGACAGCAAATGTGCAATTTGGTGTCCTAAAAAGGAGTATGCTATGCTTTGTACAAGATGCGGAAAACGGCCTGCGGTTGTTTTCGTTTCAAATAATAATTCCAAAGACGCCCCGACAGCAGGTTATTGCCTTACCTGTGCAAAAGAGCTTGGAATCAAGCCGGTTGAGGATCTTATCAGCAAAATGGGTATCTCGGACGAGGACCTTGAAAATGTTCAGGATCAGATGAACACCCTCATGAACAGTATGGGTGACGGCGATATGTCACAGCTTATGGAACAGCTTGGTGCGGATAACCTTGCCGAGCAGATGGGCGATTTTGCTAAAGACGGTGACGGCAGTGAGGATGATGACTTCTCTCACGGTGCACCTGCATTCCCTGCATTTTTCAACAGTATGTTTGGCGGACAGAACAACAATGCGACAAATCAGGATAATAATAAAAAGGGCAAAAAAGAGAAAAAAGAAAAGAACAGAAAGCACATCAATCTTTACTGTGAAGACCTCACACGCAAGGCGAGAGAGGGCAAAATCGACCGCATTGTCGGCAGAGACAGCGAGATTGAGCGTGTAATTCAGATTCTTTCAAGAAGAACAAAGAACAATCCTTGCCTTATCGGTGAACCCGGTGTAGGTAAAACCGCTATTGCAGAGGGGCTTGCTCTCCGCATTGCCGCAGGAAACGTTCCTCAAAGACTTAAAAACAAGGAAATTCAGCTTCTTGACCTCACCTCACTTGTTGCAGGTACTCAGTTCAGAGGTCAGTTTGAAAGCAGAATCAAAGGACTTGTTTCCGAAATCAAGGAGAACGGCAACATAATTCTCTTTATTGATGAGGTTCACAGCCTTGTCGGCACAGGTGACAACGAGGGTACAATGAATGCTGCAAATATCCTCAAACCGGCTCTTTCAAGGGGCGAGGTTCAGGTCATCGGTGCTACAACATTCAACGAATACAGAAAATATATCGAAAAGGATTCTGCTCTTGAAAGAAGATTTCAGCCTGTAAAGGTCGGCGAGCCTACAATTGCTCAGTCAATTGATGTTATCGCAGGCGTAAAAGGCTATTATGAGGCACATCACCGTGTAATTGTTGACGATGATATCGTTCGCAAGACGGTTGTCCTTTCCGAAAGATACATAACAGACCGTTTTCTTCCCGACAAAGCAATCGATCTTCTTGATGAAAGCTGTGCCTGTGCCGCTCTTCGCAACAAGAACATGGAGCGTCACGATAAGCTTGAGGACGAAAGACAGAAGCTTCTTATCAGAAAGGACGCTCTTACAAATGCCGATGAGGTAAACTACGAACAGCTTGCCGAGGTCAACACAAGCCTTGCAAGAATTGACAGCGACCTTAAAGAAATTGACCCCGAAACTCTCGTTTCAAAGGTTACAGAGGAGGATATCGCCAAGGTAATCGAACTCTGGACGGGAATCCCCGCATCAAGAATCAAGGAAAATGAGCTTTCAAAGCTTGCCGACCTTGAGAACGAGCTTAAAAAGAAAATTATCGGTCAGGACGAGGCTGTAAAGGCTCTTGCATCTGCAATCAGAAGAAGCAGAGTTCAGATTTCACCTCGCCGCAGACCTGCATCGTTCATCTTTGTAGGTCCTACAGGTGTTGGTAAAACAGAGCTTGTAAAGGTTCTCAGCAAGGAACTTTTCGATACCCCCGAAACTCTTATCAGACTTGATATGAGTGAATTTATGGAGAAACATTCGGTTTCTAAAATTATCGGTTCACCGCCCGGATATGTCGGTTACGATGAGGCAGGACAGGTAACGGAGAAAGTTCGCCGCAGACCTTATTCGGTTCTCCTCTTTGATGAAATCGAAAAGGCTCATCCCGATGTTCTCAATATTTTGCTCCAAATTCTTGACGAGGGCAGAGTTACAGACGCTCACGGCAGAACAGTAAACTTTGAAAATACTGTTATCATTATGACATCAAATGCCGGTTCTGCATCAAAGGACAGCGCATTAGGCTTTGGCAAGACTGAAGAAGATGCCTCAAAAGAAAAGGTTATGAAGGCACTTTCCGAGTTCCTCCGTCCTGAATTTATCGCAAGAGTTGATGAGGTTATTGTATTCAACAGCCTTAAAAAGGACGATTTTGTTAAGATTGCAGACCTTATGCTCTCTGAGTATGTTCCGACTCTCGAGGAAAAGCACATCAAGTTCACATTTGACGAAAAGGTTTGTCAGCTCCTTGCAGAAAAGTCATGCAACGGTGCAAGCGGTGCTCGTGACCTCAGAAACACAATTCGCAGAGAGGTTGAGGAGAAAATTGCAAACGCAATGATTGAGGCAGGTGCAGGCGGTGTAACTGCAATGCACCTTACAGCCGAAAACGGTGAGCCTGTTCTTCAGTCAATCTGATTTTTTACGATAAAAGTTAACACATAAAATTTCCGCATATCGGGCAGTCATCACGATTGCCCGATTTTTTGTTACAATATAATTCCATTAAAGAACAATCCCACAAGGCGAGCCGCCGTACCCTGTTCGTGTAGATAGTTTGTAAATGTCAAAAAACATATTATGCCCGAGCGGAAGTTTTTTTTAAATTGAAAGTTGAAAATTGAAAATGTAAAATTGTGGTCGGGCATACAGTTTGCAAAATGCAAATCATTGTCGCCCGATTGTTTTTGTATATATAGAAGTTGCGTTTAAATGTAGAGGCGGATAGTATCCGCCCGCACGGCGAGCCGCCGTACCCTGTTTGTGTAGATAGTTTGTTTTTCATTATACAAACTGTCTACACGAGAGAAAAAAACACGAGAGAAAAACACAAGAGAAAAAAACGGCTGTGTAGCATAATGTACACAGCCGTTTTTTGAAAATAAAATGAAAGAAAGATTAACCTTTTACAGCACCTGAAACAACACCCTCGATGATGTATTTCTGACATGCAAAGTAGAAAATAATAATCGGAACGATGCTCAGTACGATAAGCGCCATAATAGCACTTGTGTCCGTATGACCGTAACTGCCGTTAAGATACTGAATGTGAATCGGAATAGTTTTGTAATCCATATCAAGAATAAGATAGGGGAGAAGGTAGTCGTTCCAAATCCACATTGTTTCAAGGATTGCAACCGAAATAAAAGTAGGTTTCATAATCGGAAGAACAATACCGAAGAATGTTCTCAAAGGACCTGCTCCGTCAACATCTGCGGCCTCCTCAATTTCAACAGGAATTGATTTAACAAATCCCGAGAACATAAATACCGCAAGTCCTGCTCCGAATCCGAGGTATATAATCAAAATACCCCACGGAGTTGTAAGCTTAAGACTGTCGGCTGTCTTTGAGAGGGTAAACATTACCATCTGGAAAGGAACAACCATTGAGAAAATGCAGAAATAGTAGATGATTTTGCATATACGAGAATTTGAACGCTGTAAGTACCACGCACACATTGATGTGCAGAAAAGAATAAGCACAACACCGCCGATTGTAATGAAGAAGCTCCATACAATTGACTTCCAGAACGGATAGTTGCCGTGGAACATACCTGTCATATAGCTTTGAAAGCCCTGAAAACTGTCTGCATTCGGAAATTCAAAGATTGCACGGCTGATTGCCGCATTGCTCTTAAAGGAGTTCATCAGTACAATGAAAACGGGAGCAACATAGAATACTGATACAATAGAGAAGAGAATTGTTAAAATTCTCATTCCTGCGGTTTGTTTTTTCTTTACAGGCCTATCCTTAGCCTTTGCTGCAACTTTTGCCATTACTGCTGAACCTCCTTTCTTCTTGTGAAGTAAAGCTGAATAAGGGCAATGATAACAACAATTACGAAGAAGATAACGCCCTCAGCCTGACCTACGCCACGAGAATTCTGGTTTGCATAGAATGTATTGTAAATATTGAGAGCCATCATTTCTGTCTGATAAACCATTGTACCGCTTCCCTGTGATACAATACCCGGAGCACCGCCTGTGAGGGCAAGGTTCTGGTCGAACAGCTTAAATGAGTTTGTAAGTGTAAGGAATGTGCAGATTGTGATGGAAGGCATCATCATCGGCAATGTTACATTTGTAAGCAACTGTCTTTTGCCTGCGCCGTCAATTTTAGCCGCCTCATAAAGATCATGAGGTACGCTCTGGAAACCGGCAATGTAAATAATCATCATATAACCTGCCTGTTGCCAGCACATAAGAATTACAAGTCCCCAGAAACCGTAGTTAGCATTAAGCGCAAGGTTTGTTCCGTAATACTGAAGAATACCGTTAAAAATGTACTGCCAGATGTAGCCGAGAATGATACCGCCTACAAGATTAGGAACAAAGAAAACAGTTCTGAATACATTTGAACCCCTGATTCCGAGCGTGAGTGCATATGCCACAAAAAACGCAATGAGGTTAATGAGTATAACCGATACTATAACAAACAGTACCGTAAACCAGAATGAATGTAAAAAGCCCTCATTCTGAAAGGCTTTGACATAGTTTCCGAACCCAATGAATACTGCGTCGCTTGTTGTTCTGAATTTACAGAATGAAAGGTAAATGCCGTTAAAGAACGGATATACAAAACCTATAAGGAAAGCAGCCAGAGTAGGAAGAACAAATATAAGAAAATAAATTTTTCTTTTAGGTTTTCTAAACATAATATTTTGCCTTTCCGTTCATAAAAAAGGGGGGCGGAATGCCGCCCCCCTACCGAACCTGTTAAATTAAAACAGAAATCTTACAATCAGCCGTTAGCCTTTGCATATTCTGTTTTCCAACCCTGTACAAATGCAGTCTTAACAGCATCCCAGTCGCCTGTACCTGCTGCATACTGTGTAAGAGCTGTGCCAACACCGTTTTTCCAATCTTCACTTGGCATTGTTGTGAAGTTCCAGCTTACCGGAGTTTTGCCTGCTGCTGTGAGTTCGTTATCAATCTTAACAAACACATTGGTTGCTTCCTTAGCATTCTTGAAAGGAATTACAAAGCCCATATCATCAGCAAGAGCAGATGTACCTGCTTCGTTTGTTACACACCATTTCAAGAATTCAAGAGTAGCTGCCTGATCGTCAGCACTTGCCTTGTTGTTTACACACCAGTAGTTCTCTGAACCTGTGCAAAGACCCTGATTAGCTTCATCGCCTACGCCGATGTAAATCGGGAGCATGCCGAGTTCGTCGTCCTTCATACCTGCCTTGGTAACTGTTGAATATTCCCAGCTGCCGTTCTGGAAGAATACTGCTTCGCCTGATGTGAACTCAGTTTCAGCGTCTGTACCCTTCTTGCTTGCGAGGTCTGCAGGCTTACATGTTGAATCTGTGATGTAGAGATCCCAAATGTTCTTATAGTTGTCAAGGTATTTACCCTCGATAGCGTTTGTTGATTTGATGTTCTTATCCTTGTACTCAAAGTAGATAGGAAGGTTAGCAAGGTGAGTCTTGAATCTCCAGTCAGATGAAGAATCCATACCTGCTGATGTGAACGCACCCTTAACGCCGAGCTTATCCTTATTCTTCTGGATTTCATCGGCAACAGTCTTTAACTTCTCAAAGCTGTTGATATCTTCAATTTTCTTAACCGAAGCAAAGTCAGAATCGCAATACTTCTGGAGAAGAGTCTTGTTGTAGATAATGCCGTATGTTTCAATTACATAAGCAATACCGTAAACCTTGCCGTCCTCTTCAAGTGCATAATCCTTTGAAGTAAGCTGATTATAAATTTCTGATGAGCTGAGGTCTGCACAATAGTCTTTCCAGTTAGCAAGACCTACAGGACCGTTAACCTGGAAGAGTGTAGGAGCGTTGTCCTTGTCCATCTCTGCTGTAAGTGTTGACTCATAAGTACCCTCGGCAGCTGTCTTAACAGTTACCTCAACACCTGTTTCTTCCTTGTACTTCTTAGCAAGAGCCTGCCAATCCTTGTCCTGCTCAGGCTTAAAGTTAAGATAGTAAACTTTACCGTTTTTTGCGTTGCCTGCTGCACTTGAATCATCTTTTGATGAACCTGATGATGAAGAACCGCCGCAGCCTGCAAGAGCAGTAGCAGTCATCATACCTGCAACTGCAAGAGCTGCAGCTCTTTTGATTGTTGATTTTTTCATAGCTTTCACCTTAATTAAAAATATTTATCCGCTAAACCCGGATATTGGCGAGAGAACAACATTCTGTGTTCTCTCTATTGCCACAATCATAACACACTATTTATGAAAATACAATAGATTTTTTTAAAAATTTTCTCTGCGATTAGTTAAAACGAAAGTATTTACCAAATGTAATTTCAAAATCGAACAAAAAACAACCGCATATTATCTGAGTTTTGCGACTTATTTGTCAAATAAGAAATTTTAAAGCAACATTAAGGTTACAATATTGTAACCTGTCAAATATGGTCATTCTATTGAAAATGACAAGCGATTTGTGCTAAAATTATGTCAAATTTGTTTTTAAGAAGGTTAATTTAGCAATTATGAAAAATTTTAATCAATCATCCCTTGCACGATTTTTCACCCGATTTCCTAAGCTGCTATTTGCGGGGTTGATGTACTCAATTCCGTTTGCCGCATTTTCCGGAATATTCATCCTCATAAGCTTTCTGTCCGGATTCAACAATGTAATATTATGGAGCTTGGGTATAATTCCCGCAATGCCGTTCTATTCCGGACTTGTAATGGTAATCCGCAAAATTTCGGTTGAAAAAGAGGATGTAAATGTTTTCAAAACTTTTGTACAGGCATTTCGTGAAAATCTGAAAAAATCAATTTTCAACGGATTTGTCGCTTACCTCATAGTAGCATGTTCGTTTTTTGCAATTCTCTATTACGGAACACTTGCTCAGACAGACATAGTCTACGGCTCTGTCTTTACCATATATATAGTGTTCTCAATTGCAATGCTGATTATGCTGTTCTATGTACCCCTGCTAACAATTACCTATGACCTCAGACTCCGTGACATTTATAAAAATTCACTTCTGTTGATTTTCGGTAAAATTCTCAGAAATATTGTCGCACTTGTGCTTGTCGTAATAGTTTCATTCGCAGTATTCCTCGCAGTAATCTATGCAAAGGGCGCAATGCTTGTTGTTGCAGTTGCTCTCTCGGTAATTTTCTACCCGATGATTGCAACCTATATAATAGTATCCGTAATCGCAAAAGGTGTGCAGGAGTCTGTCGGTTACTTTACAGGCGATAATGTGCAGTATGTCCTTACGGAAGAAGAAGTTCAGCGTGAAACCGAAGCAGTCGAAAACGCAAACTCCGATGATGACTACATCTTCGTCAACGGCAGAATGATTAAAAATCCGACTAAAACGGATACGAAAGAGTAATTTTTAAAGCACTTTGCAGAATGCAGGGTGCTTTTAGTTTTATATGCATAATGTGTTAGGTATATATGTGTGATTGATGTGATTGCTGCTTTTTGACTGACATTTGACTAATATTTAAGCAATATTATGTGATATTTCGCAATATTTTACGGTAAAAATAAAAAAATAAAAACCGCACCAAATAGCATGAAAACGGCTTTCTGATGCGGTTTTTGTTATGGAGCTGAAGAAGGGACTTGAACCCTCGACCTACTGATTACGAATCAGTTGCGCTACCAACTGCGCTACTCCAGCGTTTAATTTTTCGGTTGTTCGGCTGTAATAAAGCAAAAAATACAGAACGCAGAAATTGCATAAAAACATACACACTAACTTCCGCTACATGATTATACATCAAAAATTTAAAGATTTCAATACCAAATTTGAAAAAGAGGTTTACAAAAACCGGAAGAGAGGCATAAAAGTATTACGAATCAATAATAATAGAGGCAGGTATAATTCATCAAAAAAATATTTATGAATACAAAATAATGCACAAAAATCATGCCAATTTTTGTTTAGTGAAGTGTTATCACATTTGTGGAATATTTTATTTAAAAGTATTATAATTGAATCGCAGTGTGCAAAGCGGAAATACTTTTATGTGATAGGATGTGCAGAAGATGCCCAAAAGAAAGTGCAGTAATATCGACGCTTCGGTAGGACTCAGAATGCGTTATTACAGAATTCAGTGCGGACTTACCCAACAGCAGGTTGCGGACGCATTAAAGATAAACAGAACAACTTATACAAAATATGAAACGGGAGTTTCCGAACCAAGCCACGAGCTTCTCGGAAAAATCGTTAAAATGTTCGGTATCGATTATAACGCAATTCTTGACAACAGAGATTATTTTGAAAGAAGAGTTGCCGACGGTGATATGACGCTCAATGTACTGACTCTTTCCGAAAGAGCAATCATTGCAAGATATCGCTCAATGTCTAAAGAAGATCAAAAGAAAATTTGTGAATATATAGATATGCTCTACAATGAAAAAGCAAAGAAGATTTTGTAAAAAACACTTTACTTTTGACTTTGATTGTGATAATATAAAACAGATGACCGTGTCTCGGAACAGGGAGTATGCCGTTTATCGGATTTTCACAGCCCTGCCCTGAGATGTTGGCGACTATTTTTGAAAGGTGGAATTTTTAATGCTTAAAGAAGAAAAGCAGGCTATCATGGCTGAGTACGCAACTCACGAAGGCGACACAGGTTCTCCGGAGGTTCAGATTGCTCTTCTTACAAAGAGAATCAATGACCTTACTGAGCACCTCAAGGTTCACAAGAAGGATCACCACAGCAGAAGAGGTCTTCTCAAGATGGTTGGTCAGAGAAGAAGCCTTCTCGCTTACCTCACAAAGGTAGACATTGAGAGATATCGTTCTATCATTGCAAGACTCGGTATCCGTAAGTAATTTTTTAAGTACACAAGGGCAAGCGAAAGCTTGCCCTAAATTCGATTTTCTGCGGGATTTTTATTTGCTGTTTTTTAGCGGTAAAACGATTAAATAACATATGCTTTTGTGTGTTTGTCAGTTTTGTTTAATGGTTTTATTGCTAAATCGGCGTAAAATCCCGTTTGAATAAATTTGAACTTTATTTAAAATGTGAAACTTATGTTTCGGAAAGGATTTTACTAAAATGAATCGACTTATGACATTCGACAAATACAGAGTATTTGAAACAGAATTTGCCGGCAGACCTTTAAAGGTTGAAACAGGCAAGATGACACAGCTTGCAAACGGTGCGTGTCTTGTTCACTACGGTGACACAACAGTTCATGTTGCTGTTACAGCATCAGAAAAACCAAGAGAGGGTGTTGATTTCTTCCCGCTTTCGGTTGACTATGAAGAAAAAATGTACGCAGTAGGCAAAATCCCCGGTTCTTACCTCAAGAGAGAGGGCAGACCTTCGGAAAAGGCTATCCTCACAAGCCGTGTAATCGACCGCCCTATCCGTCCTCTTTTTGATAAGAGCATGAGAAACGATGTTTCAATCGTTTGTACGGTAATGAGCGTTGATCCTGACTGTCAGCCTGAAATTGTTGCCATGATCGGTGCTTCAATCGCAATTTCAATTTCTGATGTTCCGTGGAACGGACCTATCTCGGGTTGTTCTGTAGGTATGATTGACGGTGAGTACATTATTAACCCGACAGAGGAGCAGAGAAAGGTTTCTCAGATGGCAACAACAGTTGCCTCAACAAGCACAAGAATTGCTATGATCGAGGCAGGTGCTAACTGCGTATCTGATGACGATATGTACAACGCTATTATGGCAGGTCACGAGGCTAACCAGAAGATTATCAGCTTTATTGAGGAAATCAAGGCTGAAATCGGCAAGCCTAAGTTTGAGTTTGCAAGTCTTGAACCCGACCATGATATGTTTGAGGCAATCAAGGCATTTGCAGAAGAAGATGTTAAGGTTGCTCTTGATACAGATGATAAGAGAATTCGTGACGAAAGACTCAAGCCTATCTATGAGGCAGTTCATGAAAAATTTGACGAGATTTATCCCGAAAGCGAAGCCCTCATTGACGAGTGCCTTTATAAGACACAGAAGTTCATTGTTCGCCGTTGGTTACTCGATGAGCAGAAGCGTGTTGACGGCAGAGGAATGGACGATATCCGTCCTCTCGCATCAGAGGTTGGCGTAATTCCGAGAGTTCACGGTTCTGGTATGTTCACAAGAGGACAGACTCAGGTTCTCACAATCGCAACACTCGGTCCTGTTTCCGACAAACAGCTTCTTGACGGCATTGACGGTGAAACAGAAAAGAGATATATCCACCACTACAACTTCCCAAGCTACTCAGTCGGCGAAACAAAACCAAGCCGTGGTCCGGGCAGAAGAGAAATCGGTCACGGCGCTCTTGCAGAAAGAGCTCTCGTTCCTGTAATTCCTTCGGTAGAAGAATTCCCGTATGCACTTCGCCTTGTTTCGGAAGTTCTTTCTTCAAACGGTTCAACTTCACAGGGTTCAATCTGCGGTTCAACTCTTGCTCTTATGGACGCAGGTGTTCCGATTAAGGCTCCTGTTGCAGGTATCTCATGCGGTCTTATCACAGAGGGCGACCGTTGGATGACAATGGTTGATATTCAGGGTCTTGAGGACTTCTTCGGTGATATGGACTTTAAGGTAGCAGGTACACATGACGGTATCACAGCTATTCAGATGGACCTCAAAATCAGCGGTCTTACTCCCGAAATGGTTAAAGAGGCTCTTGCCAAGACTCACAAGGCTCGTAACTATATTCTTGATGAAGTAATGCTCAAGGCTATTGCAGAGCCGAGAAAAGAGCTTTCAAAGTACGCTCCCAAGATGTTCACAACAACAATTCCTGCTGACAAAATCAGCGAGGTTATCGGTAAGAGCGGTAAGGTTATCAAGGAAATTCAGGCTGAATGCGAAGTTAAGGTTGACATTGAGGAAGACGGCGAACTCGGACAGGTATTTGTTTCGGGTATTGATTCCGACAAGTGTAAGCGTGCAATCGAAATCATCAACACAATCGCTGTTGATCCTGAGCCGGGTGCAATGTACCTCGGTAAGGTTACCCGTATTATGGACTTCGGTGCTTTCGTTGAAATCGCTCCGGGTAAGGAAGGTCTTGTTCATATTTCTCAGCTTGATGTTAAGCGTACAGAGAATGTAACAGATGTTGTTAATGTAGGCGACATTATCCGTGTTAAGGTAATGGAAATTGACGATAAGGGCAGACTTAACCTCTCTCGCCGTCAGGTTCTTATTGATGTTGACGGTCTTGTTCCCGAAAACGACCTTGACGCAGAAAGAGCAGCTCGTCCACGCAGACCTCACAATGACCGCAGAGGCGGCTTTAACAGAAACAACAGAAAGTAATTTTTGTAGTCTGAAATCTAATATTTTTTAATATTTATACAATCAGTCCCTTTCAATTTGCAAATGCATTGAAAGGGACTGTTTTGTTAATTGAAAATTGAAAGTGGAAAATTATGCTTTGGTGGGTAAATGTCATACACTCAAAATATTAAAAACTAAAATAAAAAGCGGTAGTCAATGCCACCGCTAAATTAATGCAATTATTTAGTTTGCATATCTTGAAAGATTATCCCAATCAATATCGTCTTCGGAAACAAAGTCACCGTTTTCCGCTTCTGTAATATCTTTATACTCCTGTTCGGTAACTTTTGTGTAGTCAGGATCCCAAGCAAGTACGAGTTTCTTAATCAATTCGTAGGCAAGTTCCTTGTCACTGTCGGGAAGCATATCAATCATTTTAGCAATTTCAGCTGTTTTCGTACTCATATACGGCAACTCCTTTCATTTATAAATATCTCCGCGAGAACCTATATCCATAATATATATTATTTCATAAGTACCGTCAAGTAACCTTTTAAAAATAATACGGTATTTACCGATTCTTAATCGTTGTCTGCCGTCACCAAATCCCTGCATTAATTTTATATCACCTTTAGGAGGATTAATTTTTAACCCCTCAATTCCAATTCTGATACGATTAACTGTTGCTTTATCGGATTTTGCAAGGAACTTGAGTGCAGCTTTTGAATATTTTACTTCCATAATAACAACCCGTTTGTATTTTTCTTTAACAATATTATATCATCGCCTTTCTTTTAAATCAATAGCAAAATAATTTCATATACAATCAGACACATGAACAAAATTTGCATGGTGTTTAAATTATCCTAATCATCTTGATTTCAACTTGATAACATAGTATAATTGACTTAACAAAAATTTCCGACAAATACGAACACAGATTTATAAAGGAGAGAATACAATGCAGGTTAAAATTTCCGATTCTATAAAATACATTGGCGTTGATGACAAGACAATCGACCTTTTTGAAAGTCAGTATCTTGTTCCCAACGGAATTTCTTACAACTCATATCTTATTGTTGACGAAAAGGTTGCAATTATGGATACGGTTGACAAGAGAAAAACTGATGAATGGCTTGAAAATCTTGACAGAGAGCTTAACGGCAGAACTCCCGATTATCTTGTAATCAGCCACCTTGAACCTGACCATGCGTCAAATATCAAGGTTGTTTCTGAGAAATATCCGTCAATGAAGCTTGTTGGTAATGCAAAGACTTTTTCAATGCTCCCACAGTTTTTTCCAGATTTTGATTTTGCCGATAAAACCGTTACAGTCAAAGAGGGTGACGAACTTGAACTCGGTTCGCACAAGCTTACATTCATAATGGCTCCCATGGTTCATTGGCCTGAGGTTATGGTTTCATATGAAAGTGCAGAAAAGGTTCTTTTCTCAGCGGACGGCTTCGGCACATTCGGCGCACTTGACGCTCAGGAGGACGATTGGGCTTGTGAGGCAAGAAGATATTACTTCAATATCTGCGGTAAGTACGGTGTTCAGGTTCAGAATCTTCTCAAAAAAGCCGCAAAGCTTGATATTCGGAAAATCTGCCCGCTTCACGGCCCTGTTCTTGACGAAAATCTCGGTTGGTACATCGGTCTTTACGATACATGGAGCAAATATGAGCCTGAAACCGACGGTGTGTTCATTGCATATTGTTCGGTCCACGGCAACACAGCCAAGGCAGCCGAAAAGCTTTGTGAAATCATCAAATCAAAAACCGACAAAAAGGTTTCGATTGCTGACCTTTCACGCACAGACCTTGCCGAGGATATTGAGGATGCATTCCGTTTCAGCAGAATGGTTGTTATTGCACCGAGCTATGACGGTGGTGTGTTCCCGATAATGAACGATTTCCTGCACCACCTTAAAATCAAGGGCTACAAGAACAGAAAGGTTGCTATGGTTGAAAACGGCTCTTGGGCTCCTTCGGCAGCAAAGACAATGAGAACATATCTTGAAGAAATGAAAAATGTTGAAATTTGTCCTACTGTTGTGACAATCCGTTCTGCCATGAAAGAAGAAAATATTCCTCAGCTTGAACAACTTGCTGATGAAATTCTTGGATAATATCATAATAAATTGACATAAATGCAATAATAAAAGGATATAAATATATATTTATAGCTTCGATAATTACACCTAAAAGATTGCGAATTTTGTTCTGCAAAGGTTGAGATTGTTATTTTTGTAACAATTAGATAAAAATTCCAAAGGATATTTTACATCAAAGATTTAATTCCGTTGCAAATGCAATTGAATTTAAAACTCTTTTGTTGTACAATAAAGCTAAAGTTGATGCCCACGGAATAAGCATTGAAACAGATTCGTTTTTAGGTAATTTGTTTTGGAGTTTTGAAATTAGTCGTGAAAAGTTCTTTCTTCTGCCTGTATTCAATGCTTATTTCGTTCATTTATATTGATATATTCCTTCTATAACCCAATATACCCCGAAAATGACCGACGCTTGTTGTCGGTCATTTCACTTTTCGGCGGGTTTCCATTTCGGCATAATTGTACATAGTTGTAATTCAACTAATTTCCCACAGTGAAAAAATTGTCAAATTCGGTAATTTTGCCTATAACAAAATTATGCAAAAAGTGGTATAATAATATCGTAAGAACTCAGTGTTTATCTGAGATTTAAGATGATGCGATTATACGGATGGTGAGAGTATGTACAGTATTGGCGAGATTGTTCTTTACGGCTCAAACGGAGTTTGTGAGATTACCGAAATTACAACGAAAAAAATCGGAAAGAATTCTATTGAATACTATGTTTTAAAACCTGTTTGCTCGGATTCTTCAACGCTTTTTGTTCCGACTCAGAATGAAATGCTTGTGTCAAGAATGCGTGTTGTCCTTTCTTCGGATGAAATTAAAGATATTTTGTCACAGAAAACCGATAATGAAATATGGATTGACAATAAAGCCGAAAGATGTGAAAAAATCAAGGAGATTATTTCGGGCGGCGATTGTATGAAGCTTGTTGAGCTTATCAGGAGAATGCACTTCCACAGTAAGCTCCAGCTCAAAAAGGGCAGACGACTTCACATTACTGACGAGCGTTTTCTTAAAGAAGCTGAAAAAATGGTTTGTGACGAGGTTTCGGTTGTTCTTCACATTGACCGTAACGATGTTCTTCCGCTTGTGCTTGCAGGCTGATTTTTTAAAAATATATAAAGGATACAGAGGATTAACCGGAGCATTCTTTGAATTGCTTTCAATGTTGTTCCTCTGTTTTTTTATTTTTGGTAATTCTGGGTTGTTTGCCTATTTACAAAATGTTGCATTTTGTAGTAAAATATAGGAATAATGATTTATGGAGCTATTTAATGAGAAATTTCAAAAAAACTTTATCATTTTTACTTTCAACGGTAATAATAGTTTCATCAGTTGCAGGTGTCGGTACAACCGTTTTTGCCGCAACCGATGAACACACATACAAAAACTTTAAATACAGAATTCTTGACGATAACACAGCCGAAATTTGCGGTTATACGGGCAAGAATGCAGTCGTGACTGTTCCCGACAGCATTGATTCAAAGCCTGTAACCTCAATCGGCAGGACGGCTTTTTATTCAGGCAAAATTAAGGAAGTGACAATTCCCGACACAGTAAAAAATATCAAATGGTGGGCTTTTTACGGTTGTGAAAGCCTTGAAAAAATCAACCTGAATTTTGGTTTAAAAACTGTAGGCTACGGTGCGTTTATGAATTGTAAAAATCTTAAATCCGTGAGCATTCCAATGTCCGTAACGCAGATTTGCGATGATTCGTTTGCGGTAAGCTGTTCAACCAAAAAGGGCGTTTTTGACACCTACAGTAAGCAGACAATAAGCACTCAAAAGTATTTAACCAATTCATCGTTCACTCTTGAAGGCTATTCGGGGACTGTCGCAGAAAAATATTGCAATGATAATTCGCTAAACTTTGTTTCGTTGGGCAATGTGATTTACGGTGATGTTAATAACAACGGAAGTGTTGATGCAGCTGATGCAAAGCTTGCCAAAAGCCTTATCGACACTGTTCCGACCGAGGAAGAACTGACGGCTGCCGATGTTGACGATGACGGCAAAATCACAGAAAATGATGTTAATCTTATTTTGCAGGCTGTCGGCAACGAATTTTACGCACAGCTTTTTCCGTGTGCAAAGGCTATGTATTCTGCTCCCGACTACCTTTCGGGCAGAACTATGTATTGTGACGGCGACAGCGTTGCTTACGGTTCGGGTACGGACACAATGGGTAATTCAACATATTCTTTCTGCAATTATGTTGCCGAAAAATATAATATGACAATGACCAACAAAGCCGCTCCCGGCACAACTCTTGCAATAAGAAAGGATTTTATCGGCACAGACCACAGAAGTATCCTTGAGCGTGTCCGTGAAATGAAAGGCAGTTACGATGTTATTCTGCTTGACGGCGGTTTTAATGACCTGTTCAAAAATGTTAAAATGGGTGCAATGACCGATATAAATAATAAATCGGGAAAATACAATGAATACACCACAGCAGGTGCATTGGAAAGTATTTGCTATTTTCTTGACAAGAATTATAAAGACTCAATTAAGCTGTTCGTACTCTGTCACAATTGCTCAACAAGAACAAAACAGTCACAGTATTGGTCTTTAATAAAAAATATACTTGATAAGTGGGAAATTCCATATGTTGACCTTTCGGAAGAAACAGAGCTTACCGATGATAATGAGGAAATTACAACACAGTATTTTAGATATAATGCAACAACCAAAAAAGGTGACGGGATTCACCCTCTTGCATATGCCAATATGAAGATATACGGTCCCATCGTTGCCGAAAAGCTTAACGAAACAGTACAGAGCAAGTCTGAACTTGTTTTGCCGAAAAGCGATATTTCTATGGGACTTTTTGAAAGTTACACCCTTAACAGCGAAATTACAGAGTTGAGGGGAAATATAGATGTCAACTATTCAAGCAGTAACCCGTCAGTTGCCTCTGTTGATGAAAACGGCAATATTGTTGCCACGGGCATAGGCGATACAGTTATCACGATTTCGACATCTGACGGTAAAACCAAAAATGTGAATGTGAATGTAAAGTTTCTTGCAATGGCGGTTAGCTTTGGCAAAAATAAAATTTCACTTTCAGAGGGTAATTCAAGCTTGCTGAATCTTTCTGTAGCAGACGGTGAGGCGACCTGTTCAACAACCTATTCGTCAACAGATCCGACTGTTGCGTCTGTTGATGAAAACAGCGGAAAAATTACAGCCAACAAAACGGGCAAAACCACAGTATCATGTACCACGGCAAACGGTGTAACGGTAAGGTGCCTTGTATATGTCACAAGCAGTGCGCTGGCTAAAATGCAGAAAGCGTAAGGCGTTTATGAAAATATTTAACAGAAAATTAAAAATAACTTCATTTGCTTTGCTTACATTATGTATGGTTTTTGTAATGACGGCTTGTGCCGAAAACAGCAGTCAGTCAGAAAAGTCACAGCCTGCAGAACAGACGACTGTTCAGCCGACAACAATGTCAGCCGAAGAAATTAATGACCGAAAGCTTGATAAATTCATATCTGATATGACGCTTGAAGAAAAAGTGGGGCAGATGTTTTTTGTACGCTGCCCCGATGAAGATGCTGTGCAACAGGTCAGCGAGTACAATATCGGCGGTTACATCCTGTTTGGCAGAGATTTTGACGGTAAAACCAAAGATGAAGTTGTTGACGATATTAATGGCTATCAGAACGAGGCGGATATTCCGCTTTTAATCGGCGTTGATGAGGAGGGCGGAACGGTTGTGCGTGTCAGCAGTAACCCAAACCTCCGTGAAACTCCGTTTCTTTCTCCAAAAGATACTTATGCAGACGGCGGTTGGGATGCTGTCAAGCAGGATGCAGAAGAAAAAGCGGATTTACTTCTTTCACTCGGAATCAATGTGAATCTGGCTCCCGTGTGCGATATGACCTCGGATGAATACGGCTTTATGTATGACCGTTCTTTCAGCTCGGATGTTGATATGGAAAACAGATATGTGCGAACCGTTGTTGAAACAAGCAAATCAAAAAAGCTCGGCACGGTTCTGAAGCATTTTCCCGGTTACGGCAATAACAGCGACACACACACGGGAATTGCATACGATGACCGTGACTATTCGGAATTTGAAAATACAGATTTTAAACCGTTTTATCAGGGAATTGAGTCCGGTGCCGACTGTATTCTTGTTTCACACAACATAGTTAATTGCATGGACAGCGAATATCCTGCGTCACTTTCACAAAAGGTGCATGATATTCTCAGAAATGAATTCAAATTTGACGGCGTAATTATGACCGATGACCTTATCATGGACGCAATCACGGATTTTACGGGAGATGAAGCGGCGGCAGTCACAGCGGCAAAATGCGGTAACGATTTGCTCTGTTGTTCATCTGTCGATACCCAATATCCCGTAGTTCTTGATGCTGTTCAAAACGGTGAAATTTCCGAAGCTCAGGTTGACTCATCCGTAAAGCGAATCCTGAAATGGAAACAAAATCTCGGCATTTTCAACATTGACACCTATCAGAAAAAAGTCAAATCAACCGAACCAACGGATACCGTTGGAAGTGAAGAGTGAAAAGTTAATAGCTGTTAGGTGCGGTCGGGAAGATAGTTTGAATCGTTCATATCATATTTTGCCCGAGTATGAGATTGCAAAAATTCTTACGGTAAAACATAGAACACCCCGAAGATTAGCTTCTTCGGGGTGTTCTGTTTGTAAATGAGTGTCAAAGTATATCGACATATTTCAATAGATGTGATATACTGATTGTGCTGTTGACTCTTTCCGGCAGGAAGGAGGTGACCCAATGGATCTTCTCATTTCATTTTTATTATCTATTGGAGCAAGTGTATTTGCCTACTACATTTGCAAGTGGTTGGATAGATAATGCTTGAACAGCACAACCTAAGAAGAAACCCTCAAAGCTACCGACTTTGAGGGTTTCGTTTTGCCCAATGGACAACTCATTTCATTTTGCCTACAATTATTGTAGCACACATTTCTGTGCATTTCAAGTATATGCCGAAAAATTATTATTATTCCTGATTAGAATTATTTAACACTTTTACAAGCAAAGATTCAAAGCTTTTTTCAAAGTTTTCATCATCTTGTTTTGTACGCTTTTTCGGACCTTTAATGTGATGCTTGCCGTTTGACATTCTCGCCTTTTTGGCAAGGTGCCTGTCCATAAGCAGACCGCCTATGTTATCATCCGAGAAAATTTTCCCCGACTGATGAATACAGTAAGCACCCTTTCCAAGCACAAGTGCCGCAACTCCGTAATCCTGAGTTACCGCAATATCGCCTCTTTTGCAAAGGTTGACAAGAGCCAAATCAACTGCGTCTGCACCTGCACCGATAATTTTTATCTCGCTGTAATCTGACTTTAGAACATGGTTAGTGTCACATAAAAGCACAACGGGAACATTGTGACTTTTTGCAATCCTTTCAACCGATTTTACAACAGGACAGGCATCCGCATCAACAAGAACAGTTATACCGTTCATTATTTTTCCTCAATCTTAATTGAGTTGATAACAGGCTGATTTTTCTTTTCAACAGTACCGTTTGAATCTGTAACAGGTGTGTCCTTGCAGATTTTATCAACAATATCCATACCCTTTGTTACCTTGCCGAATGCGGCGTACTGACCGTCAAGGTGTGTGCTGTCAGCCTGAACAATAAAGAACTGTGAGCTTGCGCTGTCGGGATCATTTGAACGAGCCATTGAGATAACGCCTCTTGTATGTGAAAGGTTGTTTTCAACACCGTTCTGAGCAAATTCGCCCTTGATTGTTTTTTTACTTCCGCCTGTACCGTTGCCAAGGGGGTCACCGCCCTGAATCATAAAGCCTGTAATGATTCTGTGGAAAGTAAGACCGTCATAAAAACCGTCTTTTGCAAGGTCAACAAAGTTCTTGACTGTAATCGGAGCAAGCTCCTCATAAAGCTCAACTTCAATTTTACCGTAGTCTTTAACATCAATAATTGCTGTGTAGCTTGATTTGTAGTCGGTTGTGTCTGTGCTTGCGGATGTTGTTTCTTCGCTTGAAGCTGCAGAAGTTGTTTTTTCAGAAGAACTGCTCTCTGTGTCACCGCCGCAACCGCTCATTAAAAAGCATGTGCAGAGAATAACTGCGGCAACCATGATTGCCGAAATCTTTTTAATTTTTGTCATTTTCAAATTCCTTTCATAAATAAACTTAATTTATTTTAGCATTATTATGTCTGCAAATCAACCTGAATTGACACAAAAATATAAATGTGTTAAAATTTTTTGTATGTGAAATACCGACAAAAGGGGAATGTGGCTTGAAAAATAATGAAATAACCGATATTACTTCAAAACGCAGATTGTTTGAGCTTAATCTCGGTGATGTTCGGAAGTATCGTGACCTTGTTATGCTGTTCGTAAAGCGTGATTTTAAAAATTCCTACAAGCAAACCATACTCGGCCCGTTGTGGATAATAATAAAGCCGTTCCTTTCAACATTTGTTTTTACCGTAATTTTCGGTATGATTGCCAATATCTCAACTGACGGAATGCCTCAATTCCTGTTTTTTATGGCAGGCAATATTTTGTGGTCATTTTTTTCAAGCTGTCTTAACGGCAGTTCATCAACCTTTATCGGCAACGCAAGGCTGTTCGGCAAGGTGTATTTTCCAAGGCTCGTGATGCCGTGCGCAAACATAATTTACAACACAATCGGTTTTTTGATTAACTTTGTAATGTTCTTTATACTTGTTCTTATATATATGTTTACAGGTTCAAATGTTCACCCGAATTTATGCACATTGCTTATGCCTTTGATTCTGCTTTCTTCGGCACTTTTAGGCACAGGCTGCGGACTGATTGTTTCGTCTGTAACAACAAAATACCGTGACCTCGGTGTGCTTGTTTCATTCGGAGTAACATTGTGGATGTATATTACTCCTGTTGTTTATCCTGTTTCTCAGGTGTCGGATTCATTCCGTCCGCTTGTACTCTTAAATCCTGTTGCTCCGCTAATTGAAACATTCCGTTACGGATTCTTAGGCAGCGGAACATTTCCGTGGCAATATCTCATATTGAGCTTTGCTGTTACGGCAGTCGTTCTTCTGTTCGGAATAATCGTCTTTAATAGGGTAGAAAAGAATTTTATAGATACGGTATGATGTCATGACTGAAATGAATGAAAATTGCGTAATAAAAATTGAAAATCTTTCAAAAGAATACCGACTCGGTGCAATCGGTTCGGGAACTCTCCGTCATGATTTGCAGAGTTGGTATGCAAAAAAAAGAGGTAAAGAAGATCCGAATCAGAGAATCGGTGCCAAACAATACACAAAGGGCGACACATTTTTAGCACTTGACGGTGTGAACCTTGAGGTAAACCGTGGAGAACGCATAGGAATTATAGGCGCTAACGGTGCAGGTAAGTCAACTCTGTTAAAGGTTTTATGCAGAATTACCTCTCCGACAGACGGCAGAGTGCGTTTCAGGGGACGAATTGCCAGTATGCTTGAGGTCGGAACAGGCTTTCATGCTGAGCTTACCGGCAGGGAAAACATCTACCTTAACGGTGCAATCCTCGGAATGACAAAGAAAGAGGTCGCATCAAAAATAGACAGTATTATTGAATTTTCAGAGTGCGAAAAGTTCATTGACACGCCCGTAAAGCGTTATTCATCGGGTATGTTCGTAAAGCTTGCGTTCGCTGTTGCGGCACACCTTGATGCAGAAATCATGATTATGGACGAGGTGCTTGCTGTCGGAGATATGCACTTTCAGAAAAAGTGTATCGGGAAAATGCGTGACCTTGCAACCGAGGAGGACAGAACTGTCCTCTATGTTTCACACAATATGAATACTATTCGTGACCTTTGCGACAGATGCATAGTTCTTGACCACGGCAAAATTGTTTTTGACGGCGATGTTGAAGACGCTGTAAAAATCTATCTCGGAAGTGCAAACGAAAATTTCCGTGCCATTGAATATGTCGGAAACGAACACAAGCATCATGCCGACAGAAATGACCTATGTCTGCAATTTGCCGGATATAACGGCAAAGAGGATAATATTTTCTATGATGACGAGCAGATTTTGCTTGAACTTACATGGAAAAACAAGGCTGATATTGAAAATCTTTGTCTGCGTGTTGAAGTGAGCGATTACCGAAGATATCCCGTTACCGCATTTGTGGTTGAAAATTTCTATTCGGGAAAAAAAGACGAAACCCACACGGCAAAATTGAAAATAGATATATCAAAAATTGTCCGTGGCGGATACTATACACGCTATGTTTTTTACAGCCGAAAGAACAATGCCGCCCCCTTTGAAACCTTAGAGGTCGCAGACGGTCTGACTTTCAGAAGAAGAAAACCCGATAAATACCAAAACACCTGGCAAAAAGCCTGGGGCAGTATTGAGATGAATGATATTGAAGTTGTATAAAAACAAATTGAAATTTGCGGTTGGGCAAACAGTTAATATTAAAAGAAATATGTGTTCCGAATGTTGTAAACATCTAATTGAAATGTAATGAAAGGAACAATATGAGCGAAAGATCTGATTATTTTTAAACGCATATTTTGATGAATAACAAAAGGTCAGCACATAATCGTGTTGACCTTTATTCTTTGTCAAAATTAAATTACGGCTCGACAAACGGCATATTAAAATACTCGGCAACTGATTTTGCAAGATTTCTGCCGATTGCATTAATGTTGTCCCTAATCCATTGAGCTTCTTCGGGGTTATCGTGATATGCAACCTCAATCAATGCCGACGGTGATTTTGTCCGTCTGACTTCCGCAAGTGAGGTGGTGGGGATTATGTCAACATCGTTCGGTTCGGGATAAATATCCTTGTAATTCTTTTGCAGAATTTCAGCAAAACGCTTGCCATTACTGCCTGTCGGATAGTAATAAATATCTGCACCCGTGTATCTGCCTGCCGAACCCTCGGGAGCGGCATTGCTGTGAATTGCAAGGTGCAAATCGTGATTGCCCTTGTTTGAATCTGCAATTGCCTGACTCAGCGTCATATCGGGATCGTTTCGCCTGAAATCTATTCCGCTTGCCCTCAAATAAGGCTCCATGGCGTCTGCAATAAGATTCATATAATATTCTTCATTTCCTCCGTCAATATAAGGGTTGTACTCCTGCAATGACGGTGAAAGATAAACTGACGGCATAAAATCTCTCCTAAATTTATTCTCTTATCATTTTATTCACAAAACCCGTGCCGTTGACAAATAATTTTCTTTTCAAAATTCAATTTGTATTGTATAATGATTACATATGATTTTGGTAAAAATGTTGGCAAGTGTATGATATCACAATTATTATGTGTGAGCAGATTGTAACCGTAGGCAGAATGTCAAGCGTAGGGGCGGATATTGTTTTTTTAAAGAACTATTATTTAATGCAAAAACTTGCTTAATTACTTTATGAAATTATGAAACGGAGAAATTATTATGACTGATGAAATGAGAGCAAAAGTTGAGAAAGTTATGAAAAATCTTGAACGCAACAAGATGAAACCTTATTTTTGCGAAAACAGGGAAGAGGCTCAGGCACTTGTAAAAACACTCATTAAAAAGGGCGAAACAATTTCATGCGGAGGTTCAAAAACTCTCGACGAAACGGGAATTTATCAGATGATTAATTCACCCGATTACAATTTTCTTGACCGTTCCGCACCCGGAATGACTCGTTCCGAGGTTGAAGAGGTTTACCGTCAGACTTTCAGGGCAGACACATTTTTTATGAGCACAAACGCTCTTACCGAAAACGGAGAGCTTTATAATGTTGACGGCAACTCAAACCGTGTTGCCGCACTTCTTTACGGTCCGAAAAGCGTTATCGTTGTATGCGGTATCAACAAAATTGTAAAGAATATTGACGAGGCAATCAAGAGAGTTAAAACAATTGCCGCTCCGCAGAATACAATCAGACTCGGTATTGAAACCCCCTGCGGAAAAACAGGCGAATGTGTTTCATTGAGAAAAGAAAATCCCGAGCTCTGTGACGGTTGTCACGGTGACACAAGAATCTGCTGTAACTATGTGGTATCTGCTCAGCAAAGACATATTGACAGAATCAAGGTTATTATCATCGGCGAAGAATACGGCTATTAATTCCTATAAAGAAAAAAAGCCGCATCAAAAGACACGGCTTGGGAGAACTTCAGAATGTAATCATCTGCAATTGTTCTGACTTTTGTTCTGGCTGTTCTGCTGATTTTTATTCTGATTGTTGTTCTGATTCTTATTCTGGCTGTTCTGCTCGTTCTTGTTCTGATTGTTGTTCCGATTCTGATTGAAATTCATTTCAACACCTCCTTTACAAAACTATTATTAACCCGAAAAGGCTTGTTTATTCATGAATGATTTTTTATTGCGAATGAAATCACTTCTGGGTGATGAATTTGACGAATTTTTAAAATTTTACAACAGTGACGATTTCATAAAGGGACTTCGTGTCAACACCTTAAAATGTTCGCCCGAAAAGCTTTGTTCACTTCTTGATTTTGAACTGAAAAAAACTCCGTTTTGCGATGAGGGCTTCTATATTCCGTCCGATGTTAAGTCAATCGGCAACAATCCTCTGCACCATGCAGGAGCGTTCTATGTTCAGGAACCGTCTGCAACTTCGGCAGTTACAATGCTTGATGTCCGTGAGGGCGATTATGTCCTTGATTTGTGTGCCGCTCCGGGCGGAAAAAGTACGCAAATCGGCGCTAAACTTAACGGAACAGGACTTTTGTGGAGCAATGAAATTGTAAGAAGCAGAGCGAATATTCTTTTATCGAATATTGAACGAATGGGTATTTCAAACGCAGTTGTATCAAACTGCCGTCCCGATGAACTTTGCAAAAGGCTTGAAAACCGTTTTGACAGGATTCTTGTTGACGCCCCCTGCAGCGGTGAGGGAATGTTCCGCAAGAATGATGCGGAGCGTGAATGGAGCATTGAGCATGTAAAGAGTTGTGCCGCCCGTCAGCTTTTGATTCTTAACAGTGCAAAGGATGCCCTGAAAAACGGCGGATATATGGTTTATTCAACCTGTACTTTTTCAAAGGAGGAAAACGAGGGCGTAATTTCTCGGTTTCTTACAGAAAATCCCGATTTTGAACTTGTTGATTCGGGCGTAACATTCGGCAGACCTACGCTTGATTATGCGAGAAGAATTTTCCCGATGGACGGCGGAGAAGGACATTTTGCCGCCAAGCTTCACAAAAAGGGCGAGCCGTATTCTAATTATAGTATTCCTAAAAAGAATAATAAAATTGACTCGAAAATTTTTGATTTTTATGACAGTATTTTTATCGGCAGACCGTTCGGTGAAAATATTGAGGTTATAAAGGATAAAATTATAGTTCTTCCACAGAATTATAATTTTGATGTAAAAGGCTTGCAGATTCTCCGTGCGGGAGTTATTCTCGGCGAAATTGTCAAGAACAGAATCGAACCGCATCACAGTGCATTTACGGCAGCTAAAAAGGAAAACTGTAAATCCGCAGTTGATTTTGATGTGAACAGTAAAGAAATTGCAGCGTATCTTCACGGTGAGGAAATTGCCGTGTCACAGGATGTCAAGGGCTACACGGCTGTCTGCGTAAACTCAATCACAACAGGCTTTGGCAAAGCGTCAAATTCAAGACTGAAAAATAAATATCCGAAAGGGCTTCGCATATTAAGATGAAAAAATTATCAGATATAGGTACAATCAAAGATATACTTTCAAGACACGGCTTTACTTTTTCAAAGTCACTCGGTCAGAATTTCCTTATAAACCCGTCAGTTTGTCCGAGAATGGCAGAGCTTTCGGGCGCCGGAGAGGGAGTTGGCGTAATTGAAGTCGGTCCTGGAATAGGGGTTCTCACAACAGAGCTTTGCTCGCTTGCCGACAAGGTTGTAGCGGTTGAGCTTGACAAGCGACTTCTTCCCGTTCTTGAAGAAACACTCTCCGAACACGACAATGTAAAAGTTGTAAACGATGACATTCTGAAAATTGACTTGCACAAGCTGATTGAAGAAGAATTTCAGGGTATGGATGTTGTTGTGTGCGCAAATCTTCCGTACTACATCACATCTCCCGTAATTATGAAATTGCTTGAGGACAGACTGCCGATTTGTGCAATCACGGTTATGGTTCAGAAAGAGGCGGCTCAGCGAATTTGTGCTGAGGTGGGTTCTCGTGCAAGCGGTGCGGTAACGGTATCGGTCAATTATTATGCAGAACCCGAAATGCTGTTTTCGGTTAGTGCCGGCTCGTTTATGCCTGCTCCAAAGGTTGATTCGGCTGTTTTAAGACTTAACATTCTCAAAGAACCGCCCGTGAAGGTTGATGACGAAAAGAAGTTTTTTAAGGTCGTAAAAGCCGCCTTTTCACAGCGAAGAAAAACACTTTCAAATTCTCTTGCATCGGGACTTTCTTTGCCAAAGGCAGAGGTCAACGCAATTCTTGAAAATTCTTCCGTTCCTCTGAACGCAAGGGCGGAACAGCTTAAGCTTGAAGATTTTGCAAACATTGCAAACAATCTTGGTGACTGATTATGAAAAGAAAAATGAACGGTCTTTACAAAACCGCTTTTATATTAATGCTTGTTGCCGCAGTGCTTTTCATTGTTGCAACAATTGTTGCATATGCTCTTGAACGCCCGTATTTTTCCGCAGTCTTTTCATGCAGCGGTGCTTTTCTTGCATTTTTGGGCATAATATTTGCAACCTGCAGTAAACCTAAAAAACGCAAAAGACACCTTGTCACAGATGAAATTGTTGCCGAAAATGATGATATCAACAAAATTTCGGAAAATTCTGTTGACAATGAGGAATAAATTTGATAGAATGATTGCAGATAAAGGGGAGTAGTTCGCAGATAATCTGTGATATTAATCGTCAGTACATACCGTTTTCGGTATCGGTTATATCTTAAAGGACAAGACTTTTATTGTAGGGTGAGTTGCACCTTGCAATAAAGGTCTTTTTTATTTGCCTTTTTCAGTCTGTCTGTATTCTGCAATCCGAACGGAGGAGAAAATTATGAAAAATTGGTATCAGTTGACCGAGAGCGAAACTCTTGACAAGCTCGGTGTCACAAGCGAAGGACTTTCGTCACAACAGGTTGACAGCCTTCTTGAAAAACACGGAAAAAATGTGCTTGAAGAAAGCAAAAAGAAATCTGTTTTTCAGGTGTTTTTAAGTCAGTTTGCCGACCTTATGGTAATAATCCTTATCATTGCGGCAATCGTTTCAATGTTTTCGGGAAGTGTTGAAAGCACAATCGTAATTTTTGCGGTAATCACACTTAATGCTATTCTCGGCACGGTTCAGCATGTTAAGGCAGAAAAGTCGCTTGAAAGCCTTAAATCGCTTTCGTCACCCTCGGCAAAGGTAATCCGTGACGGAAGAAAAATTGAAATTGATTCAGAAAACATCGTTCCCGGTGACATTGTTGTGCTTGAGGCAGGCGACCTTGTTGTTGCAGACGGTAGAATAATAAATAACTATTCTTTACAGGTAAATGAGAGCTCGCTCACGGGTGAATCTACAAATATTGACAAAAGTGTGGAGACAATTGAAAAGGAAGTTCCGCTTGCCGACCGCACTGATATGGTCTTTTCGGGCAGCCTTGTAACATACGGCAGAGCAATTGTCGTTGTTACGGAAACAGGCATGAACACAGAAATCGGTAAAATTGCTACACTTATGAATCAGGCAAAGAGCAAGAAAACTCCCCTCCAGCTCAGCCTTGATAAATTTTCGAGCAGACTTGCCGTTATTATTATGGCAATCTGTGTAGTAGTTTTCGGCTTGAGTATGTTCAACGGAATGTCGGTTCTTAACTCTCTTATGTTTGCCGTTGCACTTGCAGTAGCCGCAATCCCTGAGGCACTTGGCTCAATCGTCACAATTGTTCAGGCAATGGGTACGCAAAAAATGGCAAAAGAAAATGCCGTTATCAAGGATTTGAAGGCTGTTGAAAGCCTCGGTTGTGTGTCTGTAATCTGCTCCGATAAGACGGGTACGCTCACACAGAACAAAATGACTGTTCAGAAAATCTATGTGAACGGCGAAAGTATTCTTGAGAATCAGCTTGACCTTAATATTGAAAGCCACCGTCATCTCCTTTACGATATGGTTCTAAACAACGATTCGAGTATCGTTGACGGAAAGGGAATAGGCGACCCGACAGAGTACGCTTTGCTTGAAACATTTCAGCATATCGGACTTGATGAAAATGTGCTTAGGGATGTTCTTACAAGGGTTGAGGAAGTTCCGTTTGATTCCGACAGAAAGATGATGAGCACAAAGTATAAAATGCACGGTGTAAATCATATTCTCACAAAGGGTGCGCTTGATTCAATTCTTGACCGTTGTGTAAGTATCGCAACAAAAGACGGTATTCGTCCGATTACAGATGAAGATAAGGCTGAGATTTCAAGAGTTAACCGTGAATATTCCGAACAGGGACTCCGTGTTCTCACCTTTGCATATAAGGAATCTGATGAGGCTCTCACGGTTGACACAGAGAATGATTATACATTCATCGGACTTGTTTCAATGATAGATCCTCCGAGAGAGGAGTCAAAACAGGCTGTTGCCGATGCAATCCGTGCAGGAATCAAGCCTGTTATGATTACGGGCGACCACAAAATCACAGCAAGTGCAATCGCAAAGCAGATTGGTATTTTCAATGACGGCGACATCGCAGTTACAGGTCTTGAGCTTGACGCAATGAGCGATAAGGAGCTTGACGAAAAAATTGAGAAAATTTCTGTTTATGCACGAGTTTCTCCCGAAAACAAAATCAGAATCGTTGAGGCTTGGCAAAGAAAAGGCAACATTGTTTCCATGACAGGTGACGGTGTAAACGACGCACCCGCTCTCAAAAAAGCGGATATCGGTGTTGCAATGGGTATCACAGGTACCGAAGTTTCAAAAGACGCCGCATCTATGATTCTTCAGGATGATAACTTTGCTACAATTATCAAGGCGGTTGCAAACGGCAGAAATGTTTACCGCAACATTAAAAATGCAATTCTTTTCTTGCTTTCAGGTAATATGGCAGGCATTTTTGCCGTGTTGTTCTGTTCAATCATGGCTCTGCCCGTACCGTTTGAGGCGGTTCACCTTCTGTTTATCAACCTTCTTACAGACTCACTTCCCGCAATTGCAATTGGTATGGAGAAGCCCGAAAAAGATTTGCTCAGACAGAAACCCCGTGATCCGAAACAGGGAATCCTTACAAAAAGTTTTTCTGCTCTTATGCTCGGACAGGGCGCTTTGATTGCCGTTGTAACGCTCATTTCATTCTACATCGGACTTCAGACAAGCCCAGCCGTTGCAAGCACAATGGCATTTGCAACACTCACGCTTGCAAGACTGTTCCACGGCTTTAATTGCAGAAGTACGCATTCAATCTTTAAACTCGGACTTTTTTCAAATACGGCAAGCATAGGTGCTTTCTTTATCGGAACATTACTGCTCGCATTTGTATTGTTTGTTCCGTTTATGCAGCCGCTTTTCAGCGTTACCGCACTCACAGGCGCACAGGCAGGTTTTATAGCTCTCCTTGCATTCATCCCGACATTTATAATTCAGTTTGTAAAAGTTATTGTTGAAAATGTGAGAAAGTAAATTTAATAACATTGAACACGGCAGATTGATTTTGTCGTGTTCTTTTACTTTTATCGAATAAAATTCATTGACAAAGAAATAATAATGTAGTACAATGTACTATACAAGGAGGTCAGTATTATGGCATTCTCAATCAGATTAACAGAACAGGAAAAGAAAATAGTAGACAGCTATGCTCGGTTGCACTCAATATCACTCGGAGAGGCTTTTAAACAGGCTTTGTTTGAAAAAATCGAAGAAGAATATGACCTTGCCGTTTTTGATGACGCTTATGATGAATATAAAAAGAGCGGTGAAGAAAACAGACCAATCTCTGATTTTTGGAAGGAACTTGACATATGAGTTATGTTGTAAGAACCACTCCGAGATTTGAAAAAGAATTTAAAAAACTCGACAGATATACCATGAAGATGATTAAAGCGTGGATTGAAAAGAATTTGTCGGGTTGTGAAAACCCCAGAGTAAAGGGAAAAGCTCTCACGGCAAATCGCAAAGGTCAATGGCGGTATCGTATCGGAGATTACAGACTGCTCTGCCTTATAGAAGACGAAGAACTTGTTATTCTTGCTTTGTCTATAGGTCATAGGCGAGAGGTTTATGACAACACTTAAAATTAAAAACACTTAAATAATCAAACTCAGTCATAATCCTTGGAGAATTATGACTGAGAGTTATTTATTTTGAACTATTTTGATTGAAATTGCAAAAATTCCTTGACAAAGTTTTACAGGTTTCTTATAATTAAATCATAACATAATGTTTCACAGGGTATTACAGGATATACAAAAAATAAGGTTAAGAAGGGTAACAGAAATTATGAACATTTGGCACGACATTTCTCCGAAGAGAATTACAAAAGACAAGTTTTATGCAGTAATCGAAATTTCAAAGGGCGGCAAAAACAAGTATGAGCTTGACAAAGAAACAGGTATGCTCAAGCTTGACCGTGTGCTTTTTACATCAACTCACTATCCTGCCAACTACGGCTTCATTCCGAGAACCTTTGCAGATGACGGCGATCCGCTTGATGTTCTTGTTTTGTGCAGTGAAACAATTCAGCCAATGACGCTCGTTGAATGCAAGCCTATCGGCGTTCTCAATATGGTTGATAACGACAGCTGTGACGAAAAAATTATTGCAGTTCCCGTTAACGATCCCAACTACAATTGCTACAGCGACATCAGCGAACTTCCGAAACACTATTTTGAAGAAATTCAGCACTTTTTCCAGGTTTACAAAACACTTGAGGCTGACAAGGTTACTTCGGTAACCGAAACTGACGGTGTTGACAAGGCAAAGGAAATCATTGAAAAGGCTATCACAAGCTATATTCGTGATTTTCAGATGGCGTAAATTTATAAAGACTGCAAAACTAAAAGCTTTACCAAAAAACGGTAAAGCTTTTTCTTTTGAATGTGTAATTTAATTCTGAAAAGGAATATTAACAAAATTCATTCCTGTATAATAAAAATACGAAATACGGCAGATTAAAGTTTAAAATCCTTTGCCGAAAAATCTGTCTTAAAAACCGTGACATTCGGCATACGCAACAACGGGTCATACTTGAATGATCTGCATTTTCCGTCCTTGACCTGCTTTGACTTTTTGCAGAACATAATATCATTTTCAATTCCGTTGTATTCGCAATATGAACAGTTGACAGGAATATTCTTGCCAAACAAACTTTTTTTCATAATCAACACCTCTGAATGAATATAGTATATCATTAACTCAGCCGTGTTTCAAGCATAATATTTTGTCGGAAAATATTGACAAAGCAATTAATCGGTTAAAAATAATCTTATTATAAAATATGGAAGGAACACTTATGAAATTTATTTCAAAAACAATGAAGCTCAACAATATTGATACGGTTTCGTATCTTACATATAATTCTTTATCAGAAATTAGTTTCATCAATCACGCATTCACAACCCGACTCGGCGGTGTGTCAACGGGTGAATTTACATCAATGAATATGGCATTCAACAGAGGTGACAATCCCGACAGCGTAACCGAAAATTACAAAAGATTCTGCAAAAGTGCAGGCTTTGATTATGAAAGTCTTGTAGCCTCGGCACAGGATCACCACACGGTTGTGAGAGCGGTAACATCTGCCGAAAAGGGCATAGGCATCTACAAGCCCCGTGATATGGAGAGCGTTGACGCTTTGATTACAAATGAAAAGGGAGTAACCCTCGTAACCTACTATGCCGACTGCACACCGCTGTTTTTTGTCGATACAAAGAATAAGGCAATCGGACTTGCCCATGCCGGCTGGAGGGGAACTGTCGGCAGAATAGGGGAAAAGGTTGTTGAGAAAATGACTGAGCTTTACGGTACAAATCCTGCCGATATTAAAGCCGCAATCGGTCCCGCAATTTCAGTTTGTTGCTATGAGGTTGACTACCCATGTGCAGAACATTTTCTGAATCTTGCAGACCTTGACAGTTCAAAGTTCGTTTTTGAAAAAGGAAACGGAAAATATATGGTTGACCTTTTAGAAACCAACCGTCAGATTCTTACTGCTTCAGGTGTAAAGAATGAAAACATAACAGTTTCGGATGTCTGCACCAATTGCAACAGCGACCTCTTATGGAGTCACCGTGCCACCAAAGGTCACAGAGGCACAATGAGTGCATTTATGTGTATAAAATAAGAATAATATTTTTGTTTTTGCAAAACAAAAGGCGGTTGTTGACCGCCTTTATCTGTCTGAATTAATCTTTCCGTTTTTTGCAAACCATACATCGTTTACCTCAAATTCCTTGCCGTTAAGGTAATTAAGAATGCCTGCATCGGTTTCAAAATTGAATTTCAGCTTATAGCTGTAAAGCGCCTGATACTTAATGCTGTCGGGTGCTTTTTTGCCTTTGCCGTATTTTGTATCGCCCACAAGCGGATGTCCGATTGATGCCATATGCGCTCTTATCTGATGAGTTCTGCCCGTCAGCAGTTCAACTTCGGCAAGGCTGAATTTGCCGTTGAAGTCAAGAATTTCATATTTTGTCTTGATTTCTTTTGAACCTTCAACTTCATTTTTGAAAACAGTAACCTTGTTTTTACTTTCATTCTTGGTCATATAACCGTGAAGTGTGTCGCTGTCCTTTTTCGGCTTTCCGTACAAAAGGCAGAGATAGTATTTTTCAAGCTCTCTTGTTTTCATTTTTGCATTTAAAATTCTCAGGCTGTCGGCATTTTTAGCCGCAATAACAATTCCGCCCGTGTTTCTGTCAATTCTGTTGACAAGTGCAGGCGCAAAGGCTTTTTCTTCATCGGGATTATATTCACCTTTGTCATAAAGGTAGTGCTGAACTCTTGCAACAAGTGAATCAAAGTGATAATTTTTGTCGGGATGAACGATTATACCCGGCTTTTTATCTATAAGTATAATGTTTTCATCCTCATAAACAATATCAAAGGTTTTTGGCGCTTTCATGAATTCATAGCTTTTTTGCTCCGATGCCTCAAAAAATTCGTCCTTAATATAAAAGGTAAGCACATCGCCCTCTTTGAGTATAGTCTGAATATCACACTTTTTACCGTTTACCTTAATACACTTTTTCCTTATATATTTGTACATAAGCGACTTTGGCAGAGTTTTGAATCTTTTCTGTAAAAATTTATCGAGTCGCTGATTTGCGTCATTCTTTTTAATTTCAAGTGTTCTCATAGTCTGTAAAATTCTCCGTAATTGTTTTCTCAGTTTATCTTATATCAATTTTAAAAATAATTCAACCGCTTTTGCACATAATTTGATTTTGTGTATATTCTGATATAGGGTGATACAGTGAATTGTTACACACAGAGAATAAAATCTGCAGTATGCTTTGGACTGGGACTGCTGTGTGCATCACTTCTGCCGAGTGAATGGGTACTCGTCATTGCGGCAGGCGCACTCGTAGTTGTCAGTATTTGTTGTGTTCGGAGGTAATTATGAAAGTTGTACTTATTGAGAAACCAAAATTCATATCGGCAATTTTGAGAAAAATTTACGGAATCAAAAAGGAAACCAAGCCGGAATAATAGTCATATGTTTGGACACTGTTCCAAAATCTTGCTATTGGTAATAGCTTACAATAAATTCGAGCCAAAGATGTGCATAGTTACAAAAAACTTTGCACATCTTATTTTTTAAAATAAAATTATGATTAATCTTACGGGTAATATTTTTCCGCACTCCCTAATATAATTGAACTATAAAACATAAAGGAGAGAAAAATATGGAGTTTAATCAGGAAAACCGCTCGTTTTGCACGCCGTCGGCTGTGCTTGACACGGTTGCCGAACAGCTTGCAGATGTTGACCTCACTCTGCCCGATTATTGTCCGGATATAGAAAAAATTCTGAAATGTACACTCACACCCAAAATTCAGAGCAGAACCCTTTCGGGAGGTCAGCTCCAGATTGACGGATTTTGTACGGTGAATGTAATGTATGTGGAAAGTATAAAGAAAAGCGTGCGCTGTTGCGAACAAAGCGTGAATTTTTCACAGAACTTTTCGGTAAAAGACGCTCCCGACAATCCGGTTATCATCACAAAAACCAAGCCGGAATACATAAACTGCAGGGCATTAAGCCCCCGCAGACTTGTTATGCACGGAGCGTTTTCGTTGTATGCAAAGGTATTTTCAAAAACTCAGACGAGCATTTTCACACCTTCCGATAATATTGAAACCGACCGAAAGACCGTTACCTGTGCCGACCTAAAATCGTTCTGTCAGGAACAGTTTTCTGTTTGCGAAGAAATTTCGGTAGGCGAAAAACCGCAGATTGAATCCGTTCTCCGCAGCGATGTAAGCGTCGGAGTAATTGACGCTAAGGCTGTAACGGGAAAGCTTATGCTCAACGGTGAGCTTAATCTCAAGCTTCTGTACCTTTCAAACGCAGAGAGCGGAGAAGTTGAAAAGCTTGACTATCTGTTGCCGTTTAACAAAATTTTAGATTGTGACGGAATTGATGAAAACACAATCAACTGTGTTTCCTGTGATGTTATGTCATATGATATCAGACTGAAAAACGATATGCTTTCCGAAAAGCCGTCTGTGATACTTGAAGTAAAGCTCTGCGTTACGGAGGAGGGCTATATAACCCGTGAGGAAGAAATTGTATGTGACGCCTACTCAACAGAATTTTCCTCGTTGCCGGAGTTTGAACAATTAAAAATTACGGGCGAGGTTGTTCCGATTAATGAACCTCATATGGAAAAAATGTCCGTTAAGATTGATGACGGAAAAATCTCACGAATTCTCGATATTTTCACAGAACAAATAACTGCCGAGGCTTCACACGATGACAGAGGTATGGTTATAGGCGGAAAAATCAACATATGCATATTGGCGCTTAACGGGGAAGATATTCCTGTGTTTATTGAGCGTTCAGCCGATTATGAGCATATTATTCCGCAGACAGACTGCACCTGTGCAAAAATTTTCGGTACAAGGACAGCAAGTATAAGCTACAGACTTGCCGAGGATGATGTCATAGAAATTCGTTGTGAGCTGAAAATCTGCGGTGCTGTTTTTTCGGAAAACAGAGTAAACACCGTAAAAAATGTAAATGTTTTTGAGGATAAACCTATACCTCCCGAAAATTGTGCGCTGACATTATACTTTGCCGACAAGGGAGAAAAGCTCTGGGATATTGCTAAATCCCACAACACAAAGCTTGATTTGCTGCTTTCGGAAAATTCGGCTGAAAATCAGGTGCTCGACGCACCTAAAATGCTGTTGATTCCGAGAATATAGGGAGGTATAAAAAATGGAAGAGAGAAATGTTTATCAGGATATTTCCCGAAGAACCGACGGCGATGTCTATATCGGAGTAGTCGGTCCCGTCAGAACGGGAAAATCTACATTTATAAAAAGGTTTATGGATTCGCTTGTTCTGCCCAATATCCGTGACGAGGCAGTTTACAGGCGTACCGTTGACGAGCTTCCTCAATCTGCGGCAGGAAGAACCATAATGACCACAGAACCCAAATTTATTCCCGAGGAATCCGTTGAAATCAATCTCGGCGGCAACACAACCCTCAATGTGAGAATGATTGACTGCGTAGGCTATATTGTAAACAGCGCAATCGGTTACAGCGAAGAGGACGAACCGAGAATGGTAAAAACTCCGTGGTCAAACGAGGCGATTCCTTTTGATGACGCCGCAGAAATAGGCACTAAAAAGGTAATTACCGACCATTCAACAATCGGTCTTGTTATAACTACTGACGGAACAATCAGCGATATTCCGAGAGAAGATTATATTGAAAGTGAAAAAAGAGTAATTAATGAGCTGAAGGCAATCAATAAACCATTCATTATACTTCTCAATTCAGTTGACCCTACGGCAGATGAAACAATTCAACTGTCAAACGAAATGACCGCCGAATACAAGGTCCCCGTAATTCCCGTTAGCTGTATGGAGCTTGACGAAACCGAAATCAAAAGGATACTTGCACAGCTTTTGTTTGAATTTCCAATCCGTGAAATCAAGGTTGACATTCCGAAATGGGTTGTAAAGCTCGATAAAGACCATTGGCTGAAATCGGTTGTATTTGATTCAATAAAGAAAAATGCCGCAAAAATTGAGAAAATCAGGCAAATTCAGCAGATAATCTCTGATATTGAGCAATGCGAATACATCACATCGGCAAAGGTTACGAGTCTTGACCTCGGAAAAGGATATGCGGAGATGACCGTATCTATCAAAAGCGAACTTTTCTATAAGGTTATCTCGGAAGAAACAGGGCTTGATATAACCGAGGAGTACGAACTTCTGAACTGCATAAAAACTCTTTCGCAAAAACAAAAAGAATTCGACAAGATTGCACAGGCTTATGAACAGGTTCAGGAAACGGGCTACGGAATTGTTATGCCGACAATTGACGAACTTACCCTTGACGAACCGCAGATTATTAAGCAGAGCGGAAAATACGGTATCAAGCTGAGAGCAAGCGCACCGTCAATTCATATGATGAAGATTTTTACGCAGACGGAGGTAACTCCGATTGTCGGTTCGGAACAGCAGTCCGAAGAGCTTGTGTCTTATCTTCTCAGAGAATTTGACGAAAATCCGGAAAAAATCTGGGAGAGTAACATATTCGGAAAATCAGTTCACGAACTCGTTAACGAGGGACTTCACAACAAGCTGTACAGAATGCCTGCCGATGCCCGAAGGCGGATAGGGGAGACTGTTGAAAAAATTATCAATGACGGCTGTAACGGATTAATATGTATAATTCTGTAACGACAAATAATGATAAAATTGCAAAGCCTTAATTCACAAATAAACAGGCTCACAAATAAATAAATTGGTAATATCGCCAAAAAATTATTCGCCCCATATTTGTTATTGAAAATGTTTCGGGAATAAAGTATAATATTCCTATATGCAAATGACAAATATGGGGGTTGTTTTATGAATCTTTCCGATGTAGCTTTATTGGCTAAAGAGGAGCTTTCCCTTGCCGAAAAAGGTATTGCCTCGGCAAAAGTTGTTCTTACAGGTTTTGTTGTTGTATTCGCAATGCTGATTCTCTTGATTTTTATAATCAAGATTTACGGCGCAATCATTCAGAAAGCTCAAGATGCCGGCAAAAAGAGCAAAGAGAAAAAGGCTGAAACCGTAGCAGAAACTCCTGCTCCCGTTGTTGCCGCTCCTGTCGCTCCTGCTCAGGCAGACGGTGTTTCCGATGAGGTTGTTGCCGTAATTTCCGCAGCAGTTGCCACTATGTACGGCTCTTCCGAAAAAGCAAGAATCAAGAGTATTAAAAAGTCATCAGACGGCGGTCGTTCCGCATGGGCAAAAGCCGGTGTACTTGATAATACCCGCCCGTTTTAAGGCAAAGTTTTAAGGGAAAGGATGTTATCTAATGGAAATTTTACAAGGCTTTGCAGATGCCGTTGTCGGTATCTTTGAAGGCTCGGGTCTGTCGACTCTTAACTGGCAGAACTATGTAATGATTGGTATTTCAATCGTTTTGCTTTACCTTGCAATCAAAAAGCAGTATGAGCCGCTTTTGCTCCTTCCTATCGCATTCGGTATGCTGCTTGTTAATCTTTATCCGAGCATTATGGCTCCGCCTACAACACAGCTTTTGACAGAGGCTCAATGTGCCGCACAGAATGTTGCGGTGTCGGGACATGCCAAAACGGTGATTGACGGAGTGACTTATATTGAGAATCCGACATACGGCGGACTTCTTTATTACCTCTATCAGGGTGTTAAGCTCGGCATTTATCCGCCTCTTATCTTCCTCGGCATCGGTTGTATGACTGACTTCGGTCCGCTCATCTCTAACCCGAAGAGCCTTATCCTCGGTGCTGCCGCACAGATTGGTATCTTTATAACATTTACAGGTGCTATTTTCCTTGGCTTTACAGAGGCAGAGGCAGGTGCTATCGGTATTATCGGCGGTGCCGACGGTCCTACGGCTATTTATGTAACAACAAAACTTGCTCCGCATCTTCTCGGTTCAATCGCAATTGCCGCATATTCATATATGGCTCTTGTGCCGATTATTCAGCCGCCTATTATGAAGGCGCTCACAACCAAAAAAGAGCGTTCGGTAGTTATGGAACAGCTTCGTCCCGTTTCAAAGCTTGAGAAGATTATGTTCCCGGTAATTGTTGTTATTATCATCGCAATCTTCCTTCCCGACGCAGCTCCGCTCGTTGGTATGCTTATGCTCGGTAACCTCTTTAAGGAGTCCGGCGTTGTTGAAAGACTCAGCAAAACAGCTCAGAACGAGCTTATGAATATTATCACAATTTTCCTCGGTACAACTGTAGGTGCAACCGCATCCGGTCAGAACTTCCTTACTTTTGACACAATCAAGATTATCGTTCTCGGTCTTCTTGCGTTCTGTATGGGTACTGCATTCGGTGTACTTTTCGGTAAGATTATGTACAAGGCAACAGGCGGTAAGGTTAACCCGCTTATTGGTTCGGCAGGTGTATCCGCCGTTCCGATGGCTGCTCGTGTATCTCAGAAGGTTGGTCAGGCTGAAAATCCCGGCAACTTCCTCCTCATGCACGCTATGGGCCCGAATGTTGCAGGTGTAATCGGTTCAGCAGTTGCAGCCGGCGTACTTCTTAATGTTGTAGGCTGATAACCGTAACTTAATAAACTATGATAAAGGAAGTCTTTACGGCTTCCTTTATTTTTGCTGTTAAAGAATCCTACAATGAAAAATTTGTATAATATTAAAGAAATTATTTCGATTAATATTCCATAAAAGAAATATTGCTGAGAATACATAAGATATAATGAAATATAAATATGTAAATCAGTGCCGTAAAAACACCTTTTTTGCTTTACGGTATGTTTTCTTAATACTTAATTTGAATTAAAGGGGCTATATAAATGGCAAAGAATGTAACCATTCAGCGAATTGTCGGCGTCCTTTTGCACAGAATAAAGTTTATTATTCTTGCTACTGTTGTAATGGGACTGCTGTTCTTTATGTATTCACGCTTTGTAATTGCGCCAATGTACAGCACATCTACCATGATTTATGTGCAGAACTACAGTTCGTCACAGCGAGAAAATGCCAATACCAAGAGTACAACACCTTCAAAGGCTGCCGATGATACTGCCAAAAAGACAACCAATGAGGAAAACCAGAAGATATATCCTGCTGATATTTCCGCCTCTGCAAATCTTGCTGAAATCTGCGTTACACTCTTTAAAAATTCCGATGAGATGACAGCACTCTATGACGGCTGCACGGTTAATGTTGATGTAACCGACGGTACTTTCTTTATCACAATTACAGTGGACGGTACAGACGCACAGAAGTGTGCCAATGTTGCAAATCAGCTTGCCGAAAAAGCGGCTGAGGTTTATAATTCAAAATTCAGCTACGGTCAGATCGGAACACTTCGTCAGGCGAAGGTTCCTTCGGCTCCGTATGCACCGAGTAACACAAAGAATATGCTTATAGGCGCCGCAATCGGATTAATTGCTTCCTGCCTTATTTCTATTCTTATTGAACTTATCGACACAACAATCAAGTCTGAGGACGATATTCAGGATATCTACGGTATTCCTATATTTGCCGAAATTCCCGACTTTGAGAACCAGGGTTAAGGAGGAACTATGGCTTCTGATTTTAAATTATTTAAAAAGAAAGACGATAAAAAAAATAACGGACAGAATTTTTCTCTTTCCGATAAGAGCAAGTTTGCAATTGTTGAGTCGTATAAGGCTGCAAGAACTAATATTATGTTCTCGCTTTCCGCAAAAGAAAAAAAATGCTTTGCCGTAACCAGTTATTCAAAGGGTGAGGGCAAGAGCACCGTTTCCGCAAATCTTGCAATTTCCTTTTCAAAAATGGAAAAAAGAGTTCTCCTTATAGACTGTGACCTTCGCCGTCCTAATGTTCACAACATTTTTAAGCTTGACAATAAGAAGGGACTTACCAATGTAATCGGTAAAATGATTGAAATTGACGAGGCTGTTAAGCATGATGTTCTTCCGAATCTTGACATTCTTCCGGCAGGTACGGTTGCGCCAAACCCCTCTGAGCTTATGTGCAGTACCAGATTTCAGGAACTTTATGAGCAGTTTGTCAGAGATTATGATTATGTAATTTTTGATACGCCTCCTATCGGTGTGGTTGCCGACGCTCTGCTTCTCAAGGATATGATTGCCGGCTTTGTTGTAGTTGTTTGTGAACGCTCAACAACCCACGGCGACCTTCAGCACCTTCTTGACAGCGTAAAGCTTGCCGATTCAACCGTACTCGGTCTGATTGAGGTAGGTTGTACTTATGATTCAAAGAGAAGAAAGAAAGGTTATTACTACTACCAGTATTATTAATCCCAATTTTGTGCTTTGGCACAAAACTACACATTCTCAATAAAAATAACACAAAATCACAGACTTGCAAACTTTCACCAAAAATGACTGTTGCAGGTCTGTTCTTTTTTGTGAAAATAAAAATGCAAGATTGCAAAAAACATCTTGCATTTCTTTGGCGAATAGAGTAAAATATATTAGAAATTTAAATTACATTTGCAATAATATTTTAAGGAGTTATTCAAAATGGGTTATCTTGACTTGAGTAAGCAGGAACTTGAAAAAGAGTATGGCAATCTCGCAAAGAGATTTGAGGAGATTAAAGGTATGGGACTTAACCTCAATATGGCAAGAGGTAAGCCCGGCAAAGAACAGCTTGATCTTTCATTGCCTATGCTCGATACAATCAACAGCAAATCCGATTTTATCGGTGAGGATAAGATGGATTGCCGCAACTACGGACTTCTCAACGGTATTACAGAGTGCAGAAAGCTTTTTGCGGATATTCTCGGTGTAGATGCAGAGAATGTTATTGTAGGCGGTTCTTCAAGCCTTAATATGATGTTTGATACAATTTCATGCTTTATGACAGCCCCCGCTGTTGAGGGCTGCAAACCATGGTATGAAGTAAAGAACAGAAAATTCCTCTGTCCGGTACCGGGTTATGACCGTCATTTCGGCATTACTCAGTATTACGGCTTTGAGCTTATTCCGATTCCGATGGACGACAACGGTCCCGATATGGATATGGTTGAAAGACTCGTTTCTGAGGATGACTCAATCAAGGGTATTTGGTGCGTTCCGAAATATTCAAACCCTGCCGGCATCACATATAGCGATGAGGTTGTTAAGCGTTTTGCCGCTTTAAAGCCTGCCGCTAAGGATTTCAGAATTATGTGGGATAATGCTTACTGCATCCATGAAATCAGCGACACACCTGATGTTTTGCTCAATATTATGGATGAATGCAAAAAGACAGGTAATGAAGACCTCCCGATTCTTTTCTGCTCAACATCAAAGATTACTTTCCCCGGTGCAGGCGTAGCCGCAATGGCTGCATCTGAGAACAACCTCAAGGTTCTCCGTGAAAGATATAACTACGAAATTATCAGCTACGATAAGCTTAATATGCTCCGTCATGTAAGATTCTTCAAGGACTATGACGGTGTGCTTAAACATATGGAAAAGCACAAGTCTGTCCTTAAACCAAAATTCGAGATTGTTCTTGATACTCTTGACAAAGAACTTGCGCCTGCTGATATCGCATCATGGAAAAAGCCGCACGGCGGTTACTTTGTAAGCGTTGATGTTTTTGAAGGCACGGCAAAGAGAACAGTCGCTCTCTGTAAGGAGGCAGGAGTTGTTCTTACAGGTGCAGGTGCAACATATCCACTCGGAATTGATCCAAAGGATTCCAACATCAGAATTGCACCGACCTTCCCTCCGAACCACGAGCTTGAGGTTGCTATGGATGTTTTTTGTACCTGTGCAAGGCTTGCGGCTTGCGAAAAGATTCTGAACAAGTAATCATCATTTGAAAATTTGGTTTGTCGTTTGGATTTTGGAAGAATTTTGTATGCAGTTTATGACATTAGAATGTATTTTTTGATAAATTCAATTCTTTTTTTATTAAATATTTCCGTATCCATTGACATTTTACTAAAAAAATTCTATAATAACTCTGTTACGGTCTGTGATTGGATGTTCGTGACAGAGTTATTTTGACTTTTGAGCAAAATAAAATCACAGCCAATTATTTAACGGAGGTTTCAAAGGCATGAAAAGAGTTCCAAAGCCTGTATTCTTTGTCGTAGCTTTGCTGATACTTGCCTTTTCGTTTACTGCGATTTTTGGTATTTCCTACTACACCGGCGATAACAAAACAACAGTATTAAAGGGCATCAGCGATATACGATGGGGAATTGACATCCGTGGCGGTGTTGAAGCAACATTCAAACCGGCAGGAGATGTTGACGCAACTGACGAGCAGCTTGAGTCTGCAAAGTCAATCATTGAATTAAGAATGGTATCTCAGGGTATCACAGATTATGAGCTTTATGCGGATGCAAAAAGCGACAGAATCATTGTTCGTTTCCCATGGAAGGAAGATTCCGACCAGAACGCAATTGAGGCAATCGAAGAGATTTCTTCAACAGCACAGCTTACTTTCCGTCCCGGAAAGGAATATTCAACAACAGATGTTGATTCAAACGGCGAGTATGTTTACAAAACTCCTTCGGGCGACACAGCTAAGACAATCCTTATGGACGGTTCTTATGTTGAAAGTGCAACAGCAGGTATGACAACAGACAAGACCACAGGTAAAAATTCCTATGTAGTTCAGCTTAAGCTGAAGAGCAGCGGTGACAAGAACGGTAAAGAGCTTTTCGGTAACATCACTAAAGAATATCTAAATCAGCAGGTTTCAATCTGGATGGATGATATTATGCTTTCAGCTCCTAAGGTTGAGGCTGAAATTACTGACGGCAATGCTGTTATTTCGGGCAGTTTCACAGCTAAAGAGGCTCAGGACCTTGCATCAAAAATTAATGCAGGTGCTCTTCCGTTCCAGCTTGAAACATCAAACTACGGCACAATCAGCGCAACCCTCGGTGAGAACTCACTTGTTGCAATGGCATATGCGGGTGTTATCGCGTTTATCATTATTGCAATCATTATGATTCTTTTCTACCGTTTGCCGGGTTTTGTTGCAGTTATCTCACTTCTCGGTCAGATGGGTCTTGCCATTGCGGCTGTATCAGGTTACTTCCCTGTATTCTCTTCATTTACAATGACGCTCCCCGGTATTGCGGGTCTTATCCTTTCAATCGGTATGGGCGTTGACTGTAATGTTATTACTGCCGAGCGTATCAAGGAAGAACTTAAAGCGGGCAGAACTCTTGACGGTGCTCTTGAAAGGGGTACAAAGAATTCGCTTTCCGCTATCGTTGACGGTAATATGACCGTTATTATCGTATCAATTATTCTTATGCTTGTATTTGGTCCTGCAAATATCCTCTCTATTATCTTCGGTGAGTCAACAACAGGTACTATCTACTCATTCGGTTACACACTTCTTGTCGGCGTAATCGCTAACTTTATCATGGGTGTATTCTGTACAAGAATTATGCTCAGAAGTGTTGCAGGCTTTAAGTTCCTGCGTAAAAAATGGTTGTTTGGAGGTGCTAAGAATGACTGATAAAACTCAGACAAAGGCAGTTTCAAATGCCCCCCTTACAGATGAGGAATTTGCCGAAAAGTATAACAGAGGTCACAAGATTATTGATTTTGTAGGTCACAAAAAGATTTTCTTCGGAATTTCTCTTGCAATTATTATTATCGGTATCGTATGTAACTTTATTTTTGGTACACAGCTTGACATTCAGTTCTCTGGCGGTGCAACTCTTAAATTCAGCTACAGCGGTGAAATCAATCAGTCTGAACTTACTGATTTTATTCAGGTTGAAACAACAGAGGACAGAATCACTACTACATATGCTCAGGATCTTATGGGTGACAGCGGCACAACGGTAACAGTTCAGTTCTCGGGTAACGATTCAATCAAAACCGATATTCAGAAGAACCTTGAATCAGACCTTCAGAAGAAGTATCCGGACAATAACTTCAAATGTCTTGAATCAAATTCAGTTGATGCTTCAATGGGTTTCAGCTTCCTTCTCAAGTGTCTTACTGCTGTTGCAATTGCAGCCGTGCTTATGGTTCTTTATGTAACAATCAGATTTAAGAAAATCGGCGGTCTTTCGGCAGGTGTTATGGCTCTCGTAGCCCTCTTCCACGATGTTGCAATGATTTACTTTATGTATGTAATCTTCCAGATGCCGATTGACGCAAGCTTTATCGCAGTTGTTCTTATGATTCTCGGTTATTCGCTTAACGATACAATTGTTATCTATGACCGTGTTCGTGAGGAAAAGAAGCTTGTCGGAAGCAAAACAGATGTTGGCAAGATATTCAACCTCAGCTGCACAAAGTGTATTAAGAGAACAATTATGACTTCTGTAACAACACTTTCGGCTATTCTTGTTGTTTATGTTGTTGCCTGTGCGTTCAATATCACATCTGTTCAGGGCTTTGCTCTTCCGATGCTTATCGGTATCATATCAGGTTGTTATTCTTCAATCTGTATCGCAGGTCCGCTTTGGGTTATGTGGCAGCGTCATAAAAAGGCAAAGAAGCTTGCCGCTAAAGCTGCATAAAACAGCCTTCGGATAAATTTATCCGATTCTGCAAATAATTATAAAGGGGTTGCATAAAGATGTTTTATGCAATCCCTTTTGTGTATTAAGACTTTTTAAGCGTTATTTGGAGTGATATATGAAAAAACTTGTTTCAATTTTTCTTTCTGCCGTGATAATTTGCGGCTCGTTATTAATTTCCGCTTGTGACAGAACTGAAGATGTCAGAAAATCTGACGGTAAAATCAGCGTTGTAACAACGATTTTTCCTTACTATGATTTTGTAAGACAGCTTGCAGGCGATAAAGTTGATATTCGCCTGTTGCTTTCGCCCGGAAGCGATCCGCACAGTTATGAACCCAAACCGTCAGATATTACAGCAATTGAAAATTGCGATATTTTTATCTGCAACGGCGGTGAAAGCGACGAATGGGTTGACGGAGTTCTTTCGTCAATTGAAAACAAAGATGTAAAAGTGATGAAGATGATGGAGTATGTTCCTCTCAGACATGAACAATCTATGGATCATGACCATGAACACGACAGTCATGAAGATATGGATGATGATGACGAAGGTCACGATCACGAAGAAGGGGAGGAGTATGACGAGCATGTCTGGACTTCAATCAGAAATGCGGAGCGTATGTCTGCCTCAATCGCAGATGAGTTAATGTCAGTTGACAGTAAAAATTCTAAATATTACAATGACAGAAAAACAAATTACATTTCACAGCTTGACAGCCTTGATAAGAAATTTACCGAAGTTGCAAATAACAAAAAGCGTGATACGCTTGTTTTTGGCGACAGATTTCCGTTTCTGTATTTTGTAAGCGACTACAACCTTGGATATGAATGTGCATTCCCGGGTTGCAGTCACGAAACCGAGCCGAGTACAGCCGTTGTTTCTCATCTGATTGATTTTACAAGAGAACACGATATACCTGTTGTATTCTATCTTGAGCTTTCAAGCGGTAAAATTGCTCGGATTATCTCTGAAGATTCTTCTGCAAAGACGATGCAGTTTTCTTCATGTCACAATGTCACAAAGGATGATTTTGAAAACGGTGCAACTTATATTTCTGTTATGGAACAAAATCTTGAAGCACTAAAGGAGGCGTTATACTGATGTCGCTTATTAAAATTGAAAATGCCTCGCTCGGTTATGAAGGCAAAACCGTTGTCAATGATATTTCGATTGATATAAAAGAAAAGGATTATATCTGCATAGTCGGTGAAAACGGTTCGGGCAAAACTACTCTCATGAAAGCACTTCTCGGACTTTTAAAGCCATTGAGCGGTTCGATTACCTATAGTGACGGACTAAAACAGAATGAAATCGGCTACCTTCCGCAGTCAAGCGATATTCAGCGTGACTTTCCTGCGTCGGTACAAGAGGTGGTGCTTTCGGGCTGTCTTAATAAAAAACACACCTTTTTCTATTCAAAGGAGCAGAAAAAAACTGCCGCCGAGAATATGAAGCTTACGGGCATTTATGATTTACGCAAAAAGTGTTTCAGAGAGCTTTCGGGCGGTCAGCGGCAGCGTGTCATGCTCGCCCGTGCATTGTGTGCAACTCACAAACTGATTATTCTTGACGAGCCTGTAACGGGACTTGATCCGATGGCAATGGCTGATATGTACGCTCTCATCAAAAAGTTGAATGAAAGCGGAATCACGATTATTATGGTTTCTCACGATGTGAATTCAGCCGTGAGCAATGCCTCAAAAATTCTGCACCTTGCAAAGAATTGGTATTTCTACGGTACGGCACATCAGTATCTGCATTCGGATGCCGGCAAACGCTTTATTCTCAGCGATTGCCCGTGTGATGAATGTCAGCACAGAGTTCACGGAGGTGCTAAAAATGTTTGATATGATTTTTGAAATGTTTTCATACAATTTTATAGTCAGAGCATTCATTGTCGGCACGCTTGTTTCCTTGTGTGCGGCACTGCTCGGTGTTACGCTCGTTCTCAAACGGTATTCAATGATCGGTGACGGATTATCTCATGTGGGCTTTGGTGCGCTTGCAGTTGCGGCGGCACTAAATCTTGCACCGCTTGAAGTTGCTGTTCCTGTAATCATTATTGCGGCATTCCTGCTTTTAAGACTTTCCGAGAACAGTAAAATCAACGGCGATGCGGCAATCGCAATAATTTCAAGTACGGCACTTGCCATAGGTGTTGTATTTGTCAGTGTATCGGGTGTAAATACCGACCTCAACTCATACCTTTTCGGCAGTATTCTTGCCACTACAACAGCCGACGCAATTATGTGCGGAATCCTTGCACTTGTCGTAATCGTAATATTCATCTTGTTCTACAACAAGATTTTTGCTGTAACCTTTGACGAAACATTTTCAAGGGCAACAGGTCTTAAAACAGGCGTTTATAACACGGTAATTGCACTCCTTACGGCTCTCACAATTGTAATCGGTATGAGAATTATGGGTACTCTGCTTATTTCCGCACTTATAATTTTCCCTGCGCTTTCTTCCATGAGAGTCTGTAAAAAATTCAAGTCGGTAATTCTCTGTTCGGGTGTGCTTTCACTTTGTTGTTTCTTTGTCGGTATGTGCGTGTCATATTCATGCGATACCCCGACAGGTGCAAGCGTTGTAATAGTCAATGCCGCCGTTTTCCTCATATTCCGACTGGTCGAATTTATCAATTCCAAAATCAGAAAGAATAATTTAAAGAGAGATTGAAAAAGCAAAGCGTGAGTTTGCAGATTTGACAGAAAGGGGACTTTCTAATGAGTAATAATGCTATTGGAAAAAGTTGGTCTGATGTAAGAAATCAGCTTTTTACACCGGATGAGATTGCTGAAAGTGACCTACGAGTGGCTTTGATTGGAGAGCTTATTAAAGCCCGTCAGGAAAAGGGAATAAGTCAAAAAAACTGGAAGAACTTAGCGGAGTGAAACAACCGGTGATTGCAAGAATGGAAAAAGGTGTTACAAGTCCACAGCTTGACACTATTTTAAAAGTTCTTGCTCCTCTTGGAAAAACACTTGCAATTGTACCGTTGCAGACTGCTGAGAATAAAAGTTAATTACAAAATATTTTCAACTAACGGAAACTCGCTTTCTTTAATGGAGGCGAGTTCTTTTTTTGCCTGAACGCTTTCGGCAAAGTACATATCACGGTTCTGCTTTTGTGCAAATGCGGTCATTCTCGAAATGCTTAATCCAATATTGTCAACATAATCGTGAATGAGCATGGTGTCAATCAATTTTGCGTTGTCATACCATTCTTTCTCTGTTTCTTCACAAATTTTGAGTGCATCTTCAAATTCAAGTCTGCTCATCAGTCTGTCGGCACATTCAATTTTTGCAATGAATGAATCAGTTTTGCCCGAAATAAATCCTGTTTCAACAGATGCAAAGCATAGTGCCGCCAGAACAAGTGAAAGTGCAATGTAAATTCTTTTCATATTGTTATTCCTTCTTTATAATGTTGTAATTTCCGAGTGCGTCAAGAGTCATCAAAAAAACATTGCTCTGCTTAATATTTTTCTTTTGCAGAATATTTTTAACATAACCCTTTTCTTTTTCACATAAATTAAGCGAATTTTCAAGAATTTTTCCGTTGCTGACAACTACGGTTTCAATTTTATTGTCCTTAATTTTTAACCCGAAATCCTCGGCAGAAGGCTTTCTCTTCTCAGGCTTTTCAAGAACGCTCACCTCACCGTTTGTTTCAACAATGCAGTATTGAACATCTTCGATTGAAAAAATCCCCTGTTGTCTTAATCTGACACTCAAATCTTCTGTAGTAAGCCGCAGCTTTTTCATAGCCGATTGCAGAATCCTTCCATCTTTAATTACTATAACGGGTTTTCCGCACACAAGACTTCTGAAACCGCTCCACTTCATCATAATAATGCTTGCGGTAATTTCAAGTGCAACGAGAATTGCAACGGGAATTACTCCGCTCAACAGCGGTTGAGATGTGTTCTGCATAGGAATTGATGCGATATCCGACACTATCATTGTGATTACAAGCTCGCTCGGCTGCATATCGCTCATCTGTCGCTTTCCCATTAGCCTGACTGCCAGAATGACAAAGGCATAGAGCAAAATTGTTCTGATTATTGAAATTAACATAACATCACCGTTACTAATATTTGCATAATTTGAGCCGATATACCGCAAAATAAAAAGCAGATATATTAAGACGGTGATTAAATGTATAATTCATTAAAAGAAAATATTTCAACTCTGAAGAAAATGTTCAAAAATTCGGCAGACTTTACGGTTCGTGAAATGAATCTAAAGGGACAATGCAGTATAAAATCCGCAATAATCACAATTGAGGGAATGTGCGGAAAGGACACGCTTGCATTGTCGGTAATCAATCCTCTGCTCGATTATTATTTTGAATGCCAATCTCCCGATAAGGTTTTTGAGCTTATAAAAAATACCGTGCTGACATCAAGTGAAATTGTCGAGTTCACGACAATTGACGAGGCAATCAGCTTTTCAACATCAGGTTTTGCCCTGCTTGTTGTTGACGGTTGCAGTCGTATGCTTGCAATCGGAGCACAGGGCTTTTCGTTCAGAAGTGTTTCGGAACCCGAAAGTGAGGTAGTGCAGAGAGGCTGCAGAGAAGGTTTTACAGAACCGCTGAGAATCAATATGACTTTAATAAGGCGAAGAATCAAAAGTCCCGACCTTGTTTTTGAAACCGTAATAAGCGGATACAGTTCAAACACGCAGATGATGATTTGTTATCTTCAAAACAGCGTGTCAAAGCAAATTCTTAAAGCAATCAGAGAACGGCTTGAAAACTGCAACCTGAAAATGATTCTTGCGTCTGGATATTTAAGCAGTTATCTTGAAGACAACAATTCAAAATCACTTTTTTCGGGTGTCGGGATTTCCGAAAGGCCGGATACGGTCTGCGGAAAGCTGTCGGAGGGCAGAGTGGCAATTCTGATTGACGGAACACCGTCGGTGATAATCATTCCGCACCTTTTTGCAGAAGAATTTCAAAGCGTAGATGATTATTCAAACCGCCCGTATTATGCGGCATTTATACGGATTTTAAAGTATATTTCGTTCCTTATAGCCGTATTTTTGCCGGGAATATACACGGCTTTTGCACAGTTTCATCCCGAATATTTTCCGACCGGATTGCTTGTGAAAACATCCGATTCTTTGTCGCAAACCCCCTTACCCGTAACACTTGAAGTTATTCTCATAACCTTTATCTATGAAGTCATGAGAGAGGCCGGACTGCGTATTCCAAAGCCGCTCGGACACGCTGTCAGCATTGTCGGAGCGCTTGTAATCGGTGAAAGTGCCGTCAGCGCAGGCATAATCAGCTCGTCAACTCTTATGGTTGTTGCAACTGCGGCAATTTGCAGTTATGTCACATTCGCACTCTATCCGCCTATTATGGTGTTGAGATTTTTCTGCGTTATCGCAGGCGGAATGTTCGGCTTGTGGGGAATAGTTCTGCTCACCTGCGGAGTGCTTGTCAATATGTGTTCCAAAACATCAGTCGGCGTGCCGTATATGTCATCGCTTGCACCGTTCTCGTGGCGGAGTATGCGTGATGTCTTTGTCAGAGCAGATTGGAAAAGGCTTTCAAAGCACACAATCAAGGTTCAGAAATTCCCCGAAACGGAGGAGATGTAATGCAATCAAATGTAACTTTTCCGTCAAAAAGACTTATGCTTTCGCTGTTTGTATGTTCTTTGCTTCCGATATTGTTAATGGGGCGGAGCTTTTTGCAGAGTGACAATATTTTTTCAAGCCTTGCGTCAATCGGATTCGGAATATTTTTCACGCTGTTGTGCTTTGTTCCTTTTTATTCGATAAAGCACAGAACAAGACTTGATTTCTCAGCCTTTGCAAAAAACGCATCGCAAACGGGCTTTTTCTTTGTTTCTTCATATTATTGTATGTATTTCACCGTGATAACCGTTTCTTTTCTGATAAGATTCTGCGATATGTTTGTTTCGGGAGTTAATCCCGATGTCGACACAAAGGTGATTGCCTTTCTGATACTTTGCATTTGTGTTTACGGTGCATCAAAGGGGATAAATCCGCTTTCAAGAGTCAGCATTTTTGTGCTTGCATTTCTCATAATTGCTTTTGCCGTGATATTTTTCGGAAATATAAAATCTTTTGAATTTGCACCGAACAGCACCTTTGTTACACCCGATTTTTCAAATATTCGGAGCAATGTTGCAGACTGTTTAATCTTTGCGTTTCTGCCTGTTATTTTTGGATTCAATTCCACAAGCACCAAAAATCTGTCAATAAAACAACCTGTAATTACAACTCTTATTATATTTGGCACATTAATGCTGACTTTGTTTTTTACCGATTTTGTTATCGGTGCATATTCTGCACAGCAACCGTTTTCTGTTCAGCTATTGTCAAAAACCGCTTATTTCGGTGATATGAAAGGCTTTGACAGCTTTTACCTTGCCGCAGTAACTGCCTGTATTTTCGTTTTTGTAACGGCTGTCCTCATCAGTGTTTCAAACTGCATTGTAAATACATCTTCAAAAAGAACGCTTGTTTTTGTTTCTATAATTGCGCTTATAATGTTTGTGTTGTTTGTTTGTGCAGATAGTTATAATGCTGTAAAAGAATTATTGCTGAACAATATCTTTCTGACTGTACTCAATTTTATTTCCGCACTTCTGATTCCTATAATCTATCTTTTTGTATATCGGAGAAAGCTTTATGAATAAAAAATTATTTTTACTGCCGATTATGGCAATTGTTCTGATTTTAGGCGGCTGTTCAAATTCAAACCGAATTGATACTTCTTCGCTTGTTCAGACGATTACTGCAGAAAACAAATCAGGCAAAGCCGTGTATAATTTCTATCTGCTTGAGAACAGCGAGGATGTGCAAGGTGTTTCGGTTGAGGCTGACAGCCTTGAAAAAGCCGTAATATCGGCAAAAAAAGCCTATATTCCTGCGCTGACGCTTTCAAAGCTTGAATTGCATCTTATCGACTCAAATCTCGGAGAAAAAACTCTCAAAACCGATATTGACTATATTTCAAAAGAAACCGCAATTTCACCTTTGACCTATACTGCCCTTTCGGATACAAAAACTTTGCAACTTTTTTCAAAAGATAAAAACGCACTGAAAAAAGTTAAAGAACACATTGTTCTGTTGAAGAATAATAATAACAACCTTTCCGTAACATCTTTATCCATATTCAATAATTTTAAGGGTAAAAACAACGGCTATTTGAGTATTTGTTATATTAGTTCCGATAAAGAATTAAAAGCAGACATTGTTAAAACAGTAACAGAAAAATGAGAAAATTTTATTAAAAATTGAAAAATAATTCACAAAAAGACTTTATCAAAACTGCGTTATGGTGTATAATAGCAATAAGTATATAGCCTGAGAGCATACATCTGCCCGTGAGGCGGCAGAGCGGTTGCTCTGATTTGTGAAAGGTAATAAATATTTAGAATAGGACGATGATTTATGCCTGTTGAATTTTCTGTTCCGCTGTCGCAAATTGCAGAGGCATTGAACCTCACTGAAGTTTATGTCGCTGAAAATTACAAGGAAACTAACATATCGACTGTTGAAATCAACAGACCGGGACTTGAGCTTACGGGTTATCTTGAATTCTTTGACAACAAGCGAATTCAGGTTCTCGGTAATACAGAGTTCTCATATCTCGGCAGATACGGTCCTGAGGCTCAAAAAATGGTTATTGACTCCATTTTCAGCTTTGGTCCTCCGGCTGTAATAATTTGTCGTGATATTGAACCGTCAAACGCAATTCTCGAAAGTGCAAAGCTGCACAAGGTGTCTATTTTCAGCACCCCGCAGAGTACATCGGATCTTACTGCGTCACTTGTACAATATCTTAACAAAGAGCTTGCGCCGAGAATAACCCGTCACGGCGTTCTTGTTGAAGTGTACGGCGAAGGCTGTCTGCTTACGGGCGACAGCGGCGTCGGTAAGAGTGAAACCGCAATTGAGCTTATTAAGCGTGGTCACCGTCTTGTTGCCGATGATGCCGTAGAAATCAGAAGAACTGCCCAGACTACACTCTATGGTCAGTCGCCCGAAAATATCCGTCACTTCATTGAGCTTCGAGGTATCGGAATTATCAATGCCAGAAAACTTTTCGGTATGGGTGCTATCAAGCTGCAGGAAAAGATTGATATGGTAATCAACCTTGAGCAATGGGACAGCGCAAAGGTTTATGACAGAATGGGACTTGACAACGAATACATGAAGATTCTCGGTGTCGAAGTGCCGACTCTTACAATTCCCGTAAAGCCCGGCCGTAACCTTGCCGTAATCATAGAGGTTGCCGCCATGAATAACAGACAGAAGAAAATGGGCTACAATGCCGCAAGAGAACTTCTCAAAAATCTCGGAATGGCTGTTGAGGATCTTCCGCCGTCACCAAAGGTTATTGTTGATACATGGGAATAATTCCGCTTTGTAACGGAATACAGGGAACAGAAATTTCATATTCTAAACTAACAACGGAGGGTAATTGAATGGACACTACCGATATTATATATAATTGTGCTCAAAAGCTTGATTGTGATGCAAGACGATTTGAACCGATGAGCAGACACACTTCATTTAAAATCGGCGGAAAAGCAGATGTTTACATAAAGGTGACAAATCTTTCTCAGCTGATGAAAATTTTAAAGGAATGCGATGCTTGCAAGGAGAAGTATATTCTTCTCGGCAACGGCAGTAATGTTTTGGTTCCCGATGAGGGAATCCACGGCACTGTTCTCCGTCTTGACGGTGATTTCAGGAATATTTCATTAATTGACGATACAACAATCTATTGCGGCGCAGGTGCGGCTTTGGGAAGCCTTTGTAAGTTTGCTCAAAAATGCGGACTTTCGGGACTTGAATTTGCATGGGGAATTCCGGGAACAGTCGGCGGTGCTTTGTTTATGAACGCAGGTGCATACGGCGGTGAAATAAAAGATGTTGTATACAGCGTTTCTCACATCACACAGAACGGCGATATCGGCAGAACAGAGGCGGAAAATCTTGAGTTTGGCTACAGAACAAGCGTTTACCGCAAAAACGGTTGCATAATCACGGGTGCGGTATTCAAACTTAAAAAAGATGATCCCGAAGAAATTCAGAACAGAATGAACGATTATATGAACCGCCGTTCAACAAAACAGCCGCTTGAATATCCGAGCGCAGGCAGTGTGTTCAAAAGACCCGAGGGTGCATTTGCAGGTGCGCTCATTGAGCAATGCGGACTCAAGGGCAAAACAGTCGGGGGCGCTCAAGTCAGCGAAAAGCACGCAGGATTTATCATCAACAAATCAAAGGCTACGGCTGACGATGTAAAACAGCTTGTGTCGGAAATTCAGAAAACTGTTGAAAATGAAACAGGCTACAAGCTTGAATGTGAACTTATTTTTCTATAAAGCAAAAAAGGTGTAATTTTATGGAATTTGTAATCATTACGGGAATGTCGGGTGCAGGCAAAACAGGCGCTCTTCATGTGCTTGAAGACATCGGTTATTATTGTGTTGACAATCTTCCGTCAAGTCTGTTGTCAACACTCTATCGGCTTTGCCTCAAATCTGAAGATGATTCAATGAAGAGGGTTGCGGTTGTTGTTGATGTAAGAGGTAACGAAAAATTTGAGGAAATGTGTTCTCAGATTGAACACTTCAAAATGCATTACGAAAATGTAAAGGTATTGTTCTTTGACGCAATGACGGACAGGCTCGTTGTTCGTTATAAGGAAACAAGAAGAAGACATCCTCTTTCGGATAAACTCAAGGACGGTTCGGTACTGTCTGCCGTTGAGCTTGAAAGGGAGCTTCTTTTGCCTATTAAAAGAACAGCCGATTATAACATTGACACTACATATATGTCAAACAAACAGCTCCGAGAGCGAATTATGTCAATGTTCATGGAGGACACTTCACAAAGCATTACGCTGACATTTATGTCGTTCGGTTTCAAATACGGAATTCCGCTTGAGGCAGATCTCATTATGGATGTGCGTTGTCTGCCTAATCCTTTTTACATTCCCGAACTCAAACATCTTACGGGACTTGACAAAAATGTGCGTGACTATGTTCTTGAAAGTGAAGAAACAACCGAATTTTTAAAGCGACTTTTGAGTATGCTCGATTTTTCTGTTCCGCTCTATCTCAAAGAGGGCAAAAGCGAGCTTGTTGTCGGCATAGGTTGTACGGGCGGCAAGCACAGAAGTGTTACAATCGCAATGCAGCTGAACGACCACTTCCATGAAAAAGGCTATAGGTGTGTTATTCAGCACAGAGATATTGACAGGTAAGGTGCAGAAATGTCATTTTCCTCGGATGTAAAAAAAGAAATTTGTTCGGTTGAACAGTTTGACCGTGAGGCTCTCAAAGCGGAGCTTTACGGAATGCTTTTATTCAGCAGAAATTTTTCTCCGAACAAAATAACCTTCACAACAGAAAGCAATTATGCGGGAAATCGTCTTATATTTCTTTTGCAGAATTTATATATGCCGATAATTGAAAAACAATCGGTTTTGCGTACAAAATCAAGCGACAGCCATCTTTACAAAATAATTGTGGTTGACGGAAATGATTGCAAGCGTATTTTTGAAGATTTCGGTCATACGGACGGTCAGATTACTTTGCGTGTCAACAGGGCAAATCTTTCAAGCGAAGAACTTTCGCAAGCGTTTTTGCGCGGAGTTTTTCTTAGCTGCGGTTCGGTATCCGATCCCATGAAAAGCTATCATCTTGAATTCTGTGTTCCGCACAAAAATCTTTCTCAGGATTTGTGCAAGATTCTTTCCGAAATAACCGAATGTACCCTTATTCCAAAAACGGTTGTCCGCAGCGGCAGTTACATTGTCTATTTTAAGGAGAGCGAGCAGATTTGTGACTTGCTTACCTACATAGGCTCACCGATAAGATCAATGGAAATTATGGGTACAAAGGCAATAAAGCAGGTTCGCAACAATGTGAACCGCAGAATTAACGGCGAGGTTGCGAATATAGGAAAAATCGCAACGGCGTCTGCAAAACAGCTCAGTGCAATCGAACATATAAAAAAGACAGTCGGAATCGATTCTTTGCCCGAGGACTTGCGTGAAATCGCATATTTAAGGCTTGAAAATCCCGATATGTCACTTCGTGATTTGGGACAGAATCTTTCAACCCCAATCAGCCGAAGCGGTGCAAATCACCGTATGCAAAGACTGCTTGAATATGCAGGTACAGAGGTAAAAACCAATGGAAAATAAAAATTTAACTTTTGAGCAGGCAAACGAACTGCTTGAAAAAACGGTTTCAAAAATGGAGAGCGGTGAACTTACTCTCGAACAGACAATGGAGGAGTACGCAAAAGCGTGTGAACTCCTTGCTTATTGTATGAAACAGCTTGAACAATGCAAGGGTAAAATTATTGATATAAACGAGAGAATTTCAAAGCTTTCAAAGGGTGATGACAATGACTAAAGATTATGCAAAAAATATTGAAAACGCTTTAAAGAGCTGTCTGCCGAGTACGGATTGCCGTGAAAAAAAGCTGATTGACGCAATGGCTTACAGCCTTGAGGCAGGCGGAAAGCGTGTCCGTCCGTATCTTGTGTTTTCGTTTAACAGCCTTTGCGGCGGAAGTGAAGAGTCTGCAACGGCATTTGCCTGTGCAGTTGAAATGATTCACACATATTCTCTCATTCACGATGATTTGCCGTGTATGGACAACGATGACCTCAGAAGAGGCAAGCCGTCAAACCACAAGGTATTCGGCGAAGATATCGCATTGCTTGCAGGCGACGCCCTTCTGACGCTTGCCTTCGAAACCCTTACAAACGAAAAGACAGTAAAAATCTGCGGAACTTCTGCGTGTTGCAGAGGTGTTTCCGTACTTTCAAAATACGCAGGTGCGACAGGAATGATAGGCGGTCAGGTGATTGACCTTATGAGCGAAAACACAAACGCTCCGATTGAAGTCCTTCGTGAAATGGACTACAAAAAAACAGCCTGTCTTATCAAAGCAGCTTGTGAACTGGGCTGTATAAGCGCAGGTGCAAACGATAAGCAAATTAAAGCCGCCTCTGAATTTGGCGAATGCATCGGCATTGCGTTCCAAATTCAGGACGATATTCTCGATGTAACCTCCTCCGATGAGGAACTCGGCAAGCCCGTAGGCAGTGACGCAGAAAACAGTAAATCAACATATGTTTCACTTCTCGGAATTGAAAAGTGCCGTGAGCTTGTTGATGAACTTACCGAAAAAGCTGTTAACGCACTTCATGGCTTTGACGGTGATACAAAAGAGCTTGAAGAATTTGCTTACAAGCTTGCAAAGAGAAATAAATAATTCTTTGCAAATATTAATTAAACGGATAGGAAATAAATTATGGGTGAGTATGAACTGCTTTCTAAAATTAAATCACCGCATGATGTCAAAAAGCTTAATGACGAACAGCTTGAAAAGCTGTGTACCGAAATAAGGGAAAAGCTCGTTGAAACCGTGTCTGTAAACGGAGGACATCTTTCACCGAACCTCGGTGTTGTTGAACTTACCGTTGCTCTTGAGCGTAGCTTTAATCTGCCGAAAGACAGCATTGTATGGGATGTTGGACATCAGGCATATACCCACAAGCTGTTGACGGGACGCTACGAGCAGTTTGACACAATCCGCAAAAAAGGCGGAATTTCAGGCTTTCCGAAGCGTGCCGAGAGCAAATACGACGATTTTAACACAGGTCACAGCAGTACATCAATATCAGCCGCATACGGAATTGCAAGAGCAAAACACCTTATGGGCGACCAAAGCTACACCGTTGCCGTAATCGGTGACGGTTCATTTACGGGTGGACTTGCTTTTGAGGGAATGAACAACTCAGGCAGATTCAACAAGAACTTTATTGTTGTTCTCAACGATAACAAAATGTCCATTTCACCGAATGTAGGCGCATTGTCACGCTACCTTACAACGGTAAGAATTCAGCCGTGGTATATGCGAGTCAAGAAAATTACGGAAAAAATTCTTTTACACATTCCGCTTATCGGAAAACCTCTGAAAAGATTTCTTCAGGGAGGAAAGTCTAAACTTAAAAATCTTGTGTACAAAAACACTCTTTTTGACTGCTTCGGTTTTACCTATCTCGGACCTATTGACGGACATAACATTGATGAGCTTGAAAATGCGTTTGAGTGTGCAAAAAAGGTGAATTCTCCCGTTCTTGTTCATGTTGTTACCAAAAAAGGCAAAGGCTATCAGCCTGCCGAGGACAATCCGGGCGGATTTCACGGAATAGGCAGGTTCGATATTGATTCGGGCGAACCGCTTTCAAGTCACAAGGGATTTTCGGCTGAGTTCGGAAAGACTATGTGCGAATTAGCCGAGGACGATAAAAAGATTTGCGCAATTACAGCCGCAATGTCGGGAGGAACGGGACTTACCGAATTTTCAAGGCTTTTTAAGGAAAGATTTTTTGATGTCGGTATTGCTGAAGAACACGCAGTAACTTTTGGATGCGGACTTGCCGCAAAGGGTATGCGACCTGTTTTTGCCGTGTATTCAACATTTCTCCAGAGAGCCTATGACCAGCTTTTGCATGATGCGGCTCTCGGAAAGCTTCACCTCGTAATCGGGGTTGACCGTGCGGGAATTGTTGGTGATGACGGTGAAACTCATCAGGGTGTGTTTGATGTTTCGATACTCAACACCATTCCGAACACAACAATTTTTTCTCCGGCATATTTTGACGGTATGAGAAAATCTCTTTCAACCGCAATTTACATTTGCGACAGCCTCGCTGTTGTGCGTTATCCCCGTGGCGGAGAGCTTTACAGACCCGATGATTTCGGTGAAGAAAATCTTTCTTACGATGTTTACGGAAATCCGAATTGTAAAAATCTTCTCATAACCTACGGCAGACTTTTCTCTTATGCCTGCAAAGCCAAGGAAACCCTTGCAAAACAGGGCGTTGAGATTTGCATATTAAAGCTTTGCAGAATTAAACCGATTGACGAAAATGCCGTTGATTTTGCGGCAGATTTCGATAATGTATGGTTTTTTGAAGAGGGCATCAAAAACGGCGGTATTGCAAGAAATTTCTCCGATTTACTCTGTTGCACACAGTTTTGCGGAGATTATCATATAAAGGCTATTAATGACAAATTTGTCAAGCAGATGTCTGTCAGCGAGGCTCTTCATGAGCTTAAACTCGATGATGACGGAATGGTTAACACCATTACCAAAAATTTAAAGGAAAAGAATTAGGATGAAAAAAAGACTTGATATTCTTGTATATGAAAAGGGCTTTACCGACAGCCGTGAAAAGGCTAAGGCGATTATAATGTCGGGGCAGGTTTATGTTGACAATCAGAAAGCCGACAAGTGCGGAACTTCTTATGATGAAAATGTTAAAATTGAAGTAAGGGGCAACACACAGAAATATGTCAGCCGTGGCGGTTTAAAGCTTGAAAAGGCCATAGACAATTTTGACTTTGATTTAAAAGATAAGATAACAATGGATATCGGTGCGTCAACGGGCGGCTTTACCGACTGTATGCTCCAAAACGGTGCAAAAAAAGTGTATTCAATTGATGTCGGTTACGGTCAGCTTGCTTGGAAGCTTCGCAACGATCCCCGTGTTGTCAATCTTGAACGCACCAATATGAGAAAGGTTACAAGGGAGCAGGTTCCCGATGAAATTGATTTTTTCTCGGTTGATGTTTCGTTTATTTCATTAAAGCTGATTCTGCCTGTTGCAAGACAGCTTATGAGCGAAAACGCACAGGCTGTCTGCCTAATCAAACCGCAGTTTGAGGCTGGCAGAGAAAAGGTGGGCAAAAAGGGCGTAGTTCGTGATCCTGCCGTCCATGTTGAGGTTGTCAGAAAAATATTTGATTTTTGCCTTGAAAACGGCTTTGATGTGCTTAATCTCGACTATTCGCCAATCAAAGGTCCCGAGGGCAATATAGAATACCTTATCCATCTTCGCAAAAGTGATGACCCTAAGTCATACACAGATGTAACACCCGAGCAGCTTGTTGAAAATTCACATGCCGCTCTTGACAAAAAATGAGCAGGTGCTTTTATGAAATTTGCATTAGTGGTCAATCTTTCAAAAGAACGGGCAATTAAATATGCAAAAAAGATTTCTCTTTTTCTTCTTGATAAAAATGCAGAAATTGCTATGATTGAGGAATGCAGTCAGTATTTTAAGGGAATCCACATTCATTATTCAAAAAATATTACGGAGCTTTTTGAATACTGCGATATGGCAATTACAGTAGGCGGTGACGGAACGATTATCCATGCCGCAAAATATGCCGCAAAAGCAGATAAACAGCTTATCGGTGTGAATGTAGGCAGACTCGGTTTTGCCGCAGATGTTGAACCGCACGAATATGAACAGCTTGAACGGCTTATTACGGGCGATTACACAACAGAGGAGAGAATTTTGCTTGATGTTGAGGTCATAAAAGAGGACGGCTCAAAGCACTATCTTGCAGTGAACGATGCCGTTGTCGCAAGAGGTCAGCTTTCAAAAACAATTGATTTGCACCTGACGCTTGACGGTGACGAAATTTCTAAATACAGAGCGGACGGTCTGCTTTTTGCAACTCCGACAGGCTCAACCGCTTATTCTTTGTCGGCAGGCGGACCTATCCTTGCACCGAAAATGGAATGTATTCTTATGACTCCCGTTTGTCCACACTCGTTATTTTCCCGTTCCGTACTTTTCAGCGGAGAATCTGAACTTTCGGTTCATGTGAAAATCCCAGAAGAATGCTGTTGTGTGCTGACAATTGACGGTGAAAAAAATGTTCCTGTTCTTGCAACCGACAGGGTTGTAATCCGTAAATCCGATTTAAAGCTTAAACTTGCGTTACTCCACAACCGCAATTTTTATAAACTGCTAAATGAAAAACTGAAAGAGAGGGATTTTTGATGAAAACAGGGCGACACGCACGAATTCTTGATATTATAGCCGAACAGCCCATTGAAACACAGGACGAGTTGCTTACCCGACTTCGTGAGGAAGGTTTCAAGGCGACGCAGGCTACAATTTCAAGAGATATCAAGGATTTACGCCTTGTTAAAACTCTCGGAAGTGACGGAAAATATCGCTATGCTTCTGCGAACCGCAGTTCAACCGATATCCGCTCCAATTTTTCAAATCTTTTCAGCACTTCGGTAAATTCAATAGATGTTGCACAGAATCTTGTTGTAATAAAAACCCTCAGCGGAATGGCACAGGCAGTTTGTGCCGCACTTGATTCAGCCGACTATCCGTCTGTTGTCGGAACGATTGCAGGTGACGATACAATCTTCATTGCCTGCCGAACAGCCGACCTTGCGGCGTCACTTACCGAAGAACTCAAAAAGCTTATTTGACAGGACTGATTGAAATGCTCAGAACTTTATATATAGAAAACATTGCCGTGATTGAAAAAACTTCAATAGATTTTGAAAACGGTCTTAATGTCCTCACAGGTGAAACAGGTGCAGGTAAAAGTATAATAATTGACGCAATCAATGCAATTATGGGACAGCGGACATCAAAGGAAATTATTCGCACCGAGGCTGATTCAGCCTTTGTAAGCGCCCAATTTGACGATATTAACCAAAGTATTGTTGAAAATCTTGATGAACTCGGCTTTTCCGATGATGAGAGAACGCTCATTTTGCAGAGAACTCTTAACAGAAACGGCAAGAGCAGCTGTAAAATAAACGGTAAGCCTGCAACGGTTTCAATGCTCAAAGAGCTTTCAAAGCACCTTATAAATATTCACGGTCAGCACGAAAGCTACGAACTTTTCTCTCCTGAAACTCATATTGATTATATTGACCGTTTCGGCGGTTGCGAAAAGCTTTTGGCTGATTATAAAAAATGTTATGATGAATATAAAATTCTCAAAAAGAAATTAAACTCAGCCGATTCAGACGAAAGTGAAAGATTGAAAGAAATTGATTTGCTTTCATATCAGGTGAATGAACTCACAGAATCCGATGTTAAGCAGGGCGAAGAACAGGAGCTTGAGAGCGAAAGAACAGCGCTTATGAGCTTTGAGAAAATCTTTTCTCTGCTCAATGATGCAAAAATGGCTCTTGACGGTGACGAAAACTATGGCGGCGGTCTTGAATCGGTCGATTCTGCATCAACTGCCCTTCAAAAAGCGTCATCATATAACGCTGAATATGAAGAAATTGCAAACACGCTTACAGATGCATATTACAATTTAAAGGATTGTTGCGACAGCATTTCCGACGCTATTGATTCGCTTGAATCCGATCCGCAAAGGCTTGAAGAAGTTGAAGAAAGGCTTGACCTTATCAATCGTCTTACAAGAAAATATAATTGTCCGTCAGACGAGCTTTCGGACCTTGCCGAAAAATATCAGGCAAGACTTGACGAACTTATGAACTATGACCGCAACCGTGACGAGCTTGCGGAAAAATGCAGAGAAAGCGAAGAAAAAATGCTTGCGGCTGCCGAAAAACTCGGTACTCTCCGCAGAAAAACCGCAAAAACCTTTGCAACAAAAGTAAAATCCGAAATGGCATTTTTGAATATGCCGAATGTTGAGCTTGTTCCGTACTTTGAAAAGTGCGAACCAAATTCAAAGGGTACGGATAAAATGGAACTGCTCATCTCCGCAAACCCGGGTGAAACACCTCGCCCTGTTGCAAAAATCGCATCGGGCGGTGAGCTTTCAAGAATGATGCTTGCAATTAAAACAGTTCTTGCAAGCACGGATACGGTTGATACCCTCATTTTTGATGAGGTTGACACAGGTATTTCGGGTTCAGCGGCAGAAAAGGTCGGCTTAAAACTGCGTGAAGTCAGCAAAAGCAGTCAGGTTCTCTGCGTGACACATCAGGCACAAATCGCAGCTCTTGCGGATTATCACTATCTTATCCGCAAACAGGTTGAAAAAGGAAGAACATTTACAAATGTAACCCTCCTTGACCATAACGGCAGAGCAGGCGAACTTGCACGAATAATCGGCGGTGTTGATATAACCGACGCCGCACTTAAACACGCAGAATCAATGCTTGAAAAGTATAATAACTAATATAAATCAACTATATAAACGAAAGGGAGCGGCATTTTGAAGCTGTGGTCGGTTGCAAAACTTGATAAAACTAAGGCGGGGGAGATTCAGTCCCGCTATGAGCTGCCTGCAATTGTTGCAATGCTGCTTCAGATACGGAATATTACAACGAAAGATGAAATTGAAGGCTTTCTTTACAACGATTCTTTCATTGCCGATCCGTTTGAAATAAAAGATATGGATAAGGCTGTTGAACGCATTAACAAGGCGCTTGATTGCGGTGAACCGATTTGTGTTTACGGTGATTATGATGCCGACGGTGTCACCTCAACAGCACTTTTATATTCTTACCTTGAAACAATTGACGCAAACGCAATGTACTATATTCCGTCCCGTGAAACCGAGGGCTACGGAATGAACAAAAACGCTGTTGACAAACTCAATGAGCGTGGAATAAAACTCATAATTACTGTTGATAACGGAATTGCGGCAGCACAGGAGGTTGCATACGCAAGCTCACTCGGAATTGATACCGTGGTCACAGACCACCATATGCCCTCAGGTGAGTTGCCAAAGGCTTGTGCCGTAGTTGACTTGCACAGAGAGGACTGTAAAAGCAGATTCAAAAATCTTTCGGGGGTGGGTGTTGCATTCAAGCTGATTATGGCGCTTGAAGGCGAATACTGCGACACAACCACCTTGCTTGACAACTATTCCGACCTTTTGAGCATCGGCACAATCGGTGATGTTGTTGAGTTGAAGGATGAAAACCGAGTATTTGTCAAACACGGACTTGAAAGCATTACAAATACCGACCGTCCCGGACTGCAGGCGCTTATCAAAAATTCCGGTCTTACGGGAAAAACCGTATCTTCAACAAATGTGTCATTTACAATTGTCCCGAGAATAAATGCAGTAGGACGACTGGGTTTGTCCGAAAAATCGGTGTCGCTTCTTCTTACGGAAGATTATGATGAGGCGGCTGAAATTTCATCGCAGCTCTGCATTGACAACTCCGAAAGGCAGGAAATTGAGCGTGATATTCTTGAAAAAATTGACGGAATAATCCGCAGAAAACCGTCGCTTGTCAATGATAAAATCATAGTAATTGACGGTGAAAACTGGCATCAGGGCGTAATCGGACTTATTGCCGCCAAAGTCAAAGAGGCTTACGGCAAGCCGGCAATCGTCATTTCAAAGCTCGGTGATATTGCAAAGGGCTCGGGCAGAAGTGTTGAGGGATTTCCTCTTTGTGACGCTGTTTTTGCCTGTTCGGATCTTCTCACACACAGAGGCGGCCATCCTATGGCGGTCGGGCTTTCTCTTGATTCTGAGAATATCCCTGCTTTTCGCAGGAAAATAAACGAATTTGCCGACAATTTCGGCAAGATGCCGTATGATAAAATCAACATTGAGTGTAAGCTCAATCCGGCATACATAAACCTTGATTTGATTGATTCTCTGTCGCTTATGCAGCCCTACGGTGCCGGCAATCCGACGCCTGTTTTCGGTTTGTACAATATGACATTGAAGAACATTACTCCGCTTTCGGCGAACAGGCATTTAAGACTCACTCTGTCCCGCAATAACATACAGATTACTGCGATGAAATTCTTTACATCAACCGAAGAATTTCCGTATAAAATCGGTGAAACACTTGATCTTGCGGTAAATCTTGACCGCAATGAGTTCAACGGAAATGTGTCTGTTTCCGTAATTGTCAAAGATATAAAATCATCGGACTGCGATACCGAAAAGCTCCTTGACAGCCGTACAAATTACGAGGATTTTTGCAGAGGAAAACAGCTTGACCGCTCACAGCTTTCGGATTTAATGCCCGACAGAAATGATTTTGCATTGCTTTACAGATATCTGAAAAGCAACGGCGGTTACGCTTTTGAAACCGCAACTTTGGCTCACATGCTTGACAACAGGCTGTCTTTTGGTAAAATTAAAGTGATACTTGAGGCCATGAGAGAGCTCAGGCTTATCGAAATTTCAGAGGGAATGAAAACCTCAAAAATTTCAGTCCTGCCCGTAAACGGCAGGGTTGACCTCGAATCGGCCCCGATTATCAAGAAATTAAGGGAGGTATTCTGATGGGTAAATTTTCAAATGTTGCACACTATCAGGATTTTACGGAACTGAAAAAGATTCTTTCTGCATCTGCTGCCAACACTTACGATATGGATAAAATCGAAAAGGCATATAAATTTGCCGAAAAAGCTCACGGTGACCAGCGCAGAGTATCGGGAATTCCGTACATTCTTCATCCCGTTTCGGTAGCCTGTATTGTTGCAGAGCTCGGTATGGATACCGATTCCGTCTGCGGTGCATTGCTTCATGACACAGTAGAGGACACAGGAGTCACACTTGAAGAGGTTACAAAGCTTTTCGGTGCGGATGTTGCCAAGCTGATTGACGGTGTTACAAAAATTTCAAAAATTCCGTACTCAACCCGTGAACAGCAACAGGCTGAAAATATAAGAAAAATGCTTATCGCAATGGCTGATGATATCCGTGTAATTATCATCAAGCTTGCCGACAGGCTTCATAATATGCGTACAATGAACTGTATGCCGGAACAAAAAAGGAGAGATAAATCACTTGAAAATATGCAGGTGTTTGCTCCGATTGCTCATCGGCTCGGTATTAAAACCATAAAAGATGAGCTTGAGGATCGTTCTCTTCAGTACCTCGATCCAATCGGCTATAAGGAAATCGAAGATGATCTTCTTATGACCGAAGAGGGTCGTGACAAGTTTATTGAATCCATTAAGAATCAGATTCTCGCAAAAACCGAGGGTACAATCCCCGGTGTGTATATCAGCGGTCGAGTAAAGAGTATTAACAGTATTTACCGCAAAACATATATGCAGGGCAAAACAATGGATCAGATTTTTGACATTTTTGCCGTGCGTGTAATTGTTGATACAGTATCCGACTGCTACAATGTTCTCGGTGTAGTGCATGATATATTCAAGCCTATCCCTAACCGTTTCAAGGACTATATATCAATGCCTAAGCCGAATATGTACCAGTCGCTCCATACAACCGTACTCGACAAAAACGCAATTCCTTTTGAAATTCAGATAAGAACATGGGAAATGCATTACACCGCTGAATACGGAATTGCCGCCCATTGGAAGTATAAGCTTGGAATGGGCGCAGGCGGCAAAAATAATGACAAAATGGAGGAGAACATCAAAAAGGTCAAGGATATGATTCTTGATCAGCTTGAGGCAGAAGATGTTACCGACATCGCAAAGAATATCAGAAACGATTTTACGGAAAACGATGTTTATGTGTTCAGCCCGAGAGGCGATGTGTTCAATCTTCCTCAGGGGTCAACTCCGATTGATATGGCTTATCTTATTCATACACAGGTAGGTCACAGAATGGTCGGTGCTAAAATCAACGGAAAGATCGTTCCGATTGATTATAAGCTTAAAACAGGCGATATCTGCGAAATTATCACCCAGAAAGAGGAACACCCAAACAGGGGATGGGTTGATATCTGTAAAACTGCATCGGCAAAATCAAAAATCCGCTCATGGTATAAGCATGAAAAGCGTGATGAAAATATTGCTGAAGGCAGGCAGATGCTTGACAAGGAGTTCAAGCGCCACGGCATCAATCTTTCCGAAGAAGAATATCCAGAGTTTCTCCAGAAACTGATGATTAAAAAGCAGTATAATTCCATGGATGATTTCTATGCTGCAGTAGGCTACGGCGGTATTCAGCTTTGGAAGATAATGCCAAGGCTCAAAGAAGAATATCAGAAAGCATATGCGTCAGATATTGAAGAAATTGATGTTCCGCAAGCACCCGTAAAGCGACCTAAGGCGTCCGCAGGCGTTGTAATTGAGGGAGCAGACGATGTTCTTGTAAAATTCTCAAAGTGCTGTAATCCTCTGCCGGGTGACGATATTATCGGCTATATTACAAGGGGCTACGGCGTTTCAATTCATAAAAGGCACTGCACGAATGTGCCGAAAGATATCAGTAAAAGTGAAGAACCCGAAAGATGGGTAAGCTGTTACTGGGAGGACGAGGTAGGAGAGGCGTTCAGAAGTACGCTCCAGATCACCGCAACCGACAGAACAGGACTTCTTGCAGATGTTACAATCAAGCTTTCGGATATGCACATTTTTATACATTCGCTTAATTCAAGAGAGGCAGGCAACGGCACTGCCGTTGTTACCGCTACAATTGATGTAATGGGCAGAAATCACCTCCGTGGTGTAATTTCAAAGCTTTCCGACATCAACGGAACAATCGAAGTAAAAAGACTGTAATTGAGGTTATAATTTATGAAAGCAATTTTACAAAGAGTTACCGAGGCTAAGGTTGAAGTTGATTCAAAAACCGTAGGCGAAATCGGTACGGGTTTTCTTATTCTTCTCGGAGTTGAAAACGGTGACACCGAAAAAGAGGCGGACGCACTTGCCGCAAAAATTGCAGGTCTGAGAATTTTTACGGATGAAAATGATAAAATGAATCTTGCTCTTGCCGATGTAAACGGTTCGGTGCTTGTAATTTCAAACTTTACCCTCTGCGCCGACTGCTCACACGGCAGACGCCCTAACTTTATGGCTGCTGCAAGACCTGACACAGCCGATCCGCTCTACGAATATTTCTGCAAAAAAATGCACGATAACGGAATTGAGCGTGTTGAAAAGGGAATTTTCGGTGCCGATATGAAGGTTTCGCTTGTGAATGACGGTCCCGTTACTATTGAAATTAACACAAAGGATTTGAAAATATGATAGATGTAAAAATTTTTAATGTTACGGTTCTTATGACAAACTGTTGTTTGCTTACAGACAGAAAAACATGCAAAATGGCTGTAACCGATCCGGGTGCACCGAATGAAGAACTTAATTCTGAAATTGAGAAAAACGGCGGAAAGCTTGAATATGTAATTCTTACACACGGTCACTACGACCACATAAGCTATGCAAAACAGCTTGCGGAAAAGTTTAATGCAAAAATTGTTACAGGCGAGAAAAATAACGAATTTCTCAGCAATCCTACACTCAATCTTACCGAAAAGCACAGACTTTCACTCAAACCGTTTTCAGCCGATATTCTGCTTAAAGACGGTGACAAGTTCATGCTCGGCAACACTGAAATCAAATATATCACCACGCCGGGACATACAAGCGGTTGCGGTTCATATATTTTTGATGACACGATTATTTCGGGAGATACTCTTTTCTGCGAATCATACGGCAGAACAGACCTTCCCACAGGTGATGATGCCGAAATGGCAAAGTCAATCGGAAAGCTTAAAAATCTTGAGGGCGATTATCGTGTGATTCCGGGACACGGACCGACAACAACCCTTGATCACGAGAGAAAATACAATCCGCTGATGAGGATTCTTTAATATGAATTTATATGTAAAAAATCACAATTTTCATTTTGAACTTGAAAATCTTACAAGGCTTTTCTTTCCAAATGAAAAAATAACGGTAATAAGAGATTTTTCAGAACCACAGCCTCCGTATATCTATACGGAGGTTTCGGATAAAATCACAATTTCGGTGAATATCGGCTCTTTTAATAAGTCCGAAACAGCTGTGAAAAAGCTTACGGATGATGACAACGAGCTTGTTTCGGCACAGCTTTTGTACAAACTTCTTTGTGATTTTACGGGACTTACACAGCCGTGGGGAATACTTACGGGAGTTCGCCCCGTAAAGCTTTTAAGACGACTTGCCGAAGAATCAAGTGAAGAACAGGCTGTAAAAAAGTTTGAAAACGATTTTTTTGTCAGCAACGAAAAAATAGCATTGTCAAGGGAAACCGAGCATAACGAACGAAAAATTCTTGAACTTTCAAAACCCGAATCGTTCAGTCTTTATGTCGGAATCCCTTTTTGTCCGTCAAGGTGCAGTTATTGCTCATTTGTAATGGCGTCAATCGAAAGGGCTGAAAAGCTGATTGAACCGTACACAAAGCTATTATGCGAAGAAATTAAACGGACGGCCGAAATTGCAAACAAGCTTGGTTTAAGGCTTGAAACCGTATATTTCGGCGGCGGCACTCCCACTACTCTGAGTGCCGAACAGCTTGATACGGTGCTTGGAACAGTAAACAAAAGCTTTGATATGTCAACCTGTCGTGAATTTACTGTCGAGGCAGGTCGCCCCGATACAATTGACATTGCAAAACTTTTTGCTTTAAAAGAAAATAAAGTTGACCGAATCAGCATAAATCCGCAGACTGTAAACGATGAGGTGCTGAAAACTATCGGAAGAAAGCATACTGCTCAGCAGTTTTTTGACGCTTTTGAGCTTGCAAGAAAATGCGGCTTTGATAATATCAACACAGACCTCATTGCAGGTTTGCCGACAGATACCCCCGAAAGCTTTAAAAATTCACTTGATTCAATCGTCAGGCTGAATGCAGAATGTATTACGGTTCACACACTGTGCATGAAAAGAGCGTCACGGCTTACAACCGAGGGAGTAACGCTTGATTTGCAACAGGCGAGAGATGCAAGAGAAATGCTTGCATACACGCAGAATGTTCTCGGACAAAACGAGTACATTCCGTACTATATGTATCGTCAGAGCAGAATGGTCGGTAATCTTGAAAATGTCGGCTGGTCGAAGAAAGGCTTTGAAAGCCTGTACAATGTTTATGTTATGGACGAAACCCACACAATCCTTGCCTGCGGTTCGGGCGGTGTTACAAAACTGAAACGCAACAATCCCGATTATCTTGAAAGAATATTCAATTTTAAATATCCGTACGAATACATTGACCGTTTTGATGAACTTACTCAAAGAAAGTCCGGGATAATGCAGTTTTATGGTCAATAACACAGTTGATTAATGCTGTCAACGGTGTTATAATACGACATATGTGATTGCATACGGAAGTGAAATTGTCATATATTGAACAAATCGGATTTTTTGTTCATAATTTGTTTCTCTGATGAGATGATTTTAAGAAAGGTCGGATTAATATGGGAAAATTTGATGAAATTTTTGACGATGTAGTTGTCAATGCAAAAGCCTGTGCGTCTGCTGTTTCGCAGAAAGCGTCAACAGTTTATGATGTTTCAAAGCACAAGATTACTGCTGCTGAAATCAGAGGCGATATCAACAAAAAGCTTCGTGAACTCGGTGCTCTTACATACAAATCTGAGGTTCACGGAACAGACAATTCACAGCAGATTAAGCTTATCGTTTCGGAAATTTCCGATTTGAAAGATAATCTTGATGTTGTAAACGAACATATTGCCGTGGCAAAAGATCAGAGAAGATGTCCCGGATGCAATGCTGTTATTCCTAAAAATTCTGTATTCTGCAACATCTGCGGTATCAAGATTGACGATACTGATGAGGATTTTGAACTTTGATTTTTTATTAATGGGTGATTATTTTTGTCTAAATTAAAAACTAAAAAATACAATGCCGTTGCAAATGCTGAGAAGGACGCTTCTCAAACCTTTGTCAAAGGTGCGGCAATTCTTACTTTAAGTATGGTAATTGTCAAGGTTTTCGGACTTCTTGACAAGGTTATTCTTACAGGTATTTTCTCCGGTGTTTCTTTTGAACAGGCTGTTGCAGGCGGAACGGAAACCGTCAATTTTGCATCTTTCGGTCTGGGCCTTTACAGTAATGCCTATGAAATTTTTGTCGTAATTTTCACGGTTGCAACGGGCGGTCTGCCGATAGCAATTTCAAGACTTGTATCTGAAAGTACGGCACAAAAGCGATTTAACGATGTAAAACAAATTCATAGGGTTTCAATTCCTTTCTTCGTTATTGTCGGCATTCTTTCATTTGCAATTCTTGTCGGTGCAAGCTTTATCTATGTTCAGATTATAGAGTCACCGTATTCATTGCTCGGTATGCTCTGCCTTTCTCCGACGGTATTATTCGGATGTCTCGTTTCAATTTACAGAGGATACTACGAAGGTCAGCGCAATATGTTCCCGACTGCCGTTTCGGAAATTATCGAGGCAACAATCAAGCTGTTTATCGGTGCATTCCTCGCTTACATTATTGCTCACCTCGGTATGAATTCTTATGCTGAGTCAGGCACGGTTTTCGGACTTTACATTGCAAATCAAACCGAGGCTTACCAGACAATCGTTTCATTCTCGGTTGCCGGTGCGATTATGGGTATCACCCTCGGAAGCGCCGCATCATTTGTGTTCTATATTCTCAAGTTTAAAATTCAGGGTGACGGAATTCCGGAAGAATACTACCGTAATTCCGTGGAGGCTCGTTCAAAAAGAGAAACTTTTAACAAGATTCTCAAAACAGCCATTCCTGTTGCAATGGGTTCACTCATTATGAGTGTAGGCTCACTTATTGACCAGGTAATTGTTCAGCGTGTACTCCTCAATATGATTGAAACTAATCCGCAGGCTCTGCAGGCACAGTACAGCCAGTATTTCACAGCCGATATGTTCTATGCCGACACAAAGACAATCCACACCAGCCTTTGGGGTTGCTACTCAGCCGCTCTCACTTTTCTTCAGCTTGTAACAGCCGTAACACAGGTGTTCGGTTCAAGTGCTATGCCGAATGTAACAAGTGCATGGACAAAGGGCAACAAGGACGAACTCAAAAAGTCAATCGAAACTGTCATCCGTCTTACAATGCTTTTTACATTCCCAATGGCTCTCGGTATGATGGCACTTTCGTTCCCGATTATGGGACTTGTGTATAACGATCCGCTTATTACAGATGTCGGCGGAAGAATTCTCCTCATCATGGGCGTAACAACAATATTCGGTGCGGCGTCAACTCCTGTATGCAGTATGCTCCAGGGCATCGGCAGAGTTGACCTCCCGATGAAGCTATACACAGTTTGTATGGCTGTCAAAATCGGCATTACATGGATGTTTGTAAGCGTTCCGGAAATCAATGTTCAGGGTGCAACTGTCGGTTCAATGATTACCTATGCAATTATGACAATCGTAGGTATGTATCTGCTTATCAAGTATTCAAAAATCAAGCCTGATTTATTCGGTACAACAGTAAAACCGCTTATCGGTGCGATTGCAAGTGCCGCTTCGGCATTCGGCGCATATCACCTTATGGAAAGCATTATCGGCTCTGCAAGAATGTCAATTGCAGTTTCGCTTGCAGTTGCAATCTTTGTTGCGGTTATCGTTTATATTGCTGTGTTGTTGATATTGCGTGCTTTTACGGCAACAGAACTGAAATTTTTGCCGAAAGGTGAGAAAATTGCAAAAACACTTGAAAAATTAGGATTAATTAGGTAAAATATATATCTGTTGCGGTTGTTTCCGCTTCTCAGATAAAATTTGCATTGTCTAATAAGATTATCGGAGATGTCACGAATGAACTTTACAGAAAAAGAAAATTATAATTTTAATGACCTTGTTGAGATAGTAAAAATCCTTCGTGCACCCGACGGTTGTCCGTGGGACAGAGAACAGACTCACAAGTCAATCCGCTCAAATTTTATTGAGGAAACCTACGAGGCTGTTGAGGCAATTGATACCGACGACCTCGATTTGCTTAAAGAAGAACTCGGTGATGTTCTTCTGCAGGTTGCTATGCATGCGGAAATCGAAAGTGAACAGGGAACATTTGATATAAACGATGTTTGTGACGGAATCTGCAAAAAGCTCATTATCCGTCATCCCCATGTTTTCGGTGATGTCAACGCTGACACTACCGAAAAGGTTCTCAAAAACTGGGATGCCATTAAGATGAAAACAAAATCCCAGAAAACTCAGACACAGGCAATTCTCAGCGTGTCAAAGGCACTTCCGTCACTCATGCGCAGTACAAAAATCCAGCAGAAGGCTGCTAAGGTCGGCTTTGACTGGGAAAATGTAAACGGTGCGCTTGATAAGCTTTTTGAAGAATGTGAAGAGCTTAAAGCCGCAGTTGAAAACAATGATGTTGAAAATCAGCGTGAAGAACTCGGTGATGTGCTTTTCTCAGCAGTTAATGTTGCAAGATTTTTGAACATTGACAGCGAACACGCACTCTACGATGCCTGTGACAAATTCACCGACCGTTTTTCGTCTGTTGAAAAGCTTGCAAACGAGCGTGGAATAGATATGAAAACGGCACCGTTATCTGTACTCGATTCCCTTTGGGATGAAGTTAAATTATCTAAGAATTATTAATTGGAGGTTTATTATTATGAACAAAACAGAACTTATTGCTGCAGTTGCCGAGCAGAGCGGACTTTCAAAGAAGGATGCAGAAAAGGCAGTTTCTTCAACAATAGACACAATCATCAATACAGTAGCTGAAGGCGAAAAGATTCAGATCGCAGGTTTCGGCACATTTGAACAGCGTCAGAGAAATGCAAGAACAGGTTGTGACCCAAGAACAGGTAAATCAATCGAAATTCCTGCTTCAAAGGTTCCTGCATTCAAGGCAGGCAAGGGCTTTAAGGATGTAGTAAACAAGTAATCTTGTTTTATATTTCGGGTAATGGTACGCTGTATCATTACCCTTTTTTATTAAAAATCGGAAGGGTTTATAATATGCGACTTGATAAATATTTAAAAGTATCCCGACTCATCAAACGCAGAACAGTTGCAAATGAGGCGTGTGACGCAGGCAAAATCACAGTTAATGACAAGGTTGCCCGTGCATCCTATGATGTAAAAGTCGGTGATGTAATCGAAATCACACTCGGTTCAAAAAGTGTAAAGGTTAAGGTTACAGAGGTAAAAGAAGTTGTTCGCAAGGAAGATGCGGCAACAATGTATGAGGCGGCAGTCTGATTTTTTACCAAAATTAAAACACAAAATATTACTTTGGATGAAATTAGGTGAGTAGATTATGAATAAGACAATTAATTTAATATTGGCAATATTATCTGTAATTACTTACATTGGGATTATTGTAATGAAGTTTTACACACAGATAAATATACCCAATGGCTCTTTCGTAATAATGACTTTATTGTTCATTATTTCGGTATGCCAATTTTTAAATTCGTTAAAATAATCTACACACGAGGAGAATATGTGTATACCACGACATTCATCAGGTTTACTAGTAGGAATAATTATCAACTTAATAAATATAAATAAATCGTAAGTTGAGGTATTAAACTATGAAATATTGTTGTGTTAAACAATGTGATATAACTGATTGTGGTGCTTGGTTTTACGGCAAAGGGTGTAAAAGGCAATCAGGAGGCGTTCTTCTCTGAATTCCCTCTTCTTGCTATTGCTCATGTTATTGTTGATGGCAATCTGATGCACTATGTTGTTATACATAAAATCTCAAAAAAAGAAGAATAATTTTATTTTTTTCTCCGTATAAATTACTGACAAATAATTTATACGGAGGTTTTTTTATGCAGGAAATGCCAAAGGCTAAGAATCATACGGTTATGCTTGATAACAGGGGGAAGCTTGTTATGACAGGCACGGAGGATGTGTCGGGCTTCAACGAGGAAACGGTGTCGGTAAAAACTTCCTGCGGTTGCCTTGTAATCAAAGGGGAAAATCTGCACATTGATAAGTTAAACCTTGAAACGGGAGATGTTTCAATTGACGGAAAAATTAACGCAATGCAATACCTCGGCAACGGTGCGTCAAAATCCAAACTTTCAAAACTCTTTAAGTAGGTGTAATCTTGGAGCTGACTTTTGCACAGCAGTCAACCGCCTTTCTCTGTTCACTTGTATTCGGGGCGGCGGCAGGATTGCTGTATGATATATTTAAAATAATCAGAATGACGCTTTGCAAAGGAAAAGCGTCGGTCTTTGTTACAGACTTTCTTTATGTTTTTATCGTATCACTTAATCTGTTTGTTTTTTCCGTTGCATATATGCTCGGATTTTTCAGAGTGTTTGTAACGGTCGGTTCATTTCTCGGTTTTGTTATTTGTCGATTAACCCTCGGCAGACTTTTATCGCTTATATATTGTCCTATGATTCGTTTTACGGAGAGTGTCTGTGTTAAAATTTCGCGAAAAATTAAAAAAAATCTTAAAAAGCTATTGAAAAACAGCAACAACATATTGTATAATGAGGGTAAGAATAAAGGTATATTTAGAAACGATGAGAATAATTCAGCAGAGAAAGCAGATAGTTTTGAAGATGAAAAAAAGCACAAAGAAAGTAAAAGAAAGTACTGTGGCTTCTCGGCAGACAGAGGACGGCGCAATAAAGGAGATAACTCCGAAAAAGCGTAAAAAAGGAAGATATATTCTGATTTATCTCGCAATTATCGGTTTTGTTTTTTATGCCGTAATTACAATTATCAATCAGAATGTTCAGATTGCCGAGAAAAAGGCAGAGCTTACGGATTTGCAACAGCAGATCAGCGTGGTTGAGATTCAGTCGCAGTATCTGAAAAAGGTTCAGAATTACAAGGGTGACGATCTTAAAAAATATATTGAAAAAATAGCTAAGGATGAATTAGGCTATGTCGGTGACGGTGAAAGAATTTTCATTAATGTTGCCGGAGAATAAAAGGGTAGAAATAATTTTAAGGGGTAATAAATTTTTATGGCTATTGAAGTCGGAATGATTCTGGAAGGCAAAGTATCAGGTATTACAAAATTCGGCGCATTTGTTGATTTGCCGGATTCAAAAACCGGTATGGTACATATCTCGGAGGTTGCACCTACCTTCATCAATGAAATCAGTGATTATGTAAAAGTAGGACAAGAAGTAAAGGTTAAGGTGCTTGCTCTTAATGACGGAAAAATCAGTCTGTCAATGAAACAGGCTCTCCCGAAAGAACAGCAACAGCAGAGAAAACGCTCTGACAGACCTCAAAGACAGAATCACAGAAGCAGAGAGCCATACAAGCCTGCTCCGCCCGTAACTTCACCGGGTGATTACGAGTGGCAGAGTTCACGCAGAAATGCTCCTTCTTCGTTTGAAGATATGATGTCAAAGTTCAAGCAGACAAGCGAGGATAAGATGTCCGATCTTAAGCGTGGCGGAGAAAGCCGTGGCTACAGCCGCAGAGGCAACGGCAACGGCAGAAAATAAAAAATTATATAAGGGAGGCAGATTTTATGAAAATCACCTACACAGCAAGAAAAGTCAACCTCAGAGATAACTTTAAGGAAAGATGCGAGAAAAAGCTTTCAAAGTTTAATCGTATTTTCTCGGAGGATGCTTCTGTCAATGTAGTTGTCACCCTCGAAAAGAACCGTCAGACTGTTGAAATTACAATCCGTGACAACGGTATGATTTATCGTGCCGAAAGCACAATGCCCGAAATGAATGACGCTCTTGACAAGGTTTGCGACATTCTTATGCGTCAGATTCGTAAGAATAAAACGAGGCTTGAAAAGAAAATTAAATCCGCCGGTATTGAAGATTTAATCACGGAAGCTGCTCAGACTGGTGAACCGGAGGACGATGAATACAGCGTAGTTCGTAAAAAACATGTTCTTGTAAAGCCGATTTCGGTTGATGAAGCTATTCTTGAAATGAATATGGTAAACCATAACTTCTTTATGTTTATCAATTCCGAGACAGATGAAATCAATGTTGTTTACAAGCGTGCAGACGGCAACTATGGTGTGCTCGAGCCGACAACCGATTAATTTTTTAAAAGCAAGGGGTATCGGTTATTCCGATACCCTGTTTTTTTGTCTTTCAGTCTTAATAGAATTTGTGTATCAATAAAACAGGAGATAAATATGAATATGAAATTTTCCGCTCCATGCATTTTCGGCCTTGAAGGTCTTTGTGCAAATGAGCTGAGATATCTCGGTGTTGAAAATGTCAATGCCGAAAACGGCAGAGTTACCTTTACAGGCGATTGGTCAACACTTGCACTTGCAAATATAAATTCCCGTTATGCGGAGCGAATACTCATTCTTCTTGCGGAATTTGAGGTTCACACCTTTGATAATTTGTTCGAGGGCGTAAAGGAAATCCCGTGGGAAGATTATATCGGAATTTCCGAGGCTTTTCCCGTAAAGGGAAGATGTCTTGATTCCGACCTTATGAGCGTTCCCGATTGTCAGAAAATCGTTAAAAAGGCAGTCGCAGACCGCCTTTCACAAAAATATATGCTCCCGTGGTTTGATGAAACAGGTGCTCCGCATCAAATTCAGTTTCTCATTCTTCGCAACAAGGTCAGTATTATGCTTGACACTTCGGGCGCAGGACTTCACAAGCGTGGATATCGTGCCGATTCAAATGATGCTCCTATAAAAGAAACACTTGCCGCCGCTATGGTTGACCTTTCAAGAGTAAGGGCAAACCACTTTGTAACCGATCCCATGTGCGGCAGCGGCACAATTCTCATTGAGGCGGCTATGAAAGCACTTAACATTGCTCCGGGACTTAACCGTTATTTTGCCTGTGAACATTGGAATTGTGTTCCGAAAGATGTTTTTGAAACAGCAAGAGAAAATGCAAGGCAGAAAATAAGACACGACGCAACATTCAGGGCAACAGGTTACGATATAGATGATTCAGCCCTTGCAATCGCAAAGAAAAACGCAGAAATTGCAGGAGTTGCCGACAGAATAACATTTGCAAACCGTGATATTAAAGATTTTGAACTTGAGGACGGTTTTCAGACAATCATCACAAATCCGCCATACGGTGAACGATTACTTGATGTAAAATCAGCTGAAAAGCTGTATGCAGTTATGGGTGAACATTTTAAAAGAATGAAAGGTAAAAGCTACACCGTTATAAGCCCCGATGACGATTTTGAAAAAATCTTCGGCAGAAAGGCTGACAAACGCCGCAAACTTTATAACGGAACGCTTAAATGCGAACTTTATATGTATTTTAAATAATTTTCATTACATTTTAACGGCATAAAAAACAGTTGATTTTCTTTCATATTTATAGTATGATAGAAAGCGATGACAAAATTTAAGGAGGTATCACAGTTGGACGAGAATAAAGAAATTCTCACTTCTGAAAATGAGGCAGAGAATACCAACACAGATACAACAGCAGAAACAACAGAAAATACAACATTCGTTGCAGATGAGCCCACAGAAAGCGAAGAAATGTCTTTAGCTGAAACAGAACTTCCAAATGAAAACGGTGGAATTGCTCCGCAGCCAAAGAAAAAGAGTATTATTCAGCTTCCTATCATTATAGGCATCGTAATTGTCGCAGTTGCGGCAGCTACTCTTTTCGTAATCAAAGGATTCTTTGATACAAGCATTGTAGGAACATGGATTGAATCTGTTGATGTAACAGGCAATTCGGCATCATCCGATGAGGCGTCAAAGGTTGATGTTTACTACACATTTAACGGTGACAATACTCTCGATTACAGAATCGGTTCAATGGTTTGGAACGGTACATACACGGTTTCAACAGATGATTCGGGTAATCAGACACTTGCCATGACGCTTAACGGCAATGAAACAAGCTGTAACTACGCTGTTTCGGGTAATATGTTCTCCGGCAGAACTCTCGAGCTTTCAACTTCAACTGCTGCCAACAAGGTGAAACTCAAGTCAGGTTCAGAGGTTAAGCCTGAATTGAAGGTTGATAAGGACTTCAAGGCTGACAAGAAAATCACAGGTTCATGGACTTATGATAACGGTTACGCTAAGATGACATACAAGTTTAATGATGACGGTACTGTTGAAATCAACCAGTCAGACGCACTCAATGTTGACGGTACTTACTTAATCAAGAACGGCACAATCATCATCAAGTACTATTACACAGATGAAGTTGAAATGGATGTTGCTTATTCCGTAGAAAGCAACGGACTCAAGCTCAATGACATTCTCTATACAAAGAATGACGGTTCTGCAAAGGCTACTACAGCAGCAGTAACCGAGGCGGCTACGGAAACAGCTACAACTTCAGCAAAGTAAATCTTTTGAACTTTTAATGCAGGGCAACGGCAGATTATCTGCTGTTGCCTTTTTAAAAATACAATAATATGAGGAGGATTAATATGACGCCGCAGGAAGAATTTATTGAAATCTACAACAAATATATCACAAGACAGGGTGCTGACGAGCTTCTTGAATGGCTCAAAAGAACCGATTTTTTTACCGCCCCTGCAAGTTCAAAATATCATTGTGCCTGTGAAAACGGTCTTGTAATGCACTCCGTCAGCGTGTTCAATACAATGATGGAAAAGCACTATGATGAAGAAACCGACAATATTGAAAGTTTTGCAATCTGCGGACTTCTTCACGATTTGTGCAAGGCTCAGTTCTATAAGGTTTCAAGCAGAAATGTTAAGAATGAAAAAACAGGTCAGTGGGAAAAAGTTCCGTATTATGCAATTGAAGATCAGTTTCCCTACGGTCACGGTGAAAAGTCTGTTTTTCTCATTGAACGCAAAATGCACCTTAAAATTGATGAGGCTATGGCAATTCGTTGGCATATGGGTGAATTCGGAGATAAAAACAGCAATACAATCAGTCAGGCATATGACAAATATCCGCTTGCCGTAAAGCTTCACCTTGCAGACCTTGAATCAACCTTCCTCCGTGAAAAAGGAACTTCACAGGTTAATAACAGGTAATATTTTAAACACAGGTGCAGATACTTATTTTACCGATAAATTTATGATATGGGGAAACCAAAATGGATTTTATAACAGCTCAGAATCGTGCCCAAGAGCTTACAAAACAGCTTGAATACCACAACAACCTTTACTACAATCAGGATGAGCCGGAAATCTCCGACTACGATTACGATATGCTCATGCGTGAACTTGAGAATATCGAAAAAGAATTTCCGTCACTCAAATCTCCTATGTCACCGACAAACCGTGTCGGCGGTAATGCAGGAGAAAAGTTTTCTCCCGTTACTCATGAGGTTGTAATGGAAAGCCTTCACGATAGTTTTTCACACGAAGAACTTCGTGAATTTGACGCAAGAGTGCGAGAAACCGTGCCGAATGTACGCTATGTTGTTGAACCTAAATTTGACGGTCTTTCCGTATCGTGCGAATATGAAAACGGTGTTTTTGTAAGAGGTTCAACCCGTGGCGACGGCTCTGTAGGTGAAGATGTAACCGAAAATCTTATGACAATTAAAAGTCTGCCAAAGCGTATTCCGAATGCACCCGAATATCTCGAGGTTCGTGGTGAGGTGTATATGTCGTTCAATTCGTTTGACGCACTTACTCGCAGACAGGAAGAAAACGAGGAAAAAACCTTTAAAAATCCACGAAATGCCGCCGCAGGCTCACTTCGTCAGAAAAATGCAAAAATAACCGCTCAGAGAAGTCTTGATATATTCGTGTTCAATATCCAGCAAATCAGAGGAATGACGATTGAAAGCCATATTCAGGGGCTTGACTATCTTACGGAACTCGGCTTTCCGACTGCATTTTACAGCGTTTACGATAATGTTGACGAGGTGATTGAGGAAATTGAGCGCATAGGAAATATGCGTGGAGAGCTTGATTATGCAATTGACGGCGCTGTTGTCAAGGTTGACAGCTTTGCAAGCCGCCGACTTCTCGGCAGTACCGCAAAATATCCTAAATGGGCGGAGGCATATAAGTATCCGCCCGAGGAGAAGCCTACAAAACTCCTCAATATCGAAATCAATGTCGGCAGAACAGGTGTGCTTACTCCTGTAGGCAACTTTGAACCCGTACTTCTTGCCGGAACAACAGTAAGCCGTGCCACACTCCACAATAAAGATTTTATAGATGAAAAAGGTATTTGCGTAGGCGATACGGTTATAATCAGAAAAGCAGGCGAGATTATTCCCGAAGTTCTTTCCGTTAAGGAACACGCTGAAAATGCCGTGCCGTTTGAATTTCCGTCAGTATGCCCGTCCTGCGGTAACCCTGTTACACACGATGAGGGAGAGGCGGCAATCCGTTGTACAAACACAGACTGTCCCGCACAGCTGACAAGACATCTTATTCACTTTGTAAGCCGTGACGCAATGGATATTGACGGACTCGGTCCTGCAATTCTCGAACAGCTTTCAGACGAAGGACTTGTAAAATCTCCTGCCGACCTCTACAGACTTAAAGCTGAAGATATTTCAAGCCTTGAACGCAAGGCTGAAAAATCTGCTCAGAATCTTATTTCTTCAATAGAAAAATCAAAAGAAAACGAACTTTTCAGGCTTGTTTTTGCTCTCGGAATCCGTAACATAGGTCTTAAAGCCGCAAAGATAATCTGCGAAAACTTTGCAACTATTGACGATATTATGAGCGCAAAGGCTGAGGACTTTGAAAAAATAGACGGTTTCGGTGCTGTTATGGCAGAAAGCCTTGAAAATTATTTTTCACTTGTCGGCACAAAGGAGCTTATTGCCGACCTTAAATCACTCGGTCTGAAAATGAAACCCTCTCAGCCGAAAAACACGGGCGGTCTTTTTGAAGGCAAAACCTTTGTCCTCACAGGCACACTTCCCACAATGACAAGAAGCGAAGCCTCAAAACTCATTGAACAGAACGGCGGAAAAACAAGTTCATCAGTTTCAAAAAAGACTTCATATGTCTTGGCAGGCGAAGATGCCGGCAGTAAACTAACCAAAGCCCAAACCTTAGGTGTTACAATAATTTCCGAAGAAGAATTAAAAGAAATGCTGTCAATGAAATAGTTACAATAAATACTTGACACCGTTTATGTTGTTATATAATTATAACGAAAGGGGTACTTAAAATGAAAAAATATTTGATTTTAGCTGTCGTAACTTTACTTGCTGTTGCATTATCTGCTTGCAGCGGAAATGTAAAAAGTAACGATACTTCTGCTGAAAATACAACTGTTCAGGTTTCAACCTCGGTTAATGAAACAGCTCAGACATCAAATGCTGAATTGCCGAAAATTTATAATCCGACAAATGTAGAAATCCGTGATAATGAAGACGAAAATAAAGTTATTATTGAGTCATCTCAAATCGAGTATGTATGTTTGCTTGATGATATTAACGGTATGGTGTTAAATATGAAACTTACAGCTGACGGAACTGATAAGTTTGCAGACTACACTAAAAATAATATCGGTTCTGCTGTTCGGTTTGTTATTAACGGAAAGACTGTTTCAAACCCGTATATAAATGTTGAAATCACTGACGGCAATATGAATTTTACAGGTGATTACACCGATGAAGAATATAAGGCTATCTTTAGTGAAATTAAAAACAAATAAAACAATTTCCAATCCTCCGATTTATGTCGGGGGATTTTTATGTTTATTTATCATTTGCAATATTTGCTGATGAATATGTATAGCAAATGCTTGACATTGTATATTTAACGACATATAATAATGATGAAAGGAGTGCTTTTTATGACACAGATAAACTTTAGAATTGAAGAAGATATTAAAGAAAATGCAGAAAAAGCATTAAAAGATATGGGACTTACTATGTCTTCGGCAATAACAATGTTTCTTGTTAAGGTTGGTCGTGAAAAAAGAATACCGTTTGAAATAACAGCAGATCCTTTTTATTCAGAAAGCAATATTCGCTACCTTGAAAAAATTGCTTCTGATATTAAAAACGGAAAGGCAACATTTTCTGAACACGCACTTATTGACGGTGAAGACTGATGAAAATTCTTTGGGAATCTCACGCGTGGGAAGATTATGTATATTGGCAATTTCAAGACAAGAAAACGCTAAAGAAGATTAACAGAATCATTACCGATATTTGCCGTAGTCCTTTTGAAGGAATAGGAAAACCTGAACCACTCAAAGATAATTTAAGCGGATTTTGGAGCAGAAGAATTGATGATAACGGTAACAGAGTTGTATATTTTATCAAGGACGATACTGTTTGTATCATCGCCTGCAAAGGACACTATGAGTAACAGCTTATATTTCAAAATAAAATACTTCAAATCCTCCGATTTATGTCGGGGGATTTTTTTATACCCTTTTGACATATGACTGTGCTTGTCTGCATAGTATTTATTGTACAAACTCTTTTGGGAGGAATTTAAAATATGCTTGCTGAACAAAACGAAAAGAGATTTACGGCGGCACTCAACTGCCTTTGTAAGAATATTTCACGCAGACTTTTACCGCTTGCACCTAAATTAGCCGATTCGGTTCAGGAAATCAGATTACGACTTTCCCGACCGCTTGCACTTGTTTGTCCCGACAATACATACTACTTAACGCAAAACGGCGGACTTAGCAACACAATCCTTGACGGTGCAATGCTTGTTGTTTCAAAAGCCGATATTGTCGATACATTCAACAACATTTGCAACTACTCCGTGTATAACAGACAGAACGAAATTGTAAACGGCTTTGTCACAATGTACGGCGGTCACAGGGCAGGAATCTGCGGAACAGCGGTCGTAAACAACGGAAAAATTGTGAATATCCGTGACATAACTTCAATCAATGTCCGCATAGCAAGGGAGCATAAGGGTTGTGCGGATTCTCTTTATAATAAGATAATTGCCGTTTCGGGAGGTGTTCTCATATGCGGAGCACCTTGCAGCGGAAAGACAACCGTACTTCGTGACCTTGCAAGACTTCTGTCAACCAAGGGTAAGAAGAATGTTGCTCTGATTGATGAAAGAGGAGAGCTTGCAGGCACGACATCGGGTAAATTTCAGAATGATATCGGAATGTGCGATGTCTATGATTCATATAACAAGAGCGATGCAATGCTTCACGCAATCCGCAGTATGGCACCTGAAATTGTTATCTGCGATGAAATCGGGTCAAAAGATGATATCTATGCCGTAGAAAAGTCTGTCAACTGCGGAGTTCGGATAATTTCATCAACGCATTGTGCAAATGAATACGAACTGAAACAGAAAGCAAACATGGTTTCTCTCATGAAAACAGGGGCATTTCAAACGCTTGTGTTTCTGTCAAATCGAACCCACGCAGGTGAAATTGTGAAAATATCGCAGGTAGGTGACAACTTTGCCGTTTAAACTCATAGGATGTTTGCTTGTTGTCTGCACGGGTACAATGATAGGTTTTGTTTTGTCAGGTAGGTTATACAAACGCAGAGATTTTCTGAAATCATTCACGGAATTTATATCATTGCTTGCAACAAATCTTCGCTACAGCGGTGATGATATCTTCACTCTGGTTAATTCCTGTGCGGAAAATTCAAACCTTGATTTATTGCTTTTTTCAGAATGTGACAGACCTTTTGACGAATTGTGGCTTGAAAGGGTAAAACAATTATCTTCTGAAATACCGCTTTCAAAATCCGACATTTCAATGCTGAACGATTTCGGAGGTCAGCTCGGAAAAACCGATACAGAGGGGCAGTTAAAACATCTTGAACTCTATGAGGTGTCATTTTCAAAGCAGCTTTCATCAGCCCTTGATGCCATAACAAAAAAATCAAAGCTATATAAAACAATGGGATTTTTTGCAGGAAGTGCAATCGCCCTTATGATGATTTAGAGGTAGTAATGGATGTTGAGCTTATTTTCAAAATTGCCGCTGTCGGCATAATTGTTGCGGTTCTTACCCAACTTCTCATACGAAGCGGTCGAGAGGAGCAGGCAATGCTGACCTCACTTGCCGGACTTATAGTTGTGTTGACGCTGATAATAACGCAAATCAGCACTCTGTTCAACACAATAAAACAGCTTTTCGGTTTTTAATATGAATATTCTGTCAATTTCCGTGCTTGCCGTTGTGACCGTAATAATCTGTGTAATGCTCAAACCGAAAAATGCGGAAATCTCCGTAATGCTCGGTATAAGCTGTTCCGTTATTATTTTAATCGGCGTGCTTACTCAGGTTTCGGCTATCGTTACAACAATCAATCAAATCATAGCGTCATCGGGAATAAGCATTGACTACATAGTAATTCTGCTGAAATCAATCGGAATATGCCTTGTCACCGAGTTCGCTGTGAATACCTGCAAGGATTCGGGCAGTCAGTCGCTTGCGTCAAATGTTTCGCTTGCCGGAAAAATTATGGTTACGGTAACGGCACTTCCGCTTTATTCGGATATTTTAAAAACCGTGTTGTCACTTGCAGGCAATTGAGGTGAAGAAGTGAAAAAAAGTGTTGTAATAATTACTGTCGTGTTTGTGCTTATCGCCCTTTCATGTGTCTGTGCAAACGCTGAAGAAGGTGAAATGATTTATGATATGTCAAATGTTTTTGATTCGCTGTCCGACGATATAAAGCAAAGCCTTCAGAATATGGGCGTTGATTTGGGGGATTTTTCAAAGCTTGCCAACCTATCTTTTGAAAATGTAATGGGCGAAATTCTCTCGCTTGCACTCGGCAACATTTCTTCACCGCTCAAAGGTCTTGTCAATATAACCGCCCTGCTTTTGCTCTGTTCCGTAATCAGCGCCTACAACGGTTCGCTCTCCTGTGATATCTCAAACTCGCTGAACATAACCGCAACGCTCTGCATAACCTGTGCCGCAGTAGTCCCCGCTGTCGGAGTCATCGCATCAACGGGTTCGGTAATCTGCACAGCATCAAATATAATGCTTGCCTATGTTCCTGTTATGGCTGTAATTATGGCAAGCTCGGGTTCTGTGGCAGGTTCGGCATCATACTATGCCGTAATGATAGGGGCAGGGGAGGGTGTGTCACAGCTTTCATCAAAAATAATCGTTCCTCTGCTCAATATGTTTCTCGGTCTGTCCATAACATCATCCGTATCGCCGTCCGTAAATCTCAGCGGTTTTATGTCAATGATTTCAAAGAGCGTAAAGTGGCTTTTGGGCTTTGCTATGACAATCTTCACAGCCGTGCTGACATTCAGACAGCTTATAAGCGTTTCGGTTGACAATGTTTCAACCCGTGCTGTAAGGTTTACTCTCAATTCATTTATCCCGATAGTCGGTTCGGCACTTTCGGATGCCTACAAGGTAGTTCAGGGCAGTATCGGACTTTTGAAATCGGGAATAGGAATAATAGTGATTCTGTCCGTTACAATTGTTTTTATGCCAGTGATTTTGCAGGGAGTAATGTGGATGTTCACCCTTTGGATCGGCAAATCAACGGCAGAGGTTCTCAATCTCAGCGGTCCGGCAAAACTGCTTGAAAACATATCGTCTGTCTTTTCAACTCTCATAGCTGTTTTGCTGTGCATTATGTCAATTTACATTCTTTCAACGGCGGCGGTAATTATGCTTGGCGGAGGTTCATCATGAGCGGACTTTTTACGGTTGTTGTTGTAATGTGTGCCTCTGCGTTAATATGCTCGCTTGTTCAGACCTTTGTTACAGACGGCAGTACAAAGAAAATCATCAGCCTTGTTTTAGGCGCTTTTATTATCTGCTGTATGGTTGTTCCCGTAAAAAATGCCGTATCGTCATTTAATACCGATATTGAGGAAAAGCAAAATTCTGTTAAAGAAATATCGACAGATGATGAGGCATACAGCAATGCCGTTATAAAGCAGACGGAGATAAATCTTGAAACTGCATTAAAAAATCTTCTTTTTCAGAATAATATAACAATCAAATCGTGTGACATAATTTTGAGCAGAGTTGAAAACAACGGCATAATCATAGCGTCAATCAGCATATATATAGACAAAGAATTTGTTCGGTACACAAATCTTGTATCGTCAATTGTTTATGACAATTTCGGAATTACACCAAACATTATGACGGAGTGAATTATGGAAGACAAAACAAGTTCAAAGCTGAAATCAATGCTAGACAGTAAAAAAATAAGAAATATCATAATCGTTGTCGGTCTTATCGGCATAGGCTTAATATTTCTTTCAAACTGGGTTGATTTCGGTTCTTTGACATCAGGAAAAGGAGATGAAGCATTTTCCGTAAAAACATACAGCACAAAAATAGAAAATGATTTGCAGACGGTGATTTCAAAAATTGAGGGAGCAGGCAAGACGGAAGTTTTGCTCACAATGGAAAATTCCGTTGAATATGTTTATCTTGACAACAGCACCACCAAAACAAAGGAAATTGAACCTTTGATAAGAGGAGTGCTTGTAGTGTGTGAAGGCGGTGATGATCCTGTTGTGGTTGAGCGTGTCACCGATGCAGTCACAAAAGCGCTTGATATTTCAACAGCAAAAGTATGTATTACAAAATTATCAGAATAAAGGTCGGGAGTAATATGAAATCTAAGAAAAAATATATCGTTTTTGCATCACTTGTGCTTGCACTTTCAGCGGCTGTGTACATAAACTGGCAGCTTTCGGGGGCAAAAACTCCCAAAAGTGCCAAAGAACTCGGAGCGGCATCATATGTCAGTGCAACCGCTTCGGCGTCGGATGATGAGGTACAGCAGACGGCGGCACTTTCAAACGAGAGCAAAAGCTATTTTTCAGCCGAAAGGACAAAGCGGCAGGCAACTCAGGATAAAATAATTGATGATGCAAAAGAAATTTTCAATCTTGAAAGCTCGTCTGATGCCGACAAAAGCGAGGCTGAAAAGAATGTTGAAGAGCTTCTCAAAACCTTTACAATTCAGGACAGCATTGAAAGTATTGTCAAAGCCAAAGGTTTTTCAGAATGCCTTTGCTATATAAGCGATCAAGGTGTATCGGTAATTGTTCCGAAATCTCAGCTTGACGATACATCTGTTCTGATTATTGACGATGCCGTGGTTACTCATTATGAGGTTGATTATGACGATATATCGGTAATAGGGGCATAAAATTAGCAGAGGGCATAGTGTCCTCTGCTTTTTTTATGCATAAAAATATTCCTATGTGCACAAAGAATACTGCGCAATAGGCTGAAATTTTTCCGGAAACTTGTCAATCGATTTAAACGGATATATAATTAGAATTATAACAATTAGAATTAAAACTATTAAAGAGAGGGTTGTGTATGAAAGAGTCAATTCACTATCTGCTGATGTCTGACCATATGCTTGTGCAAAAGGCACTTCTCGGCAGTATCAAAGAATCGGGACTTACATTGGGTCAGCCGAAAATACTCGATTACCTAAAAGACCATGACGGCTGTGTACAAAAGGATATTGCGGCAGGCTGTCACATTGAGCCTGCGTCCATAACCGTGATTTTGCGTGGTATGGAAACCAAAGGCTATATCGCAAGGAAATCTCTTGGCGGCGACAGAAGGTCACTCTATGTTTTTCTCACCGATAAGGGAAAAGAGTATGTCCGATATCTCAATGAAAAATTTGACAGCGTAGAAAGTATTGCAACAGACGGCTTTTCAGAAGAAGAAACGGAAGTGTTCCAAAGGCTGCTTGCAAAAGTGTATGAAAATATGACAAAGCATTTTGAAAAGGAAGTTATGTAATGAATTTAAAAAATATGAAAATCAGATTGCCGATGTATTTTATCGGTCTTTTTATAATGACAATCGGAATTGCACTTTCGGTAAAATCAAATCTCGGTGTATCTCCCGTAAGCTCAATCCCATACACAATGACCTGCATATGGGGCATAGAAATGGGCAAGGCAACAATCATATTCCACATTGTTCTTGTGTTCATTCAGTTTTTGTTACTTCGCAAAAACTTTAAATTAATAACCCTTTTGCAGATTCCCGTAGGCGTTATCTTCGGCTATTTTACAACATTCTGCAACTACCTTGCATCATTCTTTCCGACACCCGATAATCTTATTGTCAGAATCTTAATGGTGCTTGCAAGCTCCGTTATTGTCGCAGTCGGAATTTTTCTGTATCTTCCTGCCGATGTTATTCCGCTCGCAGGCGAGGGTGTAATGTCTGCTGTTTCACAGGTTACAAAAATCGAATTTTCAAAGATAAAAATGGGTTTTGATATCACTATGGTGGTAGTGTCGGCAGCGGCTTGTCTGATTATGATTCACAGCCTTGGCAGTGTCGGTGCAGGAACAGTAATTGCGGCATTTCTTGTCGGATTTATTCTCGGCATTATCAACAAAGCTTTCGGAAAATACAGAGATAAACTTCTTAAAAAGACTCCGTCCGTTCAGGTTGATGAAAAAACTGATGATGAGCAGAATCCTACATATGTAATCACCGTGTCAAGGGAATACGGCAGCGGCGGCAGACAGATTGCAAAGGCACTTGCCGAAAGTCTTGGGTTTAAGTATTACGATAACGAGCTGATAAAACTTGTTGTTGAGAAGAGCGGCTATTCTCCTGATTTTATTGAAAAGAATGAACAGACAATTAAAAATCCTTTACTTCACGATTTCTTTGCGTGGTACGGCGGACCGCTTGATACCGCAAATATGCCGAATGTCGAAAGCCTTTTTAACCGTGAAAAAAATGTAATAAAAACCATTTCACAGAATGAATCCTGCGTAATAGTCGGCAGACTTGCAAACGAGATTCTCAAAAACAAAAAGCATACATTCAATGTATTTGTATCAGCCGATGAAAATACCGAGGCAGAGAGAATTTCCGAAAGGGATAATCTTTCCGTAAACGATGCTCTTAAAAAGGTCAGAAAGGTAAACCGTGAAAGAGCCGACCATTGCAAATACTTTACATCTTCCGAATGGGGCAATGCAGATAACTACGATTTGTGCATAAAGTCCGATACATTCGGCTGTGATGAGAGCACTAAAATTATTGAAGAGTTATTCAGAAAGAAATTTCCGAAATTCAAATGATTTGTCACAGATATCTTTGTCAATTCTTATTTACATTCAATTTCAGTTATGGTATAATCTTGATGATAATAACTACCTTTATTAAATTAATTTAACGAAAAGTTGGGCTTAATATGGATAATGAAATGAACAATGTAACTAATGATATTGAAGTTAATGATATTTTTGAGGAAGAGGTTAATCTCACAAGAAGTGAGTCAAGAGAGCAGGCTTTTATGCTTTTGTTTTCAAAGTCTTTTGACGATGAGCCTCTTGAAGAAACAATAGATGATAATTCTGAAATGTTTGTAGGCGGTGTTTGCGCATATGCTCAGGCTGTAGTTTCCGGCATTGAGGACAAGCATGAGGAGATTGACGAAATCATTGCAAGCCACCTGAAAAAGGGTTGGACTCTTTCAAGAATTTCAAAGCCGTCGCTTGCAATTCTCCGCCTTGCAATCTATGAGATGAAGTATCTTGACAATGTTCCGCAGAGTGTTTCAATCAACGAGGCTGTTGAACTTGCCAAGAAATATACAATTGACGAGAGCAAATTTGTAAACGGTATTCTCGGCACATATTCCCGTGAATTTTCGGGAAAGTCGGAGAAGTGATATGAGCCTTTTTCTCGGAATTGACACTTCAAATTACACAACATCAACCGCCCTTTACGACAGCAAAACGGGCGAAATGGTTCAGCAGAAAAAACTTCTTCCCGTAAAAGAAGGTCAGCTCGGACTTCGTCAGAGTGACGCTGTGTTTCACCACACAGCACAACTGCACACGCTTATTGAAGAACTTTTGAAAGATGTTGATACAAGCAAAATAGCCGCAATTGCGGCGTCAAGCCGTCCAAGACCTGTTGACGGCTCATATATGCCGTGTTTCACCGTTGGAGAGAACACGGCAAAAATTTTATCTTCCGCAATGAAAATCCCTCTTTACACATTTTCGCATCAGGAGGGACATATCTCTGCGGCATTGTTCGGCTCGCAGAGAACAGATTTGTTTGATAAGCAGTTTATCGCTTTCCATGTCAGCGGAGGTACAACCGAGGCAGTATTTGCCAAAGGATTCGGCACGGGCTTTTCCGTTGAACTTGCGGCACACACACTCGACCTTAATGCAGGACAGGCGATTGACCGCACAGGACTTATGCTTGGTTTAAAATTTCCGTGCGGTCCTCAGCTTGAACAGCTTGCCCTTAAAAATACAGAAAAAATCAAGGTGAAACCAACTCTCAAAGGCTGTGATTGTTGTCTCAGCGGAGTTGAAAATCTTTCCAAAAAGCTGATTGACGAAGGCAAATCTCCCGAATATGTTTCGGCATTTTGTCTTAAATATATTGAACAGACCTTGTCCGAAATGACCAAGCGACTGCTTGAAAAATACGGAGAAATTCCATTGCTCTTTGCTGGCGGAGTAATGTCAAATCGGATAATCAAAAATTCTTTTGAAGAAAAATATAATGCAATATTCGCACCGCCGCAGTTTTCGGCAGATAACTCGGCAGGAATTGCATATTTAGGATACAGGAAGTATAACGATGTACACACCCGAGTTTAGCAAACCACGAGTTTTAAGTGTTTCACAACTGAATTTCTATATAAAGTCAATTATTGAAAATGACGCAAGGCTGAATTTTGTCTTTGTTACGGGTGAAATTTCAAACCTAACCGACCACTACAGAAGCGGACACATCTACCTTTCAATCAAAGACGAAAAATCCGTTATAAGAGCCGTAATGTTTGCCGGCAATGCCCGTAATTTAAAGTTCAGACCGACCGACGGAATGAAAGTAATCTGCCGTGGTAGAGTTGCAGTCTATGAACCCACAGGTCAGTATCAGCTTTATATTGAAGATATGCAGCCCGACGGCATAGGTGCGCTTTCGCTTGCTTATGAACAACTTAAAAAGTCGCTTGCCGAAAAAGGACTTTTTGCTCCCGAACATAAGAAGAAAATTCCGCCGTTTCCGAATTCAATCGGTGTAATTACTTCTCCCACAGGTGCGGCAGTTCAGGATATCCGCAACATTCTTTCAAGAAGATTTCCGTCTGCCGACATAATTATGTGCCCCGTACTTGTTCAGGGCGAGAATGCTCCCTCCCAGCTTATTGATGCCGTACAGAAACTTGATAAATACAATGCCTGTGATGTTATCATAATCGGCAGGGGAGGCGGTTCAATTGAAGATTTGTGGGCGTTTAATGATGAAAACCTTGCTTATGCAATCTATAACTGTAAAATTCCCGTAATTTCCGCTGTCGGTCATGAAACCGATTTTACAATCTGTGACTTTGTATCCGATCTCAGAGCGCCGACTCCGTCTGCGGCGGCAGAGCTTGCAGTTACCGATACTGCGGAGCTTGTTGATTACTATAAATCTCAAAAGCAGTATGTTTCGTCAATGGCAACATTAAAATTAAGGCAGGAATATAATGCTCTTACGGAATTGAAAACAAGACTGTCCGTTGTATCACCGCAACAGAGAATTTTTGAATATAAAAAATCTCTTGAACTTTGCAAAACGAAAATACAGCATTTTGTTCAGGAAACAATAAATAAAAAGACTGCCGACATCACAAAGACAGCCGCAAAACTTGAAGGACTCAACCCCGTTAAAATTCTTTCAAGAGGTTATTCGATTGCCGAAAAAAACGGTAAGGCGGTAAATTCCGCAAAAATGCTGAAAAGCGGAGATGAATTTACACTCCGTTTTTCAGACGGTGAAATAAAGGCAAAAGCAACAGGTGAGTAAAATGGCATTTACACATTTACATCTTCATACAGAATACAGTCTGCTTGACGGTGCCTGCCGTTTGAGCAGACTTGCAAAAGCTGCAAAAGAAAAAGGAATGACTGCACTCGCAATCACCGACCACGGTGTAATGTACGGTGCAGTCGATTTTTATAAGGAATGCAAAAAACAGGGTATAAAGCCTATAATCGGCTGTGAAGTGTATGTTGCACCGCAAAGCCGTTTTGACAAGACCTCATCCTACGGAAAATACTATCATATGGTTCTACTCTGCAAAAATCATACAGGCTATCAGAATCTTATCAAGCTTGTGTCAAAGGGTTTTACGGAGGGATTCTATACAAAGCCGAGGATTGATGATGAACTCCTTGCCGAGTATCATGAGGGCTTAGTCTGCCTCTCTGCCTGTCTGGCGGGTGAAATTCCTCAAAAGCTCCTTGACGGTGATTATGCCGGTGCAAAGTCAAAGGCAGAATTTTACCGTGATATATTCGGGAGTGAGAACTTTTTTATAGAGCTTCAAGACCACGGAATTGAGGAGCAGAAAAGGATAATTCCAAGCCTTATAAAAATTGCCCGTGAAATCGGTGTTGACATTGTTGCAACAAACGATTGCCACTATATCGAAAAGCAGGACAGCACAGTCCATAATATTCTTCTCTGTATTCAGACCAACCGAACAGTCAATGACAGCGACAGAATGGAGTTCAAAACTTCGGAATTTTATCTTAAAACAGAAGATGAAATGCGTGAGGTGTTTGCAAGTTACCCCGAAGCAATCGACAATACACAGAAAATTGCCGATATGTGCAATGTGGATTTTGAATTCGGTGTACGCAAGCTTCCGAGATTTGATGTTCCTAATAACGAAGATCATCTGCATTATTTCAGAAGAAAATGCTATGAGGGGCTTTATAAACACTATGGTGAGAATCCTGACCAATCTCTGATTGACCGACTTGAATATGAAATCAACACGGTGTCGCAAATGGGTTTTGTAGATTACTACCTCATTGTAAATGACTTTGTAAGCTACGCAAAATCATGCCAAATCCCTGTCGGACCCGGCAGAGGCTCGGGTGCAGGCTCGCTTTGTGCCTACTGCATAGGCATAACCGCAATCGATCCGATAAAGTATAATCTTCTTTTTGAAAGATTTCTCAATCCCGAAAGAGTCAGTATGCCCGATTTTGATGTCGATTTTTGTAAGGAACGCAGGGGAGAGGTTATCGACTATGTTGTGCGTAAATACGGCGAAGATCATGTTGCACAGATAATTTCGTTCGGTACAATGGCGGCAAGAGGTGCAATCCGAGATGTCGGAAGGGTGCTTGAAATTCCGTATGCGACAGTAGATTCTGTTGCAAAGCTTGTTCCTATGGAACATGATATGACAATCGAGGAAGCGCTGAAACTGAGTCCCGATCTGAGAAGTCGCTGCAATAACGATCCGCAGATAAAAAAACTGCTTGATGTTGCAATGAGCATTGAGGGAATGCCCCGCCACGCAACAATGCACGCCGCAGGAGTTGTAATCACCGATAAGCCCGTCAGCGACTATGTTCCGCTGTCAAAAAATGACGATAATGTTGTAACACAGTTCACCATGACGGCACTTGAAGAACTCGGTCTTTTAAAAATGGACTTCCTCGGGCTCAGAAACTTAACCGTAATCAATGATGCAGAAAAGCAGATAAAACATAAAAATCCCGACTATAATCCCGATATGGTCGATGAAAACGATAAAAAAGTTTTTGAAATGTTTTCAAAAGGATACACGGAGGGTGTGTTTCAGTTTGAAAGCCAAGGAATGAAAAATGTTCTCACTCAGCTAAAACCGGAGCGAATTGAGGATCTTATAGCCGTTACGGCTCTCTATCGTCCCGGACCTATGGACAGCATTCCCGTTTATATTGACTGTCGTCACAATCCGTCGCATATTCGTTACAAACATCCGCTTTTAAAGGAAATTCTCGGAGTTACAAGCGGTTGCATAATTTATCAGGAACAGGTTATGCAGATTTTCAGAACGCTTGCTGGCTACAGTCTCGGCAGAGCAGACATAGTGCGCCGTGCAATGAGCAAGAAAAAACTTGCCGTAATGGAGTCGGAGCGTGAAATATTCATTCACGGACTTACTGATGATGATGGAAATATCATAGTTGAAGGATGCATTCGCCGTGGGGTTGATGAAAAAACGGCAATTTCCGTTTACGATGAAATGGAAAGCTTTGCACACTACGCATTTAACAAATCCCATGCAGCGGCATATGCTAACATTTCCTACAAAACTGCATGGCTCAAATACCACTATCCCCGTGAATATATGGCGGCTCTGCTTTCAAGTGTTCTTGACAATCAAAATAAACTTGCATCATATATCACTGAGTGCAAACGGCTCGGAATCCGTGTATTACCGCCTAATGTCAACGAAAGCAATCTTCATTTCACGGTCAGCGGAAACGATATCCGTTACGGACTTCTTGCCGTTAAAAATCTCGGCAGAAATTTCATAGATGAAATCATCTCGGAGCGCATAAACAATCCTTATGAAGATTTCTTTGATTTTTGCAAAAGGCTCTACGGCAGAAATATGAACAGCAGAGCAATTGAAAGTCTGATAAAATGCGGTGCATTTGACGGTCTCGGAGCAAATCGCAGACAATTGCTTGCAATCAGTAAAACCGTACTTGATGATGTTGAGTACGAAAGCAGAAGAAATGCGGGCGGTCAGATGTCATTTTTTGATGACGCAGAAGTTGATGCTCAATCATCAAAGCCCAAAATTCCCGATTTGCCCGAATTTCCCGTTTCTGAACTTTTGCATATGGAAAACGAAATTGCGGGAATGTATCTCAGCGGTCATCCGCTCGATGAATACACAACTTTTTCAAAAGCAATCCATGCCGACAAAACGGGCGATATAATCAATAATGACAGCGGTATGTATTTTGACGGAAAAAAAGTCAGCCTTGTCTGCATAGTTGCAAAGCTGAAAACCCAGCTTACAAAAAATAACAGGATTATGGCTTTTGTCAATGCCGAGGACAGATACGGAATGCTTGAAATCGTGATTTTCCCGAATGTATATGAAAAATATTCCGCCCTTCTCGGTGCAGGCGGTGCGTTGCTGTTCCGTGGAACTGTCAATTTAAAAGAAAATGAAGAGCCGAAAATCATCTGCGATTCCATAGCGTCTGCCCGTACAAACGAGGATTGCAAAAATAACCCTGTTGCAATAAAAAACACAGAACATTTTTCGCAAAATTATCAGAAGCAAGCCGTGAAAAATGATACACAAAAGCCTTCTGCGTTGTATTTGCGTATTGATGACCTCAATACCGACAAATACAACCGTGCAAAGCGTGTTCTTGACATTTTTGACGGCAGAACGCCTGTTATTTTCTATCTTACCGACACTAAAAGAAAGGTGAAAGCCCCCTCGTCAATGTGGGTTGATATCAATCCTGTAATGATAAAAGAACTCAAATATCAGCTTGGTGACGAAAATGTGGTGGCAAAATAACCAAAAACAAACTTTTATTTCAGCTATTTGTAATAAAAATTAGTGAAAGCTATTGAAAATTTCGTTTTTTTGTATTATAATTTATGTTGTTAAAACACTTTATTGCATAAAAGTGCAGAAGTATATGATGCTTTACAGCGTGAAAGTGCTGAAAGCTTAGGAGGAAATTAAAATGAAAAAAGCTAAAAAAATTGTCGCAGTTGCTCTTGCAGCGGCTTCTATGTCACTCGCATTTGCAGGATGCGGCGGTTCTGCAGAAAGCTCAAAGGCAGATAATTCAGGCACGGACGGTAAGGTTTATAATATCGGTATCTGTCAGCTTGTTCAGCATGAGGCTCTTGACGCCGCAACAAAAGGCTTTAAAGATTATCTTACTGAGAAACTCGGTGCAGACAATGTAAAGTTTGACGAGCAGAACGCTCAGGGCGATTCCGCAACCTGCGCTACAATCTGTAACCAGTTTGTTTCTTCAAACTATGACCTTATTCTCGGCAACGGTACTGCCGCACTTCAGGCAGCATACACAGCAACACCGAATATTCCGATTCTCGGTACTTCAATCACAGACTACGGCACAGCGCTCGACAAGTCTGATTGGAACGGCGTTTCGGGTATGAATGTTTCGGGTACAACAGACCTTGCTCCGCTTGATCAGCAGGCTGCAATGCTCAAGGAGCTTTTCCCCAACGCAAAGAATGTCGGAATTCTCTACTGCTCGGCTGAGGCTAACTCAAAGTATCAGAGCGATACAATCACTCCTTATTTTAAGGATGCAGGCTATACTGTAAAATCATATTCATTTGCAGATTCAAACGATGTTGCCGCAGTTGCAAAGACTGCCTGTAACGAGAGCGATGTTCTTTATATCCCGACAGATAACACAGCGGCATCTAACACAGGTATCATCGACAATGTTGCCACAGCCGCAAAAACTCCTATTGTTGCCGGCGAAGAAGGCATCTGCAAGGGCTGCGGTGTTGCAACACTTTCAATCAGCTATGACGAGCTTGGCAGAAAAACAGGCGAAATGGCTTACAACATTCTTGTAAATGGTGAGGACATCACAAAGATGAAGGTTGAGGCAGCTCCGAATGTAACAAAAGAATATATCAAAGATCGTTGTGACACATACGGAATCAAAGTTCCCGACGGTTACACAGAAATCAAAGCAGAATAATTCATATTCGGAAAAATAATATTGGCAGGGGTGCCGTGCAAGCGACACCCCGATATTTTATGTATAGGTGGTTTTTATGGATTTTTTAGCAAACTACTTCGGTTCTCTTAATCCAATGAGCTTTTTATCCGCACTTCCGGGTAATATTGCTCAGGGTATAATCTGGGGACTTATGGGACTTGGTGTATTTCTCACCTTTAAGCTTTTGAACTTTGCCGACCTAAGCGTTGACGGTTCATTTGCAACAGGCGGTGCAGTAACCGCAGTTATGCTCATCAACGGCTGTCCCGTTTGGGCAACAATCATCGTAGCAATCCTTGCAGGTCTTGCGGCAGGTCTTGTAACGGGACTTCTTCACACACTTCTCGGAATCCCCGACATTCTCGCAGGTATCCTCACACAGATTGCTCTTTATTCAATTAACCTGAATATTATGGGAAAATCAAACCTCCCAATCAGCTACAGAAACTATACGCTTGTTGTTTCTGCAAGCAATATAAATATGGCAATTCTCGTAGGTCTTGGAATTTGTGCCGTTGTAATTGCCGCAATGTATTGGTATTTCGGCACGGAACAGGGTTCAACAATCCGCTCAACAGGTTCAAACCCTGCAATGAGCAAGGCACAGGGCATTAACATCAATTTTACAAAGGTAATTGCTCTTGCACTTTCAAACGGACTTGTTGCACTTTCGGGTTCACTTTTTGCTCAGTATCAGGGCTTTGCGGATATCAACATGGGCAGAGGCGCAATCGTAATCGGTCTTGCCGCTGTAATCATCGGTGAAGTTCTCGGTGAGGCAATTTTCCGCAAGCACATGAATTTCATCATCAGAATGCTCTTTGTAATTGTCGGCGGTATTCTCTATTATATCGCAATGGGCATTGTACTCTGGCTCAAAATGCCGACAGACGATACAAAGCTCTTCACGGCAATTATCGTTGCAATCTTCCTTGCAGTTCCGTATCTCCAAAAAAAGAGAAAGACTTCATTCAAGAAAGTTGCAAAAATGAATGCTAAAAACGCACAGAAGGAGGGTTAAGAATGCTTGAAATCAAGAATGTATGGAAAACCTTTAATAAAGGCACAGTAAACGAAAAGCAGGCACTCTGCGGAGTTAATCTTACCCTCAATGACGGCGATTTTTGTACGGTAATCGGCGGTAACGGTGCAGGCAAGTCAACAACACTCAACGCAATTGCAGGCGTGTGGCCTGTTGACTGCGGTCAGATTCTCATTGACGGCAAGGATATTTCAGCATTGCCCGAGCATAAAAGAGCGCCGTACCTCGGCAGAGTATTTCAGGACCCGATGACAGGCACGGTAGCCGATATGGAAATTATAGAAAACCTCGCAATTGCCGCAAGACGAGGCAAGAAAAGAGGACTTTCGTGGGGCGTAAAGGCTGACGAAAGATTTCGTTACCGTCAGATGCTTGCAGAGTTCGACCTCGGACTTGAGAACAGAATGTCATCAAAAGTAGGACTTCTCTCGGGCGGTCAGCGTCAGGCAATAACACTCCTTATGGCAACAATCAAAAAGCCAAAGCTTCTCCTGCTTGACGAACATACAGCCGCCCTTGACCCGAAAACAGCCGCAAAGGTGCTTGAGCTTTCCGACAAAATCATTGCCGAAAACAACCTTACGGCACTTATGGTAACTCATAATATGCATGACGCAATTACTCACGGCAACCGTCTTATTATGATGAGTGACGGCAAAATTATCCTCGATATCTCAGGCGAAGAAAAGAAAAATCTTACGGTTGAACACCTCCTCGAAATGTTTGAAAAAGCAAGCGGTTCAAAGCTTGAAAACGACCGTATGCTTTTAAGTAAGGATAAATAATCAAAATCATATAATCTCAAACAAAATGCCCGACACCACAGTCGGGCATTTTTATTTGTATATTAAACTATGCACGGTTATCCGTAGCTGTGCCCGTTGGACTGCCGTCACGCAAAGGCGGAAAATTTTCCGTCAAACTGATTTTATAATGTTACTTTACAACATTCAAATATTGAACTTTCAGCAAAATAACATTATCAAATTTGTAGCACACGGCATAACAATTTCTTAATCGGAATAATTAAAAACACCGATATATAGACAAATTCTACAAAAAACGCACTATAACTTGTGCATAACATAAAAATATCTTGTCAAAACGGCAAAACTGAATGTAAAAACAAACACAAAACTATCACATTAAACAAACGCAATAAAATTATTGCAACCTAATTGAAAAAATCAATCTAAAATGGTATTAATCTACTATAAAGAATATGGGTTAGTGTTCACATTTTGACTGAAACAAGCTCAAGGACACATTTTTTAGCTAAAGACACGGCACTTTTTGTAAATTAGTAACAAAATCCCGTGGCTTTGCCGATTATGTTTCACCGTTGGTCAGGCGGTAAAGGTCGAACCCGAACCTAACCAAAACCAAAATATTCGGTTATGGAGGTAATATTTATGAAAACAAAAATTTCTCATTTAGGCAGAAGCTCTGTTTCCGTCATCCTTGCGGTAATGATGCTCCTGTCAACAATGCTTATCGGCACTGTTTCAACAGTTAATGCAATAGGCGCTAATAGTAACCACATAGTTTCTAAAGGTGAAACGCTTTATCTTGATTTGTCAAATACTGGCGCTACAGGGGCAAACTTTTTTCAAAACAATTATATTGAAGGCAATGATTACTTTTATCCTTTGCCACCCGACAAGATAATTTCTGTAAAGTTAAGCCAAAATATTGACTTTTCTAATTATAGTTCAAGATTATACAGCATTAACAATGTAGGCACAAATAAGGAATGGTTTACTCAAAATAACGATAAAAATATACTTCCTTCAGAAGGTCAAAATATGGTTGTTGTAAGTGCTGATGGTAAGTCTTATACCTGGGGTACTTATTCTGCAACTGACCCTGTAGCAGAAAGTGTAACTCTCACAGCTAATCCTACATCAATTACAGAGGGGGGGGGCATCAACTCTCACAGCTACACTTAAAAATAAGAATTCTTCTGGTGATGTAACTTATACTTTTACTGATGCAAGCGGTACTACAGTTGGCACAAAAATTACATCTGATTCTTATGCATCAATTCAAGTTAATCCTACGGCTACAACTACATATACAGTTACAGTTTCAGCGGATGGTTATTCTGATGTAACTGGCTCTACTACTGTGGCTATGCCTGAATCAACAACACTTAACTTCATGGTAAGAAGTGGTAATACGGATATTTCAAAGGGAGTATTTAAGAAGATTGGCAATGATGAATATATTCTTGATGTTACTTTTGACCAAACAGGTGACTATAGTTTTTATGTAAAAGATGATAAAGACAATATTTATTACAGGAACCAAACTGGCACTTTGGAAGATTTAATAAGTAATGTCACACTGTTCAAATATGGAACTAATAATGATGAACATTATGTTACGTTAAAAGTTGCTAACCCTGGTACTTATGGCATAAAGATGAAAGCGAGTGGTGCTAACTATTCTGTTTCGCTTTATAAGATTCCGGATACTTCTGTTACATACACCGTAAATTATGGTGTAAATGGTGGCAACGGTACTCTTACAGCAGATGGAGTTACTACAGGTTCTGCTGTAAATAGTGGCACAAAGGTCACCTTTACAGCACACCCAAACGAAGGCTACACAGTAGAGGGTTGGTACAGCGATGCTGACTGCACAAAAGCAATTACTGATGCCGGCAATAATACGTCTTATGAGGTAACAGTAAACGCAAATACCGATGTATATGTAAAATTTAAGTCTACCACTATTGATCCCGAGTACAGACTTACAGGTGATCTGTCAGCAATTGGCGGATGGAAAGGTTATGATAAAGCCTTAAAATTCGATACCGCTGAATCAGACGGTTCATATAGTAAAATAATTACTGTTACAGATGATGATGTAAATGTAAATAATCGTAAGTATTTTAAGCTGATTAAGTCGGAGAATGGTTCGGACAAATATTATGGTCCGGACAATAAATATGATATCATTAAGAGTAATTCATCAGGTACAGCGTATGACACATTCGCAGGTTCAGGTTCAGGTAAGGACTTCTATTTTAGCAAGGCAGGTACATACAAAATTCATTATTTTGTAAAGCCTAATAGTGCTGTACCAAGTATTTGGGTAGAGGAAAATACCACAAAATACAATGTTACTGTAGCAGAAAGTATAAAGTCAATTGCGTCTGTTGATAAGACAGAGGTTGCAAAAGGCGAAACGGTTACTGTTACTGCAACTCCTGGAACTGGCGAAGTTCTTGAATCAGTAACTGTTGTGAGTGCTAACAATACACAGGTTACAACAACCGTAAGTGGCAAAACCGCAACATTTACAATGCCTGATCAGGATGTTACCGTAACAGGTGTAACATTCCGTGAGGCAAAAAAATACACAGTAACATTCAGGTCAAGTGACAATACATTCGGTACTGTTTCTGCAACGAACGGAACAACTCCAATCAGTTCTTCCCCTGCAACAGTAACCGAGGGCGATGAAGTAACATTCACTGCAAAACCAGCCAATGGCTACGCTCTTTCCGGCTGGACTGTAAAGGTTAATGGTGAATCAGAAACTCGTACCGAACCTTCACTTTCTCTTAAGATTACAGCTGATACAACCGTAGTCGCTAACTTTAAAGTAGAAGATTCAGGTACAATCGTGAATGATATGTACTTTTTGTATGGTAGCAAGAACGACCCAAGAAATTGGGAAGGACAGCAGGGATATAAAAATACTGAATACGGAAAATACAATGTTTATAAAAAAGACGGAAAATATATAGTAACTCTTAATGAAAAACATTATAAAGAACTGTATTTTGCTTTTTCAAAGGATGATTCCTATGTTAATATGGAGCCAAATACAGGTCTCAAAGCTGTAAATTCAGATAATCCTAAAGGCTTAAGTCTTGTCGACGCTAAAAAACCGGACTATTATGTGGGATCGGTTAAATATTTATTCGGTAAAATGAGCATTGTAGGTGAAAATTCTGAATATATCGGAGATATAAAAATCATCTACGACCCGACTGCTAATACATATACGGTAAAAGCTACCAAAGATAGTGTTTCTGATACAACCGTAAATATTGTTGGTAAAGACGGTACGGTTCGAAAGGATTATTACGGTAAGACAACATCTGCCTTGGGTGATACTACACTTAAAGTAACTTCACCGGACGGTACTACTACTATTACTGCAATTGATGCATGTAATTTTGACGGTCATTCTCAGGGCGTTACTGCTAAGAAAGTTCCTTATGGCTCAACAGTAACCGTTACAACCAAAATTAAACCTGATGCAACCTTTGCAGGTCACAGTGGCAGTGATTACTATGTTAAGGGATTCAGTATCAACGGTTTTACAGGCGGAGTACTTACACAAAAAGAGGGCAGTTCACATGAAGGCGATGTGTACGAATACACCTTTACTGTAAAAGAAGATGTTTATGCTGCTGCATCCACGATTGAAATTACTCCTATATATTTTCTTAAGAATGATTCTGACTGCATTACATTCTATGTAGAAAACTTTATGGAAGCTAAAGCTAAATGGGGTGACACAATCGCATGCTATGCCTATTACAGCAATGGGGATGCTCTTGGCGGTTATCCGGGACAGCCGATGGTCAATGCAGAAGGTAGTATATATATGCAGATTCCAAAGCATATAGGTGATGATCAATCTAATGTTGTTAAAGGTATTACACTCAATAACTATGTATGGGATTTTGTTCATGTATCAGGTGATGATGGAGTCAGAAAATCAAAGAACTGCCAGACATATGACTATGATGACTTTAAATATCTTGCAAATATGTCACAGGTAAATAGCAGTGATTCTGTCGCTAATATTAAGAATATCGTATATCGTTTTAAGTATCATACTTATAATAATACTTCGGCTGATGCCGGTAATGTTCCTAATGATACATTGAAAGCAACAACAGTTGATAATACTAAATATGAAGTGTTTGTCGATTATTATGATAAACCGACAGATATATTTGGTACAGTCATTAAGAATAGTGATAATGTAACAGTTGATACAGTAAAAGATCAAGAGGAATATTTGACAATTGTTTCTGACGGTTATGTTAACTATTACAAAGAAACTAAAAATTATCTCGGTCAATATGCCACAAAGTGGTATATTTACAATAAACTAGGTCAAAAAGTCGCAGCACTTCCTCCGTCAGCACTTTTGTATGGTCTTACAAAATCATCAGATGAACTCCAAAACCTTGTTAATCATGGTGCAGTTCCGACAGATTTTATGAGTGATTCCGGTGCAAGTACAGAGGTTATTTCAGGTTATTGGACTTCATTTAAATCGCTGTATACCGCTTATGCAGGTAAGTATGCTATAATTAACTATGAGTCAGCTATCCATTCAAGTGGCAGAGATAATGCTGATGTTCAGCCAGGTGAGCGTTGCGACGGTCGTTGGTACTATTCAGTTGATAAAGCTAAAATTACAGGTGATATCAAAATTGAATATGCCGATACCCTCGACAGCTTTACTACAATGACAGGTGTTAATACAGATACATTTATTGAGGGCACAGCTACAGGTACAAATACAGCTGCAGAAGCTTACTTTACTGCACCTATAGTTTCATCTTCAGATAAGCCGACCCATGTGGAAACAACCTCTGATAACTCTGAGAACTTCAAGTTTACAGTTGGTGCAACAAGTTCAACAACAAATGGTTACACTTTCGTTGGTTGGTATCGTTTGATTGATGATACTTATAAGGCTGTTAATGACCCGTCTGAACTTAACAAGATTACAGGACAGGTAGCTCGAAATGCTAATGTTGTTTTGGTTGCTCGTTATATCAAAACTCCGGGCGGTTCAATGACCTTCCACCATTCATTGTACACCGGAGAAAATGCAGGCGGTGGTAAAGCCACTACCGAAATTCAGGTTGTTGTAAAATCAAGTGATGGTAAAGAGTACTACAACTCAGGTATAATTGATTCTACTGCTTCAATTGATAAAAAAACTATTAGTGATATAGTTACTGGTCAGCAAGATGCTAAAATTACTGTTACTCTTTACACAACAACAAAGAACCTTTATAATTTCAATGGTTACTATTCTGCTGAAAACACAACAGATATAACTGCTTTTAAACCTACTTCTACACCAATTGTTAGCGGAGACAGAAAAAATGGTCTTGTAACTAAATTAGAATATACGTTCTCGTTTAATGAGTACTATAAGGCACATGAGGATACTCTTATTGGTGAGAATGCGGGAACAGTATACTATAATTTCTATTCTGACATTACTTCTATTAAAGTACCGTATAAGGTTCAGTTCTCTTACACTGACAGAATGGGTGAACAAAAGTATTACAACAAGGCTGGTTATGTTGATCCCGAAAACACTTCATCATACACATTTGATGAGAATGCTACTAATGGTGAAGGTGTAGAATCACATCCTGTAAAGGTAACTCTTACAAATAGCTTTATCCTTTCTCTTGCACCGTATGAGTCAAACTTTACAAAGAATCTTACTTGGAATGAGACTCCTGTTAGCAATACCGCTTTCGATTCATCAGATAGTAAGTCAATAGCATCAGCTGTTGTTAATTCAACTCAGTCAGACAGAACAATCCACCTTAATGTTTTCCGTGATAAGGATACTAATGAACCTACTTCTTATAATAACGAAAACGGTAATTTTGTACTTTTCACAAAAAAGGGTTCATCTGAATTACCTTACGGTTCAGTATTCTATACATCAAATGGTGACGGAACTTATACTTATGATATCACTGCTCCGAAAACATATAAAGATAATCAGTTTATGTATTGGGCAATCTACTCCGATCCGGAATGTAAAAATCTTGTTATTAAAGCATACAACAGTGAAGGACATTTCAGCTATGTAGCGTATGATAACTGTTGGATAGTTCCTGTTTATGGAGAAAGCTCAACTCCGGTTGCATCTGTTAAGGAAGTTTCTACTTCAACTCAGTTTATGGAAGTAACAAGAAACCAGTGGACAGCAAAAACAGATTCCGCTTTTGCCGGATTTGACGCTGATAGTATGAATACACTTAATACAAATGAAGATTTCATTAAGGTTAAAGGTGAAGACAAGCTTTACGCTGACTTTGTACTTAACTTCTTCTATAACGGCAAACAGCTTAGTGCATTTGATCCTAACAGCGAAAATGTTAAGGCAGGTGTTCTTATTCAGAGGTTAGAACTTGATGAAAATGAGACTGGTACAGGATATATAACCGACTTGGCTCATTATGCTAAAAAGTATGATAAGACTGCTCTTGAAAATGCTAAAAGTGATGCAATCCAAAAAATTACAACTGGCACTTCTAATATTAAATCTGTAAAACAACAGATTAATAATAGTAGACTTGATAACAAGAACAGGCTTCAGTATTATACTCTTTTTAACAATGTCAAAGGTAATAATAATTGTGTATTTAGACTCTATACATATATCCAGTATACCGATGCAAGTGGTGAAACGGTTGTTAAACTTAGCGATCCGGTTTACTTCACATTTTATGATATTGCAAACAAGTCATAATAAATTTTAATTTGTATGTGCAGCAGGTAACTGTTGCACATACAGAATGAATTAAGGAGTTATTTATGAAAAAAGAATATTTCTCCCCTGAATTTGAGCTTGTTAAGTTTCAATTTGAGGATGTAATTTTAGTAGGAAGCTTAACTGATGTTCCGGAAGTGGGAGACAGTAATGGAGATAAGATTGATGGTTTTGAAGAGGAATAAACAGTTTTTTGTTTTGATAAAAAAGATTTCTGCTTTTTTCTTCGCATTTTTGTTGGTGCTGATTTCTATATTTCAAATTTCTGCGGCTTCATATGAAACCGACGGCTTTGTATATTCTGTTTCCGACGGTAATGCGAGCGTAACCGGATATAAAGGTGATAAGACCGATATTGTTCTTCCGCTTAAGCTTCAAAGCTGGTCTGTATCGGAAATTTCTGATTTTGCCTTTGTGGGAAAGACCGCAATAACATCGGTCAGGCTTAACGAAGCAAGATATCTTAGAAGAATCGGTACTGATTCTTTTTACGGTTGTACTTCGCTTGAATCAATTTCAATTCCTATCTGGGTGAGAGATTTTGGTGCTGCCGTATTTCAGAATTGCACAAGTTTGAAATCTGTTACCTTTAACTGTGTGCCGAGTAAAATTACCGATCAGATGTTCTATAATTGTACTTCTTTAGACAAGGTGTATTTACCTGCCGGTACAAGTGCGATTGGTAAGAGTGCTTTTGCTGAATGTGCATCACTGTCAGAGGTGTATATTCCTACATCCGTGACTTCTATTGCTTCTAACGCTTTCAGAAACTCTCCGAATGTAACAATCAAGGGCAGTTACGGTTCTTATGCCGAGGAATATGCAAAGGCTAACAATATTCCGTTTGAGGGCATTTCTGCTTATGATGTCGGTGATGTAAATATGGATGGCGGGATTAATATTTTAGATGCAACCCTTGTGCAGAAGTATGTTGTCGGTATTGTTGAGCTTTCGGCAGAACAAAAACATCTTGCCGATTATAACAACGACGGTGACATCACGGTAGTTGACGCAACGGAAATTCAGAAGTTTATCGTTCATTTAAACTAACCAATAAAAAAACAGGCTCACTTTTTGTGAGTCTGTTTTATTTCGGAGGACGCTTTGCCAAAATACTTAATAGCTGATTTTATCGTTGAAATTGAACCAAAATTTGATTACTTAAAAAAATTGTGCGAACCGTTTTTGTATGAAGGGGAGAGAAGTGCAGATTTTTCTGCAATACCGTCAGACTCATACTTAAATTTCCTGTTGAGCCGTATGGTTGAAGGTTCAACCATTGATGAAGCCGAAGAATTTGTAACGGCGTCAATTTTTAACCGCAAAATAATTCACCGTGGCGCTATGCTTGTGCATTCCTCGGCACTAGTTTTTGACGGAAAAGCGTATTTGTTTTCCGCCGATTCAGGTGTCGGCAAATCCACTCATACAAAGATGTGGCTGAAAAGATTCGGCTCAAAAGCTCATATTCTCAATGATGATAAGCCTGTTGTGAAAATTAAAAACGAAGTCCCGCTATGCTGCGGAACTCCGTTTGACGGCGGAAGCGGAATTGCTAACAACGAAACCGTTCCCATAGGCGCTATAATATTTATAGAACGCTCAGACGATAATTTTGTTACAATTCCCGACACAAATGAGATTGTACAAAGGCTCTACAAATCGACTGTCAAATATGTGAATAAGTCGGACGGAATGTCTTTGCTCTCAAATCTTGATAATCTTATTCGGCATACAAAATTTTATGTACTGCATTGTAATACAGATGATTCTGCCGTGGATATTGCCTACAACAATATAATTAAAAACTGCAAATAAAAGACGGTCTGTTCTCGCAGACCGTCTTGTTATATGTATAAAATTGATTACTTGATTTCCTTAATCCAGCCTTCGGGAGCTTCGATTCTGCCCATCTGAATACCTGTAAGTGTATCGTAAAGCTTCTTTGTAATCGGACCCATTTCATCCATACCGCTCGGGAAACAAATTTCCTTGCCGTGGTCGTTAATTTTGCCGACAGGTGAGATTACGGCAGCTGTACCGCAAAGACCGCATTCTGCAAAGTCCTTAACTTCATCAAAGTAAACTTCTCTTTCTTCAACCTCAAGACCAAGATAATGCTCAGCAACATACATAAGTGAACGGCGGGTAATTGAGGGGAGAATGCTGTTAGACTTTGGAGTAACAACCTTGTTGTCCTTTGTTACAAAAATAAAGTTAGCACCGCCTGTTTCTTCAACCTTAGTTCTTGTAGCGGCGTCAAGATACATATTTTCGTCAAAACCTTCTGCATGAGCGGTAACAATAGCATGAAGGCTCATTGCATAGTTAAGTCCTGCCTTGATGTGACCTGTGCCGTGAGGAGCAGCTCTGTCAAAGTCTGAAACCTTAATTGTAATAGGCTTTGCACCGCCCTTGAAGTAAGGACCTACAGGAGTAGTAAATACTCTGAACTGATATTCTGCCGACGGCTTAACACCGATTACAGGACCGCTGCCGAACATATACGGACGAATATAAAGTGTTGCGCCTGTGCCGTACGGAGGAACATAATCGGCATTTGCCTTAACAACATTGCAAACAGCCTCAACAAACTTTTCTTTTGGAAATACAGGCATCTCAAGACGCTTACAGCTGTCCTCCATTCTCTGTCCGTTAAGGTCAGGTCTGAACACAACAATTCTGCCGTCACAGGTAGTGTACGCTTTCATACCCTCAAAGCAAGTCTGAGCATACTGCAAAACGCCTGCACATTCGCTGATAGTAATTGTGGTGTCGGCTGTCATACTGCCGTTGTCCCACTTACCGTCTTTATAATTAGCTACAAATCTTTCACCGATGGGCATATAACCGAAGCCAATGTTTGCCCAGTCAATATTCTGCTTTTCCATCATAAATACTTCCTTTCGATATAAGAAAAAACCTCATTGGTTATACACATATTTTAGCACTTTAACACGCAACTTGTCAATGTTATAACAGCATATTTCACCGTTTTTATGATAATTTATACGCTTTTTAATGTATAATGTGAATTTTACTGCATAAGAAACTTTCATTTTGCCGATATTATCTTTTAAAGGGCAAAAACAAACAACAATGTTCTTCTATAGAAGAAAAAAATTGCTGTTGGGATATATACTTAATTTAATAAGTTACATGGGTGATTTTATGGCTGAAGTTGTAAAAATAGTATTGACGGGAGGACCTTGCGGTGGCAAGACTTCCGCATTAAAATATATCAGCGAAGAGCTTAAAAAGCTTAATATTCCTACAATTACAATCGGTGAGGTTGCAAGCAGATTGTTTAGTGAGGGCAAAACCCCCGAAAATGTAGGTCCTTATGAATTTCACAGAGAACTGTTTGAAATTCAGCTTGCTGAGGAGAATGAAAAAACGCAAATTGCCAAAAATATGGATTGTGAAAAGGCAGTTTTGCTTTTTGACAGAGGATTGCTTGACAGCAGAGCATATGTTACGGAAGATGAGTTTGCAAAGTATGCAGGTATTCACGATTTGAATGAAGATGTAATACGAAGCTCTTATGACGCAGTATTTCATCTTGTGACTTCCGCAGACGGTGCAGAAGAGTATTACGGAAAAGAAACCAATATTTTCCGCAGAGAAGAAAGTCTTGAAAAAGCAAGAGAAGTGGACACAGATGTTATGTCTGTGTGGACGGGCACACCGCATCTGAGAATTATTGATAATTCGACCGACTTTGATACTAAGCTGAAAAGACTTCTTAAGGAGGTTGTCGCATTTCTCGGAATTCCGAAACCGCTTGAAATTGAAAGAAAATTTTTGATTGAATATCCTGATATTGAATTTTTGAACAGCATAAAAACCTGTCGCAGAATTCCTATTACACAGGCATACCTCACTACTCCCGAGGAAGGATATTTCAGAATCCGCAAAAGGGGAGAGGGTGACAAGGCTGTATATATTAAAACCGTAAAAATCAAAATATCGGATATTAAGCGGATTGAAATTGAAAATTATATTTCAAAAGAACAATACGACTCGTACCTTGCTCAAAGGCAGTATGTTACAGGCGTCATCAGTAAAGACAGATATTGCATTGTTGACAACAGCACCTACTGCGAACTTGATGTTTATCCGTTCTGGAATGACAGGGCAACACTAGAAATTGAATTGCTTAGTGAAGATCAGCGGTATCAACTTCCTAAGTTTGTGAAGCTTATAAGAGAGGTTTCGTCTGAACCCGATTACAGGAATCTTGCACTTGCTCAGAAATACGGAAAGCCGTAATTTGGCGGATTTTGTCCGAAAAAAACTTTTTAAAAATTAAATATGAAAAAAATTCAAAAAAGTGTTGACAAATATGCCGTATATGGGTATAATATAAAGGCTGACTGAGGTCAGCAACTGATGCGCCAATAGCTCAGCTGGATAGAGCAACTGCCTTCTAAGCAGTAGGTCAGGGGTTCGAGTCCCTTTTGGCGCGCCACTTATGGTGGGATTAGCGTAGTTGGTTAACGCGCCAGTTTGTGGCACTGGAGACCGCCGGTTCGAATCCGGCATTCCACCCCATTTGACTCATTAGCTCAGTTGGCAGAGCACTTGACTTTTAATCAAGGTGTCCGGAGTTCGAATCTCCGATGGGTCACCAACAGCCGCTGAAGAAATTCTTTGGCGGCTTGTTTTTTTAATAATCAATAAAAGTAGAATATATACTGAGCCGTCGCCAAGCGGTAAGGCAACGGACTTTGACTCCGTCACCCGTGGGTTCGAATCCCGCCGGCTCAGCCATGAAACAGGCACTTGCAATTATGTAAGTGCCTGTTTCAATTATAGTTACCTGTCGAGGGTTATGCTATTGCGTTGCAACGATACACATACAAAAGAATTCAAAAGAAAATTTTTTAAAAATACTATTGACCTAAAGTTAGCTTGAGGTTATATAATATAGCTAAAGAGAGATATCTCTAATTTATATTTAAAATTTATATGATAAGGAGCCCTGATTACGATGTATATTGAAAAAATAAACGGACCGCAGGATGTTAAGAAACTCAGTATTGATGAACTTAACGCTCTTGCATCGGAGATGCGTGACGCTTTACTTCACCGTGCAAGTGTTCACGGCGGTCATTTCGGCCCGAATTTCGGTATTGTAGAGGCAACAATTGCCCTTCATTATGTATTTGATTCACCATATGACAAGTTTGTGTTTGATGTTTCACACCAGTCATATCCTCATAAAATCCTCACAGGCAGAAAAGAGGCATATATTGCACAGGAGCATTACGATGATGTAACAGGTTATACAAGCCCCATAGAGAGCGAACACGATATGTTTACTGTCGGTCATACATCAACCTCTGTCAGCCTTGCCTGCGGACTTGCAAGGGGCAGAGATGTAACAAACGGCAAGGGTAATGTTATTGCACTCATCGGTGACGGCTCAATCAGCGGCGGTGAGGCTCTTGAAGGTTTTAATGTTGCCGGTGAAATGGATTCAAATCTGATTATTGTTGCAAATGATAACCAAATGTCAATTGCAGAAAATCACGGCGGACTTTATAAAAATCTCAAACTTCTTCGTGACACAGACGGCAAGGCTGAATGTAACCTTTTCAAGTCAATGGGGCTTGATTATGTATATGTCAAGGACGGCAACAATATTGAAGAGCTTATCAAGGCTTTTAAGTCTGTAAAAGACATTGATCATCCTGTTGTTGTTCATATTAACACTCTTAAAGGTAAAGGTTATAAGCCTGCTGAAACTGACAAAGAAAGCTGGCATTGGTGTATGCCGTTTGATATTGAAACAGGCAAAACTACTGTTAATTTTCCTGATGAGGAGGACTACAGCTCAATTACAACAGATTATCTTAGAAATAAGATGAAGTCTGACAAGTCAGTTGTGGCGATTACAGCCGGCACTCCGGCACTTTACGGCTTTACTCCTGATGAGAGAAAAGCATTCGGCAGACAGTTCCTTGATGTAGGTATCGCAGAACAGACAGCTGTTGCAATGGCATCTGCTATTGCAAAGAACGGCGGCAAGCCCGTATTCAATGTTTACAGCTCATTCATACAGAGAACCTACGATCAGCTTTCACAGGACTTGTGCATTGATTCAAACCCTGCAACAATCCTTGTACAGACTGCATCTGTAAACGGTATGACAGATGTTACGCATCTCGGAATTTTTGATATTCCCATGATTTCAAACATTCCTAACCTTGTTTATATCGCTCCGACAACTAAGGAAGATTACCTTGCAGTTCTCGATTGGAGTATTGAGCAGAGCGATTACCCTGTTGCAATTCGTGTTCCTGTTGCAGAACTTATTTCAACAGGCAAGCCTTGCACAAAGAATTTTGCAGAACTTAATAAATATGAAGTTGCTCAGCAGGGCGGTAAGATTGCCGTAATCGCACTCGGTTCATTCTATGGAATGGGCGAACAGGCTGCAAAGCTTATTGAAGAAAAAACAGGCACAGCGCCTACTCTTATCAATCCTTACTACATTACAGGCGTTGACACAGAACTTCTTGAAAGCCTCAAGAAAGACCATGATGTTGTTGTGACACTTGAAGACGGAGTGCTTGATGGTGGTTTTGGTGAGAAGATTGCCCGTTTCTACGGTCCGTCAGATGTTAAAGTTATCAATTTCGGTCTTAAAAAGGAATTCCTTGACAGATATAATCCTGCCGATGTCCTCAAAGAAAACCGCCTCACACCCGAACAGATTGCAGAAGATGCAGTCGCTTTGATTTAAAATAAATATATGGCAAAAGAGGTTTGGACAGAAGAATAAAGAGCAGTTGCATATATATTTCTCTTGTGATACAATAAACTCAGTTATCTTAAATCTTAATTTTTACAAAGGGAAGTATTATGAAAAAGACTAAATTTGTAATTGCCTTGTTAATGGCTGTTCTGATGAGCTTTTCATCAGTCTTTTGCGTAAGTGTATCTGCGGCGTCTTCGCCCGATGAGGCGGTGATTTCGGGCAATTATGACGGCATTGAGCCTATTCCAACAGAAAAGCCCGAGGATAAGCCCGTAAAGCACGGCAAGGGCTTTTCAAGCGAGGATTACGCTTTGTTTTATACTCAGACAACATTCCTTGCACTTCTTGCAGGATACCTGATTATCTTCAAAGTAAAGGGCACAAAGACAAAAGAGAAAATGCACGGAAGAAAACTTGACCGTAAGTGATTAAAAATCAAAAACAAAAAACGGATTGGCTTGCTGAAAACTTGTCAACCCGTTTTTTTATTTCTGTATTTGCATTAAAACAGCCCGACCAAATTACGGTCGGGCTGATAATTTATGCGCTTTCAGCACTTAATTCTTTAGCTTTTTTCAAAGCAGCATCTTTTTGCTTTTTCTTCTTGATTACCTTGAGTCGGCTGAATTCCTCACGATCCTTTTCGTCAAGTGCGTCGGAAATGAACTTAACTGTTTCCTCAAAACGGGGAATCATAATGTTCTTGAGAGCGTTTGCTCTCTTCTGAGTTTTCTTGATTGAATCGGCAAGGCGGTAAACGCTGTTCTCAATCTCGGCAAGCTCAACTGTAAGATTTTTAACTTCGGTAAATTTCGTATAAACCTTATCAATTGCCGAATTTGTTGTGCGCAGACCGTAGTGTAGGTAGTTATGATTTTCTCGTTCCGCAATAGTAAGAATCGGAATTTCAACACCCATAACGCTTCTTGAATCAAGTTTCAAACCGTCCTCATAGGGAATAGCGTTAGAAATATCTTCACAAAAGCCGTTGGTAACATTTGCCGTTTGAAGTGCTGTGTAAGCCTCTGCATAAGCGTCATCAATTTTCTGCTGGATTGCGTTTGCATGGTCGATAAGCGTCATCATTTCTCTGATGAGAATGTTACGCTTTCTGTCCAACAGTTCATAGCCGTTTTTGGCGAGTGCAAGGGATTTCTTAGTATTCATAAGATTACCCTTGGTAGGTACTGTCTGTACTGCCATAAATGCTCACACTCCTTTCTTCAAACGATTATTTGTCACCCTTATAGTACTGATCAAGTAAAGCATCATCGACACGGTCAAGTTCTGCTCTCGGCAATGTTGAAAGCAATTCCCAACCAAGGTCAAGACTCTGTTCAATACTTCTGTTTTCATTAAAGCCCTGATTAACGAACTTTGATTCAAACAATCTGCCAAACTCAATGTACTTCTTATCAGTAGGAGAAAGCTCCTCTTCACCAATAACAGATGCAAGCGATCTTGCGTCAATTACCTTTGCATAAGAAGCAAAAAGCTGGTTTGCAAGAGGCTGGTGATCGGCTCTTGTGTAACCCTCACCGATACCGTCCTTCATAAGACGGGAAAGGGAAGGAAGAACATTAACAGGCGGATACAGTCCCTGTCCCTGAAGTGAACGGTCAAGAACAATCTGTCCCTCTGTAATGTAACCTGTAAGGTCGGGGATAGGATGAGTAATATCGTCGTTAGGCATTGTCAAAATCGGAATCTGTGTAACAGAACCGCTGTGACCTTTAATCATACCTGCACGCTCATAAAGTGATGCAAGGTCAGAATAAAGATAGCCGGGGTAACCCTTTCTGCCCGGAATTTCACCTTTTGATGACGAGAACTCACGAAGAGCCTCGGCATAAGATGTCATATCGGTCATAATAACGAGAATGTGCATATCAAGCTCAAATGCAAGATATTCAGCAATTGTAAGAGCACATCTCGGTGTAAGAGTTCTTTCAATGATAGGATCGTTTGAAAGGTTCAAAAGCATTACAACTCTTGAAAGTACGCCGCTTTCTTCAAAGCTCTTCTTAAAGTATTCTGCAACATCTTTTTGAACACCCATTGCGGCAAATACAACACCGAAGTTAGAGCTGTTTGCACCGCTGATTTTAGCCTGTCTTACAATCTGAACGGCAAGGTCATTATGTTTCATACCTGAGCCGGAGAAGATAGGCAGCTTCTGACCTCTGATAAGAGTCATAAGTGTATCAATGGTTGAAATACCAGTGTTGATGTAGTTTTTAGGATAAACACGGGAAACAGGGTTGATAGGAGTACCGTTGATATTAGCCTTTTTAACAGGGAAAATATCTCCGAGTCCGTCAATAGGTTTGCCCGCACCGTCAAGTACACGGCCGATAATTTCAGGGGAAAGAGGCATCTCCATAGGATGACCTGTAAGTCTTGTTCTTGTGTTTTTAAGGCTGATTCTTCTTGTACCCTCAAAAACCTGAACAACTATTCTTTCGCCCTCAATCTGAACGACACGACCCTGACGCATTGTACCGTTATCAAGACGAATGTCAACAATTTCCTCGTTGGAAACGCCCTTAACACCGTCCATAACTATAAGAGAGCCGTTAATTTCTTTAACGCCTACATAATCTATAATCATTATTGCGTTCCCTCCTTATTAAGAAATTGCAGCAAGCTTTTCGTCAATTTCCTTAATGTAATCGTCAAACATTTCAGGCTTGCTGTTAGGAATATCATACTTCATCTTTGTAAGCTTATCAAACAGACCAAGGTTAAGAATCTTGGAAAGCGGAATATTCTGAGCAACTATATCCTTAGCTTTGGCATGAAGATGAAGAATGGTTTTCATCATAAGCTTTTGCTTTTCAAGCGGAACATAAGTATCATCGGCATGGAAAGCGTTCTGTTGTAAGAAACCGACACGAATTACTCTTGCTGTTTCAATTACAAGCTTCTGGTCATCGGGGAGTACATCCGAACCGATGAGCTTTACGATTTCCATAAGTGAACTTTCTTCCTGTAAAAGTGCGCTTATTCTGTTTCTGTATTCAATAAAATCCTCACCGAGATTTTCTCTGAACCACGGATCAAGGTCGTTAAAATACTCGCTGTAGCTGTCCATCCAGTTAATTGCGGGATAATGTCTTGAATAAGCAAGAGCCTTATCAAGAGCCCAGAAACATCTTGTAAAACGCTTTGTGTTCTGTGTTACAGGCTCAGAGAAGTCTGAACCCTGCGGAGAAACCGCACCGATAAGCGTTACAGAACCTTCGCCGCCGCTGAGAACCTCGGCACGACCGCCACGCTCATAGAACTCGGCAAGTCTTGAAGGAAGGTACGCAGGGAAACCTTCTTCGGCAGGCATTTCTTCAAGTCGGCCTGAAATCTCACGGAGAGCCTCAGCCCAACGGGATGTTGAGTCAGCCATCATGGCAACATGATAACCCATATCTCTGTAATATTCGCCAAGAGTAATACCTGTGTAAATTGAAGCCTCACGAGCCGCAACAGGCATATTTGATGTGTTGGCGATAAGTACGGTTCTGTCGGTCATAGGACGCTGTGACTTTGGGTCAATAAGCTCTGAAAATTCCTCAAGAACCTGGCTCATCTCGTTACCACGCTCACCGCAACCGACATAGATGATGATATCGGCGTCGCACCATTTTGCAAGCTGGTGCTGAGTCATTGTTTTACCTGTACCGAAACCGCCCGGAATAGCTGCTGTACCGCCCTTTGCAATAGGGAAGAGAGTATCAATAACTCTCTGACCCGTGATAAGCGGAACAGATGATGTAAGTCTTTCCTTAACAGGACGGGAAGTTCTGATTGGCCACTGCTGACAAAGGGTAAGGTTGTGTTCAACGCCTTCGTCATCCTTGATTACAACAACTGTATCAAAGAGCTTGTACTCGCCGTTGGGATTAACCTTTACTACTTCACCCGAAAGCTCAGGCGGAACCATAAGTCTGTGTTCAATGATAGGAGTTTCGGGGAGAGTAGCGTAAATTTGACCGCCCTCAAGCTTGTCACCGACTTTAACCTTCATTGTAACATTCCACAGCTTCTTGTCATCAAGAGCAGAAACCGAAGAACCACGGTTAATAAACGCACCTGCTTCTTCTTCAATAGCCTTCAGCGGTCTTTCGATACCGTCAAAGATGTTGTCAATAATACCGGGGCCGAGAAGAACATTCATAGGAGCACCGGTACCCTCAACGGGATCACCCGGTTTAAGTCCTGTTGTTTCCTCGTAAACCTGAATAGTTGTGATGTCGTCTGTAATACCGATGATTTCACCGACAAGCTTTTGCTTGCCTACATGAACCATTTCCATCATCTCAAAGCTGTCGGTATTTTTTACGGTAACAACAGGTCCGTTTATTCCATATATAACATTGTTGTTTTCCATATTATTACCATCTCTTTCAAAAGAAATTAACAGTCAGCAAGATTAAAGCACACTCAGTCCGGAATTTTCAATAAACCATTCTTTCTGTGCATAGAGCTTGCTGTCAAGAGTTTCATCGGCAACAATATTCATTGCCTTGCAAAAGCCTTTGATTCCGCCGATTTTAATTGATTTGTCGGCAACAACCTCGGTGCTTCCTGCAAAAACTGCCTTGATTTTGTCTGAGTTCTTCATATCTCTTTCGTTGACATAAACAACACAGTCGTTGTCTGCAAAAAGCTTAGCAACTTCCTTTGCACTTTTTACAAGGCTGTTTGAGTAATCTGATGTTTTTGTGTATTCAACAAGCTTTTCTTCAGCCTTTTTAAATACGCTTTCAGTCATTTCAGCTCTCTCAAGAAACAGTTTTTTCTGACCTTCCTGAATTTTCTTTGCAAGAATACCAGTCTGTCTGTTTCTTGATTCTTCAAGTTTGTCCTTGATATATTTTTCGCTGTCATGTCTGCCTTTTTCGGTTGCCTCTTTCAGCTTTTCTTCTTTAAGCTGAGCAACCTCTGTCTGCATGGCACTTCTTTGTTCATCAGCATATTTTTTAATGGCTTTCAGAAAGTTATCTGTTTTGTTTTTGGAGTTTTCCATTAAAAATAACCTCCCTGAATAAATTCAGATATGTGATAATTACAGCTTTACGCCGATTGCGTCCTGAACATATTTTGTAATACTGTCCTTGGTTCTTCCGTTACCGTGACGGTCGGGAATTTCAACAATAAGCGGCTGTTTGCGGTTAAGCTTGAGGTCATAAATAAGGTCGGGACAGAGCGAAACAAGTGTTTCCGTAATAAGAATAACTGCAATATCATCCCTGTTCACAGCCTTTTCAAGCTCACTACGTACCTCATCTTCCTGATGAACAACTACGCCTTCAATACCTGCAAATCTCATACCCATTTTGGTATCGACATTATCACTTATAAGAAAAAATTTCATAATAATCAATCCTTAACGAAACTTAAATCGCTTAAATTATCTTGCAAAGATAAGAAGAATTGAAACGAGCATACCGTAAATAGCGATACCTTCACCAAGTACAACGAAGATGATTGCTTTACCGAATGCCTTAGGATCTTCACTTGTAGCACCGATAGCGGCAGGAGCAGCGTTACCAACGGCAATACCGCCGCCGATACATGAAAGACCTGTTGCAAGAGCGGCACCGATATATGCAAGACCGTCAGCCATACCTGATGTAGCTGCAGCGGCATCACCTGTAGCAGCACTTGCTACGATAGGGCATACCATGCAGAATGCAAATACAGCAGCGAATGAGCAAATCTGAGTAAGAACTGTTTTCTTTCTGCTCTTGCCGTGTTCAAAAGCCTTTACTGCAAGAATTGCAGACGCACAAAGGAATACTACCGGAACAGCTAACATAATTAAATTGAATAACATAATAATACCTCCAAAAAATTATCAATCAATATTTAATTTAACAGGTTCGTAAGGTCTGCCTTCACCGGAATAGAAACGGCTGAACATCTCGTAATATTCAAGTCTTAACACCTGAATTGCAACAAGAAGCGCCTCAAGAACCATTACAAAAACATTACCTAAAACAACTACGGGCCAGTATGCTACTGCGGGAGCTGTTTGGGCAAGTACGAAAACAACCGTCATCATACCTGCGTGTACAAGAACGAATGCACCGACTCTTAAAAAGCTTACCGTGTTTGTAACATACTCAAGCAAAAATTCGATTGACTCGATAGCATGCTCAAGAATATATCCGCCCCAGCTTTCGGGCTGCCAGTCTTTTTCACCGGCGATAAGAAGTCCGAGAGGCTCACCAAAGAAGATGAGCAGATAGGGGAGAACGATAAGACAAAGAATGTATGCAAGGGAAAATACCTGCAGACCCAATACGAGCTGTCCTGCAACACCGAAAATAATTGAACAGTAGAATACAAGACCTGCACAACCGCTTGATCCGAACAAGGCTCTTCCCACATCTCCCTGCTTGAAGGAACTGTAAATATTAAGTCCCATAGCAACCACAACAAGCGAAATACCTATTGCAACAGCCGCAAGAAGAATCATTACAATTGAGCCTGATGACATTACTTCAATCGGTTTTTCATCAAGTCCGAAGAGTGCCTTGTAAAGAGGATCGAGCACATGCTCAAATCCGAACACACTTCCGAACACACAGCCGAATATCGCAGAAGAAATTCCGCACGGCACAAGAATCTTACCGATTTTCATTTTCCTGAGTTTCCACATAAGCGCACCGACAATTGATACACAAATGCCCTGACCGAGGTCAGCAAACATTATGCCGAATATAATGACATAAGTGATAGCGATAAAGAGTGACGGATCAATTTCGTTATATTTCGGAACACCGTACATCTCCGTGTAAAATTCAAACGGTTTTGCAAGGAAACAGTTTTTGAGTTTGACAGGCGGCGATTTTGCAATCTCCGTCTTGCCGTCTGAAAAATCTACATTGACGCTGGCAATTTTTTTGAGTCTGCGTCTGAGAGGCTTAGCATCCTCTGTAGGAACCCAACCTACAATGATAAAGCTTTTGCTGTATTGCAATGCTTTTGTGCGGATTTTGGCATAAAGATTAAGCTCTTCAAGCTTAGAAAGATATTTACAGATTCTAACCTCATACTTGTCAACATAATCGTCAACTCGCTTCTGAGCTTCTTTAAGCTTTTCCTCAAGATGGGGAATAAGGCTCTCAAGTTTTTTCAGATGAATTCTCGGTGTGTCATTAACTCCGAGAACATCACATTTTTCAAAGTACAATCCTGAAAAGATTCTGTCAATTTCCTCGGTTTTGTCAATCGGAGCAAAATAAACGCCCCAATAATGTGATTTATCCTCGGAACAGACAATAAAATCCACATAAGGATTATCTTTATAGGCTGAAAGCTTTTCAAAGCTTTCCTTAGGCAATCTGCCAAAGCGTGAACTGATATACTTTAAGGTTAAAAGCTTTTCAATTTCAACCCCAAGTCCGACAAAGTGTGTTGTTTCAACAAGATTTTCCTTTGCCTGCATCAATTGTTCTTCAACAAACAGCCTGTCATCTGCAAGAACTTCAATGTCACTGTTTATCTGATTTGTAAACAGCTCAATTTCTTTAAAGGTCGGATTAAAGTCACTTACATCAACAAGATTAAACTTGCGTTTTGTAAGGCTTAATGTTGCTTTAAGAGTGTTAAGAGGTTCAGCATAGATGTTTTTTGATTGCAGATGTGTAAAATCCTTTGTGTTGCTGTAGAAAGATGAAACATCATCGGGATGGAACACACCTGATTCACCAAGTACCGATATTACATTATCAATATCCCTTGTAAGTCCGATAATGCTTACGGCCTGCATGGTTGAAACAGCCAAATTATAATCACCTCTTCTTGACAGTCAAATAATCATTTAATGAGCAATGACTGTGTAATTTTATTGTCAAGTTCATATCTTGTGCCCTCAATCAGAGTAACAATATTCATCAGCTCTGTTTCGGCAACAAAAACATATGAAATCATTACAACCGAAGGGTTGTTGGAAAAGTGCATATTTTTCTTTGCAAGCCTGTATTTTACTCTCGGTGAAATATCGCTTGCATAAACATATCCGATTTTATCAATCAATCTTCCGTTATGCGTATTCTGCATAATTGAGAATATCTCGCCCGAAGATTCCGCCTTACACATCATGTCAATGGTCTTTTCGCTGAGATTTGTGTAATTAAGCAAGAGGTTTGCTTTGATATTATCGGGAGAAAGCTTATAATACTTTTTCAATCTCAGAATTCTCGAGAAAATATTATAATCGTTAATCGTAAAGAAAAAGTTGATAAGTTCGTGTTTTTCCTGTCCTTTTGTTGTAGCTTTAATCAGTTTTGTCAGTTTTCCGAACACCAAGTTATACAGCTTGTTCTCAATGTCCGATATTGGAAGTCGATTTTTCTCATCTGGAGAAAATTGCTTGAGAATATCGTAGAATTGGGAGGACTGTGTGGCGTTCAGAAACTCTTCATAATTTTTTGCGTTGGCAAGCTTGTTAACATCTATTTCCGTATGCTTTGAAATATACCCCGGGAATTGATAGATGAACTTGTCAGTCGAGTTTGAACTGAGCAGGATAAGGAATCTTATAATCTGCTCAACCTCTAATGTCGAGGTAATGTACGATGACAAACCCGAGCTTACGCTCGAATCGTATCTGCACAAAGAGTCAAATTCATAGAAAAGGTTTTGCCTCAAAAGAGCCTCAAGCCGTCCTCTGTGAATTTCACGCTCACTGACATCCGTCAGAGCCTTGGAGTAATGCGTATTATTTTTAAGATACGACATAATCTCTCCGACACTCTGGCATGCAAGCAAACTCTGGTAATCCTTTTCGGTAAGTCTGTTGCCGAACTTTGACCTTGCTTTTGTCAGAACTGCAAACGAAGTTTTTGACATTATCCGCATACACCTCCTTGTAAACAGTAAATGGAATGTTACTGTGCAACCGTTCTTTTGACGATTTCGTCAACCCACTTGTCACAGTTGAGTTTAAAATCAGAGTCAAGCTTGATATGCACTGAATTGTGCTTGCCCTGAATTTCCTCCCATTGCTGTTCGGCTTTCTTTGTTTCCTGAATGTCGTTGCGTTTCACAACCTCTTCAGCTTTTGCCATGAAGTCGTCATAAATCTTCTTCGTTTCGGCTTCAATAGTTTTGGAAAGTTCCTCTTTTTCTTCAAGAGTATCCTTTTCCATGGCTTTGGCTTCGTTGTCGGCATCAACGATTTTTTTAATCATATTCTCCACAATACCACCCCCGTGAAAAATTAGTTTTTAAGCGCCTGAAGCGGAGCCGGAATTCTTCCGCCACGCTTAATAAATGCCTCCGGTGAACCTTTCCTTACAGGCATAACGGGACCTCTGCCGAGCAGTCCGCCAAAATTAAGTTCTTCGCCTGCACTTTTTCCGATAGCCGGAATAAGTCTTACCGCAGTTGTTTTGGTATTTACCATACCAATTGCAGCTTCGTCTGCAATAATTGCAGAGATAACCTCGGGAGTTATGTCACCCGGTACTACAATCATGTCAAGACCAACCGAACATACGGCTGTCATTGATTCAAGTTTTGTAATATCAAGGTAACCTTCAGTAGCGGCATGAATCATACCTGCATCCTCGGAAACGGGGATAAAAGCACCGCTCAGACCGCCGACATGGGAAGAAGCCATAACGCCGCCTTTTTTAACAGCGTCATTAAGAAGTGCAAGTGCAGCGGTTGTACCGTGGCATCCGCACACTTCAAGTCCCATCTCCTCAAGAATATATGCAACACTGTCACCGACAGCAGGTGTCGGGGCAAGTGAAAGGTCAACAATACCAAAGGGAACACAAAGTCGCTTGCTTGCTTCTCTTGCAACAAGCTGTCCCATACGGGTGATTTTGAATGCAGTTTTCTTAACCATATCTGCAATTTCCGTGATGTCTTTTCCGGCACCGTCTTTTGCAAGAGCGGCTCTTACAACGCCGGGACCCGATACACCGACATTGATAACAGTATCGGCTTCACCGACACCGTGGAAAGCACCTGCCATAAACGGGTTGTCTTCGGGAGCGTTACAGAATACAACGAGCTTTGCGGCACCGATGCAGTTTCTGTCGGCTGTAACTTCTGCAGCCTGCTTAACGACCTTACCCATCATCTTAACAGCATCCATATTGATGCCGGCTTTTGTAGAACCGATATTTACGGATGAACAAACGAAATCGGTTTCGCTCAAGGCCTGTGGAATACTCTCAATAAGAGCGTAGTCACCGCTTGCAAAACCCTTCTGAACAAGAGCGGAATAACCGCCGATGAAGTTTACGCCGAGTTCCTTTGCGGCTTTGTCAAGAGTGTGGGCAAACTTGACAACATTCTTGCTCTGGCACGGAGCGGCTACCATACCGATAGGGGTAACTGAAATTCTTTTATGGATAATCGGAATACCAAATTCCTTCTGGATGTCTTCACCTGTTTTAACAAGGTCTTTTGCATTTCGACAGATTTTGTCATAAACCTTTGTGCAAGCCTTATCAATGTCCTCGTCAATGCAGTCAAGCAATGAAATACCCATTGTAATTGTTCTTACATCAAGGTTTTCATTGTCTATCATATTTATGGTTTCAAGTATATCTCTTGTTTCTAACATATTATGTATATCCTTTCAATTCGGTAGCACTGATCAAATTCTGTGCATGCTGTTAAAGATGTCCTCGTGCATAACATGAACCTTTGTATTTGTTGATTCTCCGACAGCTTTGAGGTTTGTACGGAGCTGCTCAAATCCGATGTTGGATTTGTCAATTTCAACAAGCATAATCATAGCAAACATATCCTGAAGAACACTCTGTGTTACTTCCACGATATTAACATCAGCCTTTGAACAGGCCTCTGAAACTTTTGCAAGGATTCCAACGCTGTCTTTACCGATTACTGTGATAACTGCCTTCATTTTTTACCTCCTGTTTATGCAGATTTTCGTTGGGATTCTGCATAAAACTGCTTTTCTTTATTTGTGCATATTATATAACTAATTTTTAATAAAGTAAAGTGCAATATTGAAAAAATTTTTTTCATATGTTATCATCTTTTTTGTGAGGTGTTTTACTAATGAAAATATGTGATATTCATACCCATTCAAGCAACTCTTTTGATGCTGAAAATACAGTTGAAGAAATGTGCAACAGTGCCTGTAACAAGGGACTTTTTGCACTTGCAATCACCGACCACTGCGAAGCTCCCGAGATTTTGCTCGGCTCTGAAAGTGAGTACGGAGATTTCAGCAAATTAATTCCAAAATCGAATTATGAAACTTCGATTATGCAAGATAGATACAAGGGTAAAATCAAAATACTGAGAGGCATTGAACTCGGTGAGCCGATGCACAATGACGAATGTACAAAAAAAGCACTTTGTTTTGGAGATTTTGACATAATAATCGCATCTGTGCATAACCTGAGAAACAGACCGGATTTTTATTATATGGATTTCAAAAAAGAAGATGCACATATAATTCTCGATATGTACTTTGATGAACTTCTCGAAACCGCCTCTTTTGACAGCTTTTGTACTCTTGCACATCTTACATATCCGTTGAGATATATTAAGCGTGATACAGGCGTTATTCCGAATCTTTCACCGTACAGAGATAAGATTGACCTTATCTACGAAACACTTATTAAAAAGGATAAGGCTCTTGAAATTAATGTTTCGGGACTGTTCAAGGGACTCGGTGAAACTCTCCCTGCATTTGATGAAATTAAACGCTATCACGACCTTGGAGGCAAGTACATAACCCTCGGAAGTGACGCACATAATATAAATGATGTCGGCAGAGATATTGAAAAGGGGATAGAGCTTGCTTTTAAAGCCGGGTTCAAATCATACTATATATATGAAAACTGTTGCCCTTATGAAATAACAATTGAATAACAAAGAATTAAAATAGTTTTTAAAAAGCAAAAAGAGGATTTCGCACTGATATGATGTGAAATCCTCCTTATTTTTTTGAATCCAATATTTAACTGCAGCACATTATACTGCACTTTTCCGGAAATTGCAATACCTATTTACAAAGTTTTTGCAAGATTTTTTATGTAATCCTTCAATAAATCTTTTGTTTCAGGGTGTTCAAGCCCAATTTCTATCTGAGCCTGCAAGATTCCGAATTTATTGCCCATATCGTATCTCTTGCCCTCAAACTCAACGGCTGTCATTCCTTTTGTTATTGCAATCTCTCTCATTGCGTCTGTAAGCTGAATTTCTCCGCCGATTCCGGGCTTTGTATTTTCGAGAATTTCGAAAATTTCAGCAGGGAGCACGCATCTGTCAAGAATCGAATAAAGTGAAAGAACTTCTTCGGGAGTCTGTGGCTTTTCCTTCATGTCCGTACAGGCAAAAATATTGTCGTGCATATGTTCAACTTTGAGCGAACCGTACTTGTGAATGTCTTTGGCGTCAACCTTTTTAACACCTACAACTCCTTCACCGTATTCACCGTAATGATCGATGAGCTGTTTGATTGCAGGAACCTTGCCTGTAATAACGCCGTCACCGTACATAACGGCAAAAGGTTCATTGCCTACAAAAGATTTTGCTTTGAGAACGGCATGTCCAAGACCTTTCATTTCCTTCTGTCTGATAAAAGAAATGTTTGCAAGGTTTGAAATATTTCTGACTGTTTCAAGAAATTCTGTTTTGCCGCTCTTTTCAAGCAGACTTTCAAGTTCGGGAGAAGCGTCAAAATGATCCTCCATAAGTCCTTTGCCACGGTTTGTGATGATGAGAATATCTGTAATTCCTGCCGCAACAGCCTCCTCAACTATGAACTGAATAGTTGGCTTGTCAACGATAGGATACATTTCTTTCGGCATATTTTTTGTTGCGGGAAGAACTCTTGTACCGAGTCCCGCCGCAGGGATAACCGCCTTTGTTATACGCATAATATTCCTTCTTTCTCATTAAACTTTTTACTTATTATGTTTCTATACATTTATTACGGTGTTTCTGTTGTTTACATTAAGAACATCGGCAGATAATTGACAACAAGGAAAGCAAAAGCTACAGAAATAGCAATCGGGAGATTTACTCCGCCTTTTGTTTCGAGTGCCTCATTCAAAAGCTCTTTATTTGTTGTACTTTTTATATTTTTAATTTTCTTAACAGAGTGATTGTAGTAACATTTATTTGCAATTAAACCGCTGATAACCATTACTATAAGTGAAACCGCATTTGCAAGCAGAGGAGATATGAACAGTAAAAACTCAGTCGGTGAAAGTCCGAAAAAATTATTAAACGAAAGCACCTGTCCCGATTGCTGAGCCTGTACTATGCTTGTGTAGATAGATTTCCAAGCGGGAAGCGATGAAATATAAGCGGAACCTACCATTGAACCGAGTACGAGAGCTGAGAACAATACGCCTAAGCCGTACATTTTTCGGTACAGAAAATATATTCCCGATAAAATAAATGCGGAAAAATTGAATCTGCTCTTTTTAAACTTATTGATAAAGCTGAAAATCCTCAGATAATAAGGGGTGTTCTTACCAATGAATTTTGCGGCTTCACCTGCAGTGATATCGTCAACAAGCGGTTCGTCGCTCTTCATTCCTGCCATAGGATCAAAAGCGGCAGCCATTTGCGGATTTGCCTGACCAAAAGGAACACCAAACGGCGGCATACCCTGATTCTGATTGAAATTCGGGTTTGGCTGACCGTTATTCTGATTTTGCTGAAAGTTCGGATTGTTTTTGTCATCACCGTAAAGCGGTGCGCCACAGCTGCAGCAATAGAACATTTCTTTCGGATTTTCCGCTCCGCAGCGCTTGCAAAGAACTACACCGTCTTTAGCGTCCTGCTCTGCCTGTTGTTCGGCCTCTTCCTGCTGTTCTTTTTCAAAAGAAAAGTCAGCGCCGTGTCTGTCTGCAAAATGACAATGACCTTCTTTTTCATAACATTCTCTGTGATGCGGTGTTCCGCACTCAGGGCAGACTACAACATCGTCACCCTTTTTGAACTGTTTGTCACATACCGGACATTTGTATTCTGTAAATTCCATTATAAACCTCCAAAGAGTACACGATACAGTGTACCTTTACACTTTAATTATAACAAATAGTATTGACAAATGCAACTTGTTTTTGTGTATAAGTTTACTTATGAATAAAATAGCTGTTTTTCTTTACTTTTGTGGATGTTTTTGCTATAATATTAAATTGTGAAAGGATAAACTATATTCAGAAAGGTACATGTTTATGGTACAGTTTGAGGAATTACTTTTAAAGCTTCAGGCTCTCAAGCCTGAAATAGACGATTTGTCCGATGCACTCGGTATGAAAGGTATGCTCTCGGAAATTCAACAGCTTGAACTCAAGGCAACCGAGCCGGGATTTTGGGACGATGTAGAAAAATCACAAAAGGTTTTACAGCGTACGGGTTCTTTAAAGGGCAAGGTTGAGGCTTACGAAGGTCTTGTTGCCAAATACGAAGACACACACGCTTTGATTGAACTTGCAAATGAGGAAGAGGATGAATCTCTTCTTGAAGAGGCAGAAAGTGAAGTTGAGGCTGTCAAGGAAAATCTTGAAAAACAGCGTTTGCAGACTTTGCTCACAGGCGAATATGATAAAAATAACGCAATTCTTACATTTCACGCAGGTTCGGGCGGAACAGAGGCTCAGGACTGGGCTGAAATGCTTTACAGAATGTACACCCGTTGGGCAGAGGCTCACGGTTTTAAGGTTAAAGAAGTTGACTACCTTGACGGCGATGAGGCAGGACTTAAAAGTGCCGTGCTTCTTGTTGAAGGTGAAAATGCTTACGGCTACTTAAAGAGTGAGGCAGGCGTTCACCGTCTTGTTCGTGTATCTCCGTTTGATTCGGCAGGCAGAAGACACACAAGCTTTTCATCTCTTGAGGTTATGCCGGAAATTGCAAAAGATACAGAAGTTCACATTCCTCCCGAAGATATCAAAATGGATGTTTACCGTGCCAGCGGTGCAGGCGGTCAGAAGGTCAACAAGACTTCATCTGCTGTTCGTCTTACTCATATTCCTACAGGTATCGTTGTTGCCAGTCAGGTTGAGCGCAGTCAGTATCAGAACCGTGATGTTGCTATGAATATGCTTATTTCAAAGCTCGTTGAAATCAAAGAGCGTGAGCATCTTGAAAAGATCGAGGACATCAAGGGCGTTCAAAAGGAAATAACCTGGGGTTCACAGATCCGAAGCTATGTGTTTATGCCGTATACAATGGTAAAAGACCACAGAACAGGCTTTGAAACAGGTAACATTCAGGCTGTTATGGACGGCGATCTTGACGGCTTTATCAACGCGTATTTAAAGTGTGCAAGTCTTGGTACACTTCAGAAATAAATTTCATATTATACGGAAAGGCTATGAATTAGTATGAAGTATTTAGTAATGCTCTGTGACGGTATGGCTGATGAGCCAAACGCACAGCTTGATAATTCAACTCCTATGGCAAAGGCTGACAAGCCCTGCATGGATTACCTTGCCTCAAAGGGCGAGGTCGGAATGGTTAAAACCGTTGCCGAAGGACTTAAACCCGGCAGCGATGTTGCAAACCTTTCGGTTCTCGGTTATGAGCCTGCTGTTTATTACAGCGGTCGTTCTCCGCTTGAGGCGGCAAGTATCGGTATTGACCTTAAAGACACCGATGTAACATTAAGATGTAACCTTGTAACTCTGTCCGATGAAGAGAACTACGAGGACAAGTCTATGGTTGACTATTGTGCAGGCGACATTTCAACAGAAGAGGCAAGAGAGCTTATCAATTATGTTGAGGAAAAGCTCGGCAACGATATTTTCAAGTTCTATTCGGGTGTCGCATACCGTCATTGTCTTGTATGGAAAAACGGCAATCCTCATCCGGGCGAACTCACACCTCCTCACGATATCTCAGGTCGTGTAATTAAAGAATACATTCCAAAGGGTGACGATACTGCCGCTCTCTATGATTTGATGAAGAAAAGCTATGATTTGCTCAAAGATCATCCTGTAAACAAGGCAAGAGTTGAAAAAGGACTTCGTCCCGCTAACTCAATTTGGCTCTGGGGCGAGGGTACAAAGCCTGCTCTTGACAGCTTCTTCGGCAAGTTCGGCAAAAAGGGCAGTATGATTTCTGCTGTTGACCTTCTCAAAGGTATTGCAATTTGTGCCGGCATGAAGAGTGTTGATGTTGAGGGTGCAACAGGCTATATTGACACAAACTTTGACGGAAAGTGCAAAGCCGCCATTGATGAATTCAAAAACGGTGCGGATTTTGTATATATCCATGTTGAAGCTCCCGATGAATGCGGTCACAGAGGAGAGATTGATAATAAAGTAAAGGCTATTGAACTCATTGATGAGCATATTCTCAAGCCCGTAACCGATTTTCTCAGAACATTTGATGATTTTGCCGTACTCGTATGTCCCGATCATCCCACACCTCTTTCTATCCGCACACACACTTCAAATCCTGTTCCTTATCTTATCTATGACAGCAAAAACGAAGTTGACAGCGGCGTAAGCAAATTCTGTGAAGAAGAGGCTAAAAAGACAGGCAACTATATTGAAAAAGGTTTCACAATGATGGATTACTTCCTTTCTAAATAATTTTTGCTCTGTACTACATAATAAACCAAAAAAATAACATCCTTGCAGATATAATGAAATTAAAAATCTGTAAGGATGTTTTTATGTTGTGTTTGTTCATTATCATAGCAATAATGAGTGTGATTACCTTGTTTGTAATTGCGTTTTCTTATGCAGTAAAATTCCTTATCGGAATAATAATTAAACTTATACGCAAAAACGATTTAGATAAGTTTTAATGCTTCAACAAGAGCCTTTGAAAGCTGATCGGGGCAGGATGTGCCTCTGCCACGGCAGTCAATGCCTTTTAATCTGTCAACAGCGTCTTTTGCGTCCATACCTTTAACAAGCATACAAATGCCCTGAGTGTTGCCTGAACAGCCGCCCACAAACTCACAGCTTGTGATTTTACCGTTGTCATCAAGTTCAAGATTAATCTGTCTGGAACAAACTCCCGTAGGGAAATATGAATATTTCATTGTAATACCTCTTTTCATAATTTGAAATCATATTATCACAGAAACAGAAAAAAATCCAGATAATTTTATTTTTTTGTTTTTAAAATTGAAAATCTATGTTATAATTTAAATACAGATTGCACTTTGTTACAAACCTTGCTCCCTGTTATGAAAGCAGAGCGTTGTTTTAATTGAAATCCAAGTGCAGATGTTTCATTACTTTAAGAGAATGAAACTATTATAAATATTGTAACAGACATTTATAAAAAGCAAATCACAGAAAGTAGGATATAATGTCAATTAATATAGATTTGGGAGCATGGAACTCAATTTTTGCAGTTCCCTCCAAAGTAGTCGATGAAGGATTAAAATTTTCTGACGGCGTAAAGCTTAAAGTCCTTTTGTTTGTCCTTCGTAATGCCGGTCGTTCCGTTGACGACACAGAAATTTCAAAGGCAACAGGTGTCAATGTAACCGATATTCCCGAGGCGCTTGACTATTGGGTAAGTATGGGTGTGTTTAATCGAATTGAAAATACCTTTACTCCCGTAAAAAATAACGAGGAATTTGTTTCTGCACCGCAGACTTCCGCTCAAACGGAACAGACACCGCAACCTGTTCAGACTGTTTTACAGCCACAACAGACTGTTTCACAGCCTGTTCAAGCGGTTCAAGAGCCTGTAAAACAGGAAACAGAACAGTCACCAAAGGAAAACGCAGAAGAACCGCAAAAACATTTTACGGCTACAAGACCGCAAAAACCTGATTTTGTATTTACGGCACAAAGGCTTGCTGTTGATGAAGAATTAAAAATGCTTGTTGAAGAAACGCAGACAACACTCGGAAAAGTTCTTTCAAATTCCGATATCGCAACTCTGCTTATGCTCAAGGACACCTGCGGACTTCCGCTTGATGTTATCTTTATGCTTATACATTATTGTGCAAGCATTGATAAGGGCAATATAAGAACGATTGAAAATATCGGTATTCAATGGGCAAATGACGGTGTTTATTCGCTTGAGGCGGCTGATAACAAGATTAAGCAGATTCAAAAAACAACGGCAAACTTTTCAATTGTTTCAAAAGCATTTGGACTTAAAAATGTCGGTTCTCCTACAAAGAAACAGCTTGAATACGGTGACAAGTGGGTAAGCGAGTGGAAGTTTTCGCCCGAAATGCTCAGAGAGGCGTATGAAAGATGCGTTGATACAAAGGGAACAATGAATCTTCGCTACATTGACGGAATCTTAAAGCGTTGGAATGCAAGCAATCTGCACACGCTTGACGAACTTCATAAGTATGAAAAATCAGCATCAAAGCCGTCGCAGAAACAGTCGTCATCTTATGATATTAATGAACTCGACAAATTTAATTCACTTGATAATTTTTAATTAAGAGGTTGGTATGGGATACAGCAATAGTGTTTATAAGGCTGCTTCGGACACATTACATGAACGCAGACTTAACGCCGAAAAGGCAGCGGAAAGAAGAAAAGAAGAGGTTTATAAAAAATTCCCCCGTGTGAAAGAACTTGAAAAACAGATTTCCGTGGGCGGAATCAAAACAGCCCGAGCAGTTCTTGCGGGCGGAGATGTGAAGGACGCCGTTTCAAAGCTTCGTTATCAGAATCTCGCAATGCAGGCAGAGGTCAGGAAAATCCTTACAGATAACGGTTATCCCGAAAATTATTTTGAACCCGATTATTTTTGTAAGAAATGTAATGACAAGGGCTATTGTGACATAAACGGCAAAACTGTCAGATGTTCATGCATGAAGTCTGCTCTCATAGCCTGTGCATGTGCCGAGCTTAACAGAAACGCTCCGCTGTCACTTTCTACATTTGAGAGCTTTAATCTTGAATATTATGACAAGACTGTTGATCCGGAGCTTAAGGTATCTCCTTACGACCATATGAGCAGAGTTTTAAGATATTGTCAGAATTATGCAGATAACTTTAACTCACATTCGGAAAGTATACTTATGAAAGGCGCAACCGGACTCGGTAAAACTCATCTGTCGCTTGCAATTGCAAACGAGGCAATAAAGAGGGGTTACGGTGTAATTTATGCGTCTGCTCCGCAACTTGTTTCAAAGCTTGAAAAAATATATTTTTCAAACAAGGAAGATGATTCAACATTCGATATGCTTGTTGAATGCGACTTACTTATTATAGATGACCTCGGAACGGAATTTCATTCTCAATTTTCCGTATCACAGCTTTACAACATTTTTAACTCAAGGATGTTGTCAAACAAGCCCGTAATTATAAATACAAATCTGACAATAAGAGATTTGCAGGAGAATTATACTGACAGATTTGTTTCAAGAATCTGCGGAAATGCCCGTCAGCTTGATTTTTTGGGCAGAGATATAAGGATTAGACGAAAATAATTTTAAAATATTTTCGTCAAAAATCCTGTTGCTGTCGGCTGTTTTGAAGGTCTGAAAACTTTTTTGAAAAAATTTTAAAAAAAGTATTGACTTTTTGAACGATATGTCTTATAATTCATATCGTTGCAAGTTCGGTAGCAATTACATCTTGTGGAATAGTGTAACGGTAGCACGACAGACTCTGACTCTGTTTGTTGGGGTTCGAATCCCTATTCCACAGCCACAGCCCCGAAGTTATTCGGGGCTCTTTTATTTCGAGGTGTAGCGCAGTTTGGTAGCGCACATCGTTCGGGACGATGGGGTCGCAAGTTCGAATCTTGTCACCTCGACCAGTTTAGCGCTGAACTTTTTTAAGTTCGGCGCATTTTCTTTTCAAAAAATTTTGGAGGTAATTTTATGAAAAAAGTAATTTCGCTTGCAGTTGCTCTTGTTCTTTGCCTTTCAATATTTGCAGGTTGCGGTGCAAAGGAAGTTAATCTTGCTGATCTTATGAATAAGATGAATTCCGAGTACAGTGTAGATGCAACAAAGTATGAAACAAAGGATGATATGTACAAATATTACAATATCAATGCCGATGATATCAAGCAGTTTGCCGCTGAGGTTGGTAAGTCTGATACAGACAGCAAAAACACAGAGGTGGTTCTTGTTGAGGCAACTGATTCAGATGCCGCTTCAAGAGTTGAAAATGCTCTTACAAACCGCTATAATTCAATCTTTCAGCAGAACGCTTCCTATTCAGCTGAAGAGCTTGATATGGTGAAAAATTGTAAGGTTACAAAAGACGGTAACTTTGTTACAATGATTATCGGTGAAAAGGCATCCGATATGCTTACAATGTTTAATGACAGCATTAAATAATTCATTTAAAATTTACTGAGGGCGAACATCGTTCGCCCCTTTCTTTTGCAATATTTTAAGGCAGGTTAAAAATGGTACAGACTGAGATTCAAAAAAATTTTTCACATATGAATGATATGCAGAAACAGGCTGTTTTCTGCACAGAAGGACCTTTGCTCATACTTGCAGGTGCCGGTTCGGGCAAAACAACTGTTCTTGTTAACAGAATAGCCTACATTTTGCAGTGTGAGCTTTGTAAACCATGGCAGATACTTGCCATTACTTTTACCAATAAAGCCGCAGGAGAGCTTAAAGAACGAATCTGTGCAGCTGTTCCCGAGGGCGGTGCCGACATCTGGGCGGCTACCTTTCATTCAACCTGTGCAAGAATCCTTCGCAGATACGGCGACAGAATCGGTTATACAAGTCATTTCACGGTTTACGGGACTGACGATCAGAAAAAACTCGTCAAGGATATTTTAAAGCAACTCAATATTGCCGAAAAAACTTTGCCTGTAAAATCAATTCTCTCCGAAATTTCAAAGGCTAAGGATAAAATGCTTACTCCCGAAGAAATGCGTAAAGAGGCTGAATTTGACAGCAGAAAAGCACAGATTGCAAAGGTTTATGAAATCTATCAGGCAAAGCTTAAAACAGCCGATGCAATGGATTTTGACGATATGCTTTGCAATACCGTAAAGCTTTTTGAAACAGCACCTGATATACTTGACTATTACAGAAATCAGTTCAAGTATATCATGGTCGATGAGTATCAGGATACTAACAAGGTGCAGTATAAGTTTGTAAGCCTGCTTGCAAGCAAATACGGAAACATCTGCGTTGTCGGTGATGATGACCAGAGTATCTACAAATTCCGTGGTGCTACAATCGAAAATATTCTTTCTTTTGAAAATACATTTAAGAACGCAAAGATGATTCGCCTTGAACAGAATTACAGAAGTACACAGAATATCCTCAATGCCGCTAACGAGGTCATCTCAAATAACACAATGCGTAAGGGTAAAACTTTGTGGACCGAAAACGGTCAGGGCGAAAAAATTAAGGTGCATACAGCCGAGAATGAGCGTGACGAGGCTAATTTCATTGCTCAGACTATTCTTGACGGTGTAGCCGACGGAAGAAAATATTCCGACTATGCAATTCTTTACAGAATGAATGCCCAGTCAAACGCAATTGAGCAGGCTTTGTCACGAAGCGGTGTTCCACACCGTGTAATCGGCGGTCACAGATTCTATGACCGTGAAGAAATTCGTGATATGGTTGCATATCTTCAGGTTATAAATAATCCTCATGATGATGTCAGACTTTCAAGAATTATCAATGTTCCTAAAAGGGGAATAGGTGCGACAACCGTTTCTCATGCCGCAGACATTGCCGCAGGACTCGGCGAAAGCTTTTACGATGTAATCAAGGAGGCGGATAACTATCCGCAGCTTTCCCGTGCCTCTGCAAAGCTCAAGGGCTTTGTTGCACTTATTGACGGACTTATTGAAGCCGAACAGAGCGGCGAATATTCTCTTGCAGAATTATATAACCTTGTGATTGAACACACATCATACGAACAGTATCTTAAAACCGAAAAGGACAACCCTGAAGTTCGTATTGAAAACATTGAAGAACTTTCTTCAAATATCGTCAAGTTTGAAGAGGACTACGGCGATGAGGCAGACCTCTCTGCATTTCTTGAAGAAATTTCTCTCCAGACCGATATTGATAACTATGATGCAGATGCAGATACCTGCGTAATGATGACATTACATTCGGCAAAGGGACTTGAATTTCCTGTTGTATTCATCGCAGGCATGGAAGAAGGAATGTTCCCGTCCGTTGCAACAATGATGAATCCCGATGAACTCAACGAGGAAAGGCGACTTGCCTATGTCGGAATTACAAGAGCAAAGGAAATTCTCTATTTTACGAAAACAAATTCGAGAATGCTGTTCGGATCAACAAGCTATAACAAGGGTTCAAGATTCTTAAACGAAATTCCCGATAATCTTCTTGAATACAGCGGCGGAAGAAAGCAGATGTTCACACAGGCGACTTCCGGTTTTGCATCGGGAACAGGTGAAAAAGTTTCTGTCGGAAAATCGTCGGGTAGCTCGTATTCACCGAATAAATCATTTGGATTTACAAAACCTCCTGTTAAGAGCGGTGCTGTATTCAATGTAGGAGATTGTGTTCAGCACAAGGTGTTCGGCAAGGGCATGGTAATGAAAGCCGAGAAAATGGGCAATGATACTATGCTTGAAATTGCCTTTGACAAAGCCGGCACAAAAACTCTTATGGCGAACTATTGCAGTAATATGAAAAAAATCTGAGGTGATTAAAGTGCTTATATCATCAAAAAAGGTTCTGTGTCTTGCAATTTCTGCGTTGACAGCTTTTTCGGTGTGCCTTACAGGCTGCGGAAAAGACACGCAGTCATCTGTATCTGCTACCGAGAAAACAACCGCCGTGGCTGCCTCACAGCCTGTAACAAAGGCGGCAACCTCCGATGAGCAGACACAAGAACCCACATGGAACTATTCCGAACTCAAAAGAAAATCTTCCGATATTTCCAAAAATCTTGACACAATAATAACCGATAACAAATTCAGAGGAACGGTTTATGTCAAAATCGGAAATGCTCTTGAGTATATCGGCACCAACGGATTTTCCGACAAGGACAGGCACACAAAGAATTCTACGGACACATGCTTTAGAATTGCTTCGCTCACAAAGCAGTTTACTGCTGTTGCGGTTATGCAGCTTGTTGAGGAGGGAAAGCTTTCACTTGATGATACAATCGACAAATATTTTCCGTCATATAAATACGGCAAAAAAATCACCGTTAAAAACCTGCTTACAATGACAGCGGGCATAAAGGATTACATCAACAAAGACGGTGATACCAATACTTATGCATACAACGAATCTCAGCTTGAATATAAAGTTTCAGCCGAAAATTCTGCAAAGAAAAATAAAAAAGCCGTAATGGACTGGATACTTGATCAGGAACTTAATTTTGAACCCGATGAGAAGTATATGTACTCAAACAGTGCATATTTTCTTCTCGGTGATATCATCGAACAGGTCAGCGAAACCTCGTACGAAAAATATATTAAAGAGAATATTCTTAAACCGTCGGGAATGATGAACACAGGTTTTGAAAGCACAGATAAGCTCGCTGTAGGATATCAGGATATTTACGATAATGCGTGGACTCTATACCCGGGTGTAGGATATTCTGCAACTGGTTTAATTTCCAATGTTCCCGATTTACTCAAATGGGTTGACGCTCTTTGTACAAACAAGCTCATTTCGGAAAAATCTTTTAAAGAAATGACAACGCCGTACAAGGGTAACTACGGTTACGGCTTTGTTGTGTCAAAAGACAGCAATATGATTTCTCACACAGGAAAAATCGACAAGTATAATGCCGCTCTCGCCTTTACAAAAGACGAAAATCAAATTTATATAGCACTTTCAAACTATTCAAACAGCAGTCCGATTAATCTGTTTAATAACATTCAGAAAACACTTGCCCCGTTTTACGGTTAATTTTCGGCTGTTAATCACCAAAAATCAAAACCTCCATAAAATGTATTGTTACAGTGCATTAATTGAACTGTCAATACTTTTACGGAGGTTATTTTTATGTCAGATGTACCTTTCTGTTCCTCGGAAAATGCATGCACCGAAGGCGGCGAGCAAACTAACGGTTGTGAACCTGTTTGTATCAATGTTTCACGAATCTATGACAGTTGCGGAGCAAAAGATTGCCTTTCAAATCTTCCTGTTATGTTTACCGAAGCAAACCAGAAAATTATTGATGGGGCTTGTTCCGTAAAGATAAGTAATGTGCGCATAATTACATCTACGGTAGAGGTTGAGCCTGTTGCGTTCCATCGTGGCTTTTATTCGGTTGATATGATGTACTATTTTGCCGTCACCGTTGAAGCCTATACAGCCGCAGGTGCGATTCCCGAAACTGTCACAGGTCTTGCAATGTACGGCAAAAGAGTTGTGCTTTACGGCGGTGAAGGCTGCGTAAAGTCATTCTCCAGCGACAAAGATGTTGTTTGCGATACATCAGATTCGGATTGCCCGTGCAAATATCCTTATTGTCTGCCGAGAGCAACGGTTCAAATTTCAAATCCAATGGCATTGTCTGCAAATCTACAGGATAATGCGAATCCGATAACTGTTTGCAGAACATTTCCGACTTGTGTTATTGATTACCTTGACGGAGAGCCTGCACAGCCTGAAACACAGCGAGTGCTTGTTACAATCGGTATTTTTACGATTACAAGGCTTGAAAGAGATGTACAGATTATGATTCCGTCCTATGATTTTTGTGTTCCACGCAAGGAATGTCCGTCAGCGCCCGATGATCCGTGCGAAGTTTTCAGTAAAATTGATTTTCCTACAGACTCATTCTTCCCGCCGAACGCAATACACCGTGGCGACCGTGACTCTTCTCATACATCTTCTTTTAAATGCGGTTGTGAAAACTGATTATACAGAAAAACGGGGCTGATTTCAGTCCCGTTTTGTTATGCTATTTTGAAATTGTTTCATAAAGTAATTTTATTCCGCTTTCAATTTTTACATCTTTTATTCCCGAAAAGCTTAACACAATCATATTTTCGCCTTTGTTGAACTGCATAGTTTTAATTAATGCGTCGTCAATTTTCTTTATAACAGAATCGTCAATCGTTTTATCCTTAAAAATCAGCGAAACATAAAGCGAAGTTTCGTTAAACACAATTTTAACGGAGGTTCCGAAATATTTCTTTATGTTTGAAAGCATAAGGTTGCTTTTTTCAAGATAAATTCTTCTTGCTTTTCTCAGATGAACATCAAGCTTACCGTTATTAATATACTTTGCAAGGGCAATTTGTTCTGTTTTTGATGCTGTCTGATTTGTGTATTTTTTAATTTTGTTGTATTCATCGGTGAGTTTTTGCGGAAGAACCATATAACTGATTCTGACGGAGGGAAGAAGTATCTTTGAAAAAGAGCCGAGATAAACCGTGTTTTCGGTATCATAATTCTGTACGCACGGCATAGGGTGCGTACTGTATCGAAGTTCACCGTTGTAATCGTCCTCAATAATCAAAACATTATTTTCTTTTGCCCATTTGATTATCTCAAGTCTGCGTGTAACAGGCATTGTAATGTTGCTGTTTACGGTAAAATTAGGATTTATAAGAATTATATCGGGCTTGATTTCTTCAAGTGAATCAATACAGGCTCCGTATTTATCACATCTGAAATATTTGATGTCATAACCGTGACTGTTGAACACATATTCACTCTGGATGTAGCTGTAATCCGCAAGTGCGATTTTCTTATTGTTGCCGAGAAGTGAACAGAGTATGTGCAAAAGCGTCTGAGTACCTGCTCCGACGATAATATTTTCGTATGAGGTGTTTACACTCCGTGTGCCGAGGCTGTATTTTTGCAGAGCATTTCTCAGAATTTCTTCACCCTGTTCTTCACCGTAGGAAGTGAGCAGATAGTTTTGATTTAAAACTTCTTTAACATATTTTTTCCATTCGTTTATGTTGATTATACCGTCATCAATGCTTTTACTGCTGAAATCATATTCATAGTATCTTTTTGTTTTGTTGATATTTGAAGACATTTTATCGCTTTTTGACGGTGTACCGCTGAACTGTGCCTCAACATAATATCCGCTTCGTGGCCTGTTTGATATATATCCCTCTGCACACAACTGTTCATACGCTCCGTTGACAGTAGTTTTTGAAACATCAAGGTCGGTACTCAATCGCCTTATTGACGGAAGCTTTGTTCCTTTTTTCAGACTTCCCGTTTCAATTGATTTTCTGACCGACATATAAATCTGTCTGTAAAGCGGAGTTTTATCTTTTTTATTGATAATTATAAAATCGTACAGCATAACATCACCTACCGTATTTTAACATTTTGAAAATATTATTGCAATATCAGTGTATTACGGTTGAAATTATTTCCGTTAAAAGGTATAATTGTATGGTATGGCATAAAGTCACTGAAATGGAATAAAATACTAATTGCAGAGGGGATTTTACAATGAATGCTATGGCTGATAAATTTTTTGACAGTATAAAAGGGAAAAAAGTTACTTTTATCGGAATCGGTACAAGCAATCTTCCGCTTATAAAACTTTTTGTTGAAAAGGGTGCAAAAGTTACTGCTTGCGATAAGAAGAATTTTGAAGATTTGGGACAGAACGGTATTAAGGCTAAAGAGTACGGTGCAGAACTTTTACTCGGTGAAAATTATCTTTCCGAGATTGACGCCGATATCGTTTTCAGAAGTCCGGGCACACCTTTTTATAAGGATGAGCTTGTTGCACTTCGTAACAAGGGCGTTGTTCTTACATCCGAAATGGAAGTTTTCTTCGACCTTTGCCCGTGCAGGATTATTGCTGTGACAGGTTCTGACGGCAAAACAACCACAACAACGATTATTTCGGAATTTTTAAAGGCGGCAGGTCTTAATGTACATCTCGGAGGTAATATCGGCAAGCCGCTTCTTCCTGAAATTGAAAGCGTAAATGATGATGACTGTGCAGTGGTTGAGCTTTCAAGTTTTCAGCTTATCTCTATGAGAAAGAGTCCGGATATTGCCGTGGTAACAAACCTTGCTCCCAACCATCTTGATATACACAAGGATATGCAGGAGTACATTGATTCAAAGAAAAATATCATTCTTCATCAGAATGCTTTTTCAAAGGCTGTTCTCAACCTTGATAATGAGATTACAAACGGCTTTTCCGACAGCGTAAGAGGTCAGCTCGCAAAGTTCTCCGTAAAGGAAAATGTTTCAAACGGCGCTTTCCTTGACGGCGATACAATCTGTTATAATGACTACGGAAAAATTACTCGTATTATGAACATTCATGACATCAAAATTCCCGGTATGCATAATGTAGAAAATTATCTTGCCGCTATTTCAGCCGTGTGGGGACTTGTTGATGCAGAAACAATGGTAGCCGTTGCAAAGACTTTTGGCGGTGTTGCTCACCGTGCAGAGTTTGTAAGAGAGGTTGACGGTGTTAAGTATTACAACGATTCAATTGCGTCAAGTCCTACAAGAACCGCACTCGGCACCCTTTCACTTTACAAGCAGAAAATCTGCATTATTGCAGGCGGATATGATAAGCATATTCCTTATGAGCCGCTCGGACCCGTAATCAATGATAAAGTAAAACTCCTTATTCTTCTCGGCGATACTGCCCCGAAAATTGAAAAAGCCGTTAAAGAGGCTTCAAACTATGATGCAGATGAAATTGAAATTGTCAATGTAACAAATATGGAAGAGGCTGTAGCTGTTGCCCGTGAGCGTTCAACTAAGGGAGATATTGTTTCGCTTTCACCCGCAAGTGCAAGCTTCGGACTTTACAAGAATTTTGAAGAAAGAGGTAATCACTTCAAGTCAATTGTCAACGCTTTGAAGTAAGATATACAATGAACACAAAAGAACTTATTTTTGAACTCTGTTGTGCAATGGGTGTGTCGGGCAGGGAAGAACCCGCTTTGTCTGTTGCCGAAAAGTTTTTATCGGATTACACTGATGACATAAAGATATCAAACGGCAGTCTTATGGCTGTTTGCGGTAACAAAAATTCAGATAAAACCATATTGCTTGACGCTCACATTGACCGCATAGGATTTATGGTTATCGAAATAAATGAAAACGGATTTGTAAAAGCTTCTCCGTGCGGAGGAATTGACGCAAGAACTCTTGCCGATACTCTGCTTTGTCTGCAGAACAATCCTGATGTAACAGGTGTTGTATGCTGTATGCCTCCTCATCTTTCCGACGGAAAAGAGGACAAGGCTATGCCAACCGACAAAATCTGGGTTGATTTCGGTCTGCCGTATGATGAAGTTAATAAACTCATTTCATTCGGTGATATGCTGACATTTGCCTCAAAGCCGGCAAATCTTTTGAACGGCAGAATTGTTGCGCCTTGCCTTGATAACAGATGCGGTGTTGCGTCACTTGTTAAGTGTGCAGAGTTATTGAAAGACAATGAAACAGCTTATAAAGTAACTATCCTTTTAAGCTCTCAGGAAGAAACATTTGGCACAGGCGCTAAAACAGGTGCTTTTACAGTTGAAGCAGACGAGTCAATTGTTGTTGATGTAAGCTTTGCATCTCAGCCGGATGTTTCAGGGTTCTATTCTTCGGTTGAACTCGACAAAGGACCAATGATTTGCATTTCTTCAATTCTCAACAAAGAAATGAGCAAATCGCTTGAAAGCGTTGCAAAGAATAAAAATATACCGTATCAGCTTGAACCGATAGCAGGCAGAACAGGTACAAATGCAGACCATATTTCAATCAGCGGAAAAGGTGTAAAAACTGCTGTTGTATCAATCCCACAGCGATATATGCACACACAGAATGAAGTTATTTCTGTAGCTGATGTTGACAATACGGCAAAGCTTATTGCCGAATACATTAAATGCGGAGGTGCTTCCAATGATTGACATAAAATTGCTTGAACAGCTTTGCCTTTGCAACGGTATTTCGGGTGATGAGGGGAATGTTCGCAATCTTATAATTAACGAGATTAAAGACTGTGCCGATGATATTAAAACAGATAATCTCGGCAACCTTATTGTGTTTAAAAAGGGAAAAAAGTCTGCAAAAAGCAAGCTTATGGTGTCGGCACATATGGATGAAGTAGGTCTTATGGTAACGGATATAACATCTGACGGTTATCTTAAATTTGACGAGGTCGGAGGAATCGACAGAAGAGTTCTTCCCGGTAAGCGTGTATGTGTTGGCAAAAACGGTCTTAACGGTGTAATCGGTGTGAAACCGATTCATCTTACAAACGGTGATGAAAAAACTGCTGTTCCGAAAATGAATGATATGTACATTGATATCGGTGCCGAAAGCAGGGAAGATGCGCTTAAATATGTAAAATACGGTGACGGCATTAATTTTGAGGGCGACTTTAAGATTAACGGCAAAACTGTTGTTACAAAGGCACTTGACGACCGTTTCGGCTGCTATGTGCTTATTAATCTTATAAAATCCGAACCCGAATATGATATGTATTTCACATTTGTTGTTCAGGAAGAAGTGGGACTGCGTGGTGCAAGACCTGCGGCTTTTACGGTCAATCCTGATTTTGCTCTTGTTATTGAAAGCACAACTGCCGCTGATGTTGCAGAGGTTGATGCATCTCATCAGGTATGCAATTTGTCAAAAGGCGCAACGGTTACCGTAATGGATAGGGCGACAGTTTATGATAAAGAAATGATAAGCGCCGCTTTTGAACTTGCCGAGAAGAATAACATAAATGTTCAGTATAAGAGAGCAGTTGCAGGCGGTAATGATTCGGGTGCAATTCATCAGAGCAGAGGCGGAGTGAGAACGCTTGCGATATCACTTCCGTCAAGGTATATTCATGCTCCTTCAACTGCGGCAAACCTTGATGATTGCGAAAGCGTTTTAAAACTTGCAAAAGCATTGTCCGATTATATTGCGGGCGGAAATTTAGCGAAAGGAAAGACGGTCTGAATGATAGTAACCGCCAATGAAAATTATATAAATGTAATTATGAACCTGTCGGCGGAAGATCCGTTTGCGTGCAGAATAATTTCTCAGTACAACAGTTACGATTCATCGCTTGCTTTTGTTGACTACTGGACGATAATTGACGATAAAACAGATGAATGCACAGGTGCAATTTCCCGATGCGGAACAAACTTCATTTTATTTCTCACAGATAAAACAAATCTTGAAGAAGTTTCGTCATTTATGCGTGTTGCAGGTGCGTCAAGCGCAATATGCAGCGGAGATTTCAACCTTAATTTATACGGCAGTAAATCCGTTTCGGGTGTTATTCTGAAAAAATCAGAACCGTTTCAAAATGTTGACGAAAGTATAAATTTTGCTGTTCCCGATATTAAAGAGGTTTATAATCTCATCGTAAGCTGTGCCGATGAAAATTTTGTTCCGCCGCCGTTTGATGATTTTTATGTTGATGTGAATCACAAGCTTCGTCATAATGCAACGAGAATGTACGGCGTTTATGACGGCACAAAACTTGTTGCAATGGCTATGACCGTTGCCGAAAGCAGTAACGGTGCCGTGTTGGGTGCGGTATCGTGTCATCCCGACTACAGAAAGCACGGCTACGGTTCAACTGTTGTAAAGTACATATCCAACAGACTGATTGCCGAGAACAAGACCGTGTATCTTCACAGAGCCAAGAATGCAAATCAGTCATTTTATAATAATCTCGGTTTTGAACAGTGCGGATTATGGCAGGAATATTATTTTGAAAGGTGATATATTTGAGTTTTTTTGATATAGATGAAAGAGTTATAAAAGCGTCAGAAAAGGCAATGGAGCTTTGCAAGGACAAGCTTGCGGAGATTGACAATATTCAGGAATACAACCAGCAGAAGATGATAAAGGCTTTTCAGCTTGCAGATGTTCGTGAAAGTCACCTTTGGGGTTCTACAGGCTACGGATACGACGATGCAGGCAGAGAGGCTCTTGACAAGGTCTATGCCTATGTTTTTGATGCAGAAGACGCACTTGTCCGTCATAATTTCGTAAGCGGTACTCATGCTCTTACAGTTGCACTTTTCGGCGTTTTAAGACCTGGAGATACAATGCTTTCTATAACAGGAATGCCGTATGATACAATCCGTTCTGCTATAGGCATTGAGGGGGACTATCCGGGCTCACTCAAGGACTTTTCAATAAAATTTGAAATGACCGAGCTTAAACCTGACGGAACGCTTGATTATGACGAAATCGCAAGTGACATTGCAGAGAAAAAACCTAAAATGGTTTACATACAGCGTTCAAGAGGCTACAGCACAAGACCTACGCTCACATGGAGAGAAATCAAAAAGCTTTGTGAAATTTCAAAAGCCAATTCGCCCGAAAGCATTATTATGCTTGATAACTGTTACGGTGAATTTATTGACAAGGTTGAACCTTTGTCGGTTGGTGTTGATATGATGGCAGGCTCTCTTATCAAGAATCCGGGTGGCGGCATTGCTCCTACAGGAGGATATATTGCAGGTAAGAAAGAACTTGTAGAGATGTGTGCCTACAGACTTACTACTCCCGGTACAGGCAAAGAAATCGGTGCTACTCTTAACGCAAACAGGGAACTTTTTATGGGTGCATACCATGCTCCTCATGTTACGGGGGAAGCACTTAAAACCGCAGTATTTGCATCGGCACTTTTTGAAATTCTCGGTTATGAAACAAGTCCTAAGTACAATGATGCAAGAGGAGATATCATTCAGCTTATCATGCTCGGTAATGCAGAAAAGGTATGCCGTTTTTGCGAGGGTGTTCAGAGCGGTTCGGCTGTTGACAGTTTTGTATCTCCGATTCCGTCGGATATGCCGGGTTACGAAAGTCAGGTAGTTATGGCTGCAGGCGCATTTACTCTCGGTTCATCTATTGAACTTTCTGCAGACGCACCGTTGCGTGAACCGTATGCAGTATGGATGCAGGGAAGTCTTAACTTCCACAGCGGTAAGCTCGGTGTAATGCTTGCGGCAAGTAAGATTTTAAGAGATGAAAAATAATATAATCTTGTTGCTTTGATTAAAACAGCAAATAAAAAATCCCGCTTTTGTAAGCGGGATTTTTGCTATGATTTTTTATTGCGTAAGTTTTTAAAAAAGTCGGTGAGAAGTTTTGAACACTCCTCCTGCATAATACCGCCGACTGATTCGGGTTTGAAATTGAACGGCATTTGGAACAGATTCGTAATCGTACCGCAAGCGCCGTTTTTTAAGTCGTAAGCACCGAAATATACCTTTGGAATATGAGCGTTGATTATTGCACCGGCACACATAGGGCAAGGCTCAAGTGTTACATAAATTTCACAGTTCCACAATCTCCAACCGCCAAGCTTTTGACAGGCATTGTAAATTGCATCTGTTTCGGCATGAAGGAGAGCGTTCTTGCCCTGTTCACGGCGATTTCTTCCTGTGGCAACAATTTCATCATTTCTGACAATTACCGCACCGACGGGGACTTCGTTTTCCGCAGCGGCAATCTCAGCCTGTTCAATAGCCTTTTGCATATAGTGTAAAGTTTTATCCATTGTTAATTAATCCTAAATTTGTGATTGTAGTTATCAGAAAAAGTACAAGTGAAAGTATGATACCGGGATTCACAAGAAATGCAGTCATTTTCTCTTTTAAGCTAAGTTCACTTACAATTCCATCTTTCTTATCAGACATTTTAAAAAAGTTCTTATCATTTTTGGCAAGTACGATATATGAAACAAAGCCTGCAATACAGAAGAAAATAATCAGGCTGTAACTGATTATTGTTGCCACATAATCGGAAACAATGTTTGCATCTCTTAAAATGCTCATGGAAACAGCATATAGGTTATTAAGAAAATGGATTGCAATTGACGGAAGAATGGAATTGAATTTGCAATCGACATACGCAAAAATAAGTCCGAGAATAAACGCAAACGGAATTTGTGATATATTCTGATGCATTGCACCGAACAAAATTGCAGAGCCTATAACTGCTGTTGTGTCACCGAACTTTCTCAGAGAACCCATAACTATTCCTCTGAAAGCAAATTCTTCGGCAAAAGCGGGGACGATTGCTGTTGAAATTATGTTCAGAACAATACTCAAAACACTTGAATCTCCGATTGTCAATCCCGAAGATGTGTTTTCAATTCCGAAAAGCGAGAAGTTGTCTGCGATAACACTCGTGGCAACATTTGCAATCATCGCACCCCCCATTCCGAGAAACAGAATGGGTATCATACTTTTTTGTTTTACATATTTTGTGCTGATAATATCATTTAAACTGTTTCTTGAAAGCTTTATATAAAAAAATGCAGGAACAACAACGGCAAATACGGAAATAAATATATCCATAAAGTAAGTCAGTATTGAATAATTGTCAGAATAAATATATTTTGCCGAACCAAAAGCCTTGAAAACTTCTACAACTATCATTGCGCTTACTGTCATTGTAAGCGAATACGCAAATACAAAAAAACCTAAACCGCTTGATCTTTGCTTGAGATTATCATACTGGAACTCTTTTTTGAAATTGCGGTTATAATTAAGGTTATTGCCGTAAAACGGCATATTATTACCCGAAAACTGGTTATTTATCAAATTATCACATCCTCAAAGCTATTCTAACATAGAGGCATATTATTTTCAAGGATTAAAACATCCGTATAAAGTAGTTGCGTGATTAAAATGATGTTACCCGACAAAAAGCAATTTTTAAATACAGTATAATAAATTCACCCAAAATCGACGCCAAATAAGAAAAACCGTTTATATTTTCACACAAATTGGTTCACCTCTATTTACAACGAAGAAATAAGACAAAAAATTTAAAAATATAACTTGATTTTTCCTGATTTGTATTGTATAATATGTGTTGCATTTGCCGGTGTGATGGAATTGGCAGACGTAGCGGACTCAAAATCCGCCGGTAGCGATACCGTACCGGTTCAAGTCCGGTCACCGGCACCAAAAGGACATTAACTCTTAGGGTTAGTGTCCTTTTTCAGTATATTTCGGAGGGCGATAATTATGGGCGGAATAAGCGTTATGCTTTTAATGGGAATGCTTTCGGCTATGTATATGTTCTTTATAGCAGTAATTGCCGTGCTGATTATTTATTTTGCAGTAAGCTATGTTTTTGAGAGCATTGCGGCAATGGGTATGTGCAAGAACTTGTACTATAAGCACAGCGGTACAGCGTGGATTCCGTTTTATAATAAATATCTGCTCGGTAAAATTGCAGGGAATAAGGCTTTAGGCATAATTGAAGGTGTGCTGAACCTTTCAATCGCAACCGTTGCCGTCCTGTTTTTCTGTTTTGAACTGGAAATCGGTATCATCGGCTTGATTGCTCTGTTAGCTTGTGTCATTGCCTCATTTGTGATAGATGTGATTATTTCGGATAAAATATTCAAAAATCTTAATATCAGATATTCGGATGTTCTCACAGTAGTAAATGTCCTTACCTGCGGACTTTTAAGACCTATAATTCTTTTTATATTCAGAAATAAACAGAATACAGTCAGATTTTAATTTCTAAGGAGCAATACATGCCGTGTTGTTCCTTTTCCTTTTGCAAAAATGCCCTGTTTAAGATTATTTTTGTTTCATAATTTTTTGATACAGGCAATTTTTAAAAAAATTCGTCAATTTTTTTATTTTTAATTCTCATACGGTTGCTTATTTTTGATTTATATATTATAATGTATCTTGTATTGTTTTTTAATTACGGCGCAAAGCCGCATCTTTATGGAGGATTTGATTATGGAAAAGAAAGAATTACTTTACGAAGGAAAAGCTAAAAAGGTATTTTCTACAGAAGATCCCGATCTCTGCATCGTTTCCTACAAGGATGACGCAACTGCATTCAACGGCGAGAAAAAGGGCACAATCGTTGGCAAGGGTGTTGTAAACAACCGTATGTCAAACTTTATGTTCAAGCTTCTCGAAAAGCACGGCATTGCAACAGACTTTGTTGAAGAGCTTAACGACAGAGATACAGTCCTCAAGAAGGTTGAAATTGTTCCTCTCGAGGTAATTTTAAGAAATAAGGCTGCCGGCAGTCTTTCAAAGCGTCTCGGTCTTCCCGAAGGCACACCGATGAAGACTCCTGTTCTTGAATTCTGCTATAAGAACGATGAACTCGGCGATCCTATGGTAAATGAATATCACATCCTCGCAGCAGGCTTTGCTACAAAGGAAGAAATCGACACAATCACAGAAATGGCTTTCAAGATTAATGAGCTTATGATTGAATTCTTCAAGCAGTGCAAGGTTGATCTTATCGACTTCAAGATTGAGTTCGGCAGATACAAGGGCAAGATTCTCCTTGCTGACGAAATTTCTCCCGATACATGCCGTTTCTGGGATATGGATACTCAGGAGAAACTCGACAAAGACCGTTTCCGTCGTGACATGGGCGGTGTTGAAGAGGCTTATGCCGAAATGATGAAGCGTGTAGGTCTTGCATAATAACTACATTGTGAATTTTTGAATTAAGATATGTGAATTAAACTTTGGATAGTTATTTTGATTAATCGGATGGTGGCACCTTGGATTTTTCTTTCGATAATTTTGCAAAAGAAGGTCTGCACGAAGAGTGCGGAGTATTCGGCATATTCAGCGACGGCACAATTAACCCTGCATACGCTTGTTATAACGGCTTGCTTGCTCTCCAGCACAGAGGACAGGAAAGCTGCGGCATCGCTGTATCTGACGAAGGTGTAATTGATTATCACAAAGATATGGGCCTTGTTACCGAGGTCTTTAACAACAAAATTCTTGATTCTCTCAACGGACAAATGGCGGTTTCGCATGTCCGTTACTCGACTGCAGGCGGTTCTGTGCTGGAAAATGCACAACCGCTTGTTATGCGTTATGTAAAGGGTACGCTTTCAATCGCTCATAACGGCAACCTTACCAATGCACTTGAAATCCGCAGAAGTCTTGAACAGCGTGGCGCAATCTTTCAGACAACAATCGACAGCGAGGTTATCTGCTATGTAATTGCCCGTGAAAGACTTAAATGTCATTCTGTTGAAGATGCCGTTGCAAGAACAATGCAGGTAATTGAGGGAGCTTATTCGCTCCTTGTTATGAGCCCGAGAAAGCTTATTGCGGCTCGTGATCCTCACGGATTCAGACCGCTTTGCATGGGCAAGTACAACGATTCCTATGTTTTTGCAAGTGAAAGTGCGGCTCTTGATGCCTGCGGTGCAGAATTTGTCCGTGATGTTGAACCGGGCGAAATCGTAATTGTAGACCAAAACGGTGACCGCAGTATGAAACCCGACTTTGGTGACAAGAAAAAGGCACTTTGCATTTTTGAGTATATTTATTTTGCCCGTTCAGACTCCTTTATTGACGGAGTAAGCGTTTATGAGGCAAGAAAGCAGGCAGGACGAATTCTTGCAAGGAAATACCCTGTTGAGGCTGATATGGTTGTCGGTGTTCCCGAATCGGGAATTGATGCCGCAATCGGTTACAGCGAAGAATCCGGAATTCCTTATGAAAAGGCTATTGTGAAGAACAGCTATATCGGCAGAACCTTCATAAAGCCAAGTCAGAAGGAACGAATGAAAAGCGTAAAAATTAAACTCAACCCGATTGCCGACAAAATCAAAGGCAAGAGAGTTGTTATTATTGATGACAGCATTGTGCGTGGTACAACTGTTGACCGAATTGTTACAATGCTCAAAGAGGCAGGCGCAAAAGAGGTACATATGCGTATCAGTTCACCTCCGTTTATGTGGCCGTGTTATTACGGTACAGACATTCCGTCAAGAGGAGAACTTATTGCCTGCAACCATACAATCGAAGAAATCACAAAGCTCAGCAAGGCTGATTCCCTCGGATACCTCCCTGTTGAGTCACTTCGTGAGATGATTCACAACGCTCCAGTAGGCTTTTGTGACGGTTGCTTTACGGGTAATTACCCCGCTCCTATCACAAAAGAAACCTTTAAGGGCAAAGAGCGTGGCGGAATGAACTTTGATGAAAACAATAAAAAGGACAACTAATTGAAAGGATGTAAATAATGGTAAAAGATACTTATGAATCACCCTTGTCAGCCCGTTATGCAAGCAAGGAAATGAAATACATTTTCTCGCCTGATAAGAAATTCAGAACATGGAGAAAACTCTGGATTGCTCTTGCAGAATCGGAAAAGGAACTCGGACTTCCAATTACACAGGAGCAGATTGACGAACTCAAGGCTCATGCTGATGATATCAACTATGAAGTTGCACAGGAAAGAGAGAAAATTGTTCGTCACGATGTAATGTCACATGTATATGCTTACGGTGTTCAGTGTCCGAACGCAAAGGGCATTATTCATCTCGGAGCAACCTCCTGCTATGTCGGTGATAACACAGATATCATCATTATGACAGAGGGACTCAAGCTTATCAGAAATAAGCTTATCACCGTTATCCGCAACCTTTCAAAGTTTGCCGATGAATACAAGGCTCTTCCAACCCTTGCATTCACTCATTTTCAGCCTGCACAGCCTACAACAGTAGGTAAGAGAGCGACTCTCTGGCTTCAGGAGCTCCTTATGGATCTTGAAGATGTTGAGTATCAGCTTTCAAAGGCTAAGCTTCTCGGTTCAAAGGGTACAACAGGTACACAGGCAAGTTTCCTTGAACTCTTTGACGGAGATCACGAAAAGTGCAAAATGCTTGATCATAAGATTGCAGAAAAAATGGGCTACAAGGCTTGTTTCCCTGTATCAGGTCAGACATATTCAAGAAAGCTTGATTCACAGTTCCTCAATGTTCTTGCAGGAATTGCTCAGTCAGCCGCTAAATTCTCAAATGATATCAGACTTCTTCAGCACCTCAAAGAGGTTGAAGAGCCGTTTGAAAAGAATCAGATTGGTTCATCGGCTATGGCTTACAAGCGTAACCCAATGAGAAGTGAGCGTATAGGTTCACTTTCAAGATATGTTATGGTTGATGTTCTCAACGGTTACTTTACAACTGCTACTCAGTGGTTCGAGAGAACTCTTGATGACTCTGCAAACAAGCGCCTCAGCATCCCCGAGGCATTCCTTGCAGTTGACGGTATCCTTTCACTTTATGCAAATGTTGCAGACGGTCTTGTCGTTTATCCAAAGGTAATTGAACAAAGACTCAGAAAAGAACTTCCGTTCATGGCAACAGAGAATATTATGATGGATGCAGTTAAAAAGCGTGGTGCTGACAGACAGCAGCTTCACGAGAAAATCCGTGAGCATTCAATGGCTGCGTCAAGAGTAGTCAAGGTTGAAGGCGGCGAAAATGATCTTCTCGAAAGAATTGCCGCAGATGAGGCATTCGGTGTTACTATTGAAGAACTTGAAAAGATTCTCAAGCCGGAAAACTACACAGGCAGAGCAAAAGAGCAGACAGAGGACTTCCTCAACGAGTGCATCAAGCCTGTTCTTGAAAAGTACGCAGATGTTGAGTCTGACAAGCCTGAAATCAATGTTTAATTAGACTGATTTAATCGAACCTTTGGTTCAAGTATATATTTTATTTATAGCAGACCATGCGTCTGTAAAAAGGAGTTTTGTAAAATGGTAAAAGCAATTGTAGGTGCCAACTGGGGCGACGAGGGCAAGGGTAAAATTACCGATGTTCTCGCAAACGACAGCGACATCGTAATTCGTTTTCAAGGCGGTGCAAACGCAGGACATACAATTGTCAACGATTACGGAAAATTTGCTCTTCACCAGCTTCCTTCGGGTGTTTTTCATCAGAATATCACCAATATAATCGGCAACGGTGTTGCTTTCAGCGTTGAAAACTTCGTTAAGGAAATGGCTCACCTCAAAGATCGCGGAGTTCCCGAGCCAAACATTATTATTTCTGACAGAGCACAAATTGTTATGCCTTACCATGTAGCATTTGACTGCTATGAGGAAGAGCGTCTCGGCAAAAATTCTTTCGGTTCAACAAAGAGCGGTATCGCTCCGTTCTATTCTGACAAGTATTCAAAAATCGGTTTCCAGATTAATGAACTTTATGATGATCCCGATTCACTCAGAGAGAAAATCAGACACGCTCTTGAAATTAAGAATGCAACTCTGAAAAACCTCTACAACAAGCCCGAAATCACAGAACAGGAAGTTTTTGACAAGCTAATGGAATATAAGGAACTTCTTGCTCCTTATGTCGGTGACGCGTTCACTTTTGTTCATAATGCACTCAAAGACGGAAAGAATATTCTTCTTGAAGGACAGCTCGGTTCACTCAAGGATACTGACTTCGGCATTTATCCTATGGTTACTTCATCCAATACAATCGCAGGTTACGGTGCTGTAGGCGCAGGTATTCCTCCGTATGAAATCAAAGAAATCATCACAGTTGTCAAGGCTTATTCAAGTGCTGTAGGCGCAGGTGAATTTGTTTCTGAAATCTTCGGCGATGAGGCTGACGAACTTCGCAGAAGAGGCGGTGACGGCGGAGAATTTGGTGCAACAACAGGCAGACCGAGAAGAATGGGTTGGCTTGACCTCGTTGCAACACGCTACGGTTGTATGGTTCAGGGTGCAACACAGGTTGCTTTCACGGTTCTTGATGTTCTCGGATATCTTGATGAAATCCCTGTTTGTGTAGGTTATGAGCTTGACGGCAAGGAAATTGACTACTTCCCGTCAACAACAAAGCTTAAAAGATGCAAACCTATCCTCAAAAAGCTCAAGGGCTGGAAGTGTTCAATTTCAGGTATTACAGAATATGACAAGCTTCCTAAGGAATGCCGTGAATACATTGAATTTGCCGAAAAGGCTATCGGTGTGCCGATTACAATGGTTTCAAACGGTCCTTCCAGAAACGATATTATTTACAGATAATTAAAATATTAATTGAATACCGCACAAGCTCTGTGCGGTATTCTTTAAATTTGAAAGGAATTTTACTATGAGCAATGCTACAAAAGAAACTGTCATTGTTCTTGATTTCGGCGGTCAGTACAATCAGCTGATTGCAAGAAGAGTTCGTGAGTGCAATGTGTATTGCGAAATTCTTCCTTATACCGTTGATATTCAGAAAATCAAAGACATTAACCCAAAAGGTATTATCTTTACAGGCGGTCCTAACAGCGTTTATGACGAGTCATCACCGCACTATACTCCTGAAATTTTTGAACTCGGAATCCCGATTCTCGGCATTTGCTACGGTTGTCAGCTTATGGCATACACACTCGGCGGAAATGTTGTTTCAGCAACAGACAATTCATCAAGTGAGTACGGCAAGACAGTTACAAGATATAATAACAATGATATCCTCTTTAAATCCGTAAAGAGTGAAGGAATTTCATGGATGAGTCACCGTGACTATATCAATGAAGCTCCCGAAGGATTCAGCATTACAGCTACAACGGATGTATGTCCCGTAGCCGCAATGTCATGTCCTGAAAAAAAGTTTTACGGTGTTCAGTTCCATCCCGAAGTTAACCATACAGAAAACGGTAAAGATATGCTCCGTTCATTCCTCTATGATGTATGCGAATGTAAGGGTGAGTGGAAAATGGAAAGCTTCATCGACACAACTGTTGCACAGCTTAAAGAGCAGATTGGTGACAAGGGTGTAGTTCTCGGACTTTCGGGCGGTGTAGATTCATCTGTTGCCGCAGCACTTCTCAGCAAGGCAGTCGGTAAACAACTTACCTGCGTTTTCGTTGATCAGGGACTTATGAGAAAAGACGAGGGTGACTTTGTAGAGCAGACATTTACAAAGCTTTTTGATATGAACTTTGTCCGCATTAATTGTCAGGAAGAGTTCCTTGCAAAGCTTAAAGGTGTTGAAGAACCCGAAGAAAAGCGCCACATCATCGGCACAGAATTCTATAAGGTGTTCTGGAACAAAATCCGTGAAAGCTACGGCGAGGGTTACTTTGCACAGGGTACAATTTATCCCGACCGTATCGAAAGCGGTAAGGGCGATGCCGCAAAGATCAAGACACACCATAATCAGGTTGGTATCCCCGAAGATATCGACTTTGCAGGTGTAATTGAACCTCTTAAAGATCTTTTCAAGGATGAGGTAAGAGTAGTAGGTGAGAAGCTTGGACTTCCGCACGACCTCGTATGGCGTCAGCCGTTCCCGGGTCCGGGACTCGGTGTGCGTGTAATCGGAGAAGTTACAGCCGAAAAGGTTCGTATTCTTCAGGAAGCCGATGCAATTCTTCGTGATGAAATGGATAAGTGCGGTTACGCAGATAAAATGAGCCAGTTTTTCGCAGTCCTCCCGGGTGTGAAAACCGTTGGCGTTATGGGTGATGCAAGAACATATGACGAACTCATCGCCCTCCGTGCCGTTACAACCGATGACTTTATGACAGCCGACTGGGCAAAAATCCCCTACGAAATCCTAGGCAGAGTCTCCAACCGCATCATAAACGAAGTAGAACATGTCAACAGAGTAGTCTATGATATAACAAGTAAACCCCCCGGAACAGTAGAGTGGGAATAAGAATAGAAGTCAAAGAAATGGCTTAAACACTGACTTTTTGACACTTCAAAAGTCTGGTTGATACCGTTTTGATACTGTTTACTATTCTTTACAATAAAACAAGAAAGAGGAAACCCCTCTCGTTTGAACGCTTAGTTCATTCGAGAGGGGTTATTTTATTTATAATGTATATTTACATTAGGATTTTGCTTTAATGCTTCAAATGATGCAAAAAGTTTTTGTACAGGAAGTGGTTGCATATTCATATTCTCTAATTGATCTTTTTCTTCGGATTTCATAATAGCAGGAGCTTTCACGTTATGTCGTCTACAAAAAGAACCATATTTTTCAATTCCATTAACAATTTCTTGCCCAAAGTAAGTAAAGAAATCCCAAAATAAAACAATAATCTTTGAACTCATATTATTAACTAATGAAGGTATATCAATTTCATTGTCCATCTTCTCAATATCATTTTTTGAATGCTTCCAATTATCAAATTTTAATAAGTGATCCTTTAAGCAAATCACTTTACACCCATCATCAATTGAATTGTGAAATACAGCATATGGAAACTCACAGTGTACTACGTAGTTTCTAAAATTAGCCCAAAACCGATATTCAATGCTATTATCATACATTTGACTGCAAATTGAACGGAATAGTTTCAGTTCATTTTCACTTTTGTTTTTTCTAAGAAGTCGAGTTTCCATATCAATATAGGTTTTTATAGATGAAGCGTAATTAAATACAAGTTTATTTGCGATTAGTATGAGTTTTTCTGGAGAAACTCCTTGAAAACTCATACTTGATAAATTATCGCTTTTCATATACTGCTGAAACTCGATACCATTTTCAATTACAATATCTTTTATTTGATTAATGCGATGATATATTCCGCAAAAGGTAAAAGCAGAATTTAAATCATCTAATTCTTCTTGAGTTATCTCCTCTATAATTTCAGCGGTCAAATGGTTATCATTATCTTTTTTTGTTTCTGCTACATATAGATACATAATTGTTACCTCGTTTTTGGGTAATTATATTTCCAATCGTTATATTCATCTTCGGAGATTTCATCATTCTTTAGCTTCTCAGCTTGATTACGCCAATCGTTGAGCATTTCAAACATAGTCACATAGCTTTTGTTGTGCTTATCAAGCGTCAGGCAAAGCTCGCCGTCAATGGAATTGATTTTAATACCATAGGTATCTTCCAAAGCGAAAAGCGTATGAATCAAACCGAGGTAGGTATCTGTTTCGGGTACATTCAAAGCGTAAGTCTTAACATTTAACGCTTTTGCAATCGCTTCTACATAGTTTGCTTTCGGGGTGCGAGTACCGCTTTCATATTGAGCGATTCGGATATCAGCCGTTCTGTCGTCAAAGCCGATAGCTTTTCCGAGTTCTTTCTGTGTCATACCACGCAGATTACGGATATAACGGATTCTTTCACCAATCGACATCTTTAGACCTCTTTTCCTAAGAATATAATAAGTATAACATATATGTTTAGTGAATGTCAATAGTTTCAAAGCAAAAAAGTTTAGTATTTTCTATGTTTTATCAACTTGCACTAATCTAAAATGTTTAGTATAATAGAAATATGCTAAACTAATAAGTTTAGTAAAGTGAGTAAACGCACTCCTGTCAAATGCGCCAAGACTTCCAACGGAACGAGCGCAGAAGCAGGAGGGATACTCCCCACCAGTCACAGTCCGAGCGTTAGAAGCGTCGCAGGCAATGAGGTGAGAGGCCCGGTAAGTAAATCCGGGGCTTTGTAAATCAATTCTACAACTTTAAATCAAAATAAGAAAGGGGGTTAAACCTATGACAGCAAACAAGAACGTGATTACCGCTGATGAAATCGCCGAGTGTCTCGGCGTATCAAAATCAAGTGCATATAAGATTATGCATACGCTTAACAAGGAATTGAAAGCCAAAGGCTTTTATACCGTAGCAGGCAAATTGAGCCGCCGGTATTTTGAGGAAAAATTTTACGGTGTACAATCAGCCGAAGAAGGAGAGTGATATAAATGGCTGTTTATAAGAATAAATCAAACAACACTTGGTATGTGTCCGTCTATTACAAGAACTGGCAGGGCAGTACCGACCGAAAAGTTAAGCGAGGTTTTAAGACCAAACGTGAAGCGAGCGAGTGGGAGCGTACATTCCTGCTTCAAAGAAGTGATGACGTCGATATGACCTTCGGAGCGTTTTGGGAGCTTTACAAGGCGGATCTCAAAGAAAAAATCCGTGATAACACATGGAATACAAAGGTTTCTATCGTTGATAAGAAGATACTGCCGTATTTCAAGGACAGAAAGCTAAATGAAATCAAGCCGACCGATATTATGGCTTGGCATAATGAAATGATGGGGAATAAGGATAAGAACGGCAAACCGTTCTCTAAAACCTATCTCAAAACTATTCACAACCAAATCAGCGCTATTTTTAATCACGCTGTACGATATTACGACTTAAAGGTAAATCCTGCGGCTAAGGTAGGGAATATGGGCAAGGATCAGACAAAGGAAATGAAGTTTTGGACAAAGGCGGAATATCTCAAATTCGCTGAAGCTATGATGGACAAGTCCGCTTCCTACTACGCCTTTGAAATGCTCTATTGGTGCGGCTTGCGTTTAGGGGAGATGTTAGCCTTAACGCCTGCTGACTTTGATTTTGAAAAGCAGACGGTGAGGATAAACAAATCCTATCAGCGTATCAACCGACAGGACATTATCACCGATCCGAAAACTCCAAAGAGCATACGCACGGTGACTATGCCCGACTTCCTTGTTTTGGAAATGCAGGACTATGTCAAATCCATTTACGGTATTCAGCCTAATGACAGGATATTTCTGATTACCAAAAGCTATATGCACCACGAAATGGACAGGGGCTGTAAGGAAACAGGCGTGAAGCGCATTAGAATACACGATTTACGTCACAGCCACGTTTCACTTTTAATAGAAATGGGGTTTTCCGTTGTCGCTATAGCTAATCGTGTAGGTCACGAGAGTATTGACATCACCTACCGATACGCTCATATGCTGCCGTCGGCTCAAAATGAGATGGCGGCAAAGCTGAATGTGGAAAGGGGATTACAAAATGTCAGCTAAAAATTTAGATAAGAAAAACCGTTGGAGAAACAAGGTTGTTGCGTTTAGGGTTTCACCCGAAGAAAACGATCAAATCAATATCGCTGTTCGGCTATCGGGTTATAACAAGCAGGATTACATCGTCAGCCGATTATTGCACCGAGAAATTATCGTGCAGGGTAACCCGAGAGTGTATAAGGCTTTGAAAAATCAGCTTGTTGCCGTTCTTGACGAGCTTGTAAGAATTGAAGCAGGGAATGGGATTGATGATGAACTGCTTGACAATATCAGATTAATTACCGTTACCTTAAACGGAATGAAGGAGGAATGCGAATGGATATCTTAAATGAAATGACTGCCCACAACGCTTCTGTTGGCGCAGAAGCAGGACAGCCAATTCACAAATCTTATAACACTATTATAAGCGAAAACGATTCGGATTTCAATAGGTTTGATGAAATTAACGACCTCTGCGATATAGACAAATCGTATTTACACACGGTTTCAATGACCGAGCTGTTTGACAGTGCCTATCATAGCAATCCGCCGATTATCGACGGCTTGCTCTACCGGGGCACATATCTGTTTGTCGGCTCGCCGAAAATCGGCAAGAGCTTTTTGATGGCGTAACTTGCCTATCATGTCAGCACAGGCACAAAGCTATGGGGCTTTGATGTGCGGCAGGGCAAAGTGCTGTATCTCGCCTTAGAGGACGACTATCCGAGATTACAGAAGCGGCTGTACCGTATGTTCGGAACAGCTGAGAACGAAAACCTGTTCTTTTCGGTTACGGCACATCAGCTTGGGAACGGCTTGGACGAACAGCTTGACGGTTTCTTACAGAAGCACCATGATACTTCGTTGGTGATTATCGACACCTTGCAGAAGGTCAGAGAAGTCGGCGGTGAGAATTACAGCTACGCCAACGATTACCAGATCATAACGAAGCTAAAGGGCTTCACGGACAGGCACAACATCTGTATGTTGGTTGTCCACCACACACGTAAACAAACCGCTGACGATAAGTTTGATATGATCTCAGGCACCAACGGTTTGCTCGGCGCTGCGGACGGTGCGTTTATCCTCTCAAAGGATAAGCGCACGAACAATAACGCCACGCTTGAAGAGTCGGGAAGAGATCAACAAGACCAGCGTGTGTATTTGAAGAAGAACACGGAAACGCTGGTGTGGGAGCTTGATAAAATCGAAACCGAGCTTTGGAAAGCTCCGCCCGAGCCATTGCTTGAAAGGATTGCCGAAAGAGTAACTGCCGACAATCCACAGTGGTGCGGAACGCCGACGGAGCTGTGCGAGCATCTTGCTGTTGACATCAAGCCGAACGCTATTACGCAGAAGCTGAATGTCAATGTCAACCGTCTGATGGACGAATACAAAATCGCCTATCATTACAAGCGCACTCACGAAGGGCGCAGAATCACGCTGACCTTTAGGGGCGGCGTGTCAAAGCGTGACAGCTGTGACAGCGATTGTGGGGCGTGTGAAACACCGACACAGCCGACACAGCCGACACAGACTGACACGGACTAAAGTTTTTGTTGGGTGCAGGGTACTTTTTTCAAAAAGCAATCCCTGCCCCTCGGAGAGCGCAAAACCTGCTCGCAGGTCGCATTTTTGATGGCTCTGCTGTCAAAAGTGCTTTTGCGTTACTATTGGCAAGAGTAACAGAACCTGAGTTAGAGATAATTTAGTCAGATAACCATATTTTATACAGATTTGAGGTAGATAAATGAAGAGAACAATTAGCACAATGGTGGGTAAAGGCTCCGTCACGCACAACAGCCGAACGTTTACGGCAGAGAACGTAGACAGCAATCGTACCCACCTCAATATAGATTACTGCAACAAGCCGATCAAGAAAGTGTATCACGAAATGTTTGATGAAGCTCTGAAGCAGCACAACGATAAACAGAAACGCAAGGACAGAAAGATTTCCGATTACTACAAGCATATCGAGTCTGGAAAGCAGGAAAAGCTGTTCCACGAGATCATCTTCCAAATCGGCAACAAGGAAGATATGTCGGCAACAGGAGAGCACGCCGAGCTTGCGAGGACAGTCCTCGACGAATACTATCAGGGTTTCCAAGAGCGCAATCCCTACCTGAGAGTGTTCTCTGCTCACCTTCATATGGACGAAGCAACGCCGCATATCCATATCGACTTTGTACCGTTCACCACCGGCAGTAAACGGGGGTTGGAAACAAGAGTGTCGCTGAAACAGGCAATGATCAATATGGGATTCAAAGGCGAGGGCAGGAGTGACAACGAGCTGAATCGCTGGATACTTTCCGAAAAGAAAGTCCTTGCTCGGATTATGGAGCGACACGGCATCGAGTGGGAGCAGAAGGGCACTCACGAGCAGCACCTGTCCGTCCTTGATTACAAAAAGCAAGAGCGAGCCAAAGAAGTTGCCGAGCTTAACAGGAGAATCGAGGAAAAGCAGCTTGAGGTCAAAGGTCTGAAAGCGACGGTTGAGAAAATCGAGGAAACAAAGGAGCTTCTCGGCGACGTCGAAAAACATCTTGACGAAGATCCGCAGCTGCAACTCCCTGAGCCGCAGGGCTTGATGACGGCAAAGAGCTATAAGAAAAAGTTTGTGGAGCCGCTAATCAAGCGTCTGAAAAACCTTGTTCGAACAGTCCTCGCCAGAAGCTATGAGGGTTGGGAGAATTATCACCGTATCAATAATCTGAACGGCAGATTATACAGCAAAAACAAAAGTCTGAAACACGAAAATTCAAGGTTGAAGGAATTGAATAATCAACTCCGAGAGCAAAACAAAGCCTATCTCCTGTTGGAAAAGGTTTTCGGTAAGCGCAAGCTCAATGAGATTATCGAGCAGGCGAGAGGATACAAAAAGTCAAAACAGCGTGACGCACGCTAATATATTATGAAAGGTTGATGAACAATGGAAAAGAGAATTTACGACAAACAGACAGGTATTTACTATGAGCTGCAAGGCGATTACTACCTGCCGTGCCTGACTCTCCCCGAACAGCCGAAGGTTGAAATCGGCGTTTGGGGCAAGCGGCACTTGCAGTATATCAAGGCGCACCGCAGAGGTTTTTATACGACCTTGCTCACAAAATGCGAACTGAACAGACACCTTGCCGATGTAAATAAACAGGCTGAGGATATGTTTTTTCGGCTCATAAAACAGATGGCAGAACGTGATGGCGTGACCGAACAACTCAAAGTAGAAAACCAAATGCTGTGGGTGCGGAAGATGAACAATATCCGCAACCGTGCAACGGAGATTGTAAATGTAGAGTTGATTTACAACTAACCAGCACAGCCGCCACGTGGGATAATCTCCTGCTTGGCGGCGTTTTCTGTTGCAAAATCAGCTTTTCTATTGTATTGTTATTACAGTGTAAAAATTTTTTAAGATTTTGGGATATTTTGCTGTTTTGAGTTGTTAGTATAGTGAAAGGTCTTTCAAAAGCAGCGAAAGGTGAACGATCCTTTTCGTTGCAATTATCTCAGACAGGAGGGAAATGTTTGGAAGCTGCCGAGTTTAACAGAATTGCAAGGAAATATACTGATGTCGTATACAGAGCAACGCTCAGTTATTGCAAAAACAAAAATGACGCTGAGGACGCTGTTCAAAATACTTTTTTGAAGCTTCTGAAAACCGATACTCAGTTTGCTGACGACGAACACATAAGAAAATGGCTTATCAGGTCGGCGATCAATGAATGTAAGAACATATGGAAATCCTTTTGGCACAGAAATCTTACATCCATCGACGAGCTGAACGAAGAGCCTGCATACATAGAGTCAGAAAAGCAAGAACTGTTCAGTGAAGTAATGAAGTTACCAAAAAAGTACAGCACGGTACTGCATTTGTATTACTACGAAAGCTATACATGCAAGGAAATTGCGGATATTCTTAATATTTCGGAAAGCGGCGTACAATCTCGACTGATGAGAGCACGAAACATACTGAAAGAAAAATTAAAGGAGGCGTGGTTATGAATCAGTATAAAAGCAATCATGAGTTCTATCAAAGTGTTTTTGACGAAGTCCACGCATCTGATAAACTAATAATGAAGGTGCAGAATATGACTAATAACAAAACAAAAAAGAAGATTTATGCAATCAGAAAAGTAGCCTTTGTTGCCGCCGCAATAATAATGGTGTTAGTTATAAGCAACGCCGTCGCTTATGCCGCTACGGGAGCGACTTGGATAGAACTTCTCGTGACCGCAACCGTCAATGGCAGCGATTATAATGCAAAGCTGATTGACAAGTATGATGAAAACGGCGAGCTTGGTTCTCAGGAATTCATTAATGATTACGGAAACGGTATAAAAGAAGGAATTGAATATGATGGTCAATATGCGATAGACAGCAATTCGGATATTGAAATTCAGATTGCCGAGAAAGATCCGAGGGTCGTTCAGGAATCAAACAGAGTATTTCTAAGCTGGATGTCGGCAGATATACACAAGGATATTACCGAAGATTTTTCCGACGGTCACGCCGAGATCACCGTTGACGATGATGATCACAACAAAATGAAGTTTACGGTCACCGGTACAGTTGACAAATATAAAATCGTTTTATCTTACAGAGATCATTCTGTAGAATTCTTTTCTGAGTAAGGTGGTTCCGATAAACGTACAGAATTAGAAAATAGTCAAAGCCGCCAAGCGGGATGATCTCCTGCTTGGCGGCTATTGCGATATCAACATTTTTATGATAAAATTTTATAAAACAAAAAGGAAATAATCACTATGAGCTTAATTAAAAATGACTATCCCATTTTAGAATATGACACCGAGAGCAAGGCAATCATTATGCCCGGACACAGCACCGATTTTCACTTTCCCGAAAGGGCTATTATGCTGTTTATGGAAACGGAAGTTGATAATTATGCGTTGGAAAATGATTGCGAGATCATCGGTCAATTCAACACGGTCACAAAAGTATTTAATGTTTATAAAACGATTCATAACGGTGTTGAACTTGCCGTTTGTCAGGCTCCTTTAGGCGGTGCGGCGGCTACACAAAGTATGGAACAGTTGGTTGCAGGCGGTGTGAAAAAGATTATTGCCGCAGGCTGCTGCGGTGCTTTGTTCGCTGATAATGAAGGTGACTTTTATATACCTGTTTCCGCATTGCGACAGGAAGGAACATCCTATCATTATTTGCCGCCTTCACGGGAAGTTTCGCTCAATGATAATGCTATTAATGCTATAGCCGAGGTACTGAATAATCGTGGCTTCCACTATAAAAAGTGTAAAACGTGGACGACAGACGGCTTTTATCGTGAAACAAAAGAAATGGTAGCGTATCGCAAAACAGAGGGCTGTTCTGTGGTGGAAATGGAGTGCGCTTCACTTGCTGCCTGTGCGAAATTTCGTAACATCATATTTGGTCAGTTATTATTCACTGCGGATTCATTGGCGAATATCGAATCGCACGACATACGAAATTGGGGTAATCGTCATTTTACCTTGGCTATGGATTTAGCTATGGACGCAGCAGTGGAGGTTTAGTTATGAAAACGGAAAAAGAAATGTATGATTTAATCATAAGCATTGCTCAAAGCGACGAAAGGATACGAGCCGTTTATCTCAATGGTTCAAGAACAAATCCGAATGTGCTGAAAGATATTTTTCAAGATTATGATGTTGTATATGTAGTCACCGAAACCAAGCCATTTATCGTGGATAAAGATTGGATCAACCAATTTGGCGAAATTTTATTTATGCAATTTCCTGACGAACACCCTGATTATCCAAGCGATAAGGATAATTTCTACGGTTGGTTAATGCAGTTTACAGATGGTAACAGAATTGATTTGCACGTCGAAAGCATTGAACACGCAAGGGCAAATATAGTAAACGACAGTCTTTGCAAAGTTTTATTGGATAAAGATAATTGCTTGCCCGATATTCCCGAATCCTCCGACAAGACGTATTGGGTAGCTAAACCCTCAAAAGCGCAATTTGTTTGCACTTGTACGGAGTTTTGGTGGTGCCTAAACAATGTTGCAAAAGGTTTGTGGCGTGAGGAAATCCCTTATGTTCAAGATATGCTGAATTATGTTGTCAGAAAGCAGTTGGAGAAAATGTTGTCTTGGAAGGTTGGCGTAATAACCGATTACTCGGTCAGCGTTGGCAAGTCAGCAAAGTATATGTATAAATGGCTTTCGGATCAAGAATGGAAAATATACCTGAGAACATATTGTGGAGCTGATATAATTGATATTTGGCAGTCGGTAGATGAAATGTGCTCTTTATTCAAAGAAACCGCTGTTTGGGTTGCCGAAGAATTACAATATCCATTTAATGCTAAAGAAGCGGAAAACTGTATGAAATTCCTAAACGCTGTAAAGAATTTGCCTAAAGACGCAAAGGAGATAAATATCTAATGACTGATATATATTTGATTGAAGCTACACCCGAATACGCAGAACAAGTTTGGCAATTTCGTCAGGAAATTTTTGATTGCGATAAAGACAGCGAAAGTCAATTTGCTGGCTGCTTATCTCTTGATGAAGCAGCTTCTGCCGAAGAATGGATACGTTGGTGTCAGTTAAGGACAAGCAAAGAAACCTGTGAGCAGACAGGAGTTGATGTTCCTTCAACTACCTACTTTGCTATACGCAAAAAAGATAATCGGTTGGTTGGTATCATTGATTTGCGCCACCATATCAATCACCCTATCCTCGGAACTTGGGGCGGTCATTGTGGTTATACTGTTCGTCCTTCTGAACGAGGTGACGGCTACGCAAAGGAAATACTGCGGCTGAATCTTAGTAACGCAAAAGAACTTGGTATAGAGAAAATATTGATCACCTGTCATTCCGATAATGCGGCAAGTGAGAAAACAATTCTTGCAAATGGTGGCGTTTATGCAAAGACAATTGTCGTGGAAGGAACAAAGATAAAACGGTATTGGATAGATATTACGAGGTAAGTATAATGAAAACAGATAACATATTCTTAGAAAACTTTTACAACGAATACGACGAGGATGGACGACTTGAAAACAGCCGTCTTGGCAGAGTGGAATATCTTACTACACGCAGATATTTAGATCCGCTGTTGACCGCAGACAGCAAAATTGCGGAAATCGGCGCAGGTACGGGCAGGTACAGCGTTACTCTTGCAAAAGAGGGCTTTGACGTTACCGCCATAGAGTTGGTACAACACAATCTTGATATACTTCAAAGCAAGCTCGACGGTAGCGAGAACATCAAAACCTATCTCGGAAATGCGCTTGACTTGAATATGCTGGGTGATAACACCTATGATGTTACGCTCCTGCTTGGACCGATGTATCACCTGTATTCTGAGGAAGATAAAGTTACCACAATGAAAGAAGCGGTCAGAATCACAAAGCCGGGTGGTCACATCTTGGTAGCCTATTGTATGAACGAAGCGACGGTCATTCAATATGTTTTCGGCTGCAATCAGCTGAAATCGGTAATGGATTTGAATATGATCACCGACGATTGGAAATGTATCAGCGAGCCGAAAGACCTGCTTGAGATGATGCGAATTGAGGATATAGAGCGTCTGAACGCAACTGTTCCCGTTGAGCGTGTAAAGCTTGTCGCAACCGACGGCGCAAGCCGATATATTCGTGAGTATCTCGAAAAATTTGACAATGAAACCTTTACAAAATGGCTCTCCTATCATTTTGCAACCTGCAAACGACAGGATTTGATAGGCGCTACTAATCACAGCTTGGATATTTTGAGAAAGCTGTAAAGGTTAGCTACTTGAAATTATAAATCTTGGTTTTGAGAGCGTCCGTAACTATCAGACTCGTAAAGTAATATAATTACACTATCTAACCGATTCTGATTTCCAAAGACCGCATAAACAGTATGTTTTTAGCTGTAAAAGCGTGACACTTTTTCGATACGGATTAGTAGATATATTTAAATGCGATTTATCACTTTAAAGTGTTGATTTTATAGATTGTTCGTGCTATAATAACAGCAGTATCGTTGATACTGTTTTGATACTGTTATTATTTGAAGCCAAAAATAATAGTCAGAATAGCGGTAATAATGGTATCAAAAGAAACGAACACTAAACTAATATGTTTAGCGTTAAAATGAATTAAGCGAGTGGGAATAATATCAAGAACGGCGTAAACCCGCATAAACACTGGGTTTTAGGCTCTTAAATTCCCGATTTGATAGCAAAATGATAGCAAACCATAAAACGACTTTATTCTAAGTATTCTATCGATTTGCAGGTACAATTATTTTAATACTATAAAAGGCATTACTGACTTTTGCAGTCAGTAATGCCTTTTTTCTATGCTTAATTTTATGCTGCTTGCTCAAAAATACTTCTTTGCATATTTAAATAATATTGTAAATCCGAGTAGTTTTTCTTTTTCAGTATTTTCGGCTTACTGATAAACGCAGGGCTTATATTATTTGCTTCAGCCAGATGTATGGTGTAATCAAAAATACTATGTATTAAGTCGCTAAACTGCGAGGCAGTGATTTTTAAATTTACTGCCTTTGAAGGATCATCGTTTGAAAGTTGATCAAGAGAGTTAATTAAAGCATCTAAAATTTCAATAGTTAATTTGCTTTCTCTTGCGGCATCTAAATACACTTGCAGATCTTCTGCAAATTGTCTTTCACGCTTTCGCTTGTCAAGAGAAGTAATATAACCGACAGTGCCAACAACGGCTCCTCCAAGTATGATAACACCGCCAACAATAAGAGTCCCCTTTTTATGTAATCTAATGAAATCAATAGCCTTAGATGCACCTTCTTTAGCGGCATCAGCGACGGCAGGAATGTGTTTTGCGACTCTTTTGTTATCTACATTTTTCGCCATACCGCAAAGTTCTAAAACTCCAGCTTGAACAGCAGCATATGTCTTTTCGTCAACTAGTAAATTAACATTTACTACAGGCATTTTTATCCCTCCTTACGATAATTGAAAGCTACTCTTTCGGGGTAGTTATATCTCCAGTTATCGTATTCCTCTTTCGTGATTTCTCCGTTTTTGAACTTTTCGGCTTGTTCCTGCCAAGCGGAAAACATATCAAACATTGTAAGATAGTTTGTGCCCATACCTTTATCAAGGCGTATGCAAAGCTCGTCATCAAGTTTATCAATACGGAAGCCATATAAATCTTCAAGAGTAAACAGCGTGTGCATTAAGCCGTTGTAACTGTCAATATCCGGCACAGTTAAAGCACTTGTTGATATGCCAAACACATTTGCAAGATTGTTTGTTAAATCAGCCTTAGGCGTTCTGCTTCCAGATTCATACTGTGCCATACGAATGTCAGCGGTTTTCTCCGGAAAGCCTACCTGCATACCGAGATACTTTTGAGTCATACCTTTTAAATTTCTAAAAAATCTTATTCTTTCGCCGATAGCCATACTATAGCTCCTCTCACTTTACTGTTAAATATCATAGCATAATAAGTTAAGCAATGTCAAGTAACATAAAACAAAAAAGTTTAATATTTCCGCGAAAACCACTTGATATAACGGAATATGTTTAGTATAATTATTAAGCAAATAGCGTTAAGTTTATTTGCAAACAACTGAATAGCCGTCATATATCACGGTAATGGTGTATCCGCTCGGGCAAATCGGAATGCGGTCAGAAAGTTCTCCGACACTAAATAATTATGAAAATGTAAAAATGAAAGGATGATGTTAATGTCTAACAAAATGTTTATGCGTGTTGAGGATGTGGCAGAAGAAATGGGCGTTTCCGTTTCTTACGCTTACAAACTTATACGCAAATTAAATAAAGAATTGCAGTCAACCGGGTGTATTACAATTCCCGGCAGAATTGACCGTAAATTCTTTTACGAAAAATTTTACTCAACCAAAACAATTGAAAGGAGCGATTAAAATGGGAGCATTTAAAAATGAAAAAAACGGAACTTGGTATGTGCAGTTCCGTTACACAGACTGGCAAGGCTTGCGACAGCAAAAATTAAAGCGTGGCTTTGCCACCAAACGAGAGGCACAGGAGTGGGAACGAGCATTCCTGACCGAAAAGAAAGCCGATGTCACTATGCCATTTAAGACTTTTACGGAATTGTACGAAAAAGATGTTAGACCAAAGTTAAAGGAAAACACTTGGCTTACCAAAGAGCATATTATTAAAACTAAAATATTGCCGTATTTTGAGCATAAGCGATTATGTGATATATCGGCAAAAGATGTTATCGCTTGGCAAAATGAGATTAGAAAGCAAACAAATTCAAGTGGAGAGCCGCTTTCTCAGGGATATTTAAAGACGATTCATAATCAGTTGAGTGCATTGTTCAATCACGCAATCAAGATTTACGGTTTAAGATTAAATCCTGCCTCTACGGTTGGTAATATGGGTAAGGAAGAACGCAAGGAAATGAGTTATTGGACTGTGGAGGAGTACAGTAAGTTCTCTGATGAAATGATGGACAAGCCTATTTCATATTATGCGTTTCAAATGCTTTATTGGACAGGTATTCGTGTAGGCGAGTTGCTTGCATTAACTGCCGATGATTTTGACTTTAAAAACAATATGCTTACAATCAACAAATCTTATCAAAGATTGCACGGAGAAGATGTTATTACTCCACCGAAAATGGAGAAAAGCAATCGAACAATAAAAATGCCGCAGTTTTTATGTGATGAAATGCAGGAATATTTGAAAATGTTTTATTCACCGAATGATGGAGACAGAATATTCCCTATTTCAAAAAGCTATCTTCATCACGAAATGGACAGAGGCTCAAAAGCCGCAGGTGTAAAGCGTATTCGTATTCACGATTTAAGACATTCGCATGTTTCGCTTTTAATAAATCAAGGCTATCAAGCCGCCGCTATTGCGGATAGAGTCGGTCACGAAACCGTAGATATTACCGACAGATATACACATATATATCCGTCAAAACAAAATGAAATGGCAAATACGCTTGATGAATTATGGAAGGAGAGAAAGTAATATGTCACTTAAAAACAAAGATGAACACAACCGTTGGAGAAATAAAACCGTAGCGTTCAGAGTTTCACCAGAGGAGTGGGAACAGATTGAACGCTATGTTCAGCTTTCGGGTTTGACAAAACAGGACTATATAACACGAAGATTAACGCACCGAGAAGTAATCGTGCAAGGTAATCCGAGAGTATATAAGGCTTTGCGTAATAATCTTGCAGATGTACTTACGGAATTACAGAGGATTGAGAACGGCGGTGAAGTCAATGACGAATTACTTGATTTAATCGAAATGATTGCCGATATACTCGGTGGATTAAAGGAGGTATTAGAATGACAGAAAAAGAAAAGACCGCTCTGGTTGTATCTGTTGGCGCAGATACGGAGCAGTCAATCCTAAAACAAACTAACAACAGTATAACCGATTTTAATAGGAAAGGCAAGAGCTTAGATGATTATCTTGAGGAAATGCAAAAAGAATTTTTGCAACAGCTCGATCCATCACATTTGAAAACAATTTCTATGCGTGAGTTATATAACACGGTGTATCAAAGCAAACCGCCATTGATTGACGGCTTGCTTTACCCCGAAACATATATTTTTGCAGGAGCACCAAAACTCGGCAAAAGTTTTCTTATGGCACAGCTTGCTTACCATATCAGCACAGGCACACCGCTTTGGAATTTTGATGTAAAAAAAGGAACTGTCCTATACCTTGCTCTCGAAGACGACTACCACAGATTGCAGGAAAGATTGTACCGAATGTTCGGAACGGAAAGTGCGGATAATTTGTACTTTTCTGTTTCGGCAGGTCAACTTGGAAATTGACTTGACGAACAGCTTACAAGATTTATGACCGAACACTTCGATACAAAATTGATTATCATAGACACACTTCAAAAGGTGCGTGAAATGGGCGGGGAAAATTACAGCTACGCAAATGATTATGAGATTATCACAAGGCTTAAAAAGTTTGCGGATAGTTATGGAGTATGTTTGCTGCTTGTGCATCATACAAGAAAGCAAAATTCCGATGACAAGTTTGATATGATTTCTGGTACAAACGGATTGCTTGGCGCAGCCGACGGTGGCTTTATTTTACGGAAAGAAAAACGAACAAGCAATTCTGCAACGCTTGAAGTTTCAGGTAGAGACCAACCGGACCAAAAGATTTATCTTAATCGCAATCCCGAAACTCTCGTGTGGGAACTTGAGAGAACTGAAACGGAACTTTGGAAGTTGCCGCCCGAACCATTGCTTGAAAATATAGCAGGCAAAATTACAAATGAAAACCCCGAATGGTATGGCAGTCCGACAGAGCTTGTTGATTTTCTCGCTGGTGATATGAAAGCAAATGCATTAACTATGAAGTTGAATATCAATGCTGGGCGTTTGCTTAACGAGTATGGAATAAGTTATCAAAACAAACGCTGTCACGATGGGCGTAAAGTCAGCTTGATTTATGAACAGCGTGACGATGTGTGACGGTTGTGTCGCTGTTTTAGGCGGTAGCAAAATTACCGTCACTATCGACACAGACCGACACAGGGAAAGTTTTTGCAGGGTGCAGGTGGCTTTTTTTCAAAAAGCCTCTCCTGCCTCTCAGGGAGCGCAAAACCTGCTTGCAGGTCGCATTTTTGATGGGCTTGCCTGTCAGAAGTGCTTTTGCGTTACTCTTGACAAGAGTAACAGAACCGAGGACGAGCAAGTTTGTGAGATTGGAGGTATATAAATGCAAAGAACGATAAGCGCAATGGTGGGTAAAGGCTCGGTCAATCACAACAGCCGCAAGTTTAAGGCTGAAAATGTTGACGGTGAGCGTAGTCATCTTAATATTGATTACTGTAACGAGCCGATAAAGAAAATCTACCACGAATTGTTTGACGAAGCACTAAAAAAAGATACAACGAAAAGCAGACAAGAGCCGACCGCAGAATAGAAAACTACTATGAGAAAATCAGAAACTCAAAGCAAGAAAAGCCGTTTCACGAACTGATTTTACAGATTGGCGATAAGGAAAATATGAGTGCCGAAAGCGAAAACGGACAGCTTGCACGGCAGATTTTAGATGAGTATTATCGTGGATTTCAAGAGCGAAATCCCAACCTAAAAGTGTTCTCTGCTCATCTGCATATGGACGAGGCAACGCCACATTTGCACATTGATTTTCTTCCGTTCACAACCGGTAGTAAGCGTGGACTTGATACGAGGGTAAGCCTGAAACAAGCGTTAGCCACACAAGGTTTCAAAGGCGGAACTCGTGGAGATACCGAGTGGAATCAATGGGTAAGCGCAGAAAAATCCGCACTCGCATTCGTTATGGAACGGCACGGAATTGAGTGGGAACACAAGGGTACTCACGAAAAACACTTGTCTGTTCTTGATTACAAAAAGCAAGAGCGAGCGACATAACTTGAACAATTAGGTGCTAAAATTGAGAAAAAACAAGCTGAATTTAATGTTTTATCCGAGCGAGTGTTAAATTATGATGATGGTTTGGAAAACTTAAAAAATGTGGAAGAAATGCTCGATACCGCACCCGAATATCAACTGTCCGAGCCGCAGGGCTTTATGACTGCAAAAAGCGTATAAAACTAAAATTGCAGAGCCGCTCATTCAAAAGTTGAAAGCATTGGTTAAGACTGCATTGGCTCGTTGCTTTGAAGGTTGGGACAATTACCATAGGCTAAACATCACAAACGGCAACCTATATCGTGAGAACGAAATGTTATCGAAAATAAACAGCAAGCTGAAAAATGAAAACGAAAATCTGCGTTCAGAGGTCAAAGATTACAAGCTTTTGCGCAAAGTTTTCGGGCATAAACAGATTGACGAGTTGCTTGAACAGGCAAGAAATATCAAAGGTTGTAAGCGTGAAAATCCACGCTCAAGATAAATGAATTTTTGGAGGTAAAACAAATGGCAAAGACAATTTTTGAAAAAGCAGGCGGTACTTATACGCAGGTGGGCGACTATATGTTGCCCGATTTATTACCGGCGGAAGAAGAAAAGGAAGCGAATATCGGTATTTGGGCAATAAGGTGCGTTACTACAATTTGCTGACAAGCGGTAAGCTCAATTCATATCTTGCAGATATTGAACAGCAGGCGCAAGACCTTTTTCTCCGGCTGGTAAAAGAACTTGCCGAAAAAGAAAATGTAACCGAAGAACTCAAGGCAAGCGATATGATGCTCTGGGTGCAGAAGGTGAACAGCATTCGCAATAGAGCAACGGAGATTGTATATGCAAAGTTGATTTATGCCTAAACATAATCCACCAAGTAGGATAACATACTACTTGGCGGATCACAAGTACATTTATCTTTATTGGTAAATAAAGAATATTTTAAACGAAGATGAAAAACTTGATTACTCCATAATCAATATTTTAGATTATAATCCAAAATATTGATTATAATCCTTGACAATAATATGACGTTATGATATAGTAGAAATAGTTTTAGGAGGTCAGATTATGAATACGGGAATAAACTACAAATTATTTTACGAGATTCTTCTTCGTTTAAGGGAAGATTATCATAGCTATGGTAGAATAGATGATTCTAATGCTAAGCTTGATGAAATTGTAAAACTAATAATGCTTTCATATTATTATGCTCTAGATAAGAAAAAGTTCTCTTTGGAATTTGTAAAGAAGGAATCACTTGCTCGTTATGGTGACAGTGAAAAGGTTGCATCGACATTAAGAGATTTGTTTGATGATGTTATTAAGGAGCAGTTCTTTCAGAATACTGATGGGACGAGTATTTTTGGCGGGAATCCTTCATTAAATATTCAGCCATCGGAAGATATGTTTGCAACCAGACTGATTTCAGAAATTGAAAAAATAGATTTTATCAATTTAACGGAAACAAATGCTATATCCGATTTTGATATAATAAATGAGTGCTTTGGGCATTTTGTGCGTGAGAATTTTCGAAACAATAAAGAAGACGCTCAGTATATGACGCCGGCAGAAATAGCTACTCCTATTCTGGATATGGTCTTTCACGATTTTATTTTAGAAAACTATTTTGACTCTATTAAATTAGATGATTTTACAATTATGGATCCCACTTGTGGTGTTGGTACATTATTAGTTGAATCTTCTAAGCGTTATATTTCTTATGTGATGTCAACCGGTAAGAAGAATAAAGACGATATTATAAAAGCCTTTTTATCATCAGGTGTAATTGCTCAGGATAAAGTTGATCGAATGGTTAGATTATCAAAAATCAATACTCTCCTTATGGGCGGTAACATTCAAAATATCAACGCAGGAAACAGTATTTGCGACGCAACCTTTATTGATCATTACGCAGGAAAAGTTGATTTGATTTTTACGAATCCTCCTTTTGGAGCTGAATATCAAGCTGATGAGCTACATTATGATGATTATTGTGGAATTGAAAGTCTATCAATCACTAACTCAAGTATACCCTCTGAATTATTAATGTTACTTAAGTGTTTAAGGTTGCTAAAAGAAAACGGGAAACTGGCGATCGTACTTCCTGATAGCTTTTTCTCCGCTAAGGGGATCAATGCTCAGGTTAGAAACTATGTGATTTCAAATTACACCATCAATGCTGTTGTAGAGATGCCTGCCGTAACTTTTGCACAAGCAGGTACCCGAACCAAAACCTCTATTCTTTATTTGACAAATAAAGTCCCTAGTCATTGCGAAGAAATAGTAATGGGAATTTGTAATGATATTGGGTATACTGTTAAAGAGCGTATGGGAGTGCCTGTAAAAATTAAAACCAAGCTTAACGAAATGGAGCTTATCGCTAAAATATATTGCACCAAAACACGAATGCCAATAATGTCAGTTTCACCTTCTGTCACAAATATTCTTGTTAATGAGTTAATTCAGAAAGTCCTTAATCCGAGTTTTTATAGTGCAGACAGATTACAAACGATAGATATGCTTCAACATATTCAGACAAATGGGTATGAGCTTAAAAAGTTATCAGAGATTGTTTCTTTCAACACAATTGGAAGGAAAAATATGAATGCAAATGATGATGTAAAACATATCAGCGTTTTACATATTAATCCTGACAGCACCATAGATTTTCAACAGGTATTGGAATATGATCCTATTTCAAAGGGGAGACAATGCTTTGAGGGAGATATTCTCTTTTCAAAAATTAATCCTAGGATTCCTAGAATGACAGTTGTTCCCAAATTTAACAAAGAATTAGTTTGTTCTAATGAATTTGAAATACTTCAACCAATTGCTGATGTTGGGGCATATGCCATTTGTTTTTTGCTTAAAACCTCTTATGTTGCAAAACAAATCGAGAATCTTACATCAGGTACATCGTCATCACATAGTCGTATTAAAAGAGAGCAACTTGCAGATATTTTGATTCCATATCCTATAACACAAGAAGCCAAGGAACAGTTTTCAAGCATAAATAACCACATTAAGGCTGCATTTGAATCAAAATATGTTGCTGATGAGAGTCTGCGATCACAATTATATACTCTTGAAAGGATTCATTAATAGTTAGGCAGTTCACATTCTTCGACATCAAGAACATCAAAAAAAATAAATGATTTCATATTCCCCTCCGTTCCAGTCAGCCATAAGTAGAAGAGGATACACTAAATTCCACAACGATTTGTGAATATATCATTATTTAGATTAACAGGCGGATGCAATTGGAAATTATTGACTACTAGTATATTGAGAGTACCATTCTTCCGCCACTTCTCTAAATAATCTGCCATATTGTGGGCGAACGGACCAAATTCTTGTACGATCTCTGTTGTTATGGTTTATATCCCATAGTACAAAGAGTAAATAAGGCATTTGATCAAGATATGCCATTGTTCCAGAGAGACTACTTTGTGTTCCAGCTTTTATAAGCCCATTAAAACGGACTTTATCAATTGAGGCCTTTACATCTGATCCATCTGCTAAGTCAAGACCTTTTTGTCTAGCTAAACCTGGAATACCTGTAAGAACGCTAATTAGTATTTGTGACCACGCTCTTGAATCTTCTGGAGTTGGCTGATCCGTCATTTCAGCAAATTCCTGTCCTTCAAAGAAATGTTGATGATGAGTATTTAAAACGTCAACGGCTGTTTTTAGTTGATTTCTAAACGTGAGTTCACCTCATAACGTTAACGCTTTCTTTCAGAACTTTGAAATAATAATTCTTCCATCAACTTCGTCAGCACGGAATATCAATTCGGAACCTTCATAGTTTTCGAGAGGAATCTCTAGTTTAGTGAACCCATTTTTTCTGCCATTACCGTGTCTTGCAAAGTTCTCCTCGGTTCGTATATGCGGAGGAAATAACTGAAAGTTTACACTTTCTTCTTTCTCAGAAGCAAATTTTGGATAACCAAGTACATTCATCCATTCTTTATATCTATCCCTCAAAATGGTATGTTTTGTAACATCAACTTTCCAAATTCTTGTTCTAAAGCAATCTTGGGTGTTAAGATCCATTGACAGCAAATAAACAGAAGGATATTCAAGAAAACGTTCCATTATTTGACGTGTTACAGCAGTAAAATTCCATCTTGGAGCAGTTGCCCCTTTTTTATCAAGGGAATCAAGAAAATTGGCACTTTTTACTTCTGAACCATCACATAAGTCATCACCTTTTCCTCTCATTCCTTGACCTGCGATTTGTGTTTGAAGAGAGACAAGGTGTTGAGCGATATATCCAGTATCAATTTGAGAGGATTGAGCTGTGATTGTACTCCAATGATTTAGCTTTTTCCTTTGCTCAGAAACTTGTTCTTCTAATAATTGGGTGGCTAATTCTTTTCTCTCTTCTTTCGAGAGAATGCTAAGGATTTTTGATGCAATCTTTACTCTATCTTCAACATTAAATGTTCTAACAGGAATGTGGTTTGTTATAGTTTGCATAGTGTCCCTAATGTTGCTCGCATTATTCTGTCCTTTAGCGTGTTCTGTTTCAATGTATGAATAGTATTCTTCAACTTTACTCATAATTAGTCTCCTTGTATTTCAAGTATAATAGAAATTACAAATTCTCATTTTACATTATAGCGCTTTTTGTCGAAAAAGCAATACCTACCACAGTATAGTTACAATACGACGAAACATAAAACAGGAAGAATGTTTCTGATTATTTACGTGTTAGTATTCATAAAAAACACATATGAACATATTTTATTAGGCAACGGTATTGCCCTAACTATTAAGTTTCTCTACTCGGAGAGTACAGAACAGTGCCTTTTGAAGCAAAAAAGGTGACACTTTTTTCGATTAAAAGTTTAGTTCAAAAAACTTACTAAATTTCTGATTATCTTTTCATAAGTTGGTAAATGCCGATATATCCCGTATTTTAGGGCTTTATCGGTATTTTCTTTTTGGAAGATACCTTGCATAAGCTGGCATTTACCAGCATGAAAATGCAACCAAAAGTAGTAAATGAGTAGTAAATATAAGCTCCGATATTAACAAGCCAGTCTTTCCAGTTCTGCTTTTGCAGATTGAAATGTACCGTGTGCATAATAGCCAAGTGTCATGGTTATGTTAGCGTGTCCCATAAGATATTGCAGGGTGTTTGGGTTCATTCCTCTGTTTGCCATATTCGTACAGTAAGTATGTCGGAATGAATGTGGTGTGATGTTCGGTAACTTGTCCGTGTGATACTTGTTATACTTCTTAATTAGTCCTCGCACCATGCCCTCATAGTTTCCTGCAACTTTAGGTAAGCCCTCACGGTTCAAGAATAGGAAATTGCTATAACCACCTACAATCAACGGTTGTGCCTTTCCTCTGTTCTTTAGTATTCTTTGGATTGCTTGATAAGCCCGTTCTGTCAATGGAAGTTCTCGTTTTCCGTTTTTGGTCTTTGGCGTTTCAATATAGTAGCCGATTTCGCTGTCTTTCAATAACTGGTGGTCTATATTGAGTATTCTGTTCTGCATATCAATATGCGTCGTTAGTCCGCAAAATTCAGAAATACGAAGTCCCGTTTCCAGCAGAAGCACAACCTCAT